>JAESGJ010000032.1_pt1 | contig 371142 bp, 292 predicted proteins | sample 9266241 | NCBI WGS metagenome assembly JAESGJ01 (sample SAMN14514841, study PRJNA621669) | algae metagenome | isolation source: Brasilonema octagenarum HA4186-MV1 and co-occurring heterotrophs from wet... | place: USA: Manoa Valley, Hawaii | collected 2009-07-20
CGCCACACCCCCTGAATTCAGCACTTTCAAGAATTCCTTTACTCCTTTGGAAAGACGTGGATCATCTGCAACTTCCAAAATTTTTGCTGATTGTGAGTTTACTTGAGCAACCATGACACTCTCCTTTAATAAATTGTAAACAATCTGTTGAGATGTTAAGTTAATTGATTTAACACTGCTGCTCGATCAGTAGTAATTGTAGAATGACAATCATTTTTTATCGACATCGTTTCCCAGGCAAAACTATTTGTTACTAGTGGTTAGCTTGGTGTTCTCTACAACGTGAGTGCTCAGAAAGTGGTGAATATGATCTGCGATCACGTCCCCATCTTCTTCCAGAGCAAAGTGTCCCGTATCGAGTAGATGGAACTCAACGTTTTTCAAGTCACGCTGGTAGGGATAAGCACCGTCAGCAGGAAAGATGTAGTCGTTCTTGCCCCAAACAATCAGGGTAGGGGGTTGATACTGGCGGAAATACTCTTGCCATTGGGGATAGAGCGGTGGATTGGTGCCATAACTATAAAACAGCGCCAGTTGAATCTCTTCATTTCCGGGGCGATCAAGGAAATGTTGATCCACCGTCCAGGTATCGGGACTAATTGCTTCGAGATTACGAACACCGTTGGTATATTGCCACTTCGTTGCTTCTAGAGTGAAAAGGTATTTGAGCTTTTCAGCATTCTCAGGCGATCGCTCATGCCAGTATGCCTTAATTGGTTCCCAGAATTCGCGCAGACCTTCCTCGTAAGCATTGCCATTTTGAACAATCAGAGATTGCACGCGCTCTGGATATTTAGCTGCAATCCGATAGCCAATTGGTGCACCATAATCCATCACGTAAAGGCTGTACTTTTTGAGATTGATCGCAGCAATGAATTTCTCCACAATCTCAGCTAAATTATCAAACGTGTAATCAAATTCATTTACAGTTGGCATCGAACTGTTGCCGTAGCCGGGATAATCAGGTGCAACAAGATGGAATTTATCAGCAAGGGCAGGTATAAGATTGCGGAACATATGAGATGAGGTTGGGAAGCCGTGCAATAATAGAATCGTTGGATTATCACGGGAATCCGCTTCGCGGTAGAAGATGTCTAAACCATCGATTGAAACTGTGCGATATGTAGTCATGATTTTGCTCCTTGTTAATGTTAAATAACACTGAAATGCAAATGCGTCTCATCTATCTCACATCCTGCCGACGGAGCAGCTCCTGAAAGTAATCGCGCCAGCTTTCGGGTAACGCTTTGAGTTGAGTTACACGATGCAGTAACTCTGGATTGTTTGGCTCACGAACATAAAGCTGAGTGATATCAGCAACAGTAATATTGTTGGTATCCCGACTCACCAACTCTAAAGTGTCTCCGGCTCCAACTTCGCCCTCTTGCAAAACCCGAAAGTAAAATCCGGTGCGACGACTAGCGAGAAATCGTTTCACCATATCCGATCGCCCAAAGCGAATCGCTAGTTTGTAGCAGGGTAAGCGCGGTTGAGTCACCATTAGTTCCACACTGCCGATTTTGAAGCGATCGCCAATGTTCAGTTCTTCTTCTCTCAATCCTGTGACTGTGAAATTTTCACCAAAGATACCAAGTGTTAACTCTGTGTCAGGCAATTCGCTTCGCCAGTAGTCATAATGCTCAAAGGGATAGACATAAACTGCTTTGTCTAAACCACCATGAACGGTGAGATCCGCTTGGCGATCGCCGTCTAAATTGAGCGATCGCACTCTCACCCGTTCGCTGACTGGCTCTTTAAAAATTCCAGTGCTAACTGTTTTTCCTTTCCAAGTCACTTCCTGCGGAAGTCCTACGTTGACAGAGATGAGTTTCATCTTTAGCTCCAAAGTTTTGGATTGCATTCAATTACAGCAGCAAACATGGGATATCGAAAAAACGAATGAGTTGTTTATTGAAGTGCTTGATTGATTAAAGGTTTAATGACCGCGATGTTTTTGACCAACTCATCAATGAGAGAGAACCGCTGTTTTAAGTAATCAGGATCGTTGTAACTCAGCCACACTTTGCCGTCAGCCGCTTCCCATGCCAGTACTTTCAGGGGTAAATCCAGAGCGATCGTCGGTTCTGCTACCATGAGCGGTGTTCCGGCTTCAGGGTTGCCAAATAGCAATAACTGTGTTGGACACAGGCTCAGTCCAACTTTTTTGGCTTCAGCTCGTTGATCGATGCGGGCAAAAATGGTGATGCCTTTTGCCTGAAGAATAGCTTCTAAGCGATCAATGGTTTCGGTTACTGAATATGGGCTAGACTGACTGATGATGCCGTTATTTGCATTCATAGCACCGAACTCCTCAACGGTTTTGGTGATAGATATTTTTAGGGCACTTCAAATCTGTGCCATACCTCCATCGACAAACAACTCAATGCCGTTCACAAAGCTACTGTCGGCTGAAGCGAGAAAGACAACGGCTTTGGCAATCTCATCGGGTGTGCCGACTCTCAAGAGTGGGATGGCGCAGTTAATTATCTCCCCCAACTGAAACTAAGCCAATTATGATCTTTGATATTCGATCCGCACTTGCTTAACATCAAATTGCTCAGACTCTTGGTATAATATGTTTTCTACTTGTTGTAATCCTAAACTTTCAAACCGTTCCAGTTCTGAGTCTGATAATGCCCAAGGTGGGCCACTTGGTTCTGCTTCTGTATCCCGAACATGGGTAATCAGCAAAAGTGTGCCACCGGGAGCTACAAAAGAGGCAACTGAAGAAATAGCCGCAGAGCGCACATTTAGCGGCAAAGCTTGAATGTTACGGCACTCAAACACAAAGTCAAAGGCTTGATGCCATTGTGCGGGAACTGCGAATAAATCTGCAACTACATAGTTGACCAAAGAATCAGGAAATCGTTGCTGACACCAAGCGATCGCAGTTGGAGAAATATCAAAAGCAGTTACCTCAAATCCCAGATGAGCTAAAGCTTCGGCATCATCCCCTAAACCACAACCGATGATTAATGCTTTTTGACCTTTAACAAACTGTTGATGATTCGTCAACCATTCTAAAAGATAAGGATGTGGAGCTAACTTAGCCCAAGGAATCTGTGTTGTGTCGCCTTGAGCTTCGGCATACAAAACTTCAAACCAAGCTGATGGCTCTGCTTTTTGTAGTGCTTCGTTAGCTAACTGTTGGACATGAAGTTGTAAATTTTGAGGTTGTTGTTCAAACATAAAACTGACACTGCTGTTTAGTGGCAAAGTTGAGACGCTTCAAATCTGCGCCATGCCCCCATCGACGAAGAGTTCGATGCCGTTGACAAAGCTGCTGTCATCGGATGCAAGGAAGACGACAGCTTTAGCAATCTCATCTGGCGTGCCTACCCGCCCCAGGGGGATATTGTCAGCCTGACTTGCTACAAATCCCTGCACCTGCTCCTCGCTCAGTCCCATGAGATTGTAGCCAGGAGTAGGCACGACACCAGGGCTGATGGCATTGACACGAATCTTGCGCTCTTTGAGGTCGAGTATCCAGTTACGTGCAAACGATCGCACGGCGGCTTTGGTGGCGCTGTAAACGCTGAACGCTGGGGTGCCTTTTATTGAAGCAGTCGAAGCATTCAGGATAATAGAAGCGCCCTCTGGCAACAGTGGCAGTGCCTTTTGTACGGTGAAAAGCAGACCTTTGACGTTTATGTTAAATGTTTTGTCAAAGTGTTCTTCAGTGATTGCTCCCAGTGGGGCAATTTGTCCACCACCAGCATTAGCGAAGATAATATCGAGGTGTCCTTGCTCTTGCTTAATGGTGGCAAACAGACGATCAAGGTCTGCCAGATGAGAAACATCGCTCTGCACAGCCGTAACATTTTTACCGATGGCTTCTACAGCAGCATCCAGCTCGACTTGGCGACGACCCGTGATGTAGATATATGCACCTTCAGCAACAAACTGTTTGGCAGTGGCAAGACCGATACCGCTATTGCCACCTGTGATTAGAGCAACTTTTCTTTCTAGTTTTTTCATTATGTTAATCTGATGAGGATTTTGGATTTGTGTGAACCATTGAAGTGTTATCGATTCTGTTGCATCACAGCTTTGAGAACAGCAGATTTAACCCTTCAGTCATTGTTGGATGAGTTAAAACACATCGTGCAAAACGGTATAGGGCATCTGAGCTTGCATTACTATCTGCACCGTCGAAATCATTTCACCTGCTGCTTGAGACCTAAAACGAGGTCGGTCACTTGACGTTGAGCCTCTCTGCTCAGTGAGTCAAAGTCGTCTAAGAAGAATTGACGTTCTAGCGTTAACTTCCGGGTATTGAGTAACCCTTCAATCTGCCAACCTTCGTCGCGTTTCGTTACAACGTATAGCGGCAGCGAATCTCGTGACGGTGAAGTTTCAGTTTGTCCGGGCAGCATTACCCTGATATCTACGAGCATGAGCGCGAGTTGCGAGTTCACGAAACGGACAAAATTCACCTCACCCCCCAGGCGTGTTCCTTTGACAACGGTGTCGAACGCTTGCTGATGAAATGCAGCAATTTCTTTTCGACCCTTGAGATGCGTGCCCTCGAACGTGATGAAATCGGCAGTTTCGCTGAACGGAGCAGCGAAGCCTTCGCCGCTACCTCGATTCCAAGCATCAACCATCTGGCGATGGAAATCACGGATTGCCGACTCGTCAGCAGTAGTGGTGGTTTGAGCGGTTTGTGAATTCATAGTTTTGAGTTTTCTTTGTAAGTGATAGACCAGTTTTCAAGCGGCATAGAGGGTGTTATGAACTCTGAAAATCATCGGCTGTGTGAGCCAGTTCCAACCATTCCTCAAAAATCGCAACGAGGGCTGAACTTCGCTTCTAAACTAGGTTCTATAGAAGTTCATAACACCCTCTAAGGGAGATCTCCAGGTGCACCCAGAATTTCGTCGCCTATTTCGCTAGAGATGCGATTGAACAATGCTATGTCAGGTGCCTCATTCTCGTTTAGCGTCCCTGTTGCTTCAATTAGTTGAGCAAAGCCACTGGGTACAGAAACGGTTAACCCGCGAGATGGTTTATCGCTGAGTGCAGCAACAACATGGGGTGTGCCTATCGCAATGAAGACACTTTCACCTGCGCTTAGCACAACCTTATTCTTATTAACCCAGGCAGTCAACTCTCCTTCCAGCACATAAATTTGTTCGGAATAGCGTGTATGGCGATGGGGTGGAGTCTGCGTACCAGGAGGGAAATAGCCCTCAATCAGGTCATATTTACCGTCAGTCGTGGTGTGATCGGCGAGAATAGTGAGGTAGGTACCAAGAAGCCAGAATGATTGTGTCATGGAAGTACTCCTTCTAATGAATGAATTGTGTTACGAACGCTCAAGCTTGCGGCTCAGATAAAGCAGGCGTTCATGCCGTTTCTAGATAGATAATTGAGCAAAATTTTGAACATTAAGCTTGTTGGGAACGCTTTGCGAGGTACGCTCCGCTTTAATTAGATCTGCTGCCTTCTCAGCAATCATGATAGTGGGTGCATTTGTATTGCCTGTGGTGATTGTTGGCATGATTGATGCATCAACAACACGAAGACCTTGAATTCCATGTACTCGCAGTTCAGGATCGACCACTGCCATTGAGTCAATGCCCATTTTGCAAGTGCCAACCGGATGCCATACAGTGCTGCAAGTGTCCCGAATGTAAGCTTCAAGTGCTGCATCACTTTGAATATGGGAACCCGGAGCAATCTCCTCACCACGAAAATCATCGAAGGCATTGCTCTGAAACAATTGGCGGATTAATTTAACTCCCTCAACCAACTTTTGTACATCGGCTTGACTTTGTAGATAATTCATCCGAATGGTTGGTGGATCTTTGGGGTCAGGCGATCGCAAACTAACGCTGCCAATATTTTCGAGACGGGTAAGACAGACAGCACCCGTAAATCCAAAATCAGCAGGGGTATAACCAGGTGACAAGAATTGAATCGGGCCGAAGAAGAACTGCAAATCGGGTGCGGTCTCCACATTCCCCTTGCTATGCAAAAATAATCCGGCTTCGATTCCATTACTGGTGATGGCAGGGTGTATATCTTGAGTAGCTTCTTGAACGACACAAGTGAGAATGTGATCCTGAAGGTTTTGACCGACACCCGGCAAATCTGCAACGACAGAAATTCCCATCGCTTGCAGGTGTTCGGCAGTACCAATTCCAGAAAGCATTAGTAGTTTGGGCGAATCAAACGCACCTGCGCTTAAAATCACTTCCTGGTTGACTCTCACCTGGTGAAGCGTACCTTCATGCAGATATTCCACTCCAACACAGCGAGTGCCCTCAACCAGCAATTTTGTCACTAATGCCCCTGTCACTACTGTCAAATTGGGACGATGGAAAATGGGTAGAAGAAAAGCAGCGGCTGCACTGTGCCGTTTACCATCCTTAACCGTCAATTGATAAAGTCCTACCCCTTCTTGCTGTACACCATTAAAATCAGGATTGTAGTTGTATCCCTTTGACACACAGGCATCTACAAAGCGTTGGGAGACCACCGCAGGGGACATCAAATCGGTAACGCTCAATTCCCCATCAACCCCGTGAAATTCCGACGCGCCTCGCTGCTGGTGTTCCGATTTCTTGAAATAGGGCAATAAATCAAGGTACGACCAACCGGGATTTCCTAATTCCTGCCAGCGATCGTAGTCTTGAGGATTGCCCCGGATATACATCATGAAATTAATCGAACTGCTGCCGCCCAAGACTTTGCCACGGGAACAAAACATTTTGCGACCCTTCAGGTAGGGTTCCAGCTCAGAAACGTAACCCCAATCAACTTCAGAGCCTATTAGGCTAAAGCATTGCGCCGGAATTTGAATTTCTGGTTTTGTAGCTGGGTTGCCCGCTTCGAGGAGTAACACGGTTGTGTTACAGTCTTCGGTTAGACGATTGGCAACCACACAGCCTGCCGAACCTGCACCGATTACAATGTAGTCATAATTGGTCATAAAGTTCTCTTTCTCTGTTATCTACAATGGATAAATGGAGTCAAGAATGAACTGATTTAAAGAGCGATTGCTGAAACACTGTTAGTTATTCATTTACAACACCTGATCTGCTGAATTTAACTACGTACCAATGGTGTATCCACTAAATGTTCTGCCAGAAACCAAACTTGCGTCTCATTGGTTCGCAAGACTTGGCTCACTAACAAATCGTTAGTGCCACTATCTTGATTCGCTGCTGTTTTATTGATCGCCACTCTCAATTCCCCAATGAGCAATTCGTGGGCTTCCAGTAACCGCGACAACATCACAGGTACTTCCTCAACGCCGTTGGGAGGACGCTTAATCTTAGTGACTTCTGCCACATGACGCGGGTCAGCGATCGCCACACCTCCCAGTGTTTGTACCCGTTCACCCAGGGCATCAATTAACTCAATTTGTTCACTGGCATGTTTATCGAGCAACAAATGCAGTTGGTAAAACGTGTGTCCACGCATCAACCAGTGATGTTTCTTATAGAGATGGTAGAGAATGATTGTATCTGCCAGAATTTGATTGACCAAAGTACAGCTTTCGCTACGGGCGCTGGGGTCGATAACAATTGGCAGATCGCGCAGAGTACCGTACTGCTGAATTTCATATCCATGCTGATGCAGCAAGGGTTGACTAGCATCGACTTGAGTGATTTTGCCTGTATTTTGAGTGGGCATAATTTAGATTTCCTTGATTGTGTATTCAATATTTGTCGAATTACTTCACAGCAGTGCTTGCTGCTTCAATTGAGATTGAGGCAGATCAAAACTATTCTGTCGGCGATATTCATCCATTGAAACAATAGAATTAAATTGAGTGCGTAGAGTTTGAGATATTGGTTTTACCTCAATTTTTTGATTGGCTTTAATGGGGTGTGGTTAATGCAAATGAAAATGGCTGTGAATTTCATTGAGAGTATTGCTGCGTTTACATGAGTTGAATATAGGCAATTCATGCTCACTTGTCGTCCACCCGGAGTTCACATTTCTTTCCAACAAGCGATTGATGAAGCAATCCATCTCAAAATGGCGACCTGGCTCCAACTAAAGTTGGTATCCAACTTCAAACCAAAGTACAGCTTACAAATTGACGCAATCATGCTAACTTAGTTATATTGTGTGGTCTAATGCAGTCGATTCTTGTATTCTGGCTTAAGCGCTTTTCAAATGAATCAGTCACAGTTTTGTGGATTGGGGAGTGGGGGGTAGTTAATGCAAATGAAAATGGCTGTAAGCGATCGCACTAAGATCTGTCCTCTCCTGCTGATCGCAACAATGGCATGAGGGTAGCAAAATGAACCGATCGCACTTGAAAGCATGGATTTTGACAGGCAGTATTGTGAGTGGATTGCTCTACGTTCAGTCGATCGCGGCTCAGGTGATTCCTGATGCGACGCTGCCTGCAGGGGAGCTATCGCAAGTCACAGGTAACCCCAACGTGCAAATTGATGGCGGAGCCAGACGAGGCGGCAACCTGTTCCACAGCTTCAGTCAATTTTCGATTCCTACAGGTGGGTCTGCCTATTTTAACAATGCCGCTGAGGTGCAGAACATTTTCAGCCGCGTCACAGGTGGGTCAGTCTCCAATATTGATGGGTTAATCCGAGCGAATGGGACGGCAAATCTGTTCTTGCTCAATCCCAATGGGATTTTATTTGGTCCGAATGCATCACTTAATCTTGGCGGTTCGTTTGTGGGGACGACTGCGAACGCGATCGGCTTTCCCAATCGTGAAGTGTTCAGCAGCGACGCGACGAAACCGCTACCCAGTCAATTGCTCACTATTAATCCTAATGCTTTTTTCTTTAATCAACTGGCAGCACAAGCCATTATTAATCAGTCAACCGCAAATAAAGAAACAGGGCTTCGGGTACCAGCAGCACAAAGTCTGTTGCTGGTCGGGGGTGATATCCGGTTAGAAGGTGGGCGAATCGTGAGTCCGGCTAGTCGAGTCGAGTTGGGTGCTGTTGCTGGCCTGGGAAGCGTCGGGCTAAGCCAAACGGCGGGCGAGTGGCGGTTGAGTTTTCCCAATGATCTGGTGCGGGCAGATGTGTCTCTCAACAACAGATCTCGGATAGACGTTCGTGCTGGAGGTGGCGGGAGTATTGCCGTCACGGCTCGGAACTTGACGATGAACCAGACAAGTTTTCTTCAGGTGGGAATCAACTCAGGCTTGGGCTTTGTTGGTGCTTCTGCTGGCAATTTGACTGTCGATGCGACACAGACAGTTACGCTCAAAGATGTCAGCCTGCTTGTAAATTACGTAGAGCCCGGAGCAACTGGCAATGCAGGCAACATCAATATTCTGACTGGTTCACTCGACTTAATCAATGGTTCTCAACTGTTTGCGAATACCTATGGCAATGGGAATGCCGGCCAGGTGAATGTCAATGCTCGTGAGCGAGTTTCCTTTGTTGGGCAGGGTAACAATGGATTCACTCTCGTCTCCAGTGGAGCATTTAGTTCAGTAGCACAGGGAGCAGTAGGCAATGGGAGTGACATCAACATTGAGACCGGGTCGCTTTCGATGACGGGGGGCGCTGGACTGTATGCTATCACCTTTGGAAAAGGGAATGCGGGTAATATCAATATAGTTGCCCGTGAACGAGTCTCTTTTGATGGAATAGCTCGTTCGGGGTCTCCCACTGGAGCATTCAGTTCAATAGAGCAATCGGGGATCGGCAACGCGGGCAACATCAACATCAGGACTAGATCGCTTTCGATGACAGGGGGTGCTGGACTGTTGGCGCTGACTGAGGGCAACGGAAATGCGGGCGATATCATAGTCATTGCAGATGCTGCTAACTTTTCTGGAGTTAGCAACTCTGGATTGGCGAGTGGGATGTTGACAAGCAGTTCGGCTACAGCAAATGGTCAGGGAGGAAACATTAAAATCACCGCTGGAACCTTGAGCATTCAAGATGGGGCAGTGATAACTGCTGCCACTTACTCGGCGGCGGGCAAGGGGGGAAATTTGAGGGTTGATGCTGACACGGTAGGTGTGAGCAGCGGTGGGCAACTACTCACCACAACGTTTAGCAGTGGGAATGCGGGCAATATCACCGTGAACACTCCAGACTTGCAGTTATCCGGCGCAACCAGCGGTCTATTTGCTCAAACCACCAGCACTGGAGACGCGGGCAACTTAACAATTCAACCCCGCGACAATGGGCAAAGTGTCCGGGTGAATCTTCAAGACGGCGCACAAATCTCTGCTTCCACTTCCAGTAGCGGTCGGGGGGGAGAATTGACGATCGCCGCCCCTGAATCCATCACGCTGACTGGAAATGGTTCCATTATTGCAGCAGGAACAAAAAGCAGCGGCAATGGTGGGAACTTAATTCTCCGCACGGACACCCTCAATGTTCAAGACCGAGCAGAAGTCACTGTTAGTAGTTCGGGCACTGGCACGGCAGGTTCCTTGTTTGTGGATGCCGATCGCATCTTCCTCAACCATCAAGGCAGCATTCGGGCAGACACGACGGGCGGTGGGGGCAATATTAATCTGCGATCGCCCTTCATCCTCCTCCGCAATGGCAGTAACATCACCACCAACGCCACTGGAGCGAATATTCCGGGCGGCAACATCACCACTGATACCCGCTTCCTGATTGCAGTGCCGAAGGAAGATAGCAACATCAGCGCCAATTCTGAAGACTTTCGCGGTGGTAATGTCCGCATCAATGCCTTTTCCATCTTTGGCATTCAGCCCAGCCTGGTTTCCACCCCGTTGAGTGAAATTACTGCCACAGGTGCAACTTCTGCATTGAGTGGCACGATTGATGTGATTACCGCAGGCATTGATCCGACCTCTGGGTTAGTCGCGTTGCCCACTGACCTTGCAGATCAGTCAGGGTTGATTGCTCAAGGGTGTCCTGCTGACCGGGGTAACTCCTTCGTCATCACAGGTCGCGGTGGCTTGCCGCCCACACCAGAACAGCAATTAGATGATGATGCGGAGTGGAGTGATCGGCGCAGGCTGGTTGTGGACCAGCAGGTAGACAGCACAGGAGGACACGGGCTTCGACGTGAGCGCTCAACCGAAAGAAACACACAGACACGCAGACACGAAGAATCCTTCAACTCAAAATTCAAAACTCAAAATTCAAAACTTCCTGACACCCCGATCATCGAAGCCACCGGATGGCGAATCACTCCTGCTGGAGAAATCTTCCTGGTTGCCGACACCCCTGATCCAACGGTGCAGAATCGGTTGAATCAATTTGTTGCCTGTCAAGGCAGGCGATAAACTGCTCGAACGTGACGCCGCTAATAGCGTTTCAGTTTAACCCTCTTGTGTCACTCTCCGAAAAGTTTTATCATTTCTGAATTCTAGAGTTCTTATACAGTAGGCGATAGCAGATTTTTTTCGGAATAGAAATATTTGAAAGCATGGAACTTGCCAAAATTAGATGAGTAAATGCTGTATTGCCTGCTATACCTTGTGTTCAGAAAGTATTAATAATAGAAAAAACCGGAAAGTGACAGAAGAGGGATAGCTGGGCTTGCACAGAATCCGTCACAGATCACGTATCCGCCTTGTGTGGGATACGGCGTAGGAAGGAGACCGGAACAGAAGAACAGGATCATCAGTTGGTGCGATCCCGTCTGCCATGATCAGCGGATCGTAGTTGATCTGATAGCTACCAGCCAGGTTGGACGGCGTTGCCGATGTCAGGGTGAGGGTGCCAGCCTTCAGCTCTCGACGGTTCTTGGGCCAGAGCAGCGTCGGATTAGTTTCAGGATCACCGGGTTCGCCTATCGTCACGATCATGTCCCAGTTCACTGCCCTCGTACGCATGCGCCCCATAAGTGCCTGCTCCAGAAAGTTGCGCGGCATCGATTTCAACTGTGCATTTGAGAGCTGCTTCTCGCCGTCTTGAGGAACAAAACGGAATTTGGCGATGGTCGTCTTGCCTGCAGCATTGATAAACTTGAAGGCGTGGATGCTGTAAAATGCACAATTGGCGTAGCTCGGAGGTGGGTTGTTCTCCTGCAAAAATTTTGTTTGCAACATGTTGTCCGGGTGCGAAGACTCGAACTGCTTGAACTTTGCTGGATCTGGTTTTCCGGTAGTAGGATTGATCGCCAGTGCGATGAACTTGTCCAGAAACGTTTGCGGTACGGCAGCAAAGAACATCGGTGTACTGAGCATCGTCATGTGATGCAGGCTGCCATCGGGTAGCCGGAATTCCAGCGCCATACCGCGCGGGCTTTTCTCAGCGTCAGATGCCATTGGATCACCACCAGCAATGGAGAACCGTGCGACGATGTTGAGCTTTTCTCCAGAGAACAGCGCAGAACGCGAGATTTCTTTGACTTCTGGATTACCGATGAACGTACCCAGAGCACCCAGACCTTTCGTGTGATTTCGTCGCTGACCACGGTGTAAGCCATAGGCATCCTCAAGCGCATCCGCAACTTCTTCTGCGGTAGCCTCAGTCTGCCCTTCCGAGGGTTCCAATTGGCGAACAGACATGCCGACGGCAGCAGCGGCTGTCGCGGTTGTCGCCGTGACGAAACCCATAGCGGTAAGCCGACTGACTGATATAAGAAATTCTCTCCTGCTGCGAACCTTTTGATCTACCATTTGCTTCTCCGTAGATAATCATCTAATGGCGAATGAGCAAATCGCCGCCGAACCTGCGCCCAGGAATAGAAGTTCGGATAAGCACCAAAAACCTCAATCATTTGCAGCAACAATAGCTGCCATTATCTGCTCAACAGTCCAGCGATCAAGATAGCGAATTCCATTAATAAACAAAGCCGGTGCAGCCTCTACTCCACTTATCTGTCCACCTTCAATGTCCGCATTGATACGATCGACATACGCTCCCTTGGATAAATCCTGCAAAAATTGACAAATATCAAGTCCTAAACGATTGGCATACTCCACTAAATAGCCATTTCCCAACTCCTGTTGATGGATAAACAGCATCTCATGCATTTGCCAAAACTGTCTTTGAGCCGCTGCAGCTTCCGCAGCTTCCGCTGCCCGTTGAGCATGTGGATGAATCTGTACCTCAGGAAAATGACGGAAAATGAAGCACAAATCATTTTCCCCGAAAGAAACATTAAGCTGTTGCACAATAACTTTAATCAGCTTGTAAACGTCCGCACTCTTTTGACATTGATAGTCGCCATACATCACCAACACTACAATCGCATTCAGAACACCCTTTATGTGATCTTGTGTTGACGGTGGGAGGAATAACAGACTGCGGTCACGGTCAAAACTCACTCATGCCTCCGAAGGATGAAAATGCTCATCGCCAGCGATCTCTTCTGAAATCCTTGTACTACCTGAGCTAAAATATAATTTATGAAAAGGTCTAAGTCATTAGACATCTCCGAAAACTAATTTCAAACCCTTGTGCTGTCTGGGTTAATGTTTAATATCTGGAGAGGTCTATTTAGAAGAAAATTAGATGGTGCGTTAACGAAATGTAACCCACCTACAAAAGCGGCGATCACACTATTACCTAAGTAAGGTAAACATTGCTGTCAGATCCAATTATTACAGATCTTTCGCCTCTAATACCACTATTACCTCCCAATACTGCTTTGTTATTAAAATCATTTTATGAACTCTTTATGGGATGTATGTGAAACAAACTTAGTTCATACGAATGAGTTACTGTTGGTGTTTGTATGAATCTAAATATATGCAATTGACTCTAGTTTGTAGTCCACTCAGAGTTGAAACTTTTAGCCAATAAAGTGATTGATAAATCAGTCCATATAAAAATGGAAGATTGCATCCAACTAAAGTTGGAATTCAAATTTCAACTTTAGTATAATTGATAGTGACAATAATTTCTGTTCCTTGACCTGGTTGGCTTTGAATCGTTAGTTGTGCGCCAATGCGCTCTGCCCGTTCGCTCATTCCTAATAAGCCAAAACCACTGCTCCATAGAGCGCTACCTACTCCAAAGCCCCGCCCATCATCTTTAACTCGTAAGATGCAGTGTGTATCGTTGTATAATAACTCAACCCGAATTTCGCCAGCACAGGCGTATTTGATCGCATTAGTTAATGCTTCCTGCCCAATTCGGAGTAAGTTGTTCTCCACATCGGCTGGTAAGGCATAGGCTGTACCCTGAGTCTCGTAAATCACAACAGTATCGATTGTAGATCTCATTTGAGTCACGAGGCGATGCAGGGCGTTCTCTAAATTGCCCTCTTCTAATAGCTGCGGACGGAGTGCTGCTACGGATCGCCGTGCCTCTGCCAGCCCTGTTCGTGCTAGTTCGTCAATCATTTCCAAATGTGCCTGGGTTGCTTCCGGGTCATCCGCCAGCACTTGTGTTGCTGCTTGAACCTGAAGCAGAATACCTGTGAAAGATTGAGCGAGTGTATCATGAATTTCTCGCGCCATCCGGTTGCGTTCTTCCAAAATGGAGGCTTGCTCAGCGCGTTTGCGTTCACGCAGTGCAGCGTTTCGCTGTTCACTGATATCGATAAGCACACCCAACATTCGTACAGGTTGCCCAGCTTCGTTATAAATGCCTCGACCTCGACCTACCAACCAATGAATACTGCCATCTGGATGAATGACTCGATATTCAGCTTCAAAATCAGTATGAGTTTCTAGAGATGCTGTAATAGCTTGCTCAATCCGATCAATTTCTTCTGGATGAACGCGATCACGCCATGCTTGATAGCTGCTCTCAACTTCACCTGGGACTAACCCCAGCAGTCGGATATGGTTATCGTCCCAATCTATTGTATTCTCTACCATGTTCCAGTCCCAAGCGCCAATATAACTAACGTTCATAGCCAGTCTGCGTTGCTCTTCACTCTGTCGCAGAGCGTTTTCAACTCGTTGTCGCTCTTGAATCTCCTCACAGAGCAGCAGCGTCCGTTCAATGACTTGTTGCTCTAACGTTCGGTTATAATCGGCTAGCAGTTTCTCTGCTTGTTTACGTTCAGTGATGTCTTGAAAGGCTGCGATCGCATAAACTACATTGCCCTGTTCGTCGAAGACGGGAGTGCCCCAGACCTCGGTTGAAATAGTTGCGTTGTTTTGGTGAATATCTATATCGTCAACCGTAGTGCGTTCGCCACTCAATGCTCGGATGATGGGCAACTTCTCTGTCGGATAGATTTGATCCGTTCCCGTCACATAACATTGATAAATCTCTGGAATTTGCTCCGGTGTCGCGGCAGGATCAACGCCTTTACCCATCAACTCAATTCCTCGCTGATTGACATAGTAAGGGCGACCCGTCGCATCAATAATACCAATTCCTACTGGAATCGCTTCTAGAAATTGAGTCAGATGACTTTCGCTAGCCCGGAGCTTTGAGTAGAGTTTGGCATTTTCGATCGCAATTGCTGCCTGGGTTGATAATAGATGCAACACTTGCGTTCGCGTAGCGTCTCCTTCGGAGAATCGCTCCGGTGTAAAAGCTCCAGCCGCTAATCGATTCTCCAAGTACAACACGCCAACCAGCTTATTTTGATTCAGCAGCGGTAAACAAAGCAGTGATTGAGTTTGGTTATGTTGAATGTAAGGATCATTGATGAAATTCCCCTCACGAGTTGCATCATTCAGAATTAGAGATTCATGAGTCCGGATCACATACTGGATAATGGATTCGGGTACGCAAGTTGCCATTGGAACCGATTGCAGTATTTTCGTTGCACAGATCTGTTCACCCTCCTTGAGTTCACAAGCCGCTTTGATCGTCCATTCTCCTGAGTTTTCCAAAAGCAGGTATCCAGTTTGTGCTCCAGCATTCTCGATTAAGATCTGCATGAGAGAACTGAGCAACCGCTCCAGTTCAATTTCACTCGAAATTGCTTGAGCTGCTTTCATCACTGTCGCTAAATCGAGAGCAGTATGTGAGGTATTTGAGGTGGTTCCAGCAGTGGTGCGAATTGACGTATCAGCGACACCCGACGATTGAGGAAAAAACTGTGGATAACGAGTTTCTAAATCTTTGACTTTTGCCCTTGCTCCCCACCGTCCATAACAGTAGTGAGCTTCCTTCATATAGGTTTGGGCAATTTTCGCCCTACCTCGCGCTAGATAATGTTTGGCAGCTAACTCATAGGCTAAAGCTTCTTCTTGCAGATACTCGTTGTCTCTAGCACCTTGAATCGCTTGCTCATACAATTCTTCTGCCTCAAAAAGTTGACCTAATATCCGTGCTTTTTCTGCTTCAATTAATTCGTATTTATGTTGAAAATTTACTGGAGCAGAATGTGCCCATTTCTGCATTTTCTCCTGATTGTTATTTATTTTGAGCAGCAGATGCTCTTGTTCTGAGGAAGGAACAGATTGGTATAATTGTATCTGCGCTAGAGAGTCATAGAAATAGAATACAGATACTGAAAAAGTTCCTGCTACTCCGTCTAGATAAAGTCCAGCTTGAGAAGCACACTCCACTGCTTGGGGAAAATCTTCAAATAAATAATTTAGAATAAGCTTGTCTAGATACAGATAGTAAAGGTGAGTTCTATCGTTTGCTTCAAGGTGAATTGGCAAAAACTGATCTTCATTATAGTGAGCACCAAGTAATCGACCTGAATTTTCAACTTGTTCTAGTAAGTTAAAGATAACTTGCTGCAATCTGCGAAAGTAAATTAATATGTTTTCCTGTTTGAACTGAGCTAAAACATTACTGTAAATCCCGATCGCTGATGTAATCTTTGTTAATTCTAAACCAGCAAAATATGCGTACAAACAGTAAAAGCCAGCAGCATACATACTAAATTCTAAATCTCCAATTTCCAGCCCAGTCTCATATGTCTCCTGAAGTAAGGGTAAAGTCTGTCTAACATGAGCTATACAGTGCATAAGATGCGCTGCAACCATCTCTGTAACCCTAGGTTTAAGTTTTTTACTATCTAATCGCTCAGTCAAGCTGAGTGCCAATTCACCGAATTGGTAAGCTCCTTCAAAATCCCTCATAATTCCATTGAGAATCACCCCACCGTAAGTAGCATAGGCAAAAGTTGAAGAAGAAGTATTTCCATATTGAACAGATAGATTTGTTTTTTCTAATACAATCAGTGGTAATAATAGAGGAGCAGCTTGAAAGGCAGCTCCAACAAGGCTAGACAAGATTTGCATCGCAGCCAGTTTCTCTGGCTCTTTCATTAATGGTAGCTCCAGCAAATTTCTTATCTCTATGGCATTAAAGTAATCTTCCGTCTCTTTTAACTGCCTTTGAACATCAGCTTCTACTGGTATTTCTGGTAGAGCGATACCCAGTCGCTCTAAAACCTCTAAACCAATCTTAATTGCCTCACTTTGCCTACTTTGCACCATGCAATTTTGAATTTTAGTTTCATAGACTTTTATTTTATCTAGAACACTATTTGCATACTCTAGAACCACGATCCCCGATCGCTCCATTTGTTGAAAGTCGCTACATAGGTATGCTGTTTCTGTTGCTTCTTCGTGCAATGCCAATGTCAGAGCGTATTGAAACTGCCAGCTATCGGTGGCTAGCAATTCTATTCCTGTCGTTAAATAGTGTAGTGCTGCACTATGAGCTAATGATTTTTTGGCTTTCTGACCTGCAATTAAATTCAAACTAGCTATTTTGTCGCACTCCTGTTGATTCGTGACTAAATCACGACCGAGATTAAGGTGATCAACTATCTCAAATAAATTGGCTGATTTAGTTTCAGACTCATTACTTTTCAGTAAACAGTAACCAATCTGCAAGTGAACAGTTTGTAGTTGTGCTTCATCAATCAAAGCATAGGCAGCTTGCTGGACGCGATCATGTGAAAACTTGTAATTCTGAATTAACAGATTTTCATCCAACTCTGAAGTAGCTAGAATCAACTCCAACTGAATCACTGTGGTCAGTTCTGCAAAAATTTCAACTGCCGGTCGTTTGCAGATAACTGAGAGTGTCGCTAAATCGAACTCAGCACCGACACAAGCCGCTAGACGTAAGATTTGTTGAGTTTCCTTTGGAAGTTGCTTCAACTTTCCAATAATTAACTCCACTACATTATCAGTAATATTTTTGGCTTTGATCTGAGCAATATCCCATTCCCAGTGTTGTTGATTAATATTGAAAACGAGCAGATCTTCGGTGTACAACGTTTTGAGAAACTCATTCGTAAAATAGGGGTTGCCGTTCGTTTTACGCCATATTGATTCTGCTAAAGGTGCGATCGATTCAGTAGGCGTGTGCAAGGTTTCAGCAATCAATTGAGCTACTGCTCCCTGTTCTAACGGAGCTAATGTAATCTGATTAATCGCGACGTTTTCCTGCTTGAGTTTTTCTATCATTACTGAGAGCGGATGTATCTGGGTTACTTCGTTATCCCGATAAGCTCCAATGAACAGCAAAAATTGCATCTTCTGATCGCTTAGAATTAACTCAATCAGCCTAAGCGTGGCGAAGTCTACCCATTGCAAATCATCTAGAAAAATGACCAAGGGATGCTCATAGGAACAACAAGCTCGAATGAACTTTTGAAAGACAAGGTTAAACCGATTTTGTGCCTCAGTCGATCCAACTTCTGGCACGGGTGGTTGCTTGCCGACTATCAATTCAACTTCCGGAATTACATCAATGATCAGTTGCCCGTTGCTTCCTAAGGCGTTTAGAAGTTGCGATCGCCTTTTTTGCAGTTGCTCCTCAGGTTCACTTAACAATTGTTGAACCAGTTTTCGTAGAGCATCTACAATTGCGCTGTAGGGAATATTGCGCTGAAATTGGTCAAACTTACCAGAGACAAAGTAACCGCGCTTTGCTGTAATTGGTTTGTAGAGTTCCTGTACTAACGCTGATTTGCCAATGCCAGAATAGCCAGAGACGAGCAGCATCTCAGAGGACGCGGCGATATTCCCCCTGTTTGCGTCACTTACCCCTGCTACCCTCTCGAACGCTGCCAATAATGCTGTGATCTCCTCCTCCCGCCCGTATAGTTTTTGTGGAATCTGAAATTGATCCCAAACGTCTTGCAGACCCAATTGAATGAAATTAATTTGACCCTTTGTTTCTAACTGACGAGCACAGTTTTCTAAATCCGCTTTGATGCCCCAAGCACTTTGATAGCGGTCTTCTGCATTCTTCGCCATCAGTTTCAAAATAATATCTGAAACAGGCTTGGGAATCTTAACGTTTAACTTATATGGCGGTGTAGGGGATTTGGCAAGATGACAATGGACGAGTTCAAGGGTGTCTGTTGTGGGAAACGGCAACTGTCCGGTGAGCAGTTCGTAAAACGTCACACCGAGCGAGTAAAAATCGCTGCGGTAATCGATTGAACGGTTCATCCGCCCAGTTTGCTCTGGAGAAAGATACGGGAGGGTTCCTTCTAAGACGTGCGGGCTTTTGAACGTGGGATTGGTGCGGTTGAATTGAGTCGCAATCCCAAAGTCAATGATTTTGACAACACCAGTATTTGGATTGAGAACGATGTTGCCAGAGTTGATATCCTTGTGAATCACATTAGCCGTATGGATTCTGCCTAAAATTCTGGTAACGTCGATCGCAAGCGGGAGAAAAGTGGATATGGGCATGGGGCAGAAGGTCTCTGGGCGCAGCCGCATCCAGTACTCCAAGGACTCCCCGCCAAAGTCCTCCAAGAGAATAACGAGTGTGCGTTGATATTCCTGTTGGCTGTAAGTTTTAATTACTCCTTCCAGATTCAGGGAGCATGTAATTTGATATTCCTGTTTGTAGCGAGTTATTTCTTGAGGAGAGGGATAATCTTGCTTGAGCAGTTTGATGATGATCGCCTGACCATCTTGCACTCGGATGCCTCGATACACTAAAGAGACTGAACTCTCATAGATTTTGCATTGAATGGCAACTCCAGGCAGGGTAATCATCCAACTCTCTCCTGAGGTAGGATATAAGCATACTGCAAATTATATAGTATTCAGGACTTAGGCAACTGTCACAAACAATGGCGCTTGCACTCTTGCGCCCGGGTCAAACAACTACTAGACAAACATAGGAACGTCGGGACGTTTTAGTTGCTGAACGCGGAGGATTTGACGATATAGCGGTTCTCATCACATACACCACCACGAATGATGTAGAGCAGGGTTTATGCACTTTCACTACAGCTGTGTATTGCACTCAACACCAGAAGCGCTATAACCTATAACCTAAGCCAGACAACCAATATTTGCGATTAAGCGACGCCTAAAACTAAATACACAAGAGTACTCCTTCTTAAACTACTTCGTTTGCAATTTCAGGCGTTTATATTTCCACTTGGCTACAGCTAACTCGCGATCACTTGCGGCGGTGCACTACGCCACAACTGATACAATCGTGTGCCGTGTGTTGTTATATATAAAATATCTCCACCACTCAGGTTTGTTTCCAGTAAATCCCAGCCGTGAAGAGTTTGAGAATTAGTCTCTAAGTATAAAGGAACAAACTCAGCAGACATGGCTACATCTTTCACCTGCTGACCACAAAAAGGGTGTACGGGTGTAATCAAAGTTGCAAAAGCAACCCAAAGACTATCTGCTGTAATGCCATTGCCGAGTATTTTTCCACCCAATGCAGCAGCTGCAAATGCTGGGGCTGCAAGTTCAGCAGGACTCAAGACTGCCTCGAAGTCAAACACCTCTTGTGCCATATGGGCAAAATCGGGTTCTGCGTAATGGACTATCACTGGCACTTGGGGTGTCATACCTTTTGCCTTAAGGGCAACTTCTAGGTTCGTCGCATCGTTACCTGTGACAGCAAGGACTGCAGCGGCAGAATCTAAATTAGCGACTTTGAGTGTGGCTGAAAAGCTAGCATCAGCATAAATGACGGGAATACCTGCTCCACGGGCAGTGTTGACATATTTGTTGTTTGAGTCGCGTTCAATGACGACGACCTCATGTCCGCTTTTTGAGAGTTGCTCAACAACTTTTATACCGATTCCACTCAGGCCACAGACAATGTAGTGATTACGGCGAGGAACTCGTGCTGCATCCCAAAATTGTTTAAAGCGACTACCCAAAACAAAATCATTGAGCAGTGCGTATAATAGACCGATGACAGCAGCCCCAATCAGCATCATAAGAACGGTAAATAGTTTAATGCTGTCAGGAGCATTTTCTACGACTTTGTCATTACCACCTGCTCCCGTAATCATGCCTACTGCAAAATAGAGGGCATCAATAATAGAAATATTCGTATTGGTAGAAGTGTAGGTGAGGGTGGCAATTACAATAATGATCAGCAAGACAATAGTCATCACGACCACTGATTGCGCGTGTTTCTTAAACTGCCGTAAACTGGTCAGGACTTTTAGAAGTTTTGTAAACCGTGATTTGTGGGTGGAACGGATACACGGTTGAGTACCAAGGATCAGGCGATCGCCCACCTTTAACTCTTGTCCAGACAACACTGCACTAACTAAATCCATCTCACCCTTGAATGGCATATAGTAAATCATTATCCGCGAGCGATCATTCCACAAATCACTCAGCTTGCGACCAACCCACGGATGATTTTTATCTATATATTCTTCGTAAATAGGCCAAGTTTGTTTGAAAAGTTTGATTTGCCCAATTACTTGGTTTCCTAAAGCCGCAAACGTGAAGACGGGTGCTGCCAAACCTGCAACACTCAGACTTAAGTGGTTAGGGACAGCTTTATCCAGGCGATCGCCCAAATTGGTATTAAAAAACCGGTTGATAATCCGAATTTGCGGATTCAACATCCGCGCTTGCATCATAACTGACAGATTCACTTCATCATCCGGTCCAGCAATCACCAAAGTGTGTGCCTGCTGAATTCCTGCTGCTGTAAGGGTACTAGCTGCTTGCAAGTCGCCGACAATCAGATCTCCTGATGATTCGCCTGCAATAGGTTGATGATGAACGCCAACGACTAACGCCCCCTGTTGTCGCAGCAAACGAAAGATTTTATATCCGGTGCGACTTAAGCCACAAACAATGATTCGAGGTTTCATGTAAAGGCAGCATGACTTACAGGATAAAGCTGCATTCTTATAGATTTCTTCTCATTTTTACTGATTTATCTCTAATAGAACTGTAGCTGAAAACACGATAATTGCAAATCCTAGAACACTTTTCTTCAATCTGTTAATCTTTTGACCATTTGTGCATAAAGCAAGACTTGTTTTGGAGACCAAAAAAGCAATCTACCGAAATTTAAGGCAGCTGTGGTAAAGCTTAAAGCTTCAAAATCCTGAATTTTGTATTCAACTTGATTCTCAAAATCTGTTAAGCTTATATTCTCTGTGTTTTTCCCCGTACCAGTATAAGCTTTCCACCCTTCATTTATAGCTTCGGCAACGACTGATGAGCAGTTTCTTTTTATCAAATGGTAGGATTTATTTTCCTTTGTAAATTTTTCCCAGAATGTTTTAATCGGCTCCTGAGGAAGGTTTAATAATTCAACTGTGCAGTCTGCTTGTCTTTGTTCGTCACCTTGACCTAAAATCAAACAATCTTCCTCATAACTAGTACTTCTAATATCAGCCAAATGCTGGAATAAGAGTTGATTAATGTTTTGGTTTTTATGATTAATAATACTTTGAGTATTCTGCATTGATGACCTATTTATAATTTCTTTGTTAGGCCAAAAGCTTATATAAGTATCTATGCCTACCTGCATTGAAGCGTGACCTAAGAACTCCTTGGGAAACCAAATGTAGACAGTGATAATATCTCTCATGGAAACACTCATGCTCAATTGCTCGTCCAACGCCACTTATTTTCGAGTATTACTACTCATTTTAAGCTGTGCCGCACTTATAGCGAAATAGGGGGCTTGCGCGGCGGCTAATTTTAACGCAAGAACTCACGAGTCAGCAGCCAAAAGCACCGAAGATTGGAGTCTCCTTCGGAGACGCTGCGCGAACGGAGGAAGCCTCCGCTCCAACTTCTCTCAGAATGAACATAGTAGCGATTGGTGGACTCGTCTTGGGTTTAAATCTCCACCGTCAATGGGGGTGGGGACATAACAATACCTCTTGGGTTTTGGGGAAAAGGTGAAAGGGAAAAGGGAGCAAAACCAAGCTATTTCCCCTTTGCCTTTTACCCCTTGCCCTTTAACCAAAAAGTATTGGGGGACATAACTGTTAGGATCGTCGCGCATTGGCTTTCCAATTGATTCTGACTCAAGAATTGCTGTAGAGTGCAAGGGCAAAGCCGATTCTGACTCCTTTTTTATCAAGTATCTAAAACTAAATTTCTGGCTCAACCAAACGTGTTGTGGCACGACTTTGAGATAAATCTTGCACAACCTGTACAGCACAAACTAAAGCGACAAGCCCAATGACTGCAACAGGGAACAAACCTTTGCCAAAAACGGCAATGAAAAGCAAAACGACTGCTGCCCCAACTCTGTACTTGGTGCGGATTTTACAGTAGAGGATAACCCCCAGGCGGTGGAGAATACCTAAAGCAAGGTAGCAGACTGCAACAGAGCCACAAAGCAGCCATCGAACAGAATCAGGAAGTGCTACCATTGGCTTGCTGATTAACGCAAGTTCTACAGCGACTCCAGAAGCCGCAATACCAGCAACAAGGGGAAAATGGGTGAAAAGCCATATAGCCATAATCGTTGCTCTTCCTTCAGTCCGCGCCCTGTTAATCGGTGTACCACCGAGGTTATCAAAATAAACCCACCATAGGCTCAAAGCAATACCTAAAGCGAACACAGCAGCAATCACAGTTAAAAGATCCCATTTCTGTTGAGAAACACCATCGACGACTGCGATAATTGCTTCGCCCAACACAATAATGGTGAATAGCCCAAAACGTTCAGGTAAATGGGATGCATGGGGAGGTAATTCTATCTGTAGTTTGCGTGTTGTTAAGGGTGTAGCAAAGTCAATGATGAGTCCTAGTGTCCAAAGGACGAAACGCCAGGGAATCGATACAAATGCAGACACTAACCAGAAAAGCGCGCCTATTGAAAAACCTGTGGCGTAACTCTTTGTCAGGGGACGAGCCTGGGGAATATACTGTCCTGTACGGATATACTCAATAATCAGTACAAGACGACCAACAACGTACGCGAGAGCAAAACCAGCGGAACTTTCACCCAAGCCGTAGTGTATATTGACAGCCATTGCTGCGGCTGTAAGCATATGTAGACTCGTGAACAACCGCCGTCCAATGTCATCGCTATCAAAGCGATTAGCATAAAATGTGGTACCAATCCAAGACCACCAAATAGGTATAAAAAGAGCTACAAAGCCTAACACTCCCGAAAGTGAAACATGATCATGAAGATAGTGGGCGACTTGAGAGACAGCAACCACAAACACCAAATCATAAAAAAGTTCCAGCCAAGTAGCGCGTCTTTCTCCTTCTCCGTCTTCACCAATACGTAATCGTGGTGGTTTTATAAAACTTCGCATAAACAATTCAAAATATGTCCTAGGGACATGCACTTTTCCGGATTCTACCAGCTTAAGCAGACATTTTTGAGGGGCGATTTTTTGGTTCCCACAGCGTGTCTTCTGGACGTAAGGTGCCAGATTTTTCACTTGTTTAACTAACTAGATACAATCATTGCCCACATACTCGCTGCTAAGCCAATAGCAGCTAAATGTTGCCAAAAAAGCGATCGCATCGGCTGACGAGCAATTTTTTGTGTCAACACCACCGTCAACAAAAGTGAAATAATGAGGGTGGTTCCTTGCAAAAAGGTAATCACCGCTGGATGAGCCAGCAATATAGGTAATTGTTCACCATTCATACCGAAGGTTGCAAAACTTACAGGGAGAATACGTCCTCCTTCGGTTAAACCCAAATGCAGATAATGAGCTAAGTTTCCCCCTAGAACGAGTGGTAAGTAGCCATAAGCAAGTTCTACAAAACGTCGCGGCTTCGGATTTTGCTGAGTCAATTTTAGCTCTTTGTTACTTAAATACAAGATTTGCATAACTCCATATGCCAAAAAAGGAACAGCCACCGGGATAATTAGAGCTAGCAAAGATAATCCTAAATGGGGCAAAAACTGGGTTAAATCCAGATGTAACCCGAGCCTTGATTGCAATTGGGGCAAGTGATGCAGGAATACTCCCCCCAAGAGTAAAAACAACAATGCAACTTCGTAACTGTGTGGTACATGAGTTGTCCACAATTCAATCCCCGGAGGACGTAAATTGAACTCAACAGAACGATGGGGACATGCCTTAAGACAAGTCATACACAGCACACAATCTCGATTATCTTCCAACTGTGCTGGGTGAGAGTACAACGGGCATCCATTTGTTTCCATCCCCTCTCCCTTCTGGGGTCCACCCTTGTAGCATTGATACGTGGTACAACTGGCAGAACAGATGCCTTGCTGTGCCCGGAGTTCGGTCATGGAGAGTTTAGCAAATAAACCATTCATTCCACCGATGGGACACAGATACCGACACCAAAATCGCCGCTCAAAAATGGCAGAGAATATCATTGCTCCTGCTGTAATTAAAAGCAGCAAACAACCAGAAAGATATGCTGTATTTTCTAAATTCCAGAGTTCTTCCCATAGGAAAATAAGAGTAAATAGTCCAAAAAGAAACCATCCGCCCCATTTTTCAGCTTGATGTCTGGGCCAGCGTTTAAGTTTTCGGGGAAAGAACTTTTGGGATAGCTTTTGTGTCACTTCCCCGTAAATCATAAAGGGACAAACTGAACACCAAACACGTCCTAAAAAGGGAAATGCTAGTAGGGAGAAAGGCCACCACCAAGCCCAAAATAGATTGAGAGCGAAATTGCGATCGCGCGTTTGCGGACCAACAAATAAGACTCCTACAATGAAGGCAAATGCTGTTAAAGTAAAACCATAGTTAATACGATCAGGCCACCAAGAACTACGAAGAAACTTTCGCAAATTAGGATAAGCATTTAAAAGATTGACACGAAATTGCTTTTTCTTAGTATCAACAGACCAGAAAATTTCTTCTGTGAGTTCTTTTGCTTCTCCAGCTTGGACGATCGCCCGTTCTACTAGATCTTGCAGTTCTTTCAAATTGCCAGGGAAATCGTAAGACTGCAAACGGCGCAAAGCTTCTGAGGAAACTTTCGGTCGCGCAATACCTCTAGCGCGAGTGTAAAGACTGATGTAGTATTCCACCTGTGCTTTAATATCAGTTTTGCGTACCCGCAACGGTGGCACTTTGATAATATGACCGATACAGCGTTCAATCGTTGGCTGAGTTTTTTCTGAAACTATCAAAATGCGAGCTTTACTGACGCGAGGTTCGGGGGTTGGTTCTCCCGAACGGCTGACAGGGGTGTATTTGCCCGTTGTTAGCAAGTTTGCTAACGCTGGTAACAACTCTGGGGGTGTTTCTTGAATGTTGTTCAGAACTAAACTACCTTCTCCAAGCCATTCCAGCAGTCCTGGTTTACCTCCAGCACGACCAAACAAATCAGCACCGCTTGTCTGGAGAATACCACAGTTAACTTTAATAATCGGTTCTCGCCGCTGTTTGGAACCAAAGTGAATCAAAGCAGCTATAATATCTTTTCCTAATCCTGGTTCCCCGAAAATTAATACTGATTTGCGATCATCAGTAGCTTCTCGAATTTCCTGTCTCAAACGTACAGCATAACGACTTGTCCCCACAATTCCCCGTGTTGCCTTTGTGACCAAATAAGGTCGCAAAGCTACAGAACGTTCTTGTTCGTAGGTAAGTGCAGATGTGAGTTGAGCCAATTCCTGTGCCATTTGGCGAGAAACAGCTTGAGCAATTTCGGGGTATTGGGTGGCTAATTCCCGAAACTTAGCTGCAGGCACAACCCATAAGTGGCATTCTGTAACCGTTGTAATTGTACGCTGAGCCAATTCATCTAACATGAGTTCTTGCAGATGAATGATTGAGCCGGGGAGGAAACCAATAGTTAAAGCCGGGTTCGTTTTATTGTTGCTATCGCTTTCGAGCTGACCTTCAAGGAGAATGTATAATCCTTCTGGAGCAGTCCCTTCAGTCACTAGACAGTGGTTTGGTGGGATAACTTGTTTTTCAATAACTTGGGCGATAGCATTCAAAGGTTCAGGCGATAAGATTCCTAAAGCCGTGCGTTCTTGTAACCATATCACGATTTCTTCTGGTGTCATGGTGGTCTCTCCTACTCAGCACTGCTGTATAGAAGAAATTATCGCGCTTATTGCTACCTGTGCGTGAAAGTCTCAATTTTTGACACTGCCGCACTAACTTATTTTTAATACCCTTGTTCCAATGCTTTATCTAGGCTGTCAATCTGTTGGGCGATTTTGTCATGTTCTGTCTGGGCTTCCTCAATTTGTTTATCTAACCTGAAAATGATTGCAGCGTCTGTCTCAATGATTCTTGCTGTTCGCAGGCGTACTATCTTCTCATTTAGCAAATCATACAATTTTTGCAGTTCGTCACGTCGGCGCTGTGGATTTTGCCTATAAGCCATCTATCAGTTCCTTCTTTTTCAACTACTACTCTCATTGGAAGATTGCTGTTGTGCTGCTTGCAGCACTTCGTCAACGCTCAACTCTAACTCTCGTGCAACTTGTTCCACAGTCAATCCTACTCTTAACAACAGAGGTACTGTTCGGAACTTTTCCCGACGAGTACCTTCTTGCTTGCCTTCCTCAAAAGCTTCCTGATAAAATCTTGTCTGCTTTAATTCACTCAATCCAAACATAGCCTCTATCTCCTCTCGACTCATTGTCGGAAACTTGTAAATTAAAATCGTCTCTATCAATTGTAGTAATTGCCGCTGTTGCTGTTGTGAACTTATCTCCTGTTGAGTTCTATCTATCAACTCCCTTGCTTTCTTGATCGCTGTATCTTGATTCTCAATCACTAACTTGACGGTTGCAATGGAAATGGGTAACGATACAGCTTCACCTAATTCGTCAAGGTAGATCGGGCTAACACGCTGACTGGTAAAGAATTCACGATAATGTTTTCTATCTGCTGTATCTATAGTTCTGGTAGGAAATATCACCGCAGCACGCCAGTCATTTTGTGGTTGATTTTGCCGCAGGTACAAAAAGATTTCTGCAAACAGTCGCGCGTAAATTTCTGAATCTCCTTGAAATTGGACTTCCACAAAATAAATTGGGTTATCACTTTCTTTGGCAGGAAGAAATACACCATCAATTCTAAAGGCTGTTTGCTTAACTTCCACTGATGAAAATTGATAAGCGCGTGCTTCTTCTGGTGCTTCACCGATGAGTTCAAAGAAGATGCTGGGAAATTCTTGAAAGAGGCGATAGAAAATGCTGTCAGTTTTCACGAATTCAGTTTTTTAACATAGAGTATAGAATATCACTGTGATGCAGATTTTAGTATTTTTAAAGGCGATTGCCTACGGCAGAGCTACGCTTAACGCGTGCGTCGCGGTTTGCAGCATCGCCCTTCCTCAATCGCACTACACTTACTAAGAGTAATATGCGTGTTGCATTCACGACTTAAACCTCACCCTGCCCTATCGGGCATCCCTCTCCTTGCTAAGGAGAGGGAAAGATTTTAGCGCAGCTAAAAGCGAGGGTGAGGTGAAAGCGATCCGGTGTGTAGACGGTAGATTAAGGAGAGGGGCAAGTGGTATGGAAGAAGTAAGTCGATAGCTTAGGGAGCATCCCAATGCATGCAAATTTACCAAAATGATGAGTTGTCATTGCGAATAAAGCGAAGCGGAATGAAGCAATCGCAAAGTCTAGATGCTGCGATTGCTGAGTCCCAAGGGGACACGCTGCGCGAACGCTCCACTACGTTCTGCTCGCAATGACAAAAGATGTTTTTACACATTTGGGATGCTCCCTGACAACAGGGGATATCTGGCCGTTTGGGAGTTTTCATCGTTCTTCACGGGTAGTGACTCAGCATTTAATGCTGTATCGAGTTCCTACGGATTTGGAAGTAGTGATGTAGATTTTGGTGGGGATTTTGATGGAGGGTTAGGGGAGGGCGATTCGCATCACTCACCTGAAATTAATTTTCTTCTTGTTCGTCTAACCAAGCTATTAAATCAGATACTTCTGAAAAGTCTAGTAATGCTTCTGCTAAATCATCTAGCTTTTCAACAGATAGCACTCGAATTCTATCAGTTAATGATGAATCGATTTCACCAAAACGCCGATTAAGCTGGCGTATGATTGTACGTTCTTCACCTTGCTTATCTCCCTTCTGCAAAATATCCTGATAAATTACTGATTCTTGCATAATTTCCTCTCTTAAAAATTGCTTAATTAAATCTTTTTCAAACCTTAAACCTGCTAATATCTCTGTGTAAGCTGCAATATTCTGCTTTGTCTCCCTATCCGAAATTCTAGCAACACTTTGGGCAACCCGCGATAATAACCTTTGGGGTGAATCTGTTTGTGTCAAAGGTGCTAGCGGTAATAACGCAGGATTATTCAGAAATAACGCCGAATCTTGCTCCCACATTCGTATAATTCGGTAGCGATGATTTGTCATCTCATTTACATATTCTTCGGTAAAAGCGATTTCGTTACTTGTCTCTTGCAAGAAAATCACTACCTGTGTTATTGAAACATCATATTTTCGCACTAACCTGACAAAGTAATCCAACATTCGTAAGGGAATAGGAGTTTCAGATTTTGCTGTTGTCTGAAATTCCAGATGTAAAATACGATTCTCTGTTTGTAAAAATGTTATAGAATCTGCTCGAATTGGTTCGATACTCAATTCAGTTTTTAATAATTTAACTTTTCGTGGTTCATCGGGTAGCAACCAATGTGCAAAATCAGTTGGATATTTTTCTGCTAATATTTTACAAATGTTATCAAAAGCCACTAATTATACCTAAAATGAAATTAGTAGAATTATATAATAGGTTTGATACTCAGCGATGAGTTAATTAGGGTAGTCACTCAGTATTTGATGCTGTATCGAGTTCCTACGGATTTGGAAGTATTGATGCAGATTTTAGTGGGGATTTTGATGCAGGGTTAGGGGGGTCATTGCACTTCACTATGATCTGTACCTGTTATTACCTCGATCTGTATTTATTCAGGAAGAAAATACTATTTAGTATCTTTACTTTACATTGTTTAATTTTTGGGTAATTGGTCGCGAGGAAATCCAAGTTCAACCGCTTTATTATATGATTCTTGTGCTTCTGCTTTTTTTCCTAAACTCTGTAAGACATCTCCTCGGTAGTACCAAGGATAAGGGTTTTTTGGTTCAAGCTCTTTAGCTTTGTCTAATGCTGCCAGTGCCTCATTGTAGCGTTTTAGCTCTGACAGTGCTATTCCTTTAGACAGCCAGGCAGGAGAGAAGTCATTTTTTTTTGCAATGGCTTTGTCAAGTGATTGTAAGGCTTCCTCATTCTTTTGGAAGTGTTGTGCTAGTAAAGTTCCACGGTTATACCAAACTTGATAATCATCTGGACGAATTTGACTTGCTCTATCAAAAGCTACAAGAGCTTCTTGAGGGTTTGATCCACTAAGTACAATGCCTTTACCCATTAGAGCTTCATAGAAATTTTTATCGATATCCAGTGCTTTTTGATAAGAAATAAGTGCTTCTTGAGAACGATTTAACTTTTGCAAGATAGAGCCTTGACCAGTCCAAGCAATTGGATCTTGTGGATGTTGTTTGAGAAAAGCTTCAAAAGCTTCCAACGCTTCTTCAAAGTATGGCTTGGCTGCGTTTGAACCTTCTACGATTTCTATTGCAAAAGCAATTTCTTGCCAAGTATATGGTATGTCTGGTCTGCGTTCCTTCACTTTCTCAAAGGCGTCTAACGCTTCTTTATACTTTCGCAAGCCAAGATAAGCTTTTCCTTTACCACTCCAAGCATCCACATCATTATCGTTTTCTTTTAAAACTTTTTCATGAGCTTCTAGGGCTTCCTGATATCTCCCTAATTTAGATAAAACTTTTCCTTTATTGTTTAACGCTTTAAAGTTATTTGGTTCAATTTGAAGCGCCTTATTATAAGATCCTAAAGCTCCTGTAAGGCGTCCTAAACTTAAAAGAGCATCTCCTCGTCCTTTCCAAGCTTCAACGGAATTTGGTTTAATGGTGATGAGGTCTTGAAATGTGTTAAGAGCTTTTTCTGGTTCACGCAAATTTAAGTAATTACTACCTTGATACAAGTTATATAAAGGACGGAGAAATGGGTTAATAAATTCCAGAACAACTACTGAAATAGCAGCAACTGCTATCAGTAAGATTAAAACGCGCCAAAGCCTTACCCTTTGTAGAGCAGGTTGTTTTTTATTTTCCCCATCTCCCCATTCCCCAGCGACTATCTTTAATAGCAACCCTGTATCAATCTCCGCATCTTTCTGATTACCATGAGCAAAGCTCGCCATATCACGAGCATAAATCAATAGCGGCTGGAATTCTTCAAATTCGGTCAGCGGTTCTGCTAATGTTTCCACTAATGATGCTAATCGTAGCAAATCAACTCTATCGTTTTGATAGGCTGTTGAAAGAGCCAATGCCAATTCACGAGATGCCTCTTTTGGTCGCACATATGCTAGAGCCGTCCACTGTTGAGCTTGGGCAAAGTCACGAATATCGGGATCATCACTCAAAAGCTGCTGCTGTACATAGTTAAGTAAGAATTCCGATATTTCATGAATCCGCTGTTGACCAAATTTTTCATCTTCTTTTAATTGACTCAGCAGCAGATTTCGCACAGCCAAATTCATCTCATAAAGTTCATGCCCAACTTCATCACACAAGCTAGAAAGCAGTAAATCCGCTACGGCTATCCAAGGAATACCTAGCACTTCACCATGAATATCTCTCTGAAAATTAGCCCACAGACGATATAACAAATCAGGTGTGAGTGATAAGGGAAATGCAGCATGATACGCCAAATACAGGTGTGCTTTACCAAAGCGTTTTTCAAAAGATTCAATGCGTCGCTTAGCAACTTCAGGTTTAATCTTACTCATTTTTTCTGCCCCTCAAAGTTAGTGGGGCGTCCGCGTAGCACATCAATGACATCCTGCATACCTCGGCGGTTGAGTTCAAACATCGGTACCAGATGTGCAATTTTGCCAGCTGTTGTTTTCTGCCAACGCTTCTTTGGCATCGGATTGAGCCAAGCGATGTAACGCACTCGCTGTCTCAACTGGTCAAGAAATTCTTTAGTTAATTCATAGCGTTCCTTACTGTAACCGCCACGAGCTGCACCAGCATCACTGAAAATTAACACAGCTGTCCGTTCAGAGCAAATATGAGTAACAATATCATTGACTAACTCTGCTTGCTGATGATTGGGATCGTGGTAGAGATAATCGATAGGGCAATTGTGAAAGTAGTAAATTCCTGCTCTGCCCAAACGACCTCCGCGCAAAGCAGTTTCTGCCAGCCGATGCGACAGTGCGTGAAAAGGTACCATTGAACCATCTTGGTCAACAAGTAACAGCAAATCTGCTTGGTTCACCCGACGTGGAACTAACACAGGTTCGAGCAGTAAACCTTTGCGTCCAATTTGGTTTACCGTTGCTTCCACATCCAACTCTGTCGCTACTCCCTCACGTACTGGGCGGCGCAAGTAGCGCCAAATCTGTTTCATTTGCCGTTCGGTAACAGGAAAATACTCGTTTGTTAGGATGAAGCGACTGTCAGCAATTTCCTCTTTTCTACTGGTAGCTTGCAGTACTGCTTGAGCTACTTGTACCTCATCTTTGATTGTCTGTGTGAGTTTTGAAGGTAGAACGGAAGAAGCAGACGAACTCGGAGTCTCTTTGGCAAGAGAGATACTGTAACTAATCCCTGGTTGAGGCTTCTGCTGAAATACCCACCGCAAAAGTACATATCCACCATACCCACTACTTAAGGTTATGACCGATAGCAAACTCCAAAAAATCCAATTTGTTTGGTTTGTCTCTGTGTTTGACTTTTGTATATTAGTTGGAGTTGTTGGGCTTGCAGTCTGAGGTTCTACACGTATTTTCATAGACGATGTGTATGTTGGACGTGATTGTTCTGCACTAGAGCCAATACCCAAGACAATTCCAACCAAAAACCCCAAAATCACATAGCGAGTTATCCGAAAAATTTTACGCCGTTTAGCAGATTGAGTTTTCGAGTTTAAGACGACACCCTCACTATCCATCACTCGTTCAAACTGATACTCAAATAACCGTCTTTCCTCAGCAGATTTCACCCACAAAGTCTGACACAAACGCTTCAAAGCCTCTTTGTCAGTCATCCCAAAACCAGCTTGCATCGCTTGCAAAACTAACTGATACTCGTCAATACCAAGTGGTAAGCCAGCTTCCCGTAGACGAGTGAAAAGTTCTTGAAGTGGTAATTCATTCACGTCCACGGCTTTGCCTCAAATGACGAATATGATCATCCCAACTTTTCAGCAACACGCCTGCAAATGGAAGCTTTCCATCCAATTTTTTCAGAACCTCATCTTGAGGAAAGCGACGCAGCACCTTAAACCAGTCAATCAATTCACTCGTGCTCACTTTCTTACCACCTTCCCCTTTATCTTTCCGCATTTCCTCCCGCAGCAATAAGAAGCGAACGACTGCTTTATCTATCAACGCTTTAGGTGAATCAGGAAAGTGGTTATTTACAATTTCAACTAATCTTTCAGGGCTGGGAAATTCTACGTAGTGAAATAAACACCGCCGCAAGAAAGCATCTGGTAAATCTTTCTCATCGTTACTTGTGATAAAAACAATTGGCGGTGCTTTTGCTTGAACTTCCTGTGCTGTTTCTTCAACAATAAACCGTTGCTCATCAAGTTCTAATAACAAGTCGTTGGGAAAGTCAATGTCAGCTTTATCAATTTCGTCAATTAATACCACCGTCCGCTGCTCGTTTTGAAAAGCACGTCCCAATGGTCCCCACTTCACATAGGTTGCTGGATCACTAATCCGGGGGATATCCTCATCTTTGATAATACGACCTGTGGCAGCAAGTTGAGCATCGCGTAAGCGAGTGACTGCATCATAATTATAAAGACCATCTTTGGCGCGAGTGGTAGATTTGATGTACCAAGCTTCCAAAGGCAAATTAAGTTCATAAGCCACAGCACGCGCTAATCTTGTCTTACCGCATCCCGGTTCCCCCTTGAGCAAAAGTGGTCGTTCGAGGTAAATTGCCAGGTTAACAGCTTCTATTAATTCCTCATTCGGCAAGTAAGGATACAAGAGATGTCCAGTTGCATCTCGTTCTCCCAACTGCGGCTGCACTTTGCCAGTGTACTCAAGTTGTTTGTCAGTCAAATCTTTAACCATCTTTCCCTTTCTTCATACCAATTGCAGCCGCAGCGATGACAAATTTCTGAAAACGCTAGTTCTGGAACTCCGTTATCACTATTTTCCAAAATTTCTTGGACTAAATCTTCTATTTCATTTATGAGTTCAACCAGAGGTAATGTGTGGAACTCTGTCTCAACCATCTCAAACCAGTCAGTGAGAATGCGATCGCCAAACGGATTAATGATTGGTAATTTAATCGGAACTCTCGGTTCCCAAGTTGCTTCTAATTCCTCTACAAAGATGGTATCCTGACAACCTACACAGCCTTCATAATCCACCAAAAACATCAGTAACTGGTATTTTGTTGGAGAGACAACCTCTCGTGCTTGACTCGCCAACGGTAACCAAAATTCGTCAAGTAGTTCTTGCAAATACCCTTCTGGCATACAATCCACGCCATGAAAGACAAGAATCACATTCTGTGTCTTCCACCAGTGAAAAACTCGTTCAGCAATTTCTGTAGGTGAGTGTTGTCTTCCCAAACCAACACGTCCGCCAAATTCACGCCACAAAGCAGAAATATCTCTTCTGCGTCCTATCCGGTCAAGTTCAATTCGCACCATCTTGCCCATTGTACCGAAGCGGATATGCTGTGTAACTAATCGATTCAGTAACCAACGTTGTCCATGATCTAGCGAACCGTGGATAAGGAAAGCCCCTATTGATTGCGCTTTCAGAAATTTGAGGAATGAGCGCACTTGCTCTCGGTAGCCTAATTTTAATAAAGCACGATATAACTCTTCACTACAAGCTACTGACTCTATATTTTCAATCTGCTGTATTATTTTATCGCGTTCACCCTCAGCTTCCTCAATCTGCTTGTGCAGACTGAAAAGAGCCACAGCGTCTATTGCCGTAACTTTTGCTGTCTGTAGAAACAATATCTTTTCTTCTAGCAAATCCAGTAATTTTTGTAGTTCTTCACGTTGGCTCATGTATATATTGAACAGAGGATGTGACTCCATTGCTTGTTCTGGGGGCTTGCAGTCGCTGCTCAACTTCTTTATTGCTACAACATCAAAACGCGCTGTTACAGATTATTACTTAAAGTATTGTAAAACTTCAATTGCTGAATAGAGCACAATTTGTCATTAAAGTAAACTTAGTTTATAGACTTAGTTTGCAAGAATTATGGAAACGGTCAACATCCACCAAGCTAAAACGAATCTCTCACGGCTTTTGTCGCGGGTAGAACTTGGAGAAGAAATCATTATTTCAAACCGAGGCGTTGCGATCGCCAAGTTGGTTCCGTTTCGCTCCTCATACAATCGACGGAGTAGTTTAGGGCAGGATCGAGGGCGTTTCGTAGTGCCAGAAGACTTCAACGCTTCCTTACCGGAAGATATCCTAGCAGCATTTAAGGGTAGCCAGGAGTGAAACTTTTGCTGGATACGCAGTGCTGGTTATGGTGGTTTGCCCAACCAGAGCGTTTAAATGAGGAGGCGATAAGCCGGAGGCTTGACGCAAAGCGTATCGCGCAGATTGATGATGAAACTATGAATTGTGGCTTTCTGTTGCTAGTGTCTGGGAAATGGGGATAAAAGTTGCGATCGGAAAATTACCGCTAAGCGAACCGCTTGACAGTTATATTTCTAGTCGAATGGCACAATTGGGCGTGCGTTAGCGCAGCCTCTCGGAACGAGAATCGCTCTCGATTACACTATCAGATGCAATACTTGCATCTGCGTTGCCCTTACATCATCGAGATCCTTTTGACAGAATGTTAATTGCACAAGCCAGAGCTGAGGATATGATTCTAGTGAGTGCGGATCCTATCTTCAGACAATACGACGTTTCCATGCTTTGGGCTGCAAGCTTATGAGATATTTCTGTGTCCACCGAAGCGATCGCCTCTGGTGTGGAAGAATGAGTAACAGTATCTGGTAGAAATTACTATGAGTAAAGAAAGCCTACTATCCGGCGTATCTATTGATGCCAATATTTACTTTGGTAAGCCATGTATTCGGGGACATCGCATCTGGGTTTCCCTAATTTTGGACTTTCTCGCTATTGGGATGACAATTGAGGATCTGCTTGAGGAGTATCCGGGTATAGAGCGAGAGGATATTCTTGCTTGTATTGTCTATGGTGCCGAAATGGCAAGGGATTATTATGTCGAGATTCCCCTGGGAATCCACAAGTAACTCTCAAAGTGAAGCCCATGAGAAGAACTGTTTTTTTGAAAGACTTGTTATCTCAAGATTTAAAGAAATATGCTTATAAATCCTTTGCGCCAACTTTTGAGCAAAGCAGAGGCGCAATCATTTCAGCTTTTGGGAGAAGATCTGGTTCTGCTCTCGGGAGCCAAGCTGCGGGAGGCTGTGGCTATATACGAGGCTGAGCTTGCACGCACAGTTCCCTCAAGCATCCGTCCACTTTTTGAGCACGAACAGGCTGCATTTTTATCCGAAGCTCATGCTTGGCTGAAACGTTTCAATCAAACCATCCATACGCGCATTCGTGGTTATCTGGCACTCGGACGCCTCTGTAATTTTGAATATCCCTGGCCAACGATCGCCGTGCTGGGAATCTGTGAGGTCCTTGAGCGTATAACCCATGCACGCGTTTACGGGCTAGTTGGCAAGGTTGCCCGTCATCTTGTCAGGTATGGGGAACTCGAAGATCTGGCGAGTCAAATTGATGACATACTCCTACGAACAAATCGTAGCATTTTTGCAGATTCGGTTCCCACGGTGCTTATGGCTCTGCGTTGTCACAATCATAGGTCTCGGGGAGCAGACGACCTCGCTGAGGCTCTACTTTCAGGTCCTCTCACGCCACTTATGGATGAAGAAAGCCGTGAGCTTTGCCGTGGACTTTATGAAGCACTCGCAGTGGATGAAGGTCAAGAACGCTTCTCCCAACTGGTGGCACTGACGCTGCGCCACTTCCAGCGTGAGCAGGCAATTTTAACGTATCACTTGGAAGGTACACTCTCGCAAAGCAAAGAATCATCGCTCGCTAACCGCCTCATGCGAATATCTAGCGTGAGCGCCCCAGTCATCGAAAGTACATCCAATGGTTACCAACTGGTGTTCAAGCCGTACAAACTGCCTACAGATTTCAACCTTAAAGAGCACGAGATCCGTGTTAATGAGTTTGCCTGTGCGTTTATCATATCGGTCACAAGCAAAATTTCTGATTACCAAGTTGCTGTAGATTACGTTGTCAAACGGTTCGGTGAAAAAGGAGAGCATGCAGTAGTCACATTCTAAAGTGGAAGTCGGTTCAGTCAAGCAATTTTCACCAATTTAACTTCCCCGGCAGCGATCGCCTCATGAGAAAAACTCAATATTTCCCGAAGCCCCTGTCATGTTAAATTCTTGGGAATAAAGAGCTTGCTGTACTCACAGCCATGGGTATTTTCTCGCTTGATATCGGGAAAAAATTATCATCTCATCCTACTAACGCATTCGCTTCCTAGTACTCTGTCACACAAACTATGTACGGTGAAATAAAAAACCACAAAGGCGCATAGACACGAAGTGGCTTCCCGCAGGGTAGAACGCAAAGAAAGAGGAAAAGAAGACAAATTCTACTCATTGATTTACGCCTCAAAGTTGCCTTGACGAAATACTAGTATCTCTAACTCGAAGCACTTGTATAAAACCGCAACGCAAACCGCCAAAACCTAGTCGAAACAAAAAACAGCGCCAGCGCCAACACTCCTGCGCCTACTATCCAACTGATTTGACTTCGACCCAGCAGAGCTTCTGCTGGTATAGTTGTTAAAAAAGCGACTGGAACAACAAAGGTAAAGAAGAAACGGTATGCTGTGGGATACGCAACCATCGGATATCGTCCAGCTTCCAACAGACCCCGCAACACTTCGGTAACGTTGGATATTTTGACAAACCAGATGCTAGTAGATCCTAGCATGAACCACAAGCTGTAAAGAATGACAAAGCTAAAACATAAGGGAATTGTACTGATGAGGTAGTCGTCTATTCCTAAACCGAGTTTTGTACCTGCGTAGCCAATGATGATGCTACCAAAAATTATATCTGGAAGTCCCCAAGGTGATATGGTACGGGTAGAAAGCCAAAACTGGCTGCGGATGGGTTTGAGTAGAACAAAGTCCAATGTACCTTCTTGTACTTGGCGGACAATGCTATTCAAATTTGGAGCAAGGAAAGTCGCAGAAAAGCCTTGCATCAGCGTGAAAATTCCTAGGACGACTAAAGCTGCTTCCCATCTCCACCCAGCAAAGCTGTAGCCATTACCGTAAAACAAGAATAGTCCAAAAAGACTACCTGCAAGATTGCCCAAGCTGCTCAAGGTTGCTAAGAGGAAGTTGATCCGATACTCCAACTCAGCTTCTATGGCAGCGCTCCAAAATAATGTTAGTACTTTTAGGTATCTGTTTCTCAAGGTGAAGAACTATAAGGGCAATACACCTCATTATCTCATACCAATTCTAGAGTAAGCTTCCACTTAAAACTTACTCTTTAACTCTTGGCGTGCTTGGCACGCCAGTCGCCTCAAGGGGACGCCAGGTGCTACAAGTCGGGAAACCCGCCCAACGCACTGGCTCGGGAACCCCCGCACGGTGAGACAGCGCTGCAGGAGGGTCTCCCTCCGTAGGCGACTGCGAACCCGAAGGGCGCTGGCTCGACTTGGCGGTTCGTTTCAGAAACTTGACATTTTGTACGAAAAATGTGCTTGATTATACTTTACTTAACCCAAGCCTTAAGAAGCCATAAATTCACAAAAATACATAAAGTTTGATACAATACCGCCATCAGGGAAAACAGTAACAGGTATTCGTAACTTTCACAAAGCAAAGTCTCAAAACTTGCTCTCAAAACTTGAAAGGTCGAACCGGTTACTGACCACAAAGTGCCCTGAAGCAAACCCTGTATAGTGGAGATACTAAAACTATGCCCTTAGCAGTTGGTAGCGATGCGCCTGCATTTACCGCCAAAGACACCAACGGTAATACTGTTTCGTTGTCTGATTTCAAAGGTAAGACAGTGGTTTTGTATTTCTACCCCAAAGACGACACCCCAGGCTGTACCAAACAAGCCTGTAGTTTTCGGGATGCTAGTGAGGACTACAAGAGCAAAGATGTAGTTGTGCTGGGAGTCAGCGCAGATGATGAAGCTTCCCACCAAGCATTCACTCAAAAATATAGTCTCAATTTTCCGCTACTGGCTGACAGTGATAAAACCTTAATCAAGGCATACGATGTCGATGGTGGTGGATATGCTAAACGCGTTACTTACGTCATTGATGGTAACGGCAAAATCACCAACGTTGACTCTAATGTCAATACATCAACTCACGCTGGCGATGTTTTAGCAGGATTGGGGTTGTAAAAAGCGATTAATGAGATGTTGCACCTCACCGATGAGTACGCCTTGAACTCAAGTTCAAGGCTTATAAACAAAGTCCGTTAAAACGGACTCAAAGACTTACGCAGTCCGTTTTAACGGACTTAAGCTTTGAGCCAAGAAATTTATTTGTTGGCGGTCAAAAATTCTGGTGCAATATCTGAGATTAGCAATCATTCAAAAGAACTCAGAACACAGATCCCATAATCAAAACTTTTTGGTACTGCGTTCTGTGTTCTTTTTTTGTTGCTTTACTTTCCGGATTTGGGTTGAGTGATTCCAGGTGTATTTACCCTCAAGCCTGATTGATTTGGTTGCTGTTGATTTTGTTGATACAGTTGTTGTTGCTTTTGCTTGAATGCAGCAGCTGCATCATTGAGTTGTTGATTCTGTTGATTTGGATCCCAAGTTGCATTTCCTTGTTGAAGGCGATGCATTAAACCAAACATGCCCATATTATTGACCTCATCGCTGCGAGGAGATAATGGATCGTTATCCTGTTGTGAATTGAGGTCTTGCAGAATGTTTCTTGAGTTAGGTTCAGCTAAACTAGGTTGAGGCAATAGCAAGGAAGCAAGGCTGAGTCCTGCCACAGTAAGTACAAATAGTTGTTTAAACGCTAAAAATGGTTTTTTCATAAAAGCCTCCAAAAAGTTTGTTAACCCACGCTTTCTGGGCGTGGGAGGACTGTTAAAGGATTTTGATTAAGAATCATACAGAACACACCAACTCACTAACTTAGAATAATTCTTTTTTGTGGTATGTAGGTAATTGGTGAGTTCTTTTTATGCCAAAATCACTTAAATCCAATAATGCTTCTATCTTAAGCAAGAGTCCGTCGCAGTTGAGGTTGAATGCTAAGTAATGCTACGACAGCAAAGCCAAGTAATACAAGCAAAGCTGCACCAAAGGTGACATCACCCCAAAAAGCATGCATGACTACGCTATTTAATCCCCAATCTTTGTGAAGATACAAATAGCGAATTGGTTCGATCGCATAGCTGAGAGGATTGAGGGTAGCGACAACCTGTAGCCATTGAGGCATGAAGGATAATGGAGCTAAAGCAGTACTAGCAAACAACAATGGCAAGTTGCTGACAAAAATGACTGCAATAAGTTCAATATGTCCCGGTAAGGTAAAAGCCAAACCAAGACTGATCGCAGTCACACCTAATGCAAGCAGGAAGACAATCAAAACTATTGCTCCTAAACCCGCTGCATTTGGTAACCCAGCCCCCAAAAATGCGGCTGCTGTCACAATCACCGCAGCTTGCAGTAAACTTTGGCTGATAATAAAGATAGCCGAAGCCAGAACTATCGAAAACCGTGAAACCAGAGGAGCCACGAGCAAACGGTTCAAAAAGCCGAATTCCCGATCAAACATCACTGGTAAACCAGCATTCAACGCCCCAGCAAATGCAGTAAAAACAATAACGCCAGCGCCCAGAAATTGTCCATAATTTGTGGTATTGCCAAAGATACCTTTTGGTGCATTTTGAAATAAAGCACCGAACAGCACCAACCACATCACAGGCTGAATAATTCCTGCAATTAATGTTGAGGGACGCCGCTGCAACTGAATAAACAAGCGACGCGTCAAAGCAAGTGTCTCTTGTACAAATTCACCGAAGACATTGGGAGTCGCATCTACCTGGTAAACTTGAGGTGATGCTACTTGTTGCCAATTTATATCGGATTTTGGAGGTAAAACAGTACCACTCATAAAAATTCACACATTCAAAATTCAAAGTTCAAAGATAGATAATCTTGCTCATTACCATTTCACAAAGCCTAACGCATACTCTGCTTGCGTTCAGCCTTTGGATCGCGATTTCCAGCGGCTGCGAGTTCCGCATCCATCAAAGTTCGTCCTGTGGCTGCAAGATAAACATCATCCAAACTCGGTCGAGATTGGGCAATACTAAAAATTGGTAATCCAGCCGAATTGAGCGTTTGTTGGATGCTGATCAAAGCATCGTTTTGCGGTGTCACGACTAAGTTCAAGGAGTTCCCTTGAGCGCTATTAATGATCACTTCTTGAACAAACGACAAAGATTTTAGCAAGTCTTTAGCTTTGTGCGTCTCTTCGTCGGGTGAAAATTCGCGGATTCGTAAGGTAATGCGATCGCCCCCAACTTTATCTTTCAACTCTGAAGGCGTTCCTGTGGCAATCACAACTCCACGGTCAATAATTGCCACTTTATCAGCCAAGGCGTCAACTTCTTCTAAGTAATGACTGGTAATCAGTACCGTTGTTCCTGCTTCTCGCAACTTACGCAGAAAATCCCATACCACGAAACGACTTTCTATATCAAGTCCTACTGTTGGTTCATCTAAAACCAAGACATCTGGTGCATGGAGTAATCCTGCTGCTAAGTCTAGGCGCTTGCGTATCCCACCAGAGTAAGTCCCAGTCTTTTTGTCTGCATATTCCTGCAAACCGAGTAACTGCAGCACGGTGTCAACTCGTTGCTTTGCCACTGCACCAGGTAAGTGATAGAGTGCGGCTTGTAGTTGTAGTAGTTCGCGTCCAGTCAACACCTTATCTAAGGCAACTTCTTGAGCTACGTAGCCTAACCTTCTCCTTGCTGCTCTTGGATTGTCCACCACAGAGATGCCAGATACTTCTATTTTACCTGCATCTGGTGTTGTGAGAGTACACAAAGTTCTCAATGTGGTCGTTTTGCCTGCTCCGTTAGGACCGAGTAAGCCAAAGATTTCCCCTGGTTCCACCTGAAAGGAAACATCCTTCACGGCTTCAACCATGCCGTAGCGTTTTTTGAAATTTTCAATGAAAACGGCGGGAGCCATGATAGTTTATCCTAAACTATACAAATCTCAACAAAGTCTATTCTTATTGTAGTTGAGTGGTGTGAGGTGAGGTGATTAAGTGGGTACGGCTTCCTTTATCTTATGAGTTGGGTTGGTATGGGGAAGTATTCACGAGTTCATTCACTAAATCACTTTGGCTAGTGAAGTCTAATCGGGCCTTAGCTTACTCGTCTCGTTAAGTAATGGGTAAGGCACTAATCTGCTGTTGTACCTCTGACTCAATTGCGTCAACCTTACGTGTCAGTTGAGGGTGAATCCCTTCTAGAAAGCCAGTCTAGTAGACAATACGTTCGCCAATTTCTGAAAAGCCCCACAGACTGGAAGTCTGGGGCTATACATACCAAGCCCACCTCCGTGGGCTGAAAACCTTACAGGCTGCCTCCGCAGCCTTTGTTTGTATAGCCCCACTCTTCTAGAGTGAGGGCATTTTGGCGAAGGTATTGGTAGAACGAAGTAAATACAGATCATCAACAGAGTGGGAATGTCTAACCAGTTTCCTCTCCTGTTTCTGTATCCTTATTCCTACAAAAACTTATAACTTTCTTGAGCCATGAGTATCTTTATGTATCAAAAAAACTCAATTGTACAGATTCTGTCAACGATTTTTCTCGCTTGTGAGCAATTCTGGAAGACTATTAGTGATTTTTATCACACTCAAAAAATATATTTGATGTTACCAGTAGATATACGTAATAGTACTTTTATTGTCAAAAATGATGTTTCAATAAAAGAAAAAATTATGTATTTATCACTAGATTGTATATTTGTTGATTTAAGTAAATATGGAAACTACTGCAACAGTCGTTACGGATTTTATTGATTATTACCAGATTCTTGGGCTAGAGCCAGAGTGGGATACGGAAAAGCTTCGTATTGAGTTGCGAAAAAAGATGGCAGGAACAAAAGCCCGCGTGAATGCCGCTACTGGTAAGAAGAAACAAGAAATCGATCAGCTACTTAAGAAAATCGTTAAGGCAACAAAGCTACTTACAGATCCTGAAGCTAAAGCTAACTACGATCAAGAGCTAGCAGAATGGAACAGAACTGCAACTCCTGAACAACAGGCAGCGGCAGCGGCAGTACCAACCCTCCCAGAATTGTGGGCGTTAATTGATGCTGGGCGGTATTTGGATGCTGTGGAAGCTGGCAAGCGTCTGATCAATTATACGCCAGATGATGATAAAGCATGGGAAGCATATGCATATGCTAGCTTTAGGTGGAATGATTTTGCTAATGCTATTTACGCCTCTGAACAAGCTATCCGCTGCAACCCTCAAAATGCCGAGTATTATGCAGATGCAGGTCAATATTTAGCAGCGGCTGAGCGCTGGGATCAAGCTGTTGCGCAGCTTAATCGAGCCATTCAAATTGCGCCTGAGCAAGTGAGTTATAAGCTCACCCTTGCAGACATTCATACAAAATATGGAAATTGGGGTGATGCTGAAGCAATTTTACAAGGTGTACTCAGCCAAGACTCCTCTAATCAGACTGCTCGATCCTTCATGGCAATTGTTGTCGGTGCTAGAGCTGAAGAGAGAATTTCGGAAGTGATTAGTTTAGCTGACGAGGGTAAAAAGAAAGAAGCCCGTAAAGTTCTCAAGGAAATTAAAGACGATTTTGAGAAGGCTCACAAATTAGCTGAAAATGATCCTGACATACGAGATTTGCTCAATTCAGAGTCCATCAATGTCCGACGCGCCTTAGGCGTTAATTCATACCAAAGGATATTTGGATTAATTGTTGACTCTATGCTGACATTACCAGGATCTTTGATTGCATTTATTTCTACCAGCTATACTGGTTACACTGCTTATACTGGTGCAGCTTCTTTATTCGGGATTCTAATAAGCATCTTGATTTTGGGCTACTCATGGGTTTACCTTGCCTACAAAAATAATGGACAGGATTTAACAAAGCGTCTTCTGGGTATGCAAATTGTCAATGATGGAGAAAACTCTGTGCCATCGTTAAGAAAACTGACTTTTAGAGCGATTCTGAAGCCGATTACTCTAATGGTGATTTACTTGGTGTTAGCCGCAATGATTTTCTTCTCGCTTCTTGGCGGGATGGGCGAGGCTGATGCTGCAGGTGCCGCTGGATGGATTATTGGCATTATGATCGGTCTAATAATTTTGTCGTTCAGGCTTTTGTTTGATCTGCTTTTCATTACAGATAAGGATCTGGCTCCTACCGTTGTAGGTGCATTTTTGTTCTTGCACGATAAGCTCACCGGTACCACTGTCGCTTGTTCCACCAAGGATGACTTTCTAAACTTCGGTAAGTATCACTGGTATTAAGTGGCATGAGGAAGGGTATTTCTTAAATTCATTATTGAAGTTGATTGAAATACTCTTCTGTTAAATCTCCAAGAGCGATACTATGCAAACACTCACTTATCAAATAAATCATCTCCCGGATCTAGAGAAAACGGAGTACCATGCGCGCTACGGTGATGATCCTGCCTCTCGATTATTTGAGATGCAAGATAATTTTCTCTACACTATTTACACCGTTGCCAAACAGTATCCCCTCACATGCAGCTTAGTGTATTTTTACGATCCTACTGAAATCAATCAAGATAGGAAACTGCAAATCTTTATTCGTTTGATTTTTGATGAATCACTAGATGGAGATGCACTCTCGCAAGTGCAGAAAGTTTTTGGGGCTTCTTTTTGGAAAGACTTTTATGGCATTCAAGCCTCTCACGATCTATCCTCTTTAAACTTAGATTGGGTGAAATTTATCAGTTTTGGAATTAAGCAAGAAGAAAAATTGCTTCCAACTGTCAAGCGAGATAATAGTCCATCACATTACTACCTGATTCAACCCTTTGAACCTCATGAGTCAGTAGATCGAGTGGGTTTTCTATCTAAATTAGAAACTTACGGGGGTAAGGCGATCGCAGAAATCATTTTTCAGCCAACCTCCTTAAGTAGTGGGGAACAATCAGCACTAGACAACTTACTGAGGGTGCTTGGAGATCAAACATCATACGAAGTCAGCACTTCAGAAATTTCTGGAAAAGTTAGAGAAAAACCTGTAGATCCTGTTGCAGAACGCACACTCCGACAATTTGAAGATTTGCGTGAAGCAATTGCGAGTCAGCCCCTGTACGAAGTCTCAATTAGAGTTCTTGCTGAAAATCGTTTTAGTGCTAGCTTGTTACTCAACGAGTTCTGGATTGAGTCTAGCGAGAAGCCATTATACCGAGAAGTAAGTATAGGTTCAGAAAGTATTCAGCTAGCTCAAGCGATCGCAGCTTTTCGAGAGGGCAGGTTATTTTCGGAAGCGGTTTGGGCGCAATATTGGGATATCCATCCTGAAAACAGCCCACTGCTCAAGTTAAAACGACTGCATCGATTGTTTACTGTTGAGGAGTTGGGTGCTTGTTTTAGAGTCGTTGTTCCCGATCCAGTTGTGGTTTTTAGCGGCATCCCTAAGGAGACGGATTTGAAATCGGCTCAGACTAAAGATTCTATGTTGTTAGGGTGGCAATCGGGCAAATCCCAGAATCAGGCATTAGTCCCGCTGAAAAGTTTGAACAAGCATGTTTTTATCTGTGGTGTACCAGGTTCCGGTAAGACAACTGCTGTTTTAAATCTTTTGTTCCAGTTATGGACAGAACACGGTATACCATTTTTGGTGATTGAGCCGGCTAAAACGGAATATCGCTCAATGCTGAACTGTCGATATGATGAGTTGGCGCTCAATTGCGATAGCGATTCCACAACACAGTCTTATATCCAAGCTCGAAATGTTCCAGTGGCGATCGCCAAAATGCAGGAGGACATCAAAGTCTATAGCTTGGGAAATGAAAGGGTTTGCCCTTTTAGGTTTAACCCCTTTGCATTCTATGGCACGACGACTTTAGACGAGCATATCTCCACCTTAGAAGCTTGTTTCAAGGCGGCAATGCCCTTGTTTGGTCCTTTGCCCGCTTTGTTGGCAGAAGCAATTGAGCAAATCTATGCCCAGATGGGTTGGCAGCCTCAAGACACGGCTGAGTATGGGATTAAGCGAGGGCGTGAATTTCCAACCATGCAGGAACTGTATGAGGGAGTGACTGCAATTTTGGAGACAAAGCAGTATTCATCAGATGTTGCAGGGGATATCAAAACTGCATTGGAAGTTAGGATTGGGGGCTTGTTGAGGCGTAGTGTTGGCAGTATGTTGAACACGCGGACTTCAACTCCCGATATTGCAAACTTGTTATCGCAACCCGTCATCTTGGAAATGGACTCGCTCAATGAAGAACAAGCCAACCTGATGACGATGTTTGTTTTAGCCACATTACGACAATATGCACGAGTTACGCGCAAGTCCGGAAGTTCGTTGAAGCATGTTGTCGTGATTGAAGAAGCTCATAATATCGTTGGCACCGACGCTCAAGCCAATAACGAGGAAGGTGCCTCCAGCCCGAAAGCGGAAGCAACCAAATATGTTGTGCGAATGCTGGCAGAAATGCGGGCTTTAGGGCAGGGCATCATTATTGCGGATCAACTTCCTAGTGCGGTGTCTCCAGAAGTTATCAAAAACACAAACGTTAAGCTGGCTCACCGAACAGTTTCAGGGGATGATCGGGAAATTTTGCAACAGTCTATGTTGCTCACAAGTACTCAGTCAGAGGAACTTGCACGCGCCAACCCTGGTGATGCTTACCTTTTTATGGAAGGAACTTATAAGCCTGTTCGGATTAAGGAGCCAAACACCAAGTTGATTTACGGGATAGAGGAACCACCTTCTAACGAGGAGCTTGTGGAGTGCATCCAAAATCGGGAGTTTTATCAGCAGGCGATCGCAACGAAGGCTTCGCTTTACCAACAAAAAGTTACTGACTCGCGCGAGTCAGTCAAGCTTCAGTTGGCAACGCTAATTCACAGCAGTACGGAGTCTATTAAGGCAGGTAATGACTTGCTCAATGTACCGTTGTCTGGGCAAGAAGATTTGGAGAAACTAAATTTTCTGGTTAGCAGCTTGCAGGAGTTTGCACAGGGGATTGCTGACTTAGTCATCTCATCACAAACCGAAGTTGATCGGCTCTGGAATACGACTCGACAGCAGGGAATTTTTGATGCTTTGCAAGCAGATGGTGAGGTTCAAGAAGTTGAGGAAAAATTTGTTCACTGTCAGCGATCGCTCACCGAACTGCGAGAGCGTTGCGAAGGCAGATTACATGAAGTTAGAAAACGAATAACTTATTTGAATCACCGCTTAGAGTTTCAACAGAGTTTTGTTCGGGTGAAACAGCAGTTTGACCGATATCTTCAGCAATCTAGTGAGGTGCTTGATCGGATTGAGCAATCACAAACTGCTGAAAATATCCACCGGGCGTACCAAAGGGTGCAGGAAGCACGAGAAAGATTTGATGCGGAGATTGATCGGTTCGATCAATTAGACGCAGATGGGCATCTTGAGTTAGCCAGTCGATTAAACGATGAGTTAGAAACTATCGTCAATCAGATTAGCGAAACTGAACAGAGGATTCATTCATCCTACAAAGCGAGATATTTCTCACTTTAAAGAAATCTGTTAATCGACCTAAGTATCTAACAAATTAACCAAGTAAGAGATGTGAATATGGCTGCCAAAAACCAAAAAGACATTAAACAAGAACTTGATAAGAAGAAACAAGAAGGTGATGCGGCTAGTAAAAAGGCTTTGGAGTTAGCTAAATTAGCCGAAAAAACAAAGGCTGTGCTGGAGGGAATGCAAGGAGAAGCTACAGCAGAAGCTGCTGCAAGCATGGAGGAGGCTGCTGCTAATTTTCAAGCGAATGTTGATGCACGCTATGTGCAGGCAGAGAAGGAGGTTGAAAAAATTGACAAGGATTTAGAAAAGGAGCAACAGCAGTTCGGTCAGGGAGTGAAGGCTGATCAAGCAGATGTACAGAAGCTCAATAATCTTAAGGCTGAGGCACAAAAAGCAGGGGTTGGCATTGAAAATATTGCAAAAGCTGAGAAAGCTAAAACAGATGAGATGAACTTTCTGAACACTGAATCTCAGGCTGTAGAGAAGTCTCAGCAAGAAATGCAAAAGAATATTAATGAGGCAAAGCAAAAAAGGCAGAGTGCTCAATTTAGCTATAAATCAAAAAACACTCTGGGCAATTGAGTCATAAACGAAGAGACATAACTAGGCATTTTCGTAAAAAGGTAAATACTTTGTGACTATTAGACGAAAGAAAGAGATTGCTGGTGAGGTCAAAAATCTCTGTTCTGAAAGAAAAAAATCTGCTCAAAGGGCAGATGATCTTACAAATCTGGCTGAACAGACTAGGGCAGAATTTGAAACTTTAAGTCCTGGAAATACAGAAGAGGTAAATCATCAAGTAAATCAAGCATATCACAGCTTTAAAAGTACCATTGAATCTAGTCATAATGACAATATTCAAGAAACACAGAAAATTTCAGATCATCTTGAAGATAAGAGGATTGCTTTTCAACAAGCAATCGCCTCTAATGAAACTGACATAAATCAGCTTAATACAATTGAAAATATTGCTCAAGCATCAGGAGTAAATAAACGGGATATCGTTCAAGCTCAAGATATAAAGCACGAAGATAACCAGTTCCTAGGTGAACTCAAAAATCAGATTGAAGAAAATAATAATGAGCTTTACAATAAAATATCTACATCTCAAAAAAGACGAGAATCTGCTAGAACAAGCTACAAATCCAAAACTCTAGGAGATCGGCAAGTCGTTGTCAAGTCAGATACAAATACTGGGAATTCAAAACTGAGTAGAGAAGACAATATTCATTTTCATGAACAACCGAATTATGAAAAAACATTAATTCCAAAAGCCAACCAAGCATATCAACATAAAAATTCTAATTTTTATAATTCATGGGCTAACTTAAAAACTAGTCATGAAGAAAGGAATAAGTTTAGAGAAAAAATCAAAGGTCTACCTGGAATGACTACAATGAGTAACAAATGGTTGAATGAGGCTGAGAGGAAGAATATTAGTCCTCCACCTTATCCTGAAGAACTAGCTGCTTTAATGTTTTACACATGCTCAGACGAGAAAGATCCTGATAAAGAAGGATATCGTCAAATCAACCGACTTCTTAGAAGAGAAATCAAAGATCTTGAAGAAAATTTATATCCCTGGCAAGACGACCCCGAACAAGCTAAGAAAGATTACTTAGAACAGGCTCGATTTGCTGTTGCAGCATTGAATGAGTTACCAGATTATCGTTTCGTTGCCTTTCGCGGATCTGCATTCACAGCAGAGCAAATTTCACAATATAAAGTAGGTACAGTTTATACTGAACGAGCCTTTACAAGCTGTAGCACAGGGATTGCTGAAACAGAAAAATTTGCACAAAGTTCTAATGAGCCACAAAAAGAACCTGTCCGCTTTACAATTTTTTCTCGCACTGGCAAATTAGTCCAAGAGTTCTCTCCATTTCCGAATGAAAAGGAAGTTATTTTTCGTCCTGAAACTCGATTTAAAGTACTCGCTGTGGAGAAAGAGAGTGGAAAAACAATAATTCGACTTGTAGAGCTAGAAACAGATGGAACTGAATGGTGGAAGAATAAAAATGAGTGAACTTACAGATAGAGAAAAAGAAATTATTGATATGCTGCGAGATGCTGAAGCAGTGGAATTAAAAAAGCCACTTTCTGAACGTCCTCAGCCAATGCCTCCGGGAAAGACTGAATATCCTATAGGGATCACTTTACAAGATGATAAACAAACTTCAGCAGAATAATCATTGAATTGGAAAGACAACTAAATTTTGAGTTCTTTATCAAGAATATTTGGTCTTTTGCCATGTTTTTTAGTATTTTATTCGAGAAGTACTACGAGCAAATAGCATCTGCTCTTCTATCAGATTATAAAAAGTCAATTGGGAAATATTATTTTGGTTCTATACAACGAACTATAGAATCTCTAAGCACCTGTGATTTTCAGCCTGCTTCATTGCAAATAGAAAAGCTGCTTCAAAATTTCCAAAGCCATCACCGAACTAATTTTAAGCCTTTTGAACTACCTGAAAATTCAATCAAGGCAAGAATTAAAGGCGATTTAGAACCTGAATGGTCTAGATTTTTTAAAAGTATCTCAGTTATAATTGACAATCATGAGTTTTACAAGGCTATTGAGAGTCGATTCAAACGCCAATATGATGGCATTGTGAAAGCGACAGAAGTTTTAGCCAGAGATATAAAGTTGATTGTAGATGTCCAGAAAATTTACTTTGAAGCTGAGAACCTGGGAAAAGCAAAAGACAAACTCCTCCAAAATTTGCGCTTTCTTTCACAAGAATCTGCATCCAATTTATTTGAGTCCTACTACTCCAAAATTCGTTCCCTACAAAGCGATATAGAAAACTACTCAGACCAAACACTTCAAGAGCTTCGTCAAGCGAAAGAAGTTTTATCTTTTCAGGTCGAAAAACTTCTTTATGAAGAACAGAATATTCAGTCGAAATATGAACAATTCTTTCTAGATTATCGTTTACGTATAGCAAAGCAAATCGATCCAGTTTGCGATCAGCTTCGACTATTCAGTTTTAGATCCCAGAAGTTTCGTTCAGAATTTCTAGAAGCTCTCATCGGGCTAGAGCATAGCCACCCTGAAGATTTGGTTTCTACTAAAGAACTCTTAGATAACCAGTTTGAAAGCTTACTCCAAGAACTCAAACAGATGCTCGCAGTTGAGCAAGCGAATGAAAAGTCCCGCGCTGCAATTAAACATTTAGGAGAACACAGCAAGTTTAGCTTTTTTCAGGAGGTAGCAGAAGAAGCGCAACAGTCTGCATTAAGTGCGATCGGTAGCACTGTGCGAGATATAGCAGTTTTCCCTGTTATGGTTGAGAGGATAGATAAAGTTGAAAAAGACTTTCGTAATCAGATCAATACATTACTAGAAACTGAGCGTAAATACCTCAAAATAAGAAAAGATACTTTAAGTAGTGTCAGTTCAAACCTAAAATTTTCTATTGGCTTTTTGAATTTAGCCTCAGAGCGTCTTGACGAAATCTTTATTCCAAACAGTTCTTATCGACTACTGACTGCACAACTCAATAGCTATGACGTTGAAGCTAGCAAAGCTACCTTAAGCCAACTAACCGCCGATGGGACACTTCTAAGTATTGGCGATTTAGGTAATCCTAAACGAGAACCTATCAATGTTTCAACAGAGATTATTTTGAGCAAACTCGCTGAAGTACTAGCTCAAAAATCTAAAGAACTGGGAGTCTGTGATTTGGTTGGCTTTATACCAGTTATGTTTGACGAACAGGAAAGAATAGATGTCCCCAGTATTTTGTTCTTCTGTCGTAAACCACAGGAAACAAGACCAGAATTAACTGGATTATTGGAGGTGCGTCAACAAGGAAAACTTCTTTACATCAGAAAGCTATCTTGTATTCTCCCATTACCATCACAGGTTCTTAATGAGTTACTAGAAACCTACAAAGCAGCTTTTCGAGCAAACTCCCGCAATGTTACGCAGTTAATAGCAGATGATTTCCTAGCAAACAAACTTAAGGTGGATTTCCAGGGGCAAATGGCACAAGCTATGACACAGGCAAAGCAGAAACTCAAGTCAGGATACCTTGATGATTTAAAGCAGGAAATAATCAACTTAGCTGCTAATAACGCCATAGAAACTAATAGCTTTCTTAAGACCACAGATAACTTAATTATTGAAGCACTAGATTCTCTTGTTCACGGAGAAGTCGATAAACCTAATATCTGGTAAACCAAGATTTTCAACTTTTTAATATTACTTCAGGAAAACTATGAGTTACGTAATTGGAATCGATCTAGGAACTACTTATTCTGCAATGGCGTATATCAACGCCGATGGTAAGAGCGAAATTATCCCCAATGCTGAAGGAGAGCGGATCACTCCCTCGGTTCTATTATTTGAAGACGATAACGTTGTTGTTGGCAGTTATGCAAAGAATGTCGCCGTCTCTGAAGGAGAACGGGTTGTACAGTTTATCAAGCGTCGGATGGGCACCGACTATCGAATTCGCCAAAATGGTCGAGACTATAGTCCTGAAGATATCTCAGCCTTGATCTTAAAAAAGCTCAAACAAGATGCTGAAGTCTTCCTAAATACCACCATTCGTGATGTTGTCATCACGGTGCCCGCTTATTTTGATGACAAGCGGCGTGTTGCAACCAAAACCGCTGGAGAAATTGCAGGTTTGAATGTTCTGGGCATCATCAACGAACCCACTGCTGCCGCTTTAGAGTTTTCAGCTAGTCGTGAAGTTCACAATAAAACTATCCTTGTCTACGACTTGGGCGGTGGTACCTTTGACATCACAATCATGAAAGTCAATGGTAAAGACGTGAATGTGATTGCTTCTGGTGGAGATCACGAATTGGGCGGGAAAGATATAGACGATTGTTTAATCGCATTTTTCCAACAAGAGTTTCGTAAAGCAACGGGCTTCGATCCACTGACATCTCTGGCAGGTGAACAAGAACTTCGCAGCAAAGCAGAGGAAACTAAGCGGAAGCTTTCTTCCAGCCCTAATGCTAGAGTCTCGCTCAATGTCGAAGGACGACAAGCAGCGTTCAAAATTACTCAACCTCAGTTTGAAGAACTGATTGACGAATTGGTTCTTCGGACTGAAATGAACGTAGAACTTGTTTTAGACGAAGCTGAACTCAGCACTCGTAATATTGATGATGTCTTGCTTGTGGGAGGTTCTTCGCGGATTCCGTTAGTAGCAAAAATGCTGACACGCCTATTTGGAAAAGAGCCTCTGCGATCAGTAAACCCTGACGAGGTTGTTGCCCAGGGAGCAGCTATTCTCGCAAATAGTCTCGCAATTGAAGCAGGCGAAGTTCCACAAACTCCTAACACAGTATTACCTAACATCTCTGATGTCTGTGCCCATAGCCTGGGAGTAGTAAGTCTCAACGACTTCGGAGTACCTGAAAACTCAATAATTATTCCAAAAAACAGTAAAATCCCTTGCCAACAATCCCAGGTTTACGGGACTGTTCGAGATAAGCAAGATGCAGTAGATATTGAGATTCTTCAGGGTGATGCCCAAGACCCACAAGACTGCGTAAAATTAGGGATTGCACGAATGGAAAATTTACCACCTTCTCCCGCTGCTTCTCCCGTTGAGGTTACGTTTGCATACGATGCTAATGGGATTCTTCATGTAAAAGGGGTTTTCTTGAATACGGGGCAAAGTATCTCGACCAAGATTGAAGTTCAAGGAGTAATATCACCTGAAGCTGCGCGACGCAGTAGACAGGAACTGCAATCTATTAGCGTAGAGTAATACGATTGCTCCGGAAATCACAACACGTGCGCCAAATTTGATTCTACAAGCCAATTAACAATTTGAAACCTCGTTCAGAAAGCCTTTAAAATCATCCCCATCACAAAACCAACAATCAACCCAGAAGCATGACCAACGAAGCTAATCTGTGGAGTTGTTAGGTCAAAGATGCTTTGCAAAACAATTATTGCTAAAATTCCTCGCAAATTTCTAGCAGCAAGGCGCGTCTTTTTCCTTAGCCACTCGTGTAACAGCACAGCAGTAAAACCACCAACAAGACCCATCACACATCCTGATGCACCAACTACAAAATCAGATTGAGAATATCCCAGAACTGACATATAAGTCACAGCCAGCATAGAGCCAATTGCACTAGCAAAATATAACATGAAAAATTGGGGTGACCCGAGGGCAAATTCCATCAAGCGACCAAATAAATAAAGACCTAACATATTTAGTAATAGGTGCAAGAACCCGAAGTGAAGAAACGTGGCTGTTAACAAGCGCCACCAATCTCCTTTAACAACTTCTTGTGGTACTAATGCACCTAAACGATATAAGTTATTTAGGTTGGTGCTACCTCCCAGTTTCACCTCTAGGGCAAAAGCAAGTACATTTAAAGTAAGAATAAAATATGTAGCGATCGCAAAACGTGGCTTGAAGCTAGCTCTAGCGCTGTATGTTGTTTCATACTCTATTTCTGTAGTAATTTTAAATAAAATTTCTTGTGATTTTTCAGTAAGTAATGTGTCAGCGACAACCACAGGACTAGATAAACGTCTTGCTACTGCGTTACGAATGCAAACATTGTTACTATCAGCAAGACTCAAAAATTGCTCAACAGCTATAACTTCTTTTCCAGCAGCTTGATCAACTGTTGCTAGCCAGAATAGTTTGATTGTGTTGGAATAGTTCGCTAGTGAACCACTCAATAATCTCGCGACGTGTTCTGTTTTACCGCAGAAGGCTAGCACATACATACGCGCTAGATTTTGTATTCTTGGGTTAAGTATTTTTTCTAGGCTTGGCTGATAGCGCTCCCAAGCTTGGAGCATACCATTCAAATCGCCAGTTTCTCCAAGGGTTCTCAGATAGCAAACCAGCACATCGAAATCTTTGCGCAATACTGCTTCGTTTAGGCTATTCTGTATCCACACCAGCAATTCTTCCCAACGAGCATCCATTTGGTAAAGGCTGACAGCTGCGGAACGACCAGTTGGTGTTGTAGGAGTTTGATAACGGTCTAAAATTGCAACAGCTGAAGCTCTTGCTCCACGCTGACCCAAATCCAAAGCGTATAACAATTTTGGTTGCTCACGCCAACCATCCAACGGATGCAGCCACCAAATCAGACTCGCCACTCTGCTTGCTTGACCAAAACGTTGTTGGTCAATAAGTTGGTCAACTTTCTTGTGAGCAATATTAGGCAAAATAACTAAAATTGCCCACAAACATCCACCAATCAACCCACCCAGGGATGGAGTCAGATAAGACAAAAGTGCTATTATAACTAAGATTAATCCTGATACTAAAATCCAGCCACGATTATTATTAGTTCCAGATAAAGATGCGCTCATCATGGTCGAGATGCATGATAGACAGACCATCCAAGTTAATATGTGATTAAGATCCATTTCATTTACAATAATCAGGAAGTACCTGGTTGTACAGTAATAACCCAATCACTACTCATTGGTTAATATTTCTGACAATTCTTTACTGTCAACAACACTGTCGGAATAATCAGGTTTAGAAGGAAGTTGCCAATTATCTAGTGCATCTTTGATCACACCAGCTACGGGTACAGCAATAAGTAATCCCAAAACTCCACCAATGTAAGTTCCTACTAGTAAAGAAATTAAAACCCAAATTGGTCTAAGTCCTGTAAAACTACCTAAAAGTCTTGGAGCGATCGCTTGGTCAATTAATTGGTCAACGACAACGGCTACAGCTAAAACCCTTGCTGCTAGCCAAAAGTCATGTGAAGCTATGATGAGAGTAACTACAGCAAGGCTAACAACATCACCGAAGGGAATTAAACTCAAAATCCCGATTCCCAAACCAAAGAGTAAAGCAAATTGAACTTGAAGAACGAGAAACACTATAGTTAGTGAAATACCCATCAGAAAAGCTAAAGCTACCTGACCAATTAAGTAATTTTGAAAATTTTTTTGAATAGACTGCCTCAACTGCTGACCAAAACTCAAAGGTAATTTTTTAAAGAAACTATCCCAAATTCTCGCACCATCTAATAGCAAATAGACAGTTAGCACCACTGTAATTAAAGCTTCTGAGATACTATCAATAGTGTCGATTGCAATAGTAAATAGTTCATCTACTAGATAGTCTAACTCATCAGGTAAGCGATTTACTATTTGAGAAAATATCTGATGAAAATTTACTTTGAAACCGAAGCTTAGTATCCAATCATTAATATTTTTTAATTTAGATTCACTAGAATCAATCCATTGAGGAAGTATTGTCACCATTTCATGAGATTGCTGTAGAATAATGGGCAATACTGTTAAACCTAAAGCAAATATAATTATTACAGTTGTTATAAAAACTAATGCCACTGCATAATTTCTTTTCACTCCCCGTTGCTGAAGAATCGAAACAGGATAATTGAGAATAAAGGCAAGTAAACCTGCTAATATAAAAGTTGTTATAAGGGGTTTAAAATATAGAATAACTCTAAACGCTAGCCACCCATTGAGAAAGACTAGCGGGAATATGAGTGTCAAAATTAACAATGGCAGTAACTTGCTCAGTGAAATATTCATATTAAATCGCCGAAAATTTTAGTTTGGCAATGCCCATTTATCATATTAAATCTAATTAATAACAAAGCACTCAACAGAAATGCTCAGACAGTAGTTTTGATACTCTTACCGTCCATAACTAACTATTCTATTATTGTTGATTCAGTTGCACAGAATCTCTTACCCAGTTCTATAAAATTCGTTTCGTTGCCCGTAATATCAAGCTTAGAACGTGGTGATGCTGGTAATGGATGCCACGTCATGCGATCGCCTCGTTAAGACTGTAATCAACCATACAAGGTTTATTTTGGACTTAATAGGCGATCGCGCAGCGCGCCCTGTTGCCCAACCGCACTCCGTGCGGTTACCTCAAAGTTCGGCTTTGAGGAAGCCTGTTCTTCCAGAACAGGCGCTTGCACATAGGGGCGATCGCCCCCTTAGAAGCTGCTAAAAAGCAGACTTTATACCATCTTTAACCTTCAGGACCTGTTTCTGAAGATGGCGTAGTAGGTCTAAGTCTTTCCCGCCACGAACGTGTTGGAGGAGAAGAAGTTGAATTTGAGGGACGAGGGTTGTTTGCAGGTGGCGCTGTATACTGTCGTCTACGCCTTCTAGGAGGTGAATAATCAGAGTTTTCTGTTCGATAGCGCCGCCGTGAACGATACGATTGTGAGGACGACTCACTACTAGAACTTGATTCTTCACTACGATAACGACGACTATAGCGCCTTCTAGGTGTTGAGATTTCCTGTTGTTGTTGTTGTTGCTGATCCTCCTGATAATAGCGTCTTCTATATCTGCGTCTTCTAGATGAACGCTCTTCACCACTATTATCATCAGAATTTACTTGTTGACTTCGTCGTCTGTATGACCTGCGAGTATATTGTTCATCAGATTGCTGGTCATCAGAGGTGATAGCGCGATTGATAATTCGCCTAGCTTTGACTGGTACTGCTTTTATCGTAGCTTTTCGACCTTCTAACTTGGGTCTTTCTGGAAACTTTTCAACCGGTATTTCCTTGACCGCTTTTTCCATAAATTCATGCCAGGTGTAAGCAGCACTCCCACTACTACCCCAAGTAGGTTTATTATTGTCATTACCTAGCCAAACTCCTGTTACCATCTGAGGAATATAGCCAATAAACCATAAGTCGCGGGCATCATCAGTGGTGCCAGTCTTGCCAGCAACCGGTCTACCTAATTGAGCCGCACGACCAGTTCCATTTAGCACAACATTACGAAGCATCCAAGTCATGATAGCAGCACTGTCTGCATCGATCGCCCGCTCTTGCTTAAAATTAGCAGACCAAATGACTTTACCTTGACGGTCAAGGATACGGGTAATACCATGAGGAGCGACGTGTAACCCTTTCGTAGCGAAGGAACCATAAGCACTAGTTAACTCTAGCAAATTTACTTCAGAAGAACCCAGCGCCAAGGAATACATCGGTTTTAGTTCCGATTGAATCCCCATCCTATGAGCAAGTTGAATGGTTGGTTGAAAACCGACTTTCATCAGGATTCTCACCGCAACAATGTTGATCGATTTGGTGATTGCATCCCTCATGCTAAGCATGCCTCGGTAACCCTCATCAAAGTTTTTTGGTTCATAACCATCTACAACTAGGGGTGCATCGAGGTAGGTGTCGTAAGGATCCATCCCGCTTGCTATAGCAGCTGCATAAACAAACCCTTTGAATGTTGATCCTGGTTGACGCTGTGCCTGAGTCACGCGATTAAATTGGTTTTTACCAAAGTCTTTTCCCCCAACCATTGCCTTAATTTCACCATTGCGGGGATCAACAGCAACCAAAGCCGCTTGCTTGAAGTTTTCCCAGCGCCCCTCATTTCGCAGGGTTTTTTTCACAGCTGCTTCCGCCGCCTTCTGCCAATTCAAGTTCAGACTTGTTTCTACTGTGAAACCGCCTGCTTGTAGTGCTTTGGGGGAAACATACTTAGGCAATTCTTTCTGAACGTAGCTAATAAAGTAGGGGGCTTCTTCTTGCCATCGCTTGGGTGAACTGGGTTTCAGGTGAATCGGTTCTGCAGTTGCTGTTTGTTTTTCGGCTGCTGTAATAAATCCATCTTCCAGCATCCGCTGTAGTACCAAATCTCGCCGTTGTTTTGCCTCTTGTTTATTCACTTGTGGCGAAAAGCGATTTGGGGCAGGAGGTAATGCTGCAATTATCGCCATTTCATCCAAGGTGAGTTGATCCACAGATTTACTAAAATAAACCCATGCTGCATCTGCGACACCGTAAGCACCAGAACCCAAGTAAACTAAATTCAGGTAACGTTCCAGAATTTCGTCCTTGGACAATTGCCCTTCAATTTTTTGTGATAATCGGGCTTCTTTTAACTTACGCCAGAAAGTTTTCTCTTGTTTGAGAAACAGAATTCTTGAGAGTTGTTGCGTAATTGTACTACCACCTTCGACCACGTTTTGCGATCGCAGGTTATTTAAAACTGCTCTCACAATTCCTTGGGGATCAACTCCGTTGTGTTCTTTGAACCTTCTGTCTTCTGAAGCAATAAAAGCTTTTTTAAGTTTATCTGGTATTTCTTCTATTTTTAACTGTTCTCTAGTTGCTTCACCTTGTTGTTGTATTATGCTACCATCAGCTGCTTTTATAGTCAGTGTACGTTCTCGAACAATTGCAGTCAGTTCCGCTTTATCTGGTAAACCTTGGTCTATTGCTCGAATTCCGTAGGCTATGGCAATAATTCCACTACTTATACCCAAGCCTGCCCAAAACCAGTAACGACGATAAAGGGGTTTGTGACTACCAGGAAGTTTGGAAAGTATCTGGTTCAGTAATTTGTTTTGCCTTGCGGGCTTGGTTGGTGTTGTCTGATCATTTTCATTTGTTAATCCCTTGTTCTCCTCATTTTGGTCACTAAGCGGCGAGTTTGGTTGAACCTTATCAGCTTCACTCGACTTTTCTGGTCGTTCCTTGAACCAGGAGGTAAACTTAACCACGTTAATTCCTCACTTCAAGCAGTTGCAATCTAACCACCATCCAAAGTTTTTTGATCATTGCACTACATTCGTGATAGTATATCACCCAACGAATGATTGGATATATCGTTTTTGCTAAAATTTTTGTTGTAGTTTTGTGTTTTTATTTATACAAATTTTATCTTTTCTCATTGCATCAAGCAATAGTACTGCTGAAAAAATATAAAACACAAAAACAAAACAGGCAAGCAAAATATGTTACTTAATAAAGGTTAATAGTGCGATCGCCCTTGGCAGTAAAATTGGTCATTATCCTGTGCGACAAGAAGGTTGAGAAGTCAAAGATAGGTAGGCTGTTCTGAAGTACACTTGTTGGTGGCTACTAAGTTTACCACTAACAGATACAGACAACGCTGATTTTGACATCTTCAGCAAAGCCTTAGTCTGTGTATTTTTAAAGCAAATTATTGAACTATGCCACTAGGTAGAGAATTACCCCAGCTGCTCAGACAGCGCTTGTACTATAAAGGACGCAAATTTGATTTTGAGGTTAATCGCTTACGATTACCTAACAACGCAGAAGGAGAATGGGAATGCATTCGTCATCCAGGTGGCGCTTTAGCTATACCCGTCACTTCAGAAGGTAAACTGATACTTTTGCGCCAGTATCGTTTTGCAGTTCAAGGAAGAGTGTTAGAGTTTCCTGCTGGTACATTGGAACCAAACGAAGACCCCCTACAGACAATTCAGCGTGAAATACAAGAAGAAACTGGCTACCGTGCCCAAAAGTGGCAAAAACTAGGAGAATTTTTTCTCGCTCCGGGTTATTCTGATGAAATCATTTATGCTTATTTAGCACAAGATTTAGAAAAGCTGGAGAAAGCACCAACACAAGACGAAGACGAGGATTTGGAAACAGTGTTTTTCACACCAGATGAGCTAGAGAAATCTATTCTTGACGGTGAGCTACTTGATGCTAAATCAATTTCTAGCTTTTTCCTGGCTCGTCCGTTTTTGAATCAGTTGAGTTGATAATCTACTGCAGCTATATGAGTACTCCAACCAGAAGATGTTAGCATCTAGTAACGCAAGTTGCGGCTTATCTACTATAGATTGATTATTAAGTGCGATACGCGTGGGGTCAAGCCTCTAACTTATTGCCCTTCTTGGCGAGCGAAGGTAGCTTTTGCAAAACCCTCTAAACCTATCTTTGGACAACAGGAAGCGTTTTGGCGATACGCGTAGCGTCAAGCGTCTAGCTTATCGCCTGAAAAAAACAAGCCAAGCCTATCCCAATTATTCAGGCTGGGACTATTTATACCCATACATTTAGGTGTAGAACCAGATTGAGTTATTCTAGCCAAGGCTTGTTTGTTCTGTTTATTGGACTCTAATTTAATTTTTGCTCTGGGTACAGCTTTATTCCTTCTTTCCCTTCGGGGAAGACCTCCGGTCTCGCTGCGCTAACGCCAGTCCCCCAATCTCCTGCACAGACGCTACGCTAACGTGACGGAGACCGCCCCTACGGGGTTCACCAGTCACCTGCGGAGGGAAACCCTCCCGCAGTGCTGGTTCACCAAGACGGGGGCTGGTCTCACCTGTTAAGCGTTAAGACTCTCAAGAAGTGATTCTCAAAAATCTTTGGAGGATTGCTATAGGTGCTTAACTGATAACTGAAGACTATTGAAAAATTGGCGTTCCCAAATCAGTTGTAAGCAACCCCCAAATTCAATTTGGGGGCTTCAGCAGTCGCATTAATTGAAGTGATAAGCCAAGAGTTAGTACGCTTTGATATGCAGCTAATGCGTAATCCTGATATTCAAGGTAAGGAATACCAACAGGGTACTCTTGCAGGTTATGAAACCAGAGAATACCTACTAGAAAAGTGGAATAGACAGTGCGCTTACTGCGGAACAAAGGACGTTAAATTGCAAATAGAACATATTCACCCTAGGTCTAAAGGTGGCTCTAATTCAATCACAAACCTAACCCTAAGTTGTGAGAAATGTAACACCAAGAAAGGGACAAAAGATATTAGGGAGTTTCTCAAAAAAGACCCATCAAAGTTAGAGAATATTCTTAAACAAGCAAAAAAACCATTGGTAGGTGCTGCCGCAGTTAATACAACTAGGTTTGCATTGCTGGAAGTGTTAAAAGCAACTGGTTTATCAGTAGAAACTGGATCAGGAGGATTGACCAAATTCAACCGCACTCAGCAAGGTTTAGACAAAACGCATTGGCTTGATGCTGCGTGTGTGGGGAAATCTACGCCAATTCTCAATGTCAAGAATGTAAAACCCTTGCTGATCACAGCAAACGGGCACGGAACCCGTCAACTATGCCGAACTGACAAATACGGTTTTCCTAGTCGTCATTGCTCAAGAGCTAAATTTCATTTTGGTTTTCAAACTGGATATGTTGTTAAGGCAACCGTTACTTCTGGGAAAAAGGTTGGTCAATATGTTGGAAGAATTGCAACTCGTGCAACAGGCAGTTTTAACGTTGCAACTAAGACTGAGTTAATCCAAGGCGTTAATCACACGTATTGCAAACACATTCACAAAAAGGACGGTTATTCATATGCCTAATTTGGAGAATTTGAGGGTTTACCCTAAGCGTAGTCGAAGGGTTGATAAATCAAGCGTGTCGTGTTTCCTCCGTGGCTTGAAAGCGCACGGTTTCCACACTCCCGTGAGGTCAGCATGAAAAAAAGTAAAGCCTTTAACAGTGCTGGTAAACTAACTGCACTTTTATGCTTGATTACCATTTTCCTCACGCCTTTTGTCATTGTCAACGCAGGCGAACGAGGAGTGTTAATGGAATTTGGAAAAGTACAAGAAACGACACTAGGAGAAGGAATTCATGTCGTTATTCCTATCGTTAATACAGTAAAAACATTGAGCGTTCGAGTTCAAAAACAAGATATTTCTGCTGAGGCTTCTTCCAAAGACTTACAGGATATTTTTGCAGATGTAGCGCTCAATTGGCATATAGTTCCAGAGGAAGTCAATCGCTTATTTCAACAAATCGGAGACGAAAAGAATCTTGTAGTTCGGATTCTTAATCCAGCAATCGAAGAAGTCCTCAAGGCAGTTATTGCAAAGTATACTGCTGAGGAATTAATTACTAAACGAGGAAAAGTGAAAACCGAAGTAGATGATGTATTAACGGCACGATTAGCAAACTATCATGTCGCAGTGGATGATGTTTCTCTTGTGCATGTTCACTTCTCTCAGAAATTTGATGAAGCAGTAGAAGCGAAACAAATTGCCGAACAAGAAGCAAAGAAGGCAGAGTTTGTAGCGCTCAAAGCATCAAAAGAAGCAGAGGCAAAAGTTAATCTTGCAAAAGGACAGGCTGAAGTACATAAATTACTAAATGAAACTCTAACCCCAGAAATTTTGCAAAATCGAGCATTAGATAAATGGGATGGCAAGTTGCCACTTATTCTTGGTGAAGGCAAGCCAAGGCTATTAAATATAAGCGAATTTTTCAAAGCTTATCAATAAATAATACAAAACTTAATTTTATAGATTGGTAGGTAGGAATAAACAAATCTACCAAAGCCAAAACTAATAACGCCTGAAACCCTTACTAGTAAACGGTAGCTTACCCAGCCCGTGTTCATCACAAAGGTTGAGGCACTGTCTTGCGATACACCTGTTCGACTTTTCGGAGGGAAACCTTCCGCAAAGCCTCTAAATGACCGGAACGCGCGGGTGTAGGGGTATAGGGGGAAGAAGGACTCAAGCCCTCAACTCATATCTTGCACCTCTGCGTATAAAACCGTACAAGCTAAAAAGAGGTACGATAAAGCTACATGAATTTTATGAACTTCTCTTGCTAAATCAAGACTTATGCTTGAATACTGAGTTCCTAAAATCCATCAATTTTTCTTGGCGCAATATGTGAGTCAATTCATTGATGGGGATCCCCTACACTCTTACACCCCTAGTTTGCTGACAGTCAGATTGTCTGCCTTGATACAGAAAACACAAAACAAGACATTGTTTGATTAAAATTAATGAGACTTTTAGACATCATCTCAAAAATCAAAAATGAGAAAAATAATCTTAAATCAAATCAAATCTTAATTTTTTTAAAAAAACTACACATTATTTGATTTTCTAATACTAAAGATAGATAAAAATTCCTCCAAGGGATTGATGAAAAAAAAATTAAAAACCTGGATAAATAAAATCGAAGGTACTAAATAAGAACCTAGAAAATTAATTTTACTCTTGAGGTTAAGAAAGCATGGTTATGGGTGTAAATAAGCGTGCTGTAGGTGTGTTTTCTAATCGTCGAGATGCAGAAGGCGCACTCTATGAGTTGAGAGAATCGGGCTTCCCGATAGATAAAGTATCTGTCATCAAGCAAGATGCAGACCGCAACGATGAGATTGCGGGCACTGAAGTGCGGGAAAATATCGGTAATAAATCTGATGAAGGCGCTACAGTTGGAGCTGTTTCTGGTGGTGTGTTGGGCGGATTAACTGGTTTGTTAGTTGGTCTTGGCACATTAGCAATTCCGGGAATTGGTCCGATTATGCTTGCTGGAGCAACAGCAACAGCCCTAGCTACAACTGCAGCAGGAGCAGGTATTGGTGCTGCTGCTGGTAGTCTACTTGGTGCATTGGTTGGTTTGGGAATTCCTGAAGAAAGAGCCAGAGTTTATAACGAACGAGTAGAGCGCGGAGACTACCTGATCATCATAGATGCCACAGACGCAGAAATCGCTAAAGCAGAAGAGATTTTAAAACGGCGAGGAATTGAAGAGTTTGACGTTTACGACAGATCTGGAGTCACAAGTGGGACAGCCGAATATATCTCGCCAGCTACTGGACTCTCCTCTCCTCCACGTGGAGGTTTGGGTCATAATAAACACGCCGTTGGTTATTTCTCTCATCTGCGCGATGCCGAAGCTGCAGTTAGCGATTTGCGAACAGCAGGTTTTCCTTTAAGTCAAATTTCCCTATTTAACAGGGACTCAACCCGAAGGGAACCTTTTGCCGGAGTTGACTTGAAGGATCGTATTGACGCCACAAGGTTTAGATTTCCTGATGCTCGCACTCACTTTTACAATGAGCGCCTGAATAATGGAGATTATGTCGTCGTTATTGATGGTACAGATGATGAGATTAATCGGGCTGGCACGATTCTAAATCGGCATGGAATTGAACAATGGGAGATTCACGATCCAGTTCTCATCAGTTCTACACAGCCTGTTGGGCGCACAGCAACATTGCAAAGAACTAGACGAGCAATTGGCGTCTTTTCTCACCGCCGTGATGCAGAAGCAGCACTGACAGAACTGCGAGATGCAGGTTTTCCTTTGAATCAAGTGTCGTTGATTGCAAAAGATACAGATGGCAAGAGCAATATTGCTGGCGTCAATACAAATCTTGAAACAGGCAATAAAGCTGATGAGGGCGCAAAAGCTGGCGCAGCTACAGGCGGTGCGCTAGGCGGTTTGGGAGGCTTGTTAGTTGGTCTTGGTGCATTAGCGATTCCTGGTGTTGGTCCTATCATTGCAGGCGGTGCAGCAGCAACTGCTTTAGCTACAACACTTGCAGGCGGAGCGATTGGTGCGGCTGCTGGTGGTTTGGCAGGCGGACTCGTTGGTTTGGGAATTCCAGAAAACCGTGCGCGAGTTTACAGCGATCGCGTCAATAGAGGCGATAACTTAGTGATGGTTGATGGCACAAACGATGAAATCCACCGTGCTGAACCGATTTTGAAACGTCGAGGAATTGAAGAGTTTGATATCTTTGATGCCACCGACATAGATGGTGTTCATCACCAAGGTTATGACCGAAGTGTTCGTCGGGAAACGCCATTTGTAAATACCCCTTCTACCAATTACTCAACAGGATATGACGATAATGATCCTGCTGTGATAATTATTGACCACCGAACCGAAATGGCGTAGTCGTTAGTGGTTAGTTGTTATGGGTTAGTAATTTATGATTATTGATTCATAGTAAGTCATTGCTAAGAATTAACAACTAACTACTCTTAAATTAGAAATAATTAATCAGAGAAATAAACATGAACAAGATCACTCCTTTTTTCATCAGTTGCATTTTACTTTTCGGTGCTACTGCTTGTCAAAATCCTCCTGCCAGAACTAGCGCAGATGCACCTAATACAACAGCGGAACAAGTGACACAAGCACCATCTGCACAAGCCACAGAAGCTGCTCTGAAAGATGCTCAGAGTGAGATCCGCAAAAAACAACTCAATGCTGACATTCGTGCTCGTGAACAGCGGAATAATCAATTGAATGATGGGAGTGCGACAAAAAGAGCTGCACGTGACATTGAAAGCGAAGTTCGTTCTAAGTTAGAAGCTAATATCCCCAACGGTCATTTAACAGTTGCAGCTTCAGAAGATGGCACAGTAACAATATCTGGAACTGTAGCAAAAAAAGACCAGTTAGCTAAGATTGACACTTTGCCAAAAGAAATCAAAGGCGTTACAAAAATTGTTAATAAAGCCACAGTTGAGCAGACAAAAAGCTAAAAAATCTGATAATTCAGCTAACTCATAAAACTATTGGGATTACAGAAAAGCAGGAAAACTATGGAACCCAAAGTTAATTAATAAGCTTGTTTTTTGTCATGAATTATTAGTTTGAAAAATTGCGGTCAAGTAGAAGTTAAATTTTCTATTTGATCGTTTTTAGTTGCTATTAAAGAATGTTAGTGTTGAGAATAATTTGAAAAGTCTCTGTCTTTAGATAGAAGTTTTTGAGTAAGAGCACTTCTAAAGATAGTTTATTCTTGAGTACGGAAAAACATAATCTTATTATTGAACTAAATTTAACAGATTTTTAACAAGGACATCGATCATTTATGGCTAGCGAATCACCTAACAAAGCAGTAGATTCCTCAGATCGCGTTGATAACAATAATTTCGACAGAGGAATTACACCTGCCGAAACTGCTGCTCGTCTTGAAAGAGAAGGAGATCTGTTCAAAGGAACGCCTCAAGAAGAGGGAGGGAACAGTATCGACACCACCAAAGGCTACACAACTGACCAAGAAGGTTTAACAAATAACCACGCGATTGAGCCGGAAATGTACTACGAAACACCGGGTGATGCGCGACAAGTAGAAGCAGAAGATGCTGCAGAGCGTGCTGAAGACCTAGAAGAAGTCAATGAAGATAAACAAGGTGAACTCACAGCAGAGGGTGACCAACGGGGTAAAGGTCCAGGAGCTATCTAATTTTGCTGCTGGAATATTTCTCGCTTTGTTCACAAAAGCTGGGTGGCGATGATTGGGGTTTTGTCCTAATTATCGCTTTCTGTTTCCTAGAGGAGAATGTTCATATTGCGCTAGAAGGTCGGCTGGCTGGTTGTAAATGGCGATAGCTTCGCTTGCCTTATGCGCAAAGCCCTCAGCATGAGCGTGAGGCAGATCGCTTCACTCTGGTTGAGCATCGTCAAAGCCGGCGCAACGAAACGCAATCACATCCACACTAGCTGCGTTTGCAGACTGAATGCCGTAGGGTGTATTGCCAACGATGACTACAGAACTGGGTGATCTATTAATCCTCCTTTTGAGATGAAATAGCTCTAAGATAGATGATTTTCACTTGTTGAGCATCGAAGATTCTTGTGAGAGCATCTTCAGAAATTTTGATAAAAATCATGAATCCACTCCTCGACCCTTTACTTGCTGCTAGTGCAGTAGCCCAAAAAGGTCCAATCAAGCCCCTTGGTCACCACGAGTTGCTACTGATATTGCTAGAGTTAGCTCTACTGCTTTTGGTCTCCAGAGGCTTAGGTGAGTTCATGCGTCGAATCAAGCTACCACCTGTGGTTGGTGAGTTGCTTGCAGGTGTGCTACTAGGTCCGTCAGTGTTCGGCTGGCTTCTGCCAAGTTTACAGGAGCATATTTTCCCTAAAATTCAGGCACAGTCTGATCTGCTTTCGGTCGTCTCCTGGTTAGGAGTGCTGTTTTTGCTAGTTGTCACCGGGCTGGAGACAGACCTGAATTTAATTGTTCGCAAAGGCAAAACAGCTCTAGTAATTTCTTTGGGAGGCATTGTCATTCCCTTCGCTACTGGACTGGGTTTGGGCTGGTTTCTGCCAGAGGGCTTTTTAGTTAATCCTAATCAACGTCTGATCTTCAGTCTGTTTATTGCGACTGCTATGAGTATTTCGGCAGTTCCAGTAATTGCCAAAGTGCTGATGGACTTAAAGTTGATTCGACGGGATATTGGTCAGGTTACTCTAGCGGCTGGTATGACTGATGATACCATTGGCTGGATTCTCCTGTCTGTGGTATCGGGGTTGGCAAGTAGTGGGAAATTTGATTTCCAGACGGTATTTCGGTCGGTTGGCGGAGCGGTTCTATTTTTGGGAATTGCCTTTACGATTGGGCGATCGCTCATGTCTTGGGTGTTTCGCTGGGTAGATAATTACATTGGTGGACCAACAGCTAGTTTGTCAGCTCTATTAGTACTAGCGTTAGGTGCTGCTGCCTTTACCCATACTTTAGGAATTGAAGCCGCACTGGGAGCGTTTGTTACGGGGATTTTAGCAGGGCAATCGCCGCGTTTTAGTCGGGAGGCGGGGCTGACTCTAGAACTGATTACCTCTGGGTTTTTGGCTCCTATCTTCTTTGCCACAGCCGGATTAAAGGTAGACTTACTGCAAATACTCAATCCTCAGACGTTGGGAATTGGCTTGCTCGTACTGGCAGTTGCTTGTTTCGGTAAATTCACTGGAGCCTATATCGGTTCTCGTATCGGTGGGTTGAGCCATTGGGAAGGTATTGCAATGGGTTCGGGGATGAATGCCCGTGGCGCAATGGAGATTATTGTTGCCACTATTGGGGTTTCTTTGGGCGTGCTGAATCCGCAGATGTATTCAATTATTGTCATGGTGGCAATTGTAACTTCGTTGATGGCTCCTCCCTTGTTGCGTTGGTCATTGTCCAAAGTGTCAATGAGTGATGAAGAAGTTCAGCGCTTGGAGCAAGAACAACTAGCAAGCCGCAGCTTTATCAAGCGCATTCGCCGAGTACTCATGCCCACCCAAGGAGGACCGAACGTTAAGTTAGCGGCTCAGTTAGTGAGTCATTTAGCACACCAAAATCCCGTAGAAGTGACGATTCTGTTTGCCAAAAGTGATAAAAAAGCCAAGACGAAATCAGCTAATGCCGTAAAAGATACTACCGCAGAAACTGCCATTGCTACAGTAACCGAGAAATTTCATCTACCCGCCGAGTCGCTACTGGAAACTAAGGTGGAGTCGGGAAGCAACAAAGCTGAGGTGATTCTTAAAGAAGCTTGCAAAGGGTATGACTTGATTGTTATTGGCGCAACAGAACGTCAGCGTTCCAAAGGTGCTTTATTCAATTTACTTGTTGATCGGGTAGTTCAAGAAGCTCCTTGCGCCACAATGGTAGTCAAGTCTAATTTATCCGAAGCGGAGGAAGAAACGGATCTGGCTGCTTATCATAAAATTGGTCATATTTTAGTGCCAACCAGTGGAACCGAGTATAGCCAACATGCAGTTGAGGTAGCAAGTACAATCGCCACTCAAACCGGGGCAACAGTTACATTAGTCAATGTCGTCAACCGGACTCAGCAGGAATACATTTTGTTTGAGCAGCAGACGATGAGCTCTGTAACAGATCTTGCCGAAAAGATTGTGCATGAGCAAGCTGAGGTGGGGCGGGGACTGGGGGCATCCGTCAAAACTGCAATCCTAAATGGAAGTCCAGAGTTGGAAATTCTCAAGTTTGCTCGCGTTAATGAAGTAGACTTGATTGTTATGGCTAGCAGTGTACGTACAGTTTCTGGTCGAGCCTTCTTTGGTCACCGCACCGATGCTATTCTCAACAAGGCACCTTGTCCAGTCGCGGTGATTACGCTAGCAGCTAACACGACGAGCTGTTGAGTCAGCGCTGGTACTGTAGCCGCTTTGGTGAAAATTTAGGAAAAAGACCAGCCGTCAGACTACTAGACCTCTTGCAAAAGTCACTCGCCCTTCGGGCTCAAATTCAAAGGAGGGCTAGCCCCTAAGGGGCAAAGCTCGCCGGGGGGATACTCCCCCCGGCAGACTTTGGCGCTACGCAAACGCCCCGCTGCGCTAACAAAATTCAAAATTCAAAATTAAGAACCCCATAACTAAAGTTAGGGGCTTGAAACAAGGATGCTTTGCTTTTTACTTTTTCCATATCTAATATTGGGGCTCGCACCCCAGTTGTTAATTTCAAAATTATTTCTTTCTTGGTTTTTGAACGAGCGAATTTTGAATTTTGAATTGTTTGGTCGCTCAGGAACATTTGATAAACAGAAGGATATAATCGTTCAAATTTATTCCGTGCGTCCTTCATTTTAAAGCGCCAGTTTACACTCGCCCGTACTTGCCGATCGCTGTTTCTCCCAAGCGACTATTATGTTCCCGGACGAGAGCGAATATGATCGGGTATATGATGGCGATCGCCTAATATTTCTAAAAGAGGACCATTAACGTCAAATTTAACCATACTTACCGACGCGACCAAAATATTCACCCGATAGCGATAGCGTCCCAAATCAATTCCTAGTAAACTGCAAAGCAGAATCCGAATCGTGGCTTTATGGGATACTACTAAAACATTACCTTGGGGATGTTTTTCTTGAATTTCAGCAATTACAGGCATAGAACGGTTAGCAATATCTACCGCAGTTTCTCCACCTAGTGGTGCATTCCAAGCGGGTTCTGTCAACCAGTTTACATAGTTTTCTGCATAATTCTCTTGGGCAAACGATTTACTCTTAGTTTCCCATTCACCGTAACTACCTTCTCTAAGTCCGTCACGCAACTGCATATCCATACCGATAGCATCACAAAATGGTTTGGCAGTTGCAATTGTGCGCTTCATCGGGCTAACATAAACCGCTTCCCACTTCAATTTGTGATAAACATCGGCAAAACTGGATGCCATCTGCATCCCTTCGGATGTTAACTCCGCATCAGTTTCACCGCAGAATTTACCACTTTGACTAAAAGTAGTTTCTCCATGTCGCAGTAAATATAAATTGAGTGTCATAGCTTGTATCGCGATTGCGATAAAGGAGTTTGTGCAAAAATAAAATACCATTAATCTCGCAATCGAGTTTGTGAGTGCAGGACAAAGTAATCAACCAAAAAAGTCAATCAGCTACAAACTTTTGAAATCGAACACAAAAGTAGTGGTTTCTGGAGAGGATAATCTACTGGTTGATACGCTCTGCGTAACACTATCCCAAAACAAGCAAATAAAAAAAACAGCGGTTTGGCAAAAAAAATTAGATCGTTCCGCTTCGCTACACTCAAAAAGGGAAAAGAAAAGAAGGGTAGAGGGGAAAAAGATAAAAGTATAAAGGGCTAAAGAGTCCACGGGCCAGAACACGCAACGCGGAAACCGAGGCTGACGTTGAGCTGGCCGCCCGCATCGAAGGGGTAGCGATACGCCGAACGGCAGACCTCGGGATTGTCGTTCCAAGAACCACCACGCACCAGACGAGATTGATTATCATTGTTAATCCAAGCACTGCCATCACTAGGTGCTCCTTCATAACTGTTATGCCAGCTATCTTGACACCACTCCCAAACGTTTCCGTGCATGTCATATAATCCAAAGCTATTGGGTGAAAAACTTCCTACTTCTGTTGTTTCTCCACGCCGTTTTCCTTTTGGTTCAGAAGCATAAGTGTTATTCCCATTGTAGTTGGCTAACTCACTCGTAATCGTCTCGCCAAAGTGAAATGGTGTCGTCGTTCCTGCACGTGCTGCATATTCCCACTCTGCTTCACTCGGTAGGCGATATTTGCGCCCAGTTTTTTGGCTGAGTTTCTTACAAAACTCCACAGCATCATTCCAGGAAACTTGCTCTACAGGGCGTTTTGCACCTTTGAACTTGGACGGATTCCTACCCATTACTTGCTGGTACTGTTCCTGAGTCACTTCAAACTTGCCTAGAAAAAAAGTAGGCACATTTACTGTGTGCTGTCGTTCTTCAGCTTTGGTTCGACCTTTTTCTCCTAGTGGTGAACCCATCTTAAAAGAGCCAGCAGGAATAGAGACCATATTTAAAGTTATGCTATTTCCGAAGTATTCAGCGAAATTTTTTGCTTGACTAGGACGGCGATTGATTTCCTTTCCTCGTTCATCAACTGTTACTACATGAAACTTAAAACTTTGTAGAGACGGGAAACTGATACGCATAAAAATCTCACGTACCACTGCTGCCACTAAGCCTGCTCCGACGACGAAGCCAGCCCATTTTAAAAACTTTTGTCGGGTTATTACCGTTGTCGTTGTACTATTTGTTGTTACAGCTTGTTGCTGTCGCCGTCTTTGCGCCTCCTGCGGCTTCAGCCGTTCTGCTTCTTCTTGCTGGCGTTTGCGATTTTCTGCATCTTTCTTAGCAAGAATTGGCTGTTCAATTTGCTCCCTTTCATCGTTACTGATCTGCCAAGATTGCTGCAACTCGTTCAATTCACTACGAGTTGCTTGACTGAGGGGATATTCTCGGTTTATTGCTTTCGAGAAGGCTTGCTCATAGCGAACTAAATTCTCCTGGTGTTCCTTTTGCCTTTGAACAAATGATTTTTGGGCTGGTTCAGAATTTGGTGACCTACCTGCGCTTGATGAACCGATGTTATCAGAAGTTGGGTTTCTCGGTTGATCATTTCCTCGCTGACGCAAAGCAATTCTTTCAATCGCATTAACAGCATCCAAATCACCACCAGATGCAGCTAAAACTCTCACCCATAATTGTCTTGCTAATGAGAAATTACCCTCGATTTCAGCTTGAGATGCTTGATACTTCAAGGGTTCTACATCTCTAAGTGTGGCAGTTTGCTCTAATAAAATGAAATTTATTTTGTAGGGCGGATCTGCCTGGAGATAAGGATTTTGTGTAAGCTTTCGATAACGAGCATTCAGATCAGGAACTTGATAACGTAAATATCGATCTAGACGCTCTACCGTAGCACAATTAGCTTCTCCTTGTATTCGCAATGCTTGTAATAGCGAATGGGTAAATGAACCATGTTGTAATTCATCAATTTCCCAAGACTTTTGGTTAGCTGTGCAGGAATAAAAGGTAATAACTCCCTGATGCCGACGTAAGGAAGCAACCTCACAGTCTTGTTCTTTCGTAACTCGTGCGTAAATCCCATATCTAAAATTGTAGAGAAAATCAATCTGAAATTGATTTCAAATCTTTATTCAGAGGTTATAAACAAGTTAGCTTTATGGAGTCTTAAAAATTTATGTCTGTTAAGACAGTAACCTACGCTCTCGACTTTCTCGACAAGCTAAAACACTTGCGGAACCAGGAGGTTTCCACAAGCTCTGAAACTTTATTGTCCAACATAGAGCAGCGCGATCACAGAGCAGACCCTGTAACAATTTTATCCAGACGAATCGAGAACATCGCGGCGAGTGGTTCTGGAGTATCCTCCTTTGATCTAGAGCGTTTTCTTGGGCGTAATGACCTGCTACCCGTTAACTTTCTCCAAAAGGGGACGCTAGCTGCCCGTGCAGTTTGCCGGATTTGGATCGCAGACTCGTTTGGCTCAAATGGAAGCTGGGGAACTGGCTTTCTGGTATCTCCCCGCCTGCTGATTACAAATCATCATGTGATTGAATCTGTTGATGCAGCAATGCGAGCATCAGCCCAGTTTGGCTACGAGATGGACATTAGCGGTAAAATTAATCAATGGAAAGCTTTTAATCTGACTCCTCAGGAAGGATTCATCACCGATCCTGAGCTTGATTTTACCCTCGTCGCCGTTGCTGAAACCTCGGATGATGGAGAAGCTAAACTGGCAGATTACGGGTTTTTGCGTCTCGATCCTACGCTTCACAAGGTAGAACCATTAGAATTCGTCACCGTCATCCAACACCCAGGTGGTCAACCCAAGCAAATTGCTATTCGGGAAAACAAAGTCCTTAAGATTGGTGATAACCAAGATGCCCTTAAAGACAATTTTCTCTGGTATGCTAGCGACACGGCTCCTGGGTCTTCCGGTTCCCCAGCTCTCAATGATAATTGGCAGGTGGTTGCGATTCATCACAGGAGTGTAGTAGAAACTCGCACCCATGAAGGGGTTGAAGAAATTCAACTGAGCAACGGCGAGTGGGTAGCGAAGGAAGAAGCAAAAAATCTGAGTGAAAATCAAATAAAATGGATTGCCAATGAAGGTGTTCGGACAAGCAAAATTCTGGATCAAGTAAACAAAATCCAAACTCAACAGGAGGGTTCCGCCTCCCAGTTGGTTCAAGCTTTCCTTGAAGACGCCAAAAGTATCCGCATATTTCCGGGTACGACTCCCCGCGAAAGCGTGGTCACCTCGACAATCACTACTCCTGCGCCAGTTGCAGAAACTCTCATCCAACCCCAGAGTATAAGTTTCCTTAGATCCGGTACTAAAACTTCTGCCAGAAATGTTCGCCCACTGAGTCACTATGAAGGTCGCAAAGGTTATAACCCTGATTTTTTGGGCGTCACGATTCCACTACCAGAATTGACACCAGCAGCCCTTGCCTTTGGTCCAGTCGCACAGGTAAAAGGAACACAGGACAACATCCTCCGCTATACGCACTTCTCAATTGTCATGTGTGAAACCCGTCGCTTAGCCTTCTACACTGCTGTGAATATTGATGGCAAACAGTGGGTTGGACTGAACCGGAGAGATGACGAATGGTTCTTTGACCCCCGTATCTCCTCAGAGATGCAAGTCGGAAATGATTTTTACAGCAATGAACCTGGAAACTTTTTTGACCGGGGTCATCTTGTCCGCAGACAAGACCCAATTTGGGGAGAACAAAGCGAGGCAAAAATAGCCAACAGCGACACATTTCACTTCACAAATTGCTCGCCTCAGTACTTTCAGTTCAACCAATCACAGCAGCTGTGGCAGGGGCTAGAAAACTTCATCCTCACTAACACCGATCAAGATGATCTCCTAGCAACTGTTTTCACTGGTCCAGTTTTCCAACAAAGTGATATTGTTCATCGAGGAGTTCAAGTTCCTAAATTTTTCTGGAAGCTTGTTGTAGTAGTAGACAAACAGCGCAAGCTTTCTTCTAGCGCCTACGTTGTCAGTCAGGAGAAATTCGTTCAGAATATTCCCTTTGAACTTCTGCCTGTTGGTCAATTCAATAACTTCCAGGTGTCCATTGCTAACCTGGAGAGCAGAATCGGCTTGAAGTTCTCTGATGAAGTCCGCAGGGCAGATGTTTTTACTGGTGATTCTCAAGGAAGACGATTGCGCGGTTTTGCTGACATTGAGCACCCTCGTCGCTAAAAGATAAACTACTGGCTTCGCTCCTGTATTTCCTCTGCGACGGACACTTTCCTCAACGGGGGGGAACCCCCGCACGGAAGTGTCCTCTTCTGGTGCGCCCACCGCGAACTTTGCGGGAGGAACATCCACACCGCAAATTCGCTCTGGTGCGGTTCATTCTTGGGTAATCTTCCGATGCCAAGGGAGTAATATCATGTCCGGTGAAAGACTTATCATTAAGACGGCTCTTAGCAGGGGGCTCTTAGCAGGGAGAAAGAGGATTTCCCGGTTTTTGCACAGATTTTGTAATCACAACTAATTAGCCGGACATGATATAACATTCAGGTAGGTCTTGCACCCAAGTCAAATCTGAAATGACTGCATTTCGTAATTGTGCCACTCTCGCTGATACCATTCAGCAACCAAGGGGCGGACAATAAACTTGGGTGTGGAACCTTCCTTAACATCAATACGCAGACATGAGTAAGGTCTTCGCTTTAGAGAGCCATTACCGTTTCGACCAAGAAACAGGCGAGAATGCGCCACTAACTTTTGGTCTTCCATCAAATCTGGTCCCTCAGTTCGCTGGCGTCGCAGGCTATAGCCACTTCCACCGCAGACAATCCAATGAATGCGAGAATCAGCACTTCCCGTGTCCACGGTTTCAAGATGTTCCAAGCAGTGAGCATGACCGTTTAAGACTAAATCGACTAACGGACGATCGCCTGTGTTGGAACCTACAACTTCAGCAACGGCATTTAGTACAGTACGCAGGCGATCGCGCACTGCCAAAGTCTGTGACTGATTCCATTTTGTTGTTTCACTAACGTAGGGAGGATGATGAAAATAAATGATTCGTCCCCGCACATCTGCGGTATTCCAAGATTTAATCAGTCTGTGCTTCAGCCATTCGAGCTGGTCGATATCGGTGACCGTTTTTTCGTCAGAGCCTAATTGCTTATCAATATCAACAATCATTTCCTCAATTTGTGATACTTGATGCTGACTATCATCTAGTTTTTCAGCTTCGCTGTGGTTATCCGGATTCAGTTTTGCTGATTCCTCCATAAATTGCATTTTTTGCCGTTCTAGTTCATCACGGCGCTTGGACAATTCCTGCCGAGAAGCATCTCCTTCTTGAGTTGCGGGTAGGGGAAGGGGAGCATTAAATGTATTGGAATCCAGTGCAAAGAAGTCAATTCCACCGTAGCGGAAGCTATAGTAGCGATTGGGAAGGCGGGTAAACTGCCCTGGCTGGTAGCGCAAACAACGCCCTGTATCTGTTTTGGCGGTGTAATGTTCGTCTAGGTGACGAGCTAAATCCCCTGGAAGCATAAATGCTTTGAGGTAATCCAGAAACGCCTTGGCATAGGCGTCACCTTTCCATGAACCATGAGCGCCAACATCAAAGTTTAGCTTTGATGGGAATAAGTGACGTACTGGCATTGCTGCCAAGGATGCCAAGCCATAGATAAGTGGCAAGTCGTAGTAATCGTGATTTCCTGGTACGGGCAGGATTGGTTGTTTGAAAATCATCTGGTCATAAGCAATGCGCCGGTAGTCCTCTCCCCCCAGAAGAAACTCTCGGTAAGGTTTGATAAAGTTTTTCTGGTAATACTCGCTTGACCCCACCAGATAGACAACATCACCTGTATGCAGCATAAAACTGCATTCTTGCTGATGGGGTTGCATGAGTTTGGCAACTTGTCGCTGAGGATTATGTCCTGGGTGTGCCCCGGAACCGCTATCACCTACAACCAAAAACGAGAACTCTGGCTCCTCAGATTTTTTATCATCCAGTACCAGCTGAGTTTGGTCAATTCCCCTTTCCATAATTGCAGGGTCTTGCCATCGCACCCGCTGGTTCATCTTGCGAATTTTGTCGGCAATTGCCGGATCGGATACGAGTTTCAACGCAACTTTCTCCTAAATACATTTCTGATTTTAATCAGAAGAAGGTTGTTTCTCCTCAATTATCAAATTTGGTAGTCCCTCCAGTTTCTCTACAGGTTCTTCTTCTTCGATTGAGGGTACAAATACTTTCAAACCTGCCGGAATGCAGCGAATTTCTACGGGAGTTGTTCCTACAACCTCTCCATCGACAACAATTTTCTGCACAGGGTCAGTTGTGATTTTGAATTGTTTTGCTCGCAAATAACCAATGTCATTTCGCTCGGCTCCATTCCCCACAGAAGCAGATTGAAATAGATGAAAGGCTGCGGCGATCGCCGCCGCTTTATTCACCGGAGCCACTATTGTTACATCCAGTAAACCATCATCTGCGATGATTCCTGCTGGTCCCTGAGCCAAGATTGAAGTGGGAGGAGCTACATTTGCCACTGTAACTGAAGCTGCAGAAGTTTTGATTACTTTTTCTTCTGTCTCAATTTCCACATCAAAGTTTTCTAAATTCCGCAGTTCTTGAAGTCCTGCAAGAACATATGCCAGAACTCCAAGCCGATCTTTTGCTTCTCGGTCTGCTTTGTCTACAGTTTCTGCTTCAAAGCCAATACCTGCGAGCAGTAGCATCGGACTACCGTTACAATCGGCTGCATCTACAGTCCGAGTGATTCCCCCCAAAATGACTTTACAGGCACCCTCAATCGTGTCAGGAATTCCCAATGCTGTGGCAAAAGCGTTTGCTGTTCCGCGTGAAATAATGCCAAACGGAATATTGCTACCCACGACAGCGCCTGCGGCTGCAGAGAGAGTTCCATCTCCTCCTGAGGCAATAATCGTATCTACACCTCGCTTAACCGCTGCACGCGCTAGTTCTTCTGCGCCAATTTCTTTGGTTGTCATTTGAATATCGAGGTCAATTTCCGGCTCTAAAATTGCCTTAATACTTGCCAAATCTTGATCTGAGTCTCCTTGACCTGCAACTGGATTAAAGATAAGGCACGCGGAACGATTCATAGGGTGTAGCTTATGGTTAATGAGTAAAATGTTAGTTTATTATCCTAATGGACGAGAGAGCTTCTCGGCTTCCATCTTGTGGCAGGTTTGTTGCTCCGTTACTCGACACTCTGCCCTCTAAAGAGAGGCAGAAGATTCACAATGCTATCTGGCTCTTCTGCTACATGCAGATTATCGGTTGACGGTGATTGGTTTTACATTCGCGTCCTTTTTAGATTTGACTACCTTCTTTGTCAGCTTTTTGTGGTGATTTCTCTATTAGCTTATATTTCCTAATTGTTGGGTTTACCGTACCAATCAAGACAAGTTTTTCCTACCTTGGATTGTGCCAGAAATAATGTGCGGTAATCATCAATTATTTCGGTGCTATTAACCGTATTTTGATGACTGACAATCAACATTACTATAAGAATCAAAGCTGCTTGATAAATCCTGAAGTCAATAAAGAAATCATTACGAATCACAAGAGGAATTATGGTATTAGTACGTTACAATCCAAGGCTTAAATTGAACACACTGCAACGTCAAATCGACACCCTTTTTGAAGATTTCCAAGCACCAACCTTTACCAAAGCTCCAGCAGCCGAACTGCATGAAACCGAAGACGCCGTACACCTGAAGCTGGAACTCCCTGGTGTTGATGCTAAAGATGTAGATATCTCAGTCACCGAGAATGCAGTTAAGGTGGTTGCTGAGCGTAAGTCAGAAACCAAAACTGACGAGAATGGCAGAACAAGAAGTGAATTTTACTACGGTAAGTTCCAACGAGTCATTCCTCTAAGAACTCGGATTCAAAACACCAATGTGAAAGCTGAATACAAAGACGGGATTTTGAATTTGACTCTGCCTAAAACCGAGCAAGAAAAAAATAAAGTCGTCAAGGTTAATTTGGAACAACCTACAGCATAGAGCTTTTCTCTGTCTAGAGTAGAGAGCTAATTGTATGACATGATATTAAGCCTGGTTGATAAACTTCAACCAGGCATTTTTTTAAGAAAAAGTTGTAGGCGTGTTTTCATGTATGGCGAACCACTTAGAATATTGCTGCAGTACGGGCATTTCCTGTTGCCCACCAGGACGGCGTAGCTGTAAGTCCTCCCAAAGCTTGCGCCAACACAAAGCAGCATATTGCATTTAAGAATTTGGATACAGCCATTTGTAGAACAATCGGGTTATCTGAGGCATGACAACGTAAGTCAGGAGGCACACGACAATCCCAATAGTGATGAGTTGCGCCAGTAATGCAGGGAGATAGGCAACCACAGGACTTAGAAGATATCTGACAGTGGATAGTGTCACAAACACCGCTATCCAGGAGAGTAACGCCATCTTGTAACGCTTAGGAGGAAGCTTTGGCGCTTTTCTCGGTAAGACAAACCAGTTTTCTAAACCTGTGAGAACTTGTACATCCTCACGTGTTTGAATCAGGGGCTTGGCTCGTTCAATCCACTCCCGACGCACATCTGAATTTAGCCATGCTTGTAAATTCTTGTCATGGTCAAAGTGAAGAACAATGATGTACTCTGGATGCAGGTTCTTCTCGGGTCGTAGGATGTTGACTCCTAAATGTCCATCAAATGTTTTAGCGACAGGAATAATTCCTCGCATCCATTCTTCATATCCCTGTTCTCGACCCGGTTTGACTAAATGGGTAATGACTGCTGTGACGTGATGTTCAGTGAATTTAGAGCTGTTCATTGTCTTTAGCAGAATTGCAGAATTGTCTTAATTAAGGCATAAAAATGCCACCGTTTACAGGCAGATATGCTCCCGTAATAAATCTTGCCTGTTCGGATGCCAACAGAAGTACAGCACCCGCGATATCTTCAGGCACACCGATTCTTCTTAAGGGCGTCATTTGGGCGATCGCATCTCTACGTTCCTGAGGCACAAATGCAGAAGCATCTGTTACAGTCAAACCTGGAGAGACAGCATTCACTCGAATGCCATGTGGTCCTAACTCGAACGCTAAACTTTTAACAAACGCATCTAATGCCGACTTCGCCGTGCTATGAGCGGAAAATCCTTGACCTGGAAAACGAGAATATTCGGAACTCATCACAATAATACAGCCCCGTTTTTGTTCAATCATTCCTGGAACGACTGCTTTTGCTGGATGAAATGCAGCTTTGACTTCACCTAACAGTTTTGCCTCAAAGTCCTCCCACTCATACTCGATAAATGGAGCGACTTTAAACGAGCCAGCGGCATTCAAGACAAGCGTGTCGATTGATCCAAACGCTTCTACCACCTGTTGCACCATTGCTTGGGCTTGGCGGTTGTCTTTTACATCGGCTTTGACTGCTACTGCCTTACCTCCCTCGCTGACAATCGCATCCACCACTGATTTCGCCGCCGCTTCATTGCTGTAATAGTTCACGCCAACCGCCGCACCATGCAACGCCAACAATTTCGCGATTTCCGCACCAATGCCTCGGCTAGCACCCGTTACCAAAGCTACTCGGTTCGTCATTAACTTTGTTGTTGCCAAGTCAGTTTCTTTCTGAGAAAGCGTATTCATAATCTTTTCTAACTTACTTACTAGTAAGTAATCTAAAATTAAAAACTGCTTTGTGTCAAGCCTGTACAATGTTAAATATTCGCAACACATTGTGCTATATGAGTTTGAATGAGTTAAACTTACTTACTAGTAAGTCATTAGCTCGTGGATATGGCTAGCTCTCAACAAGCAAAACGTAAACGTTCATTGTCGGTACGCGATGCAGAAGCAACAAAGGCGCAAATTTTGGATGCGGCGGAACAGGAGTTTGCGATCGCCGGATTAAACGCCGCTCGCACCGAGACAATAGCAGCTCAGACAGGTGTAACAAAAACCATGATTTATTACTATTTTGAAAATAAAGAAGCGTTGTACCAGGAAGTTCTGAACCGAGCGTTTATCAAGCCTATTGACGAAATTGTGCAATTGAATTTAGAACAATTACCACCGCAGGCTGCATTGGAGAGTTTGACTCAGTTGTTTCTGCAACAGACGTCAAAAAACCCTAACATTGCTTCGATTTTATTTCTGGAAGCGATTCAGAACCGAGGAAAGTATTACCCAAAGCAGTGGATAGAACAACTTTATGGAAAGCTGATTGCAATTTTGGAGCAAGGAATTGCACAAGGTGTTTTTCGTCCTTTAGAACCGAGACACACAGCAGTCAATATTGTGGGAACTTGTGTGTTCTACTTGGCAGTTCATGAAAATGTGAAGCATCTCTGGGCAGGTTCGCGAATGCTCAGTAAAGCCATGCTACAGGAACATGCTCAAGAATCGCTCAACTTTGTCTTAGCTGGTGTACGGGCAGATGTAAACGTGAGTTGAGACTTCGACGCCGCACATTGAGCGATTTTATATGTCGTGATATTGAGAAAGAGGGCTATAGAAGATTTAGCCCACGCAGGTGGGCTTTGTTTCTTTAGCCCCAGGCTTATAGCCTGCGGGCTTTTTGCACATTTGGGATGTTCCGGTGTATCTGTCGCATTCTTTTTTCAAATTGGTATTACGTATGTTTCTCGTTAAATGCTGGCTCTTGTACGTGTGTTTCAATACTGGTTAAATACCGCAACTCTGCTGTTGTTATCAAAAGCAAGCACACTAAATGGATCTTTTTGATTCCCCATTTCCATCCCAGGAGTGCCTACGGGCATTTGGGGCACAGATAAGCCGAGCACATTTGCCTTTTCTTGCAACAGTCGTTTGATGTCTTGTGCTGGTACGTGTCCTTCAATAACATATCCATCAATAATTGCTGTGTGGCAAGATGTCAAGTTATCTGGCACATTGTACTTTTGTTTGACAGCCTCAATATCAGGTGTGCGAAAGTCTTTGATTTTAAAACCATTTCCCTTTAAGTGGTCAATCCACCCACCACAACAAGTACACTCAGGACTGCGATACACAGTTGCATGTAGATTCTGGATGTGGTTGGTAGTGCTTTGAGTATTGACTACAGAAGTTGGAAAAGCAGCTTGAGCATGACTCATAGGAGCATTGCTTCCCAAGATGCCCAACATCCCGACAGTTAGACAAATCGTTACCACGACTCTAGCAACAATACGTCCCATAGTGGGACGTAACGATTTTTGCCACGAATAAATAAATGTTTTAATAAGAAATAGTTTGTAGGGCATTTGATTTGAGAGTTCCTAACTCCTGTAATATATATAATCTTAGTCAGATATTTTTTTAACTAGGCTCGCAATAACAGTTGTTAACTCATCTGGATCTATAGGCTTAGACAAATGCATTTGGAATCCTTCTAAGAGCGATCGCGTCTTGTCTTCTACTCTGGCATAAGCTGTTAATGCCACTGCTGGAATCTCCCCACCTTCCTTTTTAGACAGCATGCGAACCTTACGTATTAAGCTGTAGCCATCTTCTCCTGGCATACCAATGTCACTGACTAAAATATCCAATTTCTGTTGCAAGATGACTTGAATTGCTTCAATAACTGATGAAGCTGCAATCACTTGCGCCCCGGACATTTCTACTGCGGCGACGAGAAAATCCCGCGTGTCAGGTTCATCGTCAACTATCAGTATTCGTACTCCATCAAGTATGGGCACAGGTGTAGAATTACTCAGTACTGAAGAAAACATATTTTCTTCCTCGCTTAAGGAGTCTTTTACTCCCCTGCTTTGTTTAACAAGTGGTAACTGAACTCTAAAGGTTGCTCCTTGTCCTTCACCTTGACTTTCTGCATGAACAGTTCCACCATGTAACTCTACCAGGTGACGCACAATTGCTAATCCTAGTCCTAATCCGCTGTAGATGCGGGTTGTGGAACTATCAGCCTGTCGAAAACGCTCGAACACATAAGGCACAAAATCAGGACTGATGCCCCGCCCTGTATCTGTCACGGAAATTTCGACATAAGAGTTTACAGATTCTAATCGGACTTGAACTCGTCCTCCATTAGGAGTAAACTTAATTGCGTTAGACAGTAAATTCCAAACAACTTGCTGCAAACGGTCAGAATCACCCGCAACTAAACCGGCTGTTGGCTCAAGTACAGACTGTAGTTGAATCTCCTTGGCTTGAGCAGCTGGACGAACTGTTTCCAGCGCCGCCTCAATCACCTCAACTAGTTCAATCGGAGAAACATTCAACCGCAGCTTACCCTGAATAATACGGGAAACATCCAGCAAATCTTCTACCAGTTGGGCTTGTGATTTAGCACTGCGCTCGATTGTCTCCATTGCGCGTGTGGTTGTGGCTGCGTCAAAGCTGCGAGTATTCAGTAATTTAATCCACCCCAGCATGGCATTTAGAGGAGAGCGGAGTTCGTGGGAAACAGTTGCTAAAAATTCATCCTTCATACGATTGGCGGCTTCGGCTGCACTCCGCGCTTCTTGCTCGCGCTCAAGTAATTGAGTTTGTTCGTCTTCAAGCCGTTTTCGTTCGGTAAAATCACGTAAAATTTTGCAGAAACCTCGTAGCTTACCAGTCTCATCTCGTAAGGGTGTGACGATGCCACTTGCCCAAAAACGGCTGCCGTCTTTCCTTATATGCCAGCGCTCATCCTCAGCCCGTCCTTCATTTACTGCTTTTGCCAGTTCTTGTTTGTCTATTCCTTGCTGCAAGTCTTCTGGTGTAAAAATGCATGAAGCAGATTTTCCCAATATTTCTGATTCTTGATAGCCTAAAATACTCTGTGCTCCCAAACTCCACCCGGTAATTTGCCACTGTGTGTCAAAGAACAAAATTGCGTAGTCCTTGACGTTGTCTAACAGGAGACGGCTGCGTTCTTCGCTTGCTCGCAAAGCGATTTCTGCTTGCTTACGGCTGGTGATATCAGCTAAAATGTATACAGCACCAACGAAAGATTTCTGCTTATCTTGCACAGGATCTACTGTAACAGTAATCCACTGTCCCCCAGTGTGAATAACCAAGCTTTGACGATGTAGAGTTTCTTGAACACGAAGGAAGGGATTGACATTACAGCCAGATAGTGCATCCAGCATGAGTTCCTGATGCTGAGAGCCGATAATTTCACTGAACGGTTTGCCCAAAAATTCCTTCATGGCTTTATTACAGCGCACGAATCGACCAGTGCTATCTAGTAAGCCAACGCCATCACGAATAGAGTCGAAAGTTGTTTGCCACTCCTGCACTCGATCTAAAGCTAGTTCCTCAGCCCGCCGAATCCTCAGTAACGCTCTCACCGTGGCAATTAATTCAATCGGCTCAACGGGTTGTGCCAGATAAGCATCTGCACCACTATTTAATCCTTGAGCTTTATCGCGGCTTTCAACAAAATGGGCAGACAGATGAAGTACGGGAAGGTTAGCAGTCGCTGGGTTAGATTTAATCTGATGACAAACTTCAAAGCCGCTCACATCAGGAAGCTGGACATCCAGAATGACTAAGTCGGGTTTAGCTTCAGCGATCGCCTCTAGCCCCATCTCACCCGTGTTCGCCTCTACAACTGCAAAGCCAGCGTTTCGCAACACGCGAGCGACAACATAACGATTGGTTTCGTTGTCGTCAATGTGCAAGATAGTAACTAACGGCTCGGACATAGTTTTTTTTTAGGTATTTAAAGTTAACCCGGCTTTTGTGAGGGCTTCTCGTAGTTGGGTGATCGCGACTTCAACAGTTGGAGTCTGTTTAGAAAGAATGACCACGGTACGTTCAGCCAGATACTTTTCTTCTTCGGCTTCCAGCTGTTTTGAACTATTGACAATTACGGGAATAGTACAAGTTGTAGGATGACTTTTTAGCTGTTCTAGAACTTGCATACCACTTAAAGAAGGCATAGTTAGATCTAAAAGAATACAGGAAGGATTTTCCAGTTGAGCTAAACGAATGCCCTCATGTCCATCCGATGCTTCAATAATCTCCAGAGAAGTTGTAACTAAAAGTTGCTTTAACACGTACCGGGATGTTGAGTCGTCGTCAATGAGTAAGAGTTTTTGTTGCTTGCCCTGTTTGACCAGTGTATTGAGTTTGTCCACCAGTAATAATCTATCTACAGGTTTAATTAAGAAGGCATCAGCTCCTCGCGCCGTCGCTTGTTTCTCGTTATCAACAACAGTGCTGACAATAATTGGTATATTTCGAGTTGCTTCATTGCTCTTCGTTTCAGCTAGGAACGCCCAAGAGTTTTCTCCTTCTAGCAAAATATCCAGGATGATGGCGACGGGCTTATTCACCTTGAGCGCCTGCTTTGCAAGGGATAGTGTTCGTGCCGAAATCATCTGATAATTAGAAGAGTAAAAATACTTCTCGTAGGTAAAAATGGTTTGAGGATTGTCTTCCACAACTAAAATGGGCTGGCGACTCGGATCGATTTGCCAAGTAGGTTGTGAAATTGAGGAAGCTTCTGAAGAATCAGGAAAAAACAGAGGGATAGAAGCAAAAAATGTTGAGCCTTTGCTTAATTCACTATTAACCCAGACGCTTCCTCCTAACAATTCTGCTAGCTTGCGCGAGAGGGGTAGTCCCAAACCTGTTCCTTTGAGTTTTTTTGCGAGTGTAGAATCTATTTGAATAAATTCCTCAAAAATTCGCTCTTGATCCGGCGGTGCAATTCCGATACCTGTATCGGCTACTGAAAAAGTCACCGTGTTACCTGTCATGATTGCTCCAACCCGGACTTCACCTTGTTCAGTATACTTTAGCCCATTGGAGATGAAATTTCTGAGAATTTGAGCAACTTTACCTTCATCAGTGTAAAGTGTTGGAATGCCAACAGGTTCTTCTAAAATCAGTGCCACGGAGGAGTTATGAGCAAGCAAGGGACGCAGCATTCCTCTCAAAGTCGCGAACAAATCGGTGACTTCAAACTGGGTGGGATGGACGACTGTTTTTCCAGCTTCTACCTTTGCTAAGTCCAATAGATCGTTAACTAAATCCAACAGACTTTCTGCTGCTTTTTGAACGAACCGGACTTGTTTGTCTTGGTCTGTTGTTAAATCACCATCCATCCGCTCTAGCAAAATCCGAGACAAAGAGATAATCGAGTTTAACGGCGTGCGAAACTCATGACTCATATTGGAGAGAAATCGAGTCTTGAGTTCATTTGCTCGTTGTAGGAAATCGGCTTTTTCGTCGAGTTCAGCATACAAAGCCACAACACCGCGATTTGTATCTTCTAGTTCACGGTTAAGAAAAATTAACTGCTCCTCACGCTTGCGTATTTCTTCCATTGCGCGGAGGAGTTCTTGGTTTTGGCGTTGAATTTCCTCAAACGGATTTTGGGGCGATCGATTTGCTAACTCATTTTGAATCTGTTGCAAGCGTTGGGGTGTCAGTTTCTCAAGGCGCTTGGGCAATCTCTTCCCCATGAAAACTTGGGTGCCCTGGTTCGGTATCGACTCTATCTTAAACGTGTCCATCAACCGTTGAGCACCAATAATTCCTAATCCCATCCCAGTTTTAGATGTGAATTGCCCATCTAAAATCATTTTCAAGTTAGCAATACCTGAACCTTTGTCCTGTATGCTGATCCATAAATTCTGGGGAGATTCGTCATCTATCGAAAATTCAACGATTGCACCTTTTGCGTACACAAAGGCATTTCGAGCGATTTCTGAGACAGCTGTGGCAAGACGTGCCTGATCTTGGGCATCAAATCCCAAAGCTTGAGCAACCTCGCGTGCCATTTTTCGAGTTAAAACGACATCTTGCTCGTAGCGAATTTCCAAGATGAGGAGAATTGTACTCATGGCAATGCATTCTCACGGACAACCAGCACAGTCACATCATCGCGAAGTCGGAAAAAGTCTCGGTATAAAACGCCAGCAATTAAACTAGGATGTTTATGGATCAGACCTGGATACCGTTCTAATCGCCATTGGGTTCCTAAACCATCCGAATGCATAATCAAAAGTCCACCAGGATACCATTGGTGTGTAAACTCCCTAATTTTGTGGACTTCACACCCAACTGTTCCATTGTAGGAAACTAGATTGTACTTTCCTCCAGACCAAAAGACAGAGCCAGCTATGTTACCTACTCCGGCGAAACGAAGGGATTGATGTGCAAAGTTGATTTCTGCGATCGCCACTACTGCTCCCCGTGTACTCCGTAAAGCCTGATGCGCTGCTGCTATAATTTCTTGAGGACTGCGGTGGACATTTTCTTGAAAAACTCTCACAGCTTCTGTTGATGCTTGAGCAGCTAGCGAGCCATGACCTAATCCATCAGCAACAAGTACTAAACTGCGCTCTTGACTGATTTCGCACGCCCAAGCATCGCCACAAACCTCTTCTCCTGGTTTTGGCAGGCAAACCACTCCCAACTCCAGATGATCTGAGGATAGATTTGTGGGTATGGGACTAGCCCAGAGGTGGCAAAGGATGGCTGTCCCTATATCCGGCGTCGAAGAAATGTCAAAAAAACTAGAAAGACGGCTGATTGCTCCTAATCCATTTCCTGCAGTTCCCCTTGTCGAAAACCCGTCACGCATACACTCGCTGATATTGCGCATCCCTGGTCCAGTGTCCAAAGCCAGAATTTCTAGACCATGAATGTTGTGTTTTGCAATTGCTTGTACCAAGAGTAACCCGTTTTTGGCATGGTGCACAAGGTTATTTGCTATTTCCGTCACCACAATACCAACTTTTCCCTGCTCAGTTTGGTTGAAACCAAGATGAGTTGCTAGGGCGATCGCACTCCGTCGCGCTTCACCTGCCTGACTTGGCTCCACAATTGGTAGGGCGAGGGTGTGTGTGATCATCTAGTTATGTCCACTTTCTAATTGTGACGCGGGTACCCTCACCAACACAGGAGACAATATCAAATTCGTTTACCAGTCGCTTTGTACCGCCCAGCCCCATACCCAGTCCACTACCTGTGGTGTAACCGTCTTTGAGTGCCAAGTCAATATCTGGTATTCCTGGTCCCGAATCCTCAAAAACAAGCTGCAGACCCTTACGCATCCCATATTCAAGTGCTTCTAGTCTAACAGTTCCACCGCCTCCGTAGTCCAATGTGTTACGGGCTAGCTCGCTGGCTGCTGTGACAATTTTTGTCTGATCGACCAAGCTAAACCCCAGTTTGACAGCAAACTGCCGCACCTTCTGACGAACCAAAACCATATCTTGTGAGGATTGGATACCCATGGTTTCACATCCGTGCATATCCATCTGCGTTTCCTCCAGCAGTCGCCTTCAACGATTCTCGTAGAAGTGCCATGCCCTTTTCAACATTTAAGGCGGTACGAATACCTGTCAAGGAAAGTCCCAGTTCTACTAAAGTGATGGCAACTGCTGGCTGCATTCCGACAACAACGGTTTGAGCATCAAGAACTTGGGACATTTTAGCAATGTTCCCCAAGATTCTGCCGATAAAAGAATCCACAATATCCAAGGACGAAATATCAATCAGCACGCCACGAGCCTGAGTTTCAGTAATACGATTTGTTAAGTCATCTTGCAAAGATTTCGCCAACTGATCATGCATATCAACTTGAATCGTTACCACAAGAAATTCGCCCATTTTAAGTATTGGAATGCGTTCCATAAAATCTCTTAATTTTTATTTACCGAGTTTGGGCTAAGCCCGAGTTTCGGGACGGCTGATTGTTACCCCAATGCGTTTTAGAGCCAGCAGGAAAGCATCTGCCATACTTGCCTTTGTCACCACATCTGCCAAATCCACACCCAAGTAAACAATCGTTTGAGCAATCTGGGGACGGATTCCACTGATAATGCACTCTGCACCCATTAACCGAGCTGCGGTGACTGTCTTCAATAAGTGCTGGGCTGTAAGTGTATCCACTGTTGGTACTCCGGTAATATCGATGATGGCAACTTCTGAACTTGTCTCTACTATCTTCTGCAATAGAGATTCCATCATCACCTGAGTGCGTGTACTGTCTAAAGTTCCAATAATCGGCAGAGCTAAAATACCGTCCCACAGCTTAACAACAGGAGTTGAAAGTTCCAACAATTCTTCCTGCTGACGGACGATGACTTCCTCACGCGTCTTTTGGTAACCTTCTATAGTTAACAGTCCGAGCTGATCTATAAGAGTGGTGGCAAGCCAAGTGTCTTGAACCAGGGCGTTTGCATCTTCAATGTGTTCCTGACGCAAACAAGTAAATAGAGGTTGTTTAAACGAAAAAATAAATATAGCCGTTTCCGATGGTGTAAAACCCTTTTGCGAACGACTTCGAGAAATACTGGTTAGCATTTCTCGCACAGAGCGCCATTCAGACGATTGTACATTTGTCAAGTTGCCAAACTGTACCGCCTTTTTGAACAAACTGAGGAATTCCCCACACTCCTGTTTTAGTTCTGTCTCTTTGAGCAAACCTCTGCGAGTATTGTTAGCCATGAGCGTTTGAATCCAATCAGCTAACAAATCCGCTTCGTATTTTTCAATAACCTGTGAAATTTTACTTGCGTTGCTCAAGCCCATACCAATGATCCCTTCTACCCGAATGGCATTTAGCCAATAATTAATATGTATTATGTATTAACTGTCAATCGTTTCGGCTTACAGGTGCACTAGCTCGTTGAAATTCCGCGTAATTGCTGAGGTGAGGTAGTTCCTAAAGGCAAATATCTTCCATTTCATTATAAAGTTTGGCGGTAAGCACAAAATTCTTGAGTAGTAATTAATTTTTGTGCAAGCAAGAATGCTATTCCCTCAAGGGCATCAGTTTTTATCAGTTTTCAGACTTCCTAACTTTTTTCCTAAGTATATGTACTTCCGAAATCAACAAAAGTCAATGGGATTCAAGACGTTTATAAGCTTACGTCTTTAGCTTCTCATTATATCTGCGTTCTCAAAACCGAATCACTGTAAGTCTTATATCATGTCCGTTCAAATAACCGTCATTGCGACTTAAGGGAAGCAATCCCAAAAACCTTGCGATTGCTGAGTCCCAAGGGGACACGCTGCGCGAACGTTTCACTTCGTTCCACTCGCAATGACATATTAAGGGTGATTTGCCGGACATCATATTATTTGTTTAAAACTATGTGTTTTGCGATCTGCTAGCAACTCAACAAAGGTTGTTTGCTCAGCCCATGGCTCGACAAATGCTCACTCGTTCACGTTACACAATAAAATGAGTTAAGCTTTATTACCTTTGCTCCAAAAATACCATTACCAGAAAAGGTTTTGCACTACTGCCAGTTTGCACTGCCCGTTACCGAACTACTAAAATATGCCTGAAACTCCTGACTCACCCGTAACCCGCAAGTCCAGTATCACTCAGCATACGCTATCACTTGGCGAGCAGCAGATCAGCTATACTGCGATCGCCGAATGGCAAACCCTGTTTGAGGATGAAAAACCTGTTGCCGAAATGTTTCATGTGGCTTATCTAGCCGATGTTAAAGAAGCATCGCAACGACCGCTAACTTTCGTCTTCAATGGTGGACCTGGAGCAGCTTCCGCTTATCTGCACATGGGAGCATTGGGTCCGAAGCGCGTTTATTTCGGAGCTAATGGAAGTCTGCCCAAACCTCCAGTTCGGGTGGTGGACAATGTCGAAAGTTGGCTAAGCTTTACGGATCTGGTGTTCATCGATCCAATTGGCACAGGTTTTAGCCGTAGTTTACCTCAAGACAAAGATGACCGGGATAAACAGAGCGAGAAAACCAATACTCCGGAGGCAGATAAACCCAAAGAGATAGAATTCTGGGAAGTCGAGCGAGACTTGAAAGCACTGGGAGAATTCATCCAACGATTTCTCTCTGGTCATAAGCGGTGGCTGTCCCCTATCTTCATTGCAGGAGAGAGTTACGGGGGCTTTCGGGTTGCTAGGTTAGCCCGCAAGCTGCAACAGGAATTTGGCGTTGGTCTTTCTGGTGCTATTCTCATCTCTCCTGCTTTAGAATTCAGTTTGCTGGAGGGTAGTGATTACAACCTCACAGCTTGGGCAACCCTGATTCCTTCCTTTGCGGCGGCTGCAGCTCATCACAATCGTGCCCAATGGGCAGGGGAACCTGGGAATTTACAAGCTCACATAGCCGGTGCAGAACAATTTGCCCGCGCAAAACTGATTCCACTTCTGGCAATGGGAGATACCATGACATCCGATGAGCGGCAGACTGCCTATCAGCAGCTGGCAGGGTTGATTGGCTTGCCTGTGACACTTATTGAGAAACAAGCAGGAAGGGTAGGCATTGAAGTATTTGCGAGGGAACTGCTGCGAGACGAAGAACGGATTGTGGGACTGTACGACGCTTCGATTACGGCGATCGATCCTTTTCCCGATCGCATGACTTATGAGGGCACCGATCCCACCCTTGATGGATTGGATCGCCTGTTTACGGGGGCAATCAACAGTCACTTGCGGGACACGTTAGGCGTTGAAACCGACTTATCTTACCGTCTGCTGAACTTGGAAATATTCAAAGCTTGGAAATTCGATCTTAAAGGCGAGTTTAAGCAGGGCTTTCTGGGGTCGGTGGACGATCTGCGCGCGGGGATGGCTTTAAACCCTTATATGCAAGTGTACATCGCTCATGGATTGTTCGATCTGGTCACTTCTTATTTTGCCTCAAAGCATCTGGCGGATCTGATGAAATTAAATCCAGAAATTCGTCCCAATCTGAGTGTGAAATATTTTCAAGGTGGGCATATGTTCTACAGTTGGGATGAATCGCGCTGTTCATGGTTGGCTCAGATGAAAGCTTTCTACCAGAACGCGACAATGTGACTTGAGTTTGAAAGGTATTAGGAATTTCCTTCATCACTGCAATGCTAGCCTGCGAAGTTAAATCATTACTATGCATCACTACCTGTTCTTTCTTTGGTTGAAATGTTGGGGGATTCCAGAGGAGATCTGATTGATTCTAAGGGGAGTTTGATTGAGGATGCCGACTTAACGGATTTGCTAACTCCACAATCTTATAACTCAGATTTTGTAATAAGTGATGCTGATTACATTGTAATGAATCGATAAAATAACTAAATGTTTTTACTTTCGTGAGTGCGTTCCTTGGTGTTTGACACTGGGGTTGTCGCCGCAATACACGGTCAGGGTTAGACTCCTATCAATAAAATTTCAAGTAATGTTGCACCAAAAAGTTGACCAAGATTTATCAGACAGGAAAAACTGGGCGCTACGGCGTCAGTTGGGAATTCCCAATAACAAACGCCTGTGGGTATTAGCTTGCATGGATGAGCGTTTACCAGTGGAGAAAGCCTTGGGAATTGGAGAAGGAGATGCTCATATTTTCCGTAATGCAGGAGGGGTAGTGACAGATGACGCGATTCGGTCTGCCATGTTAACAACGCACTTGTTTGGAACTAAAGAAATTATCGTCATCAACCATACTGAATGCGGCATGATGACTGCTTCTGGAGAGTTTATCAGTCATTTCTTAGAAAAAAAAGGAATTAATTTAGACCAGACATCCATTGATCCTGCTTTACCTGAATTAAAGCTATCTAAAGGTGTTTTTTCTAAATGGATTAAAACATTTGTTGACGTAGATGAAACTTGCGTCAAACAGGTAGAGTTGCTGCGACATTCTCCTTTGATTCCTGAGGATGTAGTAATTCATGGCTACATCTGGGAAGTGGAGACGATGAGGTTACGCTCTCCTCATTCGCGTCTGAGTGAGAAAGTGAACACGGCTCAAGCAATGAGTGCCAAAGGTTTATAAGTAAATCGGCGCTTAAATTTATAAGTATTTAACCAAAACTCATCAACCTATTCACCTGTTGCCGCAATTCCTCTCACCACTGACCTGAGTACAGGTACAGTGGGAACCTCCTTGCGGCAACAGGTGATCCACTCTTGTGAGTTGAAAAATAGATTACCACATTTTTATATTAGTGGGATAGGTTCATGTTATTCGATATATGTGAATGAGTCCCAGTCATGATAAGTTGAAATATTAGGAAAATTTGCGAATCAACAAGGTCTACGCCAAAGGGAATTCATGAAAGCTCTTTGACCGACTTTTAGATTGCGCTCATGTACAGCCTCCCTGCCTGCGCTCTTCGGTCTTGGGAGATCTCAAATGGCTCGCCAATACTGTTGTGCTATTGTCTTCAGGCAGAAGTCGATAGGCGGAAATCAATTTGTATTAGGAAGTGGGCGATGCACATTGGATTTGTCAACCCTCAGGGTAACTTTGATTCAAGCAGTAGTTATATATCAGAACATCCAGATTTTGGTGGTCAGCTGATCTACGTCAAGCAAGTCGCTATAGCATTAGCTCAAAAGGGTCACAAAGTCGATATTCTCACCCGTCAAATCATTGACCCCCAGTGGCCAGAGTTTGCTGAACCTTTTGACACTTATCCAGGCGTCGATAACGTCCGTGTCATCCGCTTACCAGCAGGATCGGAAGAATTTGTGTCTAAAGAGTTTTTATGGCCTCATCTGGTAAGTGATTGGGTACCCAATATTCTGAAATTTTATGAAGAGGAAGGTGGCTTACCCGATGCTATGACTGCCCATTACGCTGATGGGGGACTGTGCGGCGTTCTGATTGAGGAGAAAACTAGTATACCTTTCACCTTTACAGGTCATTCTCTCGGTGCCCAAAAGATAGACAAACTTGAGGTCACTGCAGAGAATTTGGCGCAAATAGACGAGCAATTCCAGTTCAGATACCGCATAATAGCGGAACGCCTGAGCATGAATCGCTCGGCTATCAATATCACTAGTACACGACAGGAACGCTTTGAACAGTACTCTCACCGAGTCTATTGTGGTGCAGTGGACTTCAACAACGACAGTCGCTTTGCGGTGATTCCACCGGGAGCAGATTTCTCCATCTTTGGTGCTCAAGAGCGTTATGAAAACGAGGAAGGTATTTACCAACTGGTTCAGGAGCGATTGGCACGGGATATTGCAGAATCACGTCGGGATTTGCCCGCCATTTTGGCATCCAGTCGATTAGAACCTAAAAAAAACTTATTAGGGCTGGTGCAAGCCTTTGCAATGAGTCAAACACTTCAGGAACGAGCCAACTTGGTGCTCTTGACAGGGGGGCTGGACGATCCGCTGCGAGAGTTGACTAGCGATGAAGTAACCGAAGAGGTCTTAGCGCCCATCCGGAAAGTGGTCGAAGAAAACGACTTGTCGGGCAAGATTAGTGCATTTGGGTTGTCAGAAGGACAAGAAGCACTGGCTGCAACTTATCGGTTTATGGCTAAACGGCGCTCGGTGTTTGCATTGACTGCCCTTTATGAACCCTTTGGCTTGGCTCCCTTAGAAGCGGCGGCTGCGGGGTTGCCATTAGTCGCAACTCAGAATGGTGGTCCTAGCGAGAGCCTGCAAGAGGGAGATACAGAATATGGCGTACTTGTTAACCCAGAAGACCCTGCTGATATTGCGCGGGGCTTAGAGCGGTTGCTATGCGATTCTGATGAGTGGGAGCATTTTGCCGTTGCAGGTCAGCAACGGGTACTCAAGACGTACACCTGGGAAACTACTGCCCAAAACTACCTGAACCAGATCGAGCAGATTGTGTCTTCACCACAGGCACGCGATCAAGCTGAACTGCTGCCAATCCATCCCTACTTTCTTAATCCACAACAGCAGACGGATGTTTCTTTGGAAGAATTGAGCAGTCTCTACTTTGAGTCTAACCAAAATTTGACGACTGCACCTGCCGCTTGAGCAAAGGAGATTTCTGGCAAGGAGTTTCCAAACAGTAGAGTAATTGTGGTGTAGGTTGTACGGGCACGAGCTAACTGTGCCCTCACTCTGCGCACACGCGAAGGGGTTTCCCGCTCTCACGGCAAGTCTGGCGTTCAACCGCCCGAACTAACTGTTCACCTATTGAATAGGATTGCTATAGAACTTAATAAAGATATGTAAACAGAACTGAGAATAATCGTGAACTCAAATCGGGCACAAAGCTGATAAGTCACCCACTGCAGTAGTCTAGATAAAGTGAATTTATCTCCCCGCTTGATATATTTCTTTATGACATCTGTTGTTTCCAGTTCTCCACGCACAATCCGTATTGGTACTCGCAAAAGCCAACTGGCTCTGATTCAAACTTATTGGGTACAAGAACAACTCAAGAAAAGCTTTCCTGATATCTCTTTTGATGTTCACACCATGTCCACTCAGGGTGACAAAATCCTGGATGTTGCTTTAGCTAAGATTGGCGATAAAGGATTATTTACCAAAGAACTTGAAGTAGGAATGGTGAACCAGGAGATTGATTTTGCTGTTCACTCTCTTAAAGATTTGCCGACTCGCTTACCAGAAGGGTTAGTTCTGGCAGCAATTACAGAACGAGAAAACCCAGCAGACGCTTTAGTTGTGCATGAAAAACACAAAGATAAGCAAATTGATACACTGCCAGAGGGTGCTGTTATCGGTACGTCCTCCCTACGACGCTTAGCACAGTTGCGGCATCATTTTCCTCACTTCACGTTTAAAGATGTGCGGGGAAATTTAAACACACGTATGGCAAAACTAGATGCAGGTGAGTATGACGGGCTGATTTTGGCAGTTGCGGGTTTGGAACGATTGGGAATGGGCGATCGCATCCATCAAAGTCTACCAAAAGAAATTTCTCTGCACGCCGTTGGGCAAGGTGCTTTGGGAATTGAATGTCGTGGAGACGATAGCGAATTGCTCTCGATCCTCAAAGCTATTGAACATCCAGAAACACGCGATCGCTGTCTTGCTGAGCGAGCTTTTTTACGTGAACTTGAGGGCGGTTGTCAAGTTCCTATTGGTGTAAATACTGAAATCAATGGAGATAATTTGACTCTAACGGGTATAGTTGCAAGCGTAGATGGTCAAAAATTTGTCAAAGATACAGTCACAGGAAAAGCTCAAAATGCTGAACAGCTAGGTCAAGAACTCGCACAGCTACTGCGTCAACAAGGAGCACAAGAAATTTTGGATCAAATCTTCACTGAGATTCAACGGGGTTCGTGAAACAGTGAACAGTAAACAGTGAACAGTGAACAGTGAACAGTGAACAGTGAACAGTGAACAAGGGGTGGACTTTGTCCGTTTTCTACCTGATAACTGGTAACTGATAACTGGTAACTGATAACTGGTTGAGCTTTTCGGTGACCAGTATATGTGGTTAGATTGTAGGGTGGGCACTGCGCATCAACACTCTGTGTGTGGGGCATTAGCCTATTAGTCATGGAATTAGAACCTAGGCAGAATCGAGGGAACACACATTATCATGCGGATTTTATTTGTGGCTGCAGAAGCAGCTCCCATTGCGAAAGTTGGTGGAATGGGTGATGTTGTCGGAGCACTCCCCAAAATCTTGAGGGACATGGGGCATGATGTGCGGATCTTCTTGCCTTACTACGGTATGCTACCAGACAAAATGGAAATTCCCACCGAGCCAATTTGGTGGGGATCTGCCATGTTCCAAAGCTTTGCAGTTTACGAAACTGTTCTGCCTGGTACTGATGTTCCCTTGTACTTATTTGGACACCCGGCTTTTTCGCCTCGGCGAATTTACGGTGGAGAAGATGAAGATTGGCGGTTCACATTCTTCGCCAACGGGGCAGCGGAGTTTTGTTGGAATTATTGGAAACCGGAAATTGTCAACTGTCACGATTGGCACACAGGAATGATTCCTGTGTGGATGCATCAATCTCCTGATATCAGCACTGTTTTTACGATACACAACCTGGCATATCAAGGTCCGTGGCGTTGGTTTTTAGAGAAAACGACTTGGTGTCCTTGGTATATGCAAGGACACAACACAATGGCAGCGGCAGTACAGTTTGCAGATAAGGTGAATACTGTCTCCCCAACTTATGCCGAGCAAATCCAGACAGCCGCTTATGGTGAAACTTTAGAAGGGTTATTGTCTTTCATCAGCGGTAAGTTGTCGGGTATTATCAATGGTATTGATACAGAAGTTTACGACCCAGCCACCGATAAGTACATAGCCCAAACCTTTAGTGCTGATACTTTAGAGAAACGCAAAGCAAACAAAATTGCTTTGCAAGAAGAAGTAGGGTTAGAAGTGAACTCCAAGGCATTTTTTATTGGTATAGTAACGCGGTTGGTAGAACAAAAAGGCATCGATTTGATATTGAATATTCTGGATCGGTTCCTGGCGTACACAGATGCACAGTTTGTTTTGTTGGGAACGGGCGATCGCTACTACGAAACCCAAATGTGGCAACTCGCATCGCGCTACCCCGGACGCATGGCAACTTACTTACTTTATAATGATGCCTTGGCTCGTCGCATCTATGCGGGTACCGATGCTTTCCTCATGCCAAGTCGTTTTGAACCTTGCGGTATTAGCCAAATGATGGCTTTGCGTTACGGTTCAGTGCCAATTGTCCGTCGTACTGGGGGATTAGTTGATACCGTATTCCATCATGATCCAACGAACCATGCAGGTACTGGTTATTGCTTTGACCGTTATGAACCATTGGATCTGTTTACCTGTATGATACGGGCATGGGAAGGTTTCCGTTACAAGGATTATTGGGAACAGCTACAACAACGCGGTATGAGTCAAGACTTTAGTTGGTATCAATCTGCCAAGGAGTATGTGAACCTGTATCGGTCGATTTATGGCTTACCACCTGAGGAAGAAGAGCAACCACCACAGCAGGAAGAGGCGCAAGTTGATGAGCCAGTAGCTACTGGCAAGTCCTAAATGCACAACTTTCACGTCGCGCAACAAGCCATAGTATCGCTACTTAATACCATCAGTTACCCTGTTCGCTAAACGAGCATCAATTTGCATCAATTTTCGGCGACTGTAACTATATTTTTCCATTAGCCGTCAAAACTGCCTGGATTTGTAACCAGCAAGCTGGTTACTTCTGTTTCTGGGCAGTTTCCAACCACCTTTTACCCATTTCAATCGGGATACCCAATGGTGGACAAAGGATTTTAATTAATTCAATTCCTCCTGCTAAAATGACATCCCGAACGCGGGAATTAGTTTTCACTTCGTCATTAAACTTATTGACAAACGCTTGTTTTTCGTATTCTGTTGTTGTCGGGTAATTTGTTTGCAGCTGCGCTAATAAATCTTGAATTTCTTTTGCTGCTTCGGCTGGGGTTTTCTCTGCAACATTTTTACCTATAACAGTACCTTGATTCTCTTCGATAATTTGCACTACTTCAGATTTTTCAAAGTTGTATTTAGATGCTTTGGATTTTTGTGACATTTGTTACCTCTTTTAATAGCTCAACACGGATATAGATTCTCGACTTCGCACAAGTTGTCGGGAATCTGAATATTGGTTAGGTTTCAGTTGTTTTCTTACCGATGACATCACCTTCATTTATCTCTATAATTTGTACTATTTCGGAATTAATTATAGTTGTAGAGCTAGTAGGTGTTGATTTTGTTTCTTTTATTGGGGGTGAATGGAAAATTTCATGGTTGTAAAATTTGCAGCGTTCTTGAATTTTTAAAATTATATGGCTTGTGTCCTGAATGTCAGTTACCCACAGTTCAAGCATCTGAGACAAGTTTTGAGTTGTTTGGTGAACATCAGTTAACCATATTTCCCACATCTGGGGCAAGTTTTTCAATGTAGAAATATTCGCCAATGCTGTATGAATTCTCCAACGAATGTAGTATTCATCGTGAAATAAAGCAGATATTAGAGGTTCTATAGCCCCTTGATTGCCTATTTTCCCTAACACATCTGCGGTTTTACTTCGTTTGTTAAATTCTTTAGATTTTAAGAAAGGAATAAGAGCATCAATAGCTCTATCTTTTACTCTGTCGTTGCAGATTTTTCCTAGTTCTTCTATTGCAGCTTCACGAATATATGAACTTTGATTTTGTAGGCATTTAATTATAGCGCTTACAGCAGCGTCATAACCTTCTGCCTCCAATGTACAATCATAAGTCAAAGATATATGCCATGCTGCTTGGTTTACCTGATTTATAACATAACGCTCTGCATCTTCATCAATCCAATCACGATCCGGTTCTTCATTTTCATAATAGATATCTACGATATTAAGCACTGCTTCATCGATGCTGATGTAGTATTTCGATAAATCTAATGCATAAGCAGCACAGGAACGAATTTCAGATTCTTCATCTTGTAAAGCAGAAACGAGAGGATTTATTGCCTTAAGATCGCCAATCCACATGATGCAATTCTGTAATGCCCATACGGCTTGGCGACGAACCTCAAATTCTTCATCTTGTAAAGCAAAAATAAGAGCATCTACCACTTGTTGATTGTGGATATCTCCTAATTGACATGCGGCTAGACTACGAACTTTATAGTCTTTATGCTGTAAAGCCTGTATTAAAGCATTAATTGCTCTAACGCCACCGATATTTATTAATTCAAAGATAATACCGGAAGGAATAGATGAACTTTGATCGTATAATCTACGTTCTAAATATACAAAAGCAAATTGAGAACGAGTAATACCCAAAAGCTTAATCTTTACTAACTCCCTAACCCCCAACCCCAAAACCAACCCTACCGTCTTCTCCTGAAACTCCTCCTTCACCTCACCCGCTAACCGCGCACCCAACATCAAATCCACATCCAACGCTAACCGCACCACCCCCACAGCTAAAGCTTCATCCTCTACCAAAGCCAATGCGATCGCTATACTTTCCGTCCACTTAAGATAATTCAAATAATCGCGCTTTAACTTCGCATCGCTCAAGTTAGGTAACAACCTCAGCAAATATTCTGCCGCATAATATTCTTGAAAAAGCTGATGGTGAAATTGAATCAAAACTTGCTCTGATTCGGAAGCTTTACTCTCCAGCAAGCAATGTTTCAGCAAACCTTCTAACCATTCCTTCGCTTTTTGCGCGGGATACTCTACCCTACCTTTGAGAAAATCCTCTAAAATTGTTTCCGCTTGGCGACGAGAAATTAACAGTCGAAAATCTGTAGGGTTGGCTTGGGGATTTTCGGGTTGCATCATCACAAATGCTAGATGCTGCAATAATTCTGCTTTCCAACGTCGCAATCCTTCCGCAACGGGAACAGTTTCTTTTTCTTCTTTGAGCTTGTTAACTGTACTGTCAAACTGACGAAATAAATCTCCCCGACTTTTGGGAATTTCCCGTTTTTGAATAAATACATCGCACAGCATCTTCAATATCAACGGAGTTTCCCCCAACTCCCGCAGTCTATTTCCCAACTGCTGCAACATTTGCTCACCGTGTTCTGGGAGATACACAAGCACAAACTCTCGCATCTGTTCTTCTGTCAGAGGTTGAATTTCCAGTTGCTTGTCAATTCCTAAACTTCCCCCCACACCTAAATCCCGCGTGGTAAAAATCATTGGTTTTTCGGGGTAATCTTGACGGAATCGTGCTACTTTATCGCGTGCTTCATCGCAGGGTAATTCGTTCAACCCATCCATCAACAGCAATAATTCGTCGTCAATTAGTAAGTCTTCAATTTTATTAATATCAACGCGCTGCTTGTGCTTTCGCAAAAACTTGTAAATCAAAGTTTCTACCGAAGTATCCCAGTTGCGCAGTTCTACCAAAACCGGAATTTTTCGCTTTTCTCCCTGAATTGCTGCTTGTGCTTCTTCCCACAGCAACCGTTGTAAAGCTGTGGACTTTCCCAAACCAGGTTTACCTATCAATACTACATGGTTTTTAGCATATTTACGGATACCCTCCAACACGGGCAACCGCTCAACTTTTTCCTGTTTTCCTTCACCTGGCGTTTCTTCTCGTTGTTTAGGTTGCCGTGTTTGCACCATCAAACCCACGTCAAATACTTTACCCTCGGCATCGGTCAACGTATACATATTCGACCATTGCTGATACTTCTGGGCGATATTTTCTAGATATGTCTGGAACTGAGGATGAGGATATAGAGACGATACTCCGGAGGAGTTACTTGGCGATTGCTGAAGTTCTTCTGAAATTCGTTGCAGCAGTTCATCTATGCTTACCTTTACGTCTCCTCCTACATCTTTACGAATCACTTCCAACAACGCACAAAGTGCAGGTTTACCAGCAGTCGTGTCGCTTAAGGTTACCAGTTCTCTCAACATATCTGTGATGAAATTATCCACAGGTTGATTGAACAACAAGCGATTTAATACAGGTGTATTCATGCCTAGCGATCGTATTAAATATCCTTTACGCTCGCTTTCGCTTTGCATAAGCGGTCTAAGCAGACGCAATAATTTTTGGATGATGTCGCTACTTATCGCCATTGCCCTAACTATATCGCCAAACGAGCATAAATTTCTGGTGCGTTGTTTCTCAGGTCATCTAACACAGCGATAACTTCGCTGCTTACTGTGCAGAGTAATATTTATGTAATAAATATAGCGTTCACGTTGTGCCAGTTGCGTAAGTCCTGGATTTGTCAGGCAGCAATCGAGTGGGATAAGCAGCAAAAAGACGAAAGCTATCAGGTGCATCGCGGGAGTCGATTAGAAGATGCGTTTGCATTATCCAAACAATCCAGATTTTTGAACCAACTTGAGGCAGATTACAGCACATTGCAGGTAAGTGAGGTATAATACCGAGGTCTAAAAGCTAGACATAAAGACCTTTTTACTTCTGATTCCTGAATTCTGCTGTATGTCAACGGTTGTGTAGAGTTGCGCGATAAGCCGGAGGCTTTAGCTTGTGCGTATCGCCAAGAAAAAGAAAAACAAGCTCGTCGTCGCGAACTTCGGACAGCTTGGAGCTAAGAAGTTGGGAATTTTAACTAGTTACCGTTGTACTTAGCGAGAGGATTCAGATCACTGACTTTTGAAAATGGTATAAATTACCCCTGGTATTTACATGCAAAAATTCCAGACAATAATTAATAAAGCGAGCTAAAAACAAGCTAATAAGAAATATAACGAAAAGACCGGCTGACTTCCGAATATATCAAAAATATGACATCAGATCAATTTATACGTAGAGTTTGTGTAACAACAGGTTTGTACAATGCTAGTCAGCTATTTGGGTATAGTACTGCATTACTCATTGCTTCACCTTTGTACAAGTTTGTGTTTGTTTTCTTCATTTTGGCGTTGACGCTTTGTCTGTGGTACAAGTGCCTAATTGATTATATGAATAACGACTCCACTCAAGGTGAGTACATATTTCGCTATTCCTTGCCAATAATCGCAATTTTAGGGGTGATGCTAGGTACATTTGTTTCTTGACACTCCCTGTGCTAAAGCCACAGGGATTCTTGGTTCAACGAGTCCACTTAGATTAGACCCCTTGCGGTATCTGATCCAGAGGTGGTTCTCTCCACGCCAGGTGCTACAACGGGGCGGCACGTTATGTTCCTCCGCTTCCCCCCAAAAGCTGCCTTGGGAACCCCCGCAACGCACTGGCTCCCAAGGGTTAACTTTCCGAGTGCCCCTCGGTAGTTGGATATTCCAAAATTTGTTTGATTTAAATTCTGATCGTCTAGCCCCCATGTAGACGCAAAGCGGCTTCCCGAAGGGTAGATTTTACCTATTCCTGGCTTTGAACTAGTACTCTACCAAGGCAACTTTGAGGGGAAGAAAAAAAACCACAAAGACGCAAAGAACGCAAAGGAAGAGGAAAAATGGATCGAGCTTTCTAGTCGTCTGGGTCATGGATCTAGTGTTATTCGCCTAATACCGTTTCACTTTAACGTTGATACATATGGGGGAGTAGGGGGAGTAGGTGAGACAGCGCTCTTGGTAGGGTTTCCCGACAGCCAGGCGACTGCGTAAGCGCAAGCGCACGAATCGAGCGTTGCAAGAGCGTCTGTGCAGGAGATACGCGTAAGCGTGTCCCTTTGGGACTTACAAAGTAGCGTCTGTGCAGGAGATACCCGAAGGGGGAAGTGAAATGTATCAGGATTTTCGTGAAAGGGTATAACTTTTTGTGTTGAGGCTGCAATCCATGAATTGGATTCTCATCGCCGAAGACGATCCCCGTATTACTTGCCTTTGCGGGAAACGAGAAATTGGTTGCCGTCTGCGAACATGAGAATAGAACCAACAGACATGAAATTCTTGGCAGATGACTAATTTAAAAATCCAAAATCGTTTATTAATCTACGTACCATTGGTGGTTATAGCAGTATTAACGCTATTTCCCCTGTTTTGGCTAATCAGTACAGCGTTAAAATCATCAACAGAAAATATATTTCAATCCCCCCCGCAGTTATTGCCAAGTCAACCAACCATCGAGAATTTTGTCAATGTTTGGCAGACAAATCCCTTTGGGCAATACCTATTCAACAGTACCTTGGTGGCGGTGCTGACTGTATGCTTAAATCTAATTTTTTGCGCTTTAGCTGCTTACCCATTGGCAAGATTGTCTTTTCCAGGCAGAGAGTGGATTTTTCTAGCCATTGTTTGCACGATTATGATTCCTTTTCAAATCGTGATGATTCCGCTATACATTTTGACAGTCCAGTTGGGTTTAAGAAATACTTATTTGGGAATCATTTTTCCTGATTTAGCTTCTGCTTTTGGGATTTTTCTGTTGCGACAAGCTTTTATGAGTGTCCCTAAAGAGATGGAAGAAGCAGCACGCATGGATGGCTGTTCGGAGTTAGGCATCTGGTGGCATGTTATGATTCCGGCAATTCGTCCAGCACTCGTCACTCTGTCAATTTTTGTATTTATTGCTTCTTGGAGCGACTTTCTATGGCCTTTAATAGTTATTCAAGATGAAAACTTATACACTCTTCCTTTAGGAGTTGCCAAGCTTGCGGGTACATTTTCCTTGAACTGGCGGTTAGTCGCCGCAGGTTCAGTCATTTCTATCGCTCCAGTACTATTACTATTTCTGTTTTTACAACGCTACATTGTCCCCACAGAAACTGCTAGCGGTGTCAAAGGTTGACGCTCCTTGTGGCACAAAAATGATTAACGTACAAAATTGCCAAAATGCTCTGGTTGTGGAGTCGTTGGAGGTGAAGTATTTTGCCAGAGTGATTTATTTGGTTGGTTCTGAGAGGATGTCATCTGAAAAAATACGTAGATGAAAACTATCACTGCCAAACTCGTTATTACACCAAAGCCTATTCCCAACAGCAAAATAAAATTTCTACGAAGTACCAAAAGATCATTCTCAGCGCTTTTGTCAGCAGTAAATAGTTCTTGAGATTCGACTGGTAACGACACTTCGCTAATCCTTCGTTTTTCTGTGACTGGAATCAAAGGAAGCAAAGTAGGGTTAAGAGCGCTTTTGTCAGCAGTAAATAGTTCTTGAGATTCGACTGGTAACGATAGTTCGATAACCCCTTCGTGTTCCTTCGCCGGGATAAATAAATCTATGAATTTTCCCTGCTTAAGGTTCATATGAATTTGCTGACGGGTTTCCCAGGAAATCAACACTCCTGGCTTCGCCTCCTGATAACTACTCACGTCTTTTAGAATCAGGGGTTTTAAAACATTTGAAAACTTGTGGCGTTCCACCAGTGTTAATGGTCCCTTTTGCAGGCAAGCACAAACTTTTTCAACCTGGAAAGAGTGTAGTGGTTTGGTTAGGTGGTAGCAAATAAAGTACGGTATGTGACTGTAATTAGTGTTATCCCACTCATCGTTGTACAGCCAGCCAAACAACCAATCCTCTAGAGTAACCTGAAGAAGATAAGCAGCTCTGTCACTATGCTTTCTACACTCAAAAGCCTTCCAGTAGCGGAAAACCACCTTTTTAAGAAACGTTTGCTGAATGTCCAAGGGAACCTGCTCACTGGTAAGCAGCTCAAAGCCCACATTAGTAAAGCTAGTATAAACTAGTAAATTGAGAGGCAAATCCATGTTTAATAGGATTCATTGCGGAGGTTTATATATTCTTCCTTTGTGTCTTGTGAAGTATGCATGCTGCTTTCATCTAATGTAACTGTATACACAAAGGAATCATACAAATTTAAGGAACTCTAACGAATCCAGCCTGCTCAATTGCCTTTTGCCCTTGCTCAGTTAGTAAAAGTTTGGCATAGGCTTCTCCTGCTCGCTCTTCGGGACCATTGTTATGCTTAATAATCACAAACAGGTTTGTGGTGAGTGGATAGCTGCCATTTTTGATTGCTTGAGTATTGAGCTGATTACGCTTGCGTATGCACTCCTCGTTTGGCACTTTGGGTTGGCGGTAGGGGGGAATGAGCGAAGTCGGAGTCTGACCAAGTGGCAAAGACCTCACACTACATTGAGGGACTAGTGTACGAGCAGAAGCGTAATACAAACCGCCTGGAATTTTATTGAGTTGGCGCAGCGCTTGTGTAGTAGAGTGGACATACTGGACGTTAGAGCTAAATCCTTGATTATTTAAGTCTTTGTTGGTTGATGTGCCGCTTGATTTGTTGGTTGAAAATATTAGTGTATCTGCGTCTTCTGGATGTTGGGCAAAAGGAGTGATGGGTAAGTCTGGTCCATCAACTTGTTTCCAGTTTGTAATTTCTCCATGATAAATTTGTTGCAATTGGTCAACTGTTAAACCGGGCACCGTGAGTGATGGGTTCACCACTACGGCTATTCCATCAATACCAACTTGACGTTGTTCAAGCGTGAAGCCTCGCTGCTTGGCTGTGTTCAACTCTTCAACTGTTACCGGACGAGAAGACTGTGCAAAATCCAATTGCCCGTTAAGCAACATACGAATGCCTGAACCGGAACCAGGACTGCCGTTTGTCGGTCTTACGTAATTTAACTGCAATTCTGGATGAGCATTTTGAATTTGAGAATCTATTAATTGTCGAATAGGTGCCCAGGCTGTACTGCCACCGTATTTGAATGAACCGATAGGAATATCAGCAGTTGTCTCAAAGGCTAATTTAGGACTAGAGCTAGAGATAGTGTTTGTACTTTGACTAGGCAAAGAGTCAATGCTGTTGGTAATCAACAAGCGTGGGCGCACTAGCCACCAGAACAGTCCACCAATAACCACAAGTGTCAATATTTTACCAATAATTAAGCCTCGTAGAAGGAGTGCCATTTCTCCTTGAATGACGATTTTTTTTCGGTTTGTATTGTCCATAATTTTTTATAGACCCTCCTAGAGAGAATCTGAGAGTATTCAATAGCCATCATGTACTTGTGTACACCAGAAGGAATGAAAAAACTTTTCTTCCCTTCTGCCATCTGCCACGGCAGTTACTAACTCCTGCACGCCTACGCTGCTTTGTATGTCTACGAGACGCCTTACGGAAGAGCGCATGATTGCGTGCGCTTTGCGCTTACAAGTCGGGCATTGCCCACTGTTAGCACCTGCCTCCTCTGCCTTTTTCAAGTCGAGCTTGCAGACTGTTGTTTCTCCTTGGCTGAAAATGTCAAGCAGAATGAATTGGTTACCCTGAATCGTTGTAAATATTTCTGTATTAATATGGCTGTTATTTATAAGATTAGTATTTTTCGCCCAGATCCATACAGAAATATTTTTTGTAAAAAACAAAATTTAGGTAAAGTTGAAAACTATGATTTTTGTCCGAAAAGCCACTCTCCAGAGAGAGGTATATGCACACTTTTTTGTTCCGAGACTTTGATTTGGTAGATGCTTTCGAGGTGATTGGCAATTAGCCTACTTTGATTTGCTATAGATATACGAGATTATCACATCTTGCTTTCAGGAACCATAAATGATACAAAAAAATGTGGAAAATGACAAAACTGTCTACCGTTCGCCTAAAAGTTTATTTTTCGTTGTCGACACTGCCAGTCCTGTTGCAGGAAGCAAACTGGGCAGTGTCTAACAAAGTTCAACTTTGTCTAACGGTTGTCCAAGTGTTGTGGAACGGACAAAGTGCTAATCAACAACTCCCAACGCGAAATTAACTGTGTAAGGTTCCTCTAGGGATTGCTGAATACTAGGTTTAATGGCGTCGAGATAACGAGCAACAGCCTGGAGTCGTTCGGTATTGGGACGAAAAGTCAGACTTCCTTGTTTTTCAAAAAGTGGTGTGCCTGTGATCGCCTTATAGTTAGAATTTTCACACGAACCTTGGGTGAGCCAGATGGCATCTATGCTGGTGGGGACTAAGCCAGAAGGTAACTCACCTTCCAAGAAAGCCAGCAGACGTTGCTCACAACTGCGGGTATTAATGCCACGATTCTCTAATAACTGGATAACTTCGCTAAAGGATATGGCTCTTGATGGCAAAATTCGCAGCAATTCTGTGAACAGGAAATAGTCGGTGTACTGTTGTCTGGGAACGTCTAAGACTTGAGGATGCAGCGGGAGTACTGCTAAACCATATGCAACCCGACTGCAATTGGGAGAGCCATTTTCACCAACATACAAATCTTGGATAATTTTAGCGTTGGGCAGTTTCTGCCGCAGCCAACGACTCACCGCCGCAACACAAGCAACCCCACCTGTGAGGATAGCTTGATTTATTGCTTCTGTTGGTATGCCTTTGGCAACAAGTAACCGATTAATTTCTCGGTTGAGGCGTCGAACAAATGGCACAAACACCTGGCTTTCTAAGTCTCGTCGCTGCAAAACCCATTGCTGATCTGCCAGTTCTAGAGTAAAAGATTCTTGGTGTTGCAAAATCAGCTTGAGAGCGATCGCCGCCTCAATAATCGCCTTTCCTAAAAGTGAACTTTCTAAGCGTTGCTGTAGGCGAATGCGTTCTCCAACATCTGGTTCCCCAGCCCGAGGCAAATTCAATTCTTCCAAGCTTAAACTAGAAAACGACATCTGATCTAAACCAGGAATTGATGGTTGCCAATTATTGGATTTTGTGGTATATGTTTTGGTATCTTCTTGAGAAATCGTGCGTAGTTGTCGCCATTTAGATGGCAATAGCAATTGACAAATAATGTCTTGCTCTAATTCTTTGCCAGCATAAGCAAAACCGTGAAGCATAAAATCACTATGGGTGAGGTATTCTAAGTTTTGCGGCAAATCAACTAACGCCATTTCTGTTGCAGCAGCACCGATATTAAGGACGAAAGTATTACCCACAACAGGGCGATCGCTGCTTCTTGCAGAACGAGTCCCCTGATGATCTGTAATTTTGACGATTTCACCTTCAGCGCCATCAAGTTCTGACAGCAAACAAGCAATCCCTTCCTCCAAGAAAAAGACTTGTTCCGGATGCTGCACTAATTTGCTGATAAGTATAGCTTCTCGGATGTTAAAGCGATATTGTTCCGACCAGTTGGATGGGCAAGTGCAAATAACACCAGTAATTTCATTGATAATACCACGGAAGGTTTCTTGCTCTAGACCAACAGCGGCTGCAGTTAAACCCAACGTCGTGCTGCTTCGATCCGAGGTGAATGTTAACAGCAATTTCGAGAGCGATCGCACAACCCAAACCAATGGAACAGTATAAGATTCGTTTAATTGCAAAACTGGTTCCCATTTTTGTCCTTCACTCTTGTAAGGTAAGGCAATTTGCAGATAGGGTTTCAACTGCGCTGAGAATAAGTTATCCGTTGCAGCACCTAACTGAGGTGATCCAGAACCCGTAGCCATATTCTCAGGTAGTTTTTCTTCAGCTACAGCCCCTGGTGGTGTCGCATCTTGTGCAAAAGAGTTTTCTGTTTCGCCGCCACTCACCGAAGCAGTTGGCAGATAAACTTCTGCTGGTAAACGAAACGACCGTTTTATAGAAGTTGCTTCCTCTTGGGTTTGTGCTGCTGACCAATACAGAGGATACACCTGTGTTGTGGAACGATTTAACAAAGCAGCAGAAATTCCGCTTGTACCCAAATCAATTCCTAAATACCAAACAGATTTACGAGCTTCGTTATTTCTTGAACCATAAATCTTAACAGAAGAAGCTTCGATTTCTTCTGTTACCACATTTTTTTTGAGTTCCGCTTGTGGTTCTATTGTGGTTGAGTTTGACTCAGTCTCTGCTTGTTCTTGATTTTCGCTTTGAGTTAAAGGGTGCAACAGAGCATTTATCTCCCCATCAAAACTTGCTAAATCCAGTTCCAACTGTTCCAACTGCGCTTCTTCCAAGGAAATATCAACCATTTCTGTAGATTGATTTTCTTCTTGAAATAGCACATTCTCTTGTGGCGAACCAGGAACGTTGTTATCTGACGACTCTTGTACATCACGATTTTGAATCTCAGCGGTTGTTGATTCAACAACATTGTGTGGAGGAGTTTCTAGGGTTTCTGAAGTGATAGGTGCTGTGCTTACTGTAAGTGACTGCTCGCGGTTTATATCAGCCAATAAATCAGTCAACACTGTAATTATATTTTCAGTTGTTGGACTAACTGGGCTGGTACTGTCAAAAGAAACAACTTGAGTGTACTCTTCCACAGACGGTAATTCTGGCAATATATTTTCCCGAGGAATGGATGATTGTTCTGTAGTTTCCAAGTTCAGACCTTGTGTCTGTTTTGGCTCATCGGTACTGAGTTTTACAAGATCCGCTTCTAGTTCCTCCAACCAGGGATCTGGAATTTCAACAACAGAATCAACTTGTTGTTCTTGATTTGTTGCAGCGTTTGGATAAGTTTGTGAGAGATTCGACACTGGTGAAGCTGGTACTTGCGGTGCTTCAAAAGTTATCTCATACAGGAACTCTGATTGTGGTTGAGGAGTTACAGTTGGTGGCGAAGTGTTGGCAGATGAGATAAGTGTTGGTTGGTCAGATGATAACTCATTTGTGACATTTGTGTCGGTCTGCGTCACATCTTTGTCATCATCAGTTGTTACCGCCGGTCTAGTTGTTGTTTGTCCCTCAAAAAATTCATCTATAAAAGTTGTCAAATCAATGGCATCAAGTTCAGATAATTTATTTGTGATATCTATAACATTTGTAACTTGACTTTCAGCAGGTGTGGTTGTGGTTTGCTCAAATAACTCATCTGTAAATTCAGGGAATGTAGGAGTAGATGATTTTTCTGTGATATCCGTGACTTCACTGGGCGCTGATACAGTTGGCGTTGGCTGAGCAAAGAAGTCATCCGTGATATCAGTGACTTGAGGTGTTGGCACATCTGTGACGTCAACACCAAACAGACTGGCATATAGTTGGTCTACTTGATCACGAATCAATGGAGAACTACCCTGGTGTACAGCACTAATATCAGCAGTCTCTACAAAGCTTTGTGTGTCTTGCCTGTCCAGAAAAACGACTGCATTTAAATCTGATGCATTCGCACTGCCCTGTTGTCCTTCCAAGCTAAGTACTTGGTTATTTGGTGTTACTTCAGATAGTTCTGAAGCTAACTGATTAGATTCTACTAACTGTGGTGTTTCATCTTTTATATTCTCAACAGACGGTTGGTTGATGGAAGTTTGTTGTTGCAACTGCTGCGTAAAATTGGTGATTAAACTTGCCAGTAACTGTTCCCCTTGCACTCCTTTGCTGTGCATTCTCGCCAGCGCCTGGGACAAAGACTCGTGATAAGTGTGAATATTGCCTTGTAATGCCTCAAAAACAACATTCACAGTTCCATCAAGAGCGAGTAACTTTTGATCTAATTTGTTTGTAAGTCTTGATAATCGTTCCACTTGCTCTGGTGACTCAACTACAGGTAGAGTCGAAGAAGTTGCAGGTTCTGTATGATCTTGATGAGTTGTCACCAAATGCTGGATTTGAGAATTGACTCCAGTTTCTGTCGTTGATAGTGTAACATCAGACACAACGCGGCTTTTTAGCACCTGCAAAAATTCGGAAATCATCCGCTCCTGATTCGCCAATTGCTGTGCTAAGGAGTAGTTATGCAGGCGTTTTTGTTCTAATTGCCTAATTTCTTCGGCAAGATTTGATCGCTGTTGCAATAGTACTTTGATTTCTTCTTGTAACGGTGCCAGTACTACGGCAAATGGATTGTTTTCTTGTCCTGCCGCAACATTAATATTTTCCTGTTGCTGTAAAGATTGCTGCTGTGGCAAAGATTGTTGTGATTGTAGCTCCTCGTAGGTTTGAACTTGAGGATAACTTTCTGATAAATTGACTAAAAAGTCGCGAATTCGTTCTAAAACTTGCCGTAGTTCTGATCCTTGATTAGAGAAAAGTCTAGGTAGACGCTTGTTGGTGAGTAAGCGGTCAATGTCTGCAATCAGTTGTTGAGTTTCTGTTGCGCGGGAAGTCACGTTAATTTACCTTATCTAGAATTTTAACTCAGGTGGCGATAGAAAATTTTTTAACTGTTGCAACTATGTTAGGCATTAAACGGGTATCCGGCAATATTATTGTAGTTTGCAGCAAAACAGCTAAAGATTATAGGGTAGCAAAAATTCATGACCATGAGTATTATTTATTTAGCTTGCCTATAGTTTTGAGTTGTAAGTATTTAAGTTTACAGTGCTGCTAGTCTTCAATCTGGGAACTGTAAGCTGTAGACTATTTATTATTGCCATACTTTTGCGAATTTTTTTGCGACAACGCAATACTTTTGCTAAAAAACGATTGGCTCGCTTTATTGTGTAACATAGTTTATTCTTAGATTTTAATGCCTGTACTTTAATAGCCTAGGCTTATAAAAGTAGCGTTATTTTTTGTGTATATTACAGCTTTTATCAACAAAATGTCGTAATGGAAGACCGGTATAGCGTACAAGCACTTACCAATCCCTTAAGGTATTTGGCACCCTTTTTCCAAGGGTTACCTGAAACCGTTGTAGAACAAGCACTTACTCATCTAGTAACCCGCACTCATCCAGCAAATCAAGTGATTTTGTTAGAAAATGACTGGGGGGGATCCGTATATTTTATTATAGAGGGTTGGGTAAAAATACGGACTTATAACTTAGAAGGCAAAGAGGTAACACTGAATATTCTTGGCAAAGGAGAATTATTTGGTGAAATGGCAGCTCTTGATGAAGTACCTCGTTCCACTGACGTCATTACGCTAACTTCTACGATCATTGGTAGTATGCCAGCACAAGATTTCGTCAAGTTACTTCAAACAGAACCAATGGCGGGAGTCCGACTGGCGCAACTGATGGCACGTCGTTTGCGTCAAATAAACCGGCGATTGCGCTTAAGGGAATCTGACAGTCAATCGCGGGTAGCAGATACGTTATTGTTTTTAGCAGAGGGGCAGGGAAAGAAAGGAGAAGAGGGAATCAAAATTCCGAATTTACCTCACAGGGAATTGAGTAGTTTAAGTGGGCTGGCAAGGGAAACAGTTACACGAGTCTTGACTAGACTGGAAAAAAAAGGATTGATTAAACGAGAGCAAGAGGTGATTTGTATTCCCGATTTGTCAGCCTTAGAAAAAATGATCGTTTAACAGTTGCTCGTTCTTCTCATCTTACCTTCTTTGAAATTAATGGTCAGGCAAACAAAAGACTCTAACAAAAACTCTATGAAGCTGGAAGTGCCGTTAAGAATGGTGGAAACGGCGTTTTTAGCAAGCACCGCTAGCTTGATTTGGTTTATTAATTTTTACTTTCCTTTAGGACCTGTATTACGAATATTTTTTCCCGTGCCGATCGCCCTAGTATACCTTCGCTGGGGCAAACGAGCGGCATGGATGGCGGCGCTCACATGTGGATTGCTGCTTTCGGTGCTGATGGGACCAGTCCGCAGTCTACTGTTTGTCATCCCCTTTGCCTTTATGGGCGTACTTTTAGGATCAACATGGAATCGTCGGGTTCCTTGGATTGTTTCCATCACCTTGGGTGCACTATTGGGAACCATTGGAGTCTTTTTTCGTATATGGTTGATGTCTGTGCTGACTAGTGAAGACCTTTGGATTTATGTCATCAACCAAGTGACGGACTTTATAGAGTGGGTTATTCTCAAACTGGGAATTTTGGTGAATCCCAGTGTATTTTGGATTCAAGTGGGGGCGATCGCCTTAATTATCTTCAACAACTTTATCTACTTATTTACAGTACACTTAGCAGCATGGCTGCTGTTGGATCGCCTTGGTAACCCCATCCCTCGCCCCCCACGCTGGGTGCAAGTGATCATGGATTATGAATGATGGTCAACAATTAGGGGTGTAAGGGGGAACAGAGAACAGGGAACAGAGAACAGGGAACAGCGAACAGCGAACAGCGAACAGCGAACAGCGAACAGCGAACAGCGAACCCCTACACTCCCTGTGTTTCTTGAAAGTACTAATAACTAATGACTAATGACCAATGACTTTATTCGTATTTATACTCAGACTGATCAGGCTGAGGAATGGATAACAAAATATCGCGGTTGTTTACCGGTATTTGCCTGTGTTTTAGGATTTACTGAAACTGCTTTGATTCCTGGAATTTCCGCAGCTGGTCGTACTTGTGAGGATAGAAAATACACCGCTTGTGCAGATGCTGAGTTTTTATATTATGGTGCAAAACATAAACCGAAATATTCTTTACCACCATTAGCGGCTGGGGCGTCTCCTGTGATCATTTCCCGCGCTGTGGTTGAGGCGCTAAATATTCCACTTTATTTATTCAATGCTGGTTTACCTCAGTCCCCTGCTGTCCCAGCTATTGATTTAGGTGGTTCTTCAGCTAGGTGTTTAAGTCAAGGCGCTGCTATGGAACTTGCAACGGTACACCACTTGTTCAAGCAGGGGTTGCTTTGGGGAGAACGACTGGGTAAAAAAATCCAAAATCGATATTTTATTTTGAGCGAGTGTGTCGTAGGAGGAACGACAACCGCCTTAGCAATTTTAACTGGCTTAGGCATACCAGCAGTCGGAAAGGTTAACAGCTCTCACCCAGTTTGCAATCACGCGCAAAAGTGGGCAGTGGTGCAGGCTGGACTGGAGAAGATGAGGAGTCGAAGACAAGCAGAGGAGGAAAGAAAGGAAGGAGGGAAGGAAGGAAAAAAGGATATTTTCCCACACCCTTCGGGTATCTCCTGCCCAGACGCTACGCGTTCGCGAAGCGTCTCTGAAAGAGATACGCAGTCGCCTCTGTCGGGAAACCCGTCATTCGCGCTGTCTCACTCCCACACTCGCACACTCGCACACTCTCACACTCCGCTATCCTCATCCCCTGCTTCCATTGATCCCCTTGATTTAGTTGCAGCAGTGGGCGACCCCATGCAAGTTGTAGTTGCTGGGATGGCGATCGCCCTTAGCCGCAGTTGTGGTGTTTTGCTTGCTGGTGGAACACAAATGCTAGCAGTATATGCACTGATCAGTGCCATTACTCAAGTTTATGGCTTATCTTGGCGACCAGAAGAAGTTCTTATCGGAACAACCCGTTGGGTAGCACAAGACCTTACGGGGGGCACAATTGAACTAGCCCAGCTAGTTGGGAAGAGCAACATAACTCCTAACGGAGTGACTCCACCGCTACTAGCGACTGAACTGAGTTTTGCTGATTCCCGTTATCCTCAACTGAGAGCCTACGAGCACGGTTTTGTCAAAGAAGGTGTCGGCGCTGGGGGCGCTTGTATAGCTGCTCATCTAGTCCAAGGTTGGCAGCAACATCAACTTTTGCAAGCAATTGAACACCAATTAGAGCAATATGAAAAGGAGTCAAAATACACAACTCAGAATTCTCAATGATCCCATGTCTAGAAGCCAGGGGTCAGAATTCAGAATATAGCCAAGCAAAAAACATGCTTTTGTCAAGCTTTAGAAGAATTTTGCATTTGGTTTATATGTAAATCGAACAAGAATGCAATGAAATTAGCTAAAAACTGCGTAGAAATTTTCAACCTGAGTTGCTATGGCGGGAGTTTTAATGTTCTTGGTTGGTTAACTGATGGGGAGTTTGAGGGGCTATAAGTCCCCCGCCATACCCTGAGCGAAGTCGAAGGGTTGGCGTCGGGATACATGGATCCCTCATGAAAAAAGGTAGCATTCAATATGCTGCCTTTTTTCTATTTCTAGAAACCTCTAACAGATGAATGAAGTCTGTTAGAATGTCTAAGGAGGTGATTAAATGCTTTCGTTGACTTACAGCTACCGGATTTACCCAGACGCCGCTCAAGAAGCAAGAATCCTAACTTGGATGGAATCGTGCCGTAAGGTGTACAATTATGCTTTGCGAGAACGAAAAGACTGGATAAGTTCTAGAAAGTGTGCGGTCAACGCTTGTTCTATTCGCTCCGAATATATCATCCCTGCTGACACGCCATACCCTGACTATTACAAACAACAGAATGCGCTGACGCCAATTAAAAAGGATAATCCAGAGGTTCAAGATGTTCAATCTCAAGTGTTGCAAGACGCACTGAAACGACTTGATAAAGCATTCAAGTTCATGATGGAGCGCGGTTTTGGATTCCCTCGGTTTAAAAAGTTTGGTCAGTATCGTTCTTTTGTGTTTCCACAGTTTAAATCTAACCCTGTTACGGGTTTTCAAATTAAACTGCCAAAAATTGGGGCAGTGCCAATCAATTTGCATCGCCCAATTCCTGATGGATTTGTAGTCAAACAGGTCAGGGTTATCAATAAAGCATCGGGATGGTACGCTCAATTGGTTCTGCAATCTGATGTTTCCGTACCTGACATTCTGCCCAATAGTAGTTCTATAGGCATTGATGTTGGGTTGGAGAAGTTTTTGGCTGCGTCTAATGGATTATTGGTAGAAAGACCCCGGTTTTTCAATTCTTTGCAAAGCGAGCTTAGATGGCTGCAACGCAAGTTGAAAAACAAGACTAAAGGCTCTGCCAATTACCGAAAAGTGCAGCATAAAATACGTAGATTGTATGAACGTATTTATGATAAGCGCAAACAGTTCCATATCAATACTGCTCACGCACTTTGCAATGGTGTAGGTATGGTTTTCGCTGAAGACGTCAACCTTAAACCAACAAGTCGAGGTATGTTAGCAAAGCATTGCCTTGATGAGCCAGTGCGTTGCGGGGGTTCCCCCGGTTGTAGCACCTGGCGTGCTGCTTGGGGTAGTTTCCTAGAAATCCTTTCCTGGGTTTGTTGGAAACGCAGGGTCTATTTCGCTAAAGTCAATCCGAATGGGACTAGTCAAACCTGCCCTCAATGCGGAAACCATACCGGGAAAAAGAAATTGTTTGAACGTGTTCACGTGTGTGATGAATGTGGATATACAACAGACCGCGATGTTGCTGCCGCTATGGTGGTAGAACAAAGAGGTCTTGCAGCTGCGGGACTCGCAGTCAAGCTGCCTGTGGAGGTAACGCTAACGCCGGGGATTTCGGTCTAGGCACGACCAATGAAGCAGGAAAGCCCAACCGCAAGATTGGGAAGTTTGCGCCATAATCTTTGATTTGGCGCAGGAGGATGTCACGAATGAATTCTTTTGAGCAGTAATTGTTCTTCCAGAGCAGCGATGCGATTGTATGCTGCTGTTAATTGGGCTGTCAGCCGTTGGATTTGAATTTCTGGTGTTATACTTTTATCTCCGCCTTGAAAATTCGTGCTGTCTGGATAAATGCCATCTATGATGACATCCTTATGTTCAAGCTCTGAACTGAAACTGGTTAGCCCTTTTAACTGATAGCGCTTTGCTTCGCTATTTTCCAAGAAATTACTCTGAGCCTCTTGTCCTTTGACTAGGCAGCCTTCTGATAAAGCTTGAGAAACTTTACTATCAAGCTGCGAAATCACCTCACAGAGGGCATCCAGTTTGTTACTCAGAGTTTGGACCTGCTTTTGTAATGGCTCCATTGAATACCCTCATCCGCTTACTTTATCTATAGTATTCAATCTATTGACCATGTTAACTATACTTATGATTTTTTTAACTTTTAATATGTTCTGTTGAAATGCAATACTTAAATTTTTAATTTTAAATATTTCTATATATTCTCTAGAAGTCTTAGTAACATTTTTTATTTACAAAAATTAAATTCGCAGATTTTTTTGGAAAAATACTTACGCTTAACGTTTTCTTGGTGCTGAGTGCATAGGCTGAGTTCTCAGTAAATCCCTCCTGATAAATCCTTTGGATTCTGCGATGATCGCCCATGCTTGGGCCATAAATAAATTCACGATGTAAAACCTTGACCTCAGCACCTTCATTTTTAGGGACTGTAAAACAAAAAGTCAGACACTGCGTACTCAATAACTGGCTGTTTCGGTGAATAATTACTTAGGTAAAATATAACTAATAGCTTACATCGGTATCAAGTAAAAAAAGGAAATTTCAAATCGGATTGTCAAAAAACTCTGACAATTCGCGATATTGACTAGTATGCCCTAAAAATAAATATCTTTTCATATAAAAATAGAAATTATAAATCAAGCGATAGAGATATCTTTGAATGGTCTAAGTTAATTCTTGCTACACTTAGGTTTGTAAAACTGCTACTATTAACGCTTTTCCAAGCTAAAAGTCAAAATCAATGGAGCGACGGTCTTTTTTGCTAGGTACAAGTACACTCGCGCTTTCACAACTGCTTGTTGGGTGTGCTAACAACAAACAAGTGTTAAACGTGGAAATATTGCAAGGTTCAATCCCTGGTCAGATAGTTAATCAATTCAGCCGCTTGCAACCCAAAGTGCAATTAAAATTTACTCCTGTAGAGCAATTACACGATTTATTTCAACAATTGCAAACTTGGCAGAAAAAAACGAATAGCACTGATGAGGAAGGATGGCGTCGCTTCGTACCATTTGTGAAATCTCAAAAAGTTACCAAAGCTGATTTAGTCACTTTAGGAGATTACTGGATAAGTTATGCAATTGAGAAGAAACTCATACAACCACTGGATGTGACAAAGATAAAACAGTGGTCTGGTTTGCCCAAAAAATGGCAGGAATTGGTAACACGTAACGACAAAGGTTTGGTGGATACCAAAGGAAACGTTTGGGCTGTTCCTTACCGTTGGGGTAGTACGGTGATGATTTATCGCCGAGATAAGTTCCAAGAATTAGGTTTGACGCCGCCGAGAGATTGGAGTGATTTATGGAATGAGAAACTCCAAGGGCGCATTTCTCTTTTAAATCAACCACGGGAAGTTATTGGTCTAGTTTTAAAAAAGGTGGGAAAATCTTACAATACAGAAAACTTAAATACAGTTCCAAATTTAGAAAAGGAATTACAACTATTAAATCAACAGGTAAAATTTTACGATTCTACTAGATACTTGGAACCTCTACTTATTGGGGATACTTGGTTAGCAGTTGGCTGGTCAAGCGATGTTGTATCAATGATTGGGCGCTATCCACAACTTGAGGTGGTAGTTCCTCAGTCAGGTACAGCACTTTCGGCAGATGTATGGGTAACTCCCGCAGATCAAGGTAAGCAATCTTTTTTATATCAATGGATAGATTTTTGTTTAAACCCTGACGTTGCTGAAAAAATATCTTTACTAACTAAAACAAATTCACCAATTCCCACAAAAATTACTGCTGCTGATTTTCAAGAACCTTTACGCAGCTTGTTACCTATGAAACCTGAAGTGTTTGAGAAAAGTGAATTTTTACTTCCTTTTTCTCAATTAGTAACGGATCAATATGAATCTTTATTCGCCAAAATGAAGGGGTGATCATAGAGTGAGGAGGACAAAGAAAACTATCGATATAGCCAAACACGTAAAAGAGAAACCAACTGCTCGGTGTCAACAGGCTTAGAAATATAATCGGATGCACCAGCTTCAATACACTTGTCGCGGTCGCTTTGCATAGCTTTGGCAGTCAGAGCAATAATCGGCAAGGATTTGAATTGATTATTTTGCCGAATCAGACGAGTGGTTTGGTAACCATCCAATTCTGGCATCATCATATCCATTAAAACCATATCAATATCTGGATTGTTTTGCAGAACTTCAATGCCATCTTTACCGTTTTCGGCATACAAAACCTGCATTTGATAACGTTCAAGCATACTTGTGAGGGCGAAGATATTACGCACATCATCATCGACAATCAGCACTTTTTGACCTGCGAGTACAGGATCAGACGATTGCAATTGTTCAAGCATTTGTTGTTTAGGTATCGGTAAGTTTGCCTGTACTCGATGCAAGAATAAAGCGGTTTCGTCCAGCAGACGTTCAGGTGAGCGTACATCTTTGACAATAATCGTTTCTGCAATGCGTCGCAGTTGAGTATCTTCGGCTCTGGTCAGTTCTCTGGCAGTATAGATGATTATGGGCAATGCTTCACCATTTGGTTGCTGCTTAATTTGTTCAATCAGTTCAAACCCACTCATGTCTGGTAGTCCTAAATCCAGCACCATACAGTCATAATGCTGTGAGCGAATCGCCGCTAGTGCTTCTGCTCCCGTTGCAACACCAGTCGTTTCAACATCGCCGTTACCTATCAATTCCACAATGCTGTACCGTTGAGTGGAGTCATCTTCCACGATTAGCAGATTCTTCACACTGCGATCCACAAAACCCTTCATTTTTGTCAATGCTTGCTGCAACGTTTCATTACTAACTGGCTTTTGTAGATAGGCGATCGCCCCTTGTTGCAAACCGCGCTGTCGCCCCTCCTCAACTGTCATGATATGCACTGGAATATGACGCACAGAAGGATCATGCTTGAGGCGATCCAGCACTGTCCAACCATCCATTTCTGGTAAGCGGATATCCAGGATGACTGCTGAGGGCTGAAATTCCTGTACCAATCTCAAACCGGTACTACCGTTGTGGGCAAGGATGACCTTAAATCCTTTTTGGCGTGCCATGTCTAAAAGGATACGCGCAAACATCAGATCATCTTCCACAATTATAAGCAGGCGATCGCCTTGTTGGATGTTACCTCTATCGTCAATTAAGGGACTGGGCAGATCCTGTGTTCGTGTCTGTGCTTCAAAGTTTGGCATAATTGAAGGAGTCAGGGACAAACTCAGAGAACTTTCCATTTCTCTGTCTCTGCCTCCTGCTGCTTGGGGTAAGTAAAGCGTAAACGTGCTTCCTTGACCTAAGTGACTCTCAAGCTTGATTTCGCCACCCAACATTTCAGTGATTTTACGGCTGATTGACAAGCCTAGCCCTGTACCCTCATACTTCCGACTCGTACTACCATCTGCTTGTTGAAATGCCTCAAAAATAATCTTTTGCTTTTGTGAGGCAATACCTATACCTGTATCTTTGACAGCAAAGGCTATAACCATAGGGGCACAATTCAAAGTTTCTTGGTCGGAACTCCACCCCTGGTTTGCCACAAACATCCGTAAGCTGACTTCTCCTCGCTCTGTAAATTTAAAGGCGTTTGCTAACAGATTTTTCAAAACTTGTTGTAAGCATTTTACATCGGTTTCAATTGTTGTTGGCAGTTCTGGAGCTAATTCAATGGTGAAAGAAAGTTTTTTGTCAATTGCGACTTGCCTAAATATGCTTTCTATGCTGTCGCGCAATTCTAGAAATAACATCTGGTTAATGTTAATTGACATAGTTCCAGATTCAATTTTTGCCAAATCTAAAATGTCGTTAATTAACACCAGAAGATCACGACCTGCTGAGTGAATTGTACGGCTATATTCTACTTGTTTTGCACTCAAGTTCCCCTCAACGTTATCTGCTAATAAGTTCGCCAAAATCAATAAGCTATTGAGCGGTGTCCGCAATTCGTGGGACATATTCGCCAGAAATTCTGATTTGTATTTTGACGATAACGCTAGTTGCTCTGCTTTCTCTTCTAATGATTGCCTTGTTTCTTCAAGTTGCTGATTTTTGCGTTCAACTTCCTTTTTTTGCGTTGATAATAGCTCCGCTTTTTCTTCTAAATTGGCAGTTAGCTCTTGTAATTCTTCGTTAGATTGCTGCAACTCTTCCTGCTGCTGCTTCAAAAGTTCTTCTGATGCTTGCAACGTCTGAGCCTGTTCTTCTAATATCTTATTACTGTGCTTAAGTTCTTCTTGCTGAACTTGTAGCTGTTGTGTCAAAGCTTGTGACTTTTGGAGTAGTTCTTGAGTGCGGATATCGGCTGCAATTATGTTCAGTACCACACCTATGGTTTGTGTAACTTGCTCTAGGAAAATCAGATAAATCTCTCCAAAGCGTTGAAAAGAAGCTAACTCAATCACTGCTGTCACCTGATTTTCAAACAACACAGGTAACACAATAATATTTAATGGTTTGGCTTCGCCTAAACCAGAACTGATATGAATGTAATCACTTGGTACATCTGTGAGTATAATTTTTTGTTTTTCTAGGGCACATTGTCCCACCAGTCCTTCACCTAAGGAGAATCGGTTCGACAGATGTTTACGCTGTTGATATGCATAGCTACCGATAAGCTTGAGCATTGGCTGTTCATCAACAGAGTCCATGATGTAGAAAACACCATGTTGTACATTAACCAATGGGGCAAGTTCAGAGAGAATTATACTAGCGACAGTTTCCAAACTTCTCTGACCTTGCAGCATCTGGCTAAATTTAGCTAAATTGGACTTTAACCAGTTTTGTTCATTATTTGTCTGAGTTGTTTGGCGTAAATTGGCAATCATCTCGTTAAACGCCTGCGCTAACGTACCAATTTCGTCCCGGCGATTGTCAGCAGTCGTACTCACAGATAAGTCTCCCATTGCCAGCTTTTCTGTGACTTGAGAGAGTTCTTGAAGAGGTTTAGAAATGTTCCTACTTAAATAAATACCAATTAAAGTTAAGAGTACAAAAGCCAGAGGAATACCATAAGTAATAGTATTCATTGCCTGATGAGTTGCTGCTTGAGTTTGCCGAGAGCGCTGTTCTAATAAATATCGCTCTTCGCTTTCCATGTTTAACATTATGCGACGGATTTCATTGCTCGAATTGTTGCCATTATTCGTCAACGTCTGTTGCCTGACCGCATTTAATCCTTGAGTGTCACGCAAGGAAATAAAGCTTTGCATTGTTGCTATTTTTTTTTGAAGCTCTGGCTGTAGAACATCAATTCTACGCTGCTGATTCATGTTATCCGCCGTTAATGTTCTCAAAGATTTGACACTTTTTTCAATGACTTGAATTGCCGTTGTGTAAGATTGTAAATATCTTTTATCTCCTGTAAGCAGATAAATTTCTTGTGCTTTCTCGGCGTTTTTTAGCTGATAGGTTAAATTATTCAATTGGCCAACAACTTGATAGGTATGACTTTCCCGACTAGAGCTTTCAATAAGATGTTTTGTCGCTTGGTATGAAAGAACTCCAATAGCGACAAGCATCGTTAACCCAAATCCAACGCTTGCACCTATTTTTTTACCTATTGTCAGATTATTAAGCATCTCTATTTAGTTATATTTAGACAATCGCCGCTATTTTTAGTTAACTGTTTGATTACTATTGTAGAAAAATTAAGACTTATAATTTTTTTTGTGTTACTGCTTACAAAAAATATATAAATAATAATTTTTTGTTAAAATCTTCCTAAGAAGACATGATGAATGATAACTGAAAGCAACTTGATTCTTTTACAAGAAATCACAGAATTTTTAGACCAATTCTTTGCTGTTGAGCGATACTCTCAAGAGGAAAGAGGAGGTGTATATTTGCCTTCAACACGCCCTATTAAACGTTTTGGCTTGGTACTAGAACCTGGGGCGCAATTACAGGAATGGGCAAGCACTCAACATATAGATGCACTGTTCTTACATCGTCCTTGGAAACTAGAACCAGGACAACTAGCACCAGATATTGGTGTTATATCTTATCATTTACCATTTGATCAGCGCTTAACGTTTTCTTTCAATTCCAGGTTAGCGTTCGTCTTGGGAATGTCAGGTTTAGAAGTGTTGGGAAACAAAGACGGCAGAGCGATCGGTATGATAGGAGATATTCCGACTCAAAGTTTTGCCCGTTTGTGTGATAGTGTCAATCAAATATTTGGTGGATACGAGCAGGTACGTGCAGCCCAAAGCACTGAAGTCACACGAGTTGCTGTTGTTGGTGCAATGACTGACTCGCTTGTGCGTGAAGCCGCAACTGGTGGTGCGAATGTCTACATAACCGGACAGTTGCGACAGCCTGCTGAACAAGCATTGCTAGAAACAAAAATTAGTGCGATCGCCGTTGGTCATCGTCGAGGTGAAGTATGGGGTTTGCGCGCACTTGCTGGAGTCCTACGCGAACGCTGGTCTGACTTAGAGGTGGTTGTGCTTCACCATTCATGAAATGATTGGGGTTTGAGACGTTTTTACAATTCTTTACATAGTTCTGTTTATTTCTACTCATTTACTTATAGAACTTTTTCAGAATCTCTAGTCTGCAATTTCGTCATTTTGTAAAAACAGGACTTACGCAAGGGAAACGTAGTTGTGTCATTGCGACGTAAGGAAGCAATCTCACAGTCAAGTTCATAAGTAACTCGTGCGTAAGTCCTAAAAAAAGTAGGAGAGTAACATAAATTTAAAAAAAAAAAATATAAGATTTCAAAGTATCAACTACCTAAAGCAAGCTCAGAAGTCGTGTATCAGGGTAAGCGCATCTTGTGAATAAAGCTTTAGTACATTTCATTAATATTTGGTTCTTGACAAGATTTAGGCAAGCGCTTTCAGACTTATAAAATCAATAAAACGAGAAATTTTGATTTTTAAAGCAAATAAAAACATCATGTCCTCAGCACTAGTTAAGCCATTAGATGGTGAATCAGCCTTTCCAAGTGACGCAGTGAGTGTGCAGCACCAAGTCGTAGTGGTCGGGGGTGGAGCTGCAGGTATCACAGTCGCCGCCCAACTGCTGAAAAAAAATAAACAGCTTGATGTTGCCATTATTGAACCAACAGACAAGCACTATTACCAACCAGCTTGGACTCTAGTTGGCGGTGGTGTTTACAAAGCTCTTGATACTGTAAGGGATGAAAAAGACTATATTCCTGATAGTGCTACTTGGCTCAAAGATTATGTAACTAAGTTAGATCCAGACAACAATACAGTTATTACTCAGGAAGGAAAGCGTATTTGTTATGAATATCTGGTATTAGCTCCAGGTATTCAAATTGATTGGCATTTAATTAAAGGGCTAAAAGAAACAATTGGGCAAGATGGCGTTTGTAGTAATTATGCTTATGAATACGCCCCTTACACTTGGGAACTCATCAAGAACTTCAAAGATGGTAATGCTATATTCACTTACCCTAATACTCCGGTGAAATGTGGAGGGGCACCACAGAAAATTATGTATTTGGCTGATGATGCCTTCAGGAAACAAGGGATACGCCCTCAGTCAAAAATCATGTTTTGCACAGCTATGGGAGTAATTTTTGGCGTTAAAGAATTTGCGGAAAAACTGCTTTCTGTAGTAGAGCGTAAACAGATAAACGTGAGATACAAACATAATCTCAAAGAAATTAAAGCAGATACCAAAACAGCAATTTTTGATGTTTTAACAGATTTGGGTGTCGAAGAAGTCGCTATCCAATATGACTTGCTCCATGTCACACCACCTATGAGCGCACCAGACTTTATAAAACAGAGTAAATTAGCTGTACCAGATGGGGCAAGTCAAGGCTGGGTTAATGTAAACAAATATACGCTACAGCACAATGTTTACCCCAACGTTTTTAGCTTGGGTGATGTGGCGAGTCTCCCAACATCGAAAACAGCGGCTGCTGTGAGAAAACAAGCGCCAGTTCTTGTTCATAACTTACTGGCTTTAATCAACTCAAAAAACCTCACTCAAAAATACAACGGCTATAGTTCCTGTCCAATAACTACAGGATATGGCAAGGTAGTACTTGCTGAATTTGGTTATGACAACAAGCTTTCCCCCACATTCCCAATTGATCCAACTAGAGAACGGTACAGTATGTGGCTGCTAAAAAAATATGGCTTCCCCTATCTCTACTGGAATATAATGTTGAAAGGTTACCCGTTATAAGAGAAGATCTTAGGAATTTACTCTGGAATTTCGGAAATAATTTGTCTTATTGAAGATCTGAATTGTTAAAAGTGGGGAAGAACCCATCTTATCTGTTACTCGACAATTAAACGCCCATCCTCCATGTAGATAATGCGATCAGCCACATCTAAAATTCGGTTATCGTGCGTCACCATCAAGATTGTGCAGCCCTGTTCTTTTGCCAGTTTTTGCATCAGTTCCACCACATCGCGCCCTGATTTTTTGTCAAGTGCTGCTGTTGGTTCATCAGCTAAAACGATTTGAGGATGGCTGACTAGGGCACGGGCGATCGCCACCCGCTGCTTCTGTCCGCCGGAGAGATCCGCTGGATAGTATTGAATGCGTTCCGCTAAACCCACCACTGACAGCATGTTCAAGGCCAGATTACGTCGTTCTGAACGAGAATAGGTGCCGTGTACTTCCAGACCCATCATCACATTTTCTTGGGCAGTCAAACTGCTATGCAGATTGTGTGCCTGGAAAATATAGCCACAGGAGCGACGCGCCTCCACTGCAACGGCTTTTGCAGCACCCACCAGTTCTGTATTCAACATGCGAAGACTGCCTGATTGGGGCGATCGCAAACCACCCATCAGCGACAGCAGCGTTGTTTTGCCTGAACCAGAGGGGCCAGTCAAGATGACAATTTCTCCAGCATTGATGGAAAGATTGATGTCAAAAAGAACCTGTTTTTTCAGTTCACCTTCGCCAAAAAAGTGATCTAACTGCTCAACTTGAATAACTGAAGATGGAACAACTGTGGAATCGTTTGCAATCATAGAAACTGGATTCATCCTGACTCCTAAAAATTATCGGCTGGATCAGCAGATTGAAGCTTGCGAGTCGCAATCATGCCCGACACCATACACATCACAAGCGTTAGAGAAAAGACAAGAGCCAGCCGAGTAAATGTCATTGAAATTGGCAGAGCACCGAGGTTACGAATGAGCGTGTATTGCCCTAATGCTAGTCCCAAGCCAGGGATAAATCCGAGTGATGCCAGAATCAGAGATTGTTCTAACACAATTAGCAGCAAATAGCGATCACGATACCCCATTGCCTTAAACGTGGCATATTCGCTCATGTGATCATTCACGTCAGTCGAAAGAATCTGAAATACGATGACAGTACCGACTACAAATGCCATCACCGTACCGAAGGTAAAGACAATTCCAATCGGTGTAGTCTGCTGCCAGTAGGCTTGCTCGTAGTCCACATATTGCTGTTTTGTGGAGGCGATCGTATCGGGCGGCAAGATGGCTTTGATTTCAGCAAGCACCTGCTCAGGATCAACACCAGGATTGACCTTGACTAACCCCAATGTTATTTGTCCTGGACTACGTTCAGGAAAAAAGCGCAGAAAATTTTCTGGACTGGTGACGAGTGTTCCATCAGTAGCAAACGAAGCGCCCAGTGAAAACAGCCCTGCTACTTTAATGGTTCGACGTTGAATTTCAGTTTTGGCTGATTGCCCTGCTGCGACTTGGGCAACGACATCCGCATACTGCCCTCGACTAAGGCGATCAAACAAAAAGGTATCCGGCTGCTTCAGCTTATGGAGATTCTGGTTGATTTCATCAAAGGTGAATGCGGGGCGATCAAGACTTTGCCCCACCAGCGTTAGTTGAGTTCTGCGACGAGTCTGAGGATTTTTCCAAACGACCCTCGAAATATAGAGCGGTTCGGCAGATTGCACTCCTGGTACATTTTTAATCTGATAGAGACGACGCCGGGGTAAAGTATCTGCCAGATTTAAGTCCCGATACTGAGCGCTGCGAATGATGATGTCTGCATCCATGCCGCGATTGAGCATCGTATTGCTGTCAAACAATGCCGCCTGAATGCCGAGTTGAGCAAACATCAATAGATCGGCAAAACCAATTCCAGCCACCGCAACTAACAGCCGTGATTTGCTTTTCTTCAGTTGCAGCCAGCCTAAGGGAGTTCGGTCTCGCAGCGCCTGCCAAATGCCCTTGTGTGAAGGGCGAGCAGTTGGCAAACTTGGTGGAGTTGAGGGCTGTTTAGGCAATATCAACGTCATAGCTGAATTTCTCCTGTTACTTGCAAATTTGTGAGTCCAGCGACCTTTCGAGTAGAGGCGGCATCAAGCCGCACACGTACTTCGACAACGCGAGCATCTATATTGGCTGATGTGTCAGAGTTGATTACATTTTGGCGCTTGACCTGCATACCAATTTCAGTGACTTCCCCAGAGAGTCCATTAGGCTGACTATCCGCAAATAGTTTCGTTGACTGCCCTAACTTCACCTTACTAACGTCCGTTTCGTAGACCTCCAACAAAGCAATCATTTGCTGCGTTTGTCCTAGTTCAACAATGCCCTCGCTAGAAATGAGTTCACCTGGGCGGGTATGAATCTCCAGCACCATACCGTCCTGGGGAGCGCGAACCGTTGCCAGATTTAGTTGTGCTTGCGCCTGTTTAACAGCGGCGATCGCCTCATCTACTTGCGCCTGGACTGCCGCTACATCGATAGGGCGTACTTCGGCAATACGATCAAGTGTGGCTACAGCGGAGGCTAGCTCTGGCGATCGCGTCGTTTGAATTCGTCGCAGTACCACCTGTGCCTCTTGCAGACTGCGCTGTGCGGTTGCCAGTGTTAGAGCTTTGCTGTCTCGTAACGACGCTGAAACCGCGCCCTGCTGATACAGCGATTCATAGCGCTGTGCCTCTGCTTGAGCATTTTGCAGTTCTGCTTGAAGACGAGCGACTGTTGCTTCCTGCGCCTGAATGTCGCCCTGACGCTGCGCCTCCAGTCGTGTGATCTCGGACTGCTGCGCAGTTATCTCGCCCCTTTTGGCTCCTGCTTTAACCACCGATAGATTTGACCGAGCCACAGCAACTTGCTTCTGTGCTTGAACCAGAGATGCTTGCAGACGAGCGTAACTGTCCAAAATAGCAATCACTTGTCCTGCTTTAACTGGCTCTCCCCGCTTTACTAGAAGCCGCTCGACACGATTCGCACTACCTCCAGAATTGGGGGCAGACAGCCTGATTACCTCGCCACGCGGTTCCAGGTAGCCCAGAGCAGTTATAGTTTGAACCCTGGGAGCCGCTGCTGGTTGGGCGGTTTGGGTGGAAGTGGTCTGTGATCGCCACAGGGAATAAGCCCCGCCTCCACCCAAAACAAGCACTGCACCAACGACTAAAAGCCGTCTGAAAGGTAACCGCTTACTAATGATTTCGACCCTTTGACTCTGCATCATGTTAAACCTCCTGAGTTTAAGTAAACGATTTAGTGTTGTCTGGCGATCGGCAAACCGAAAATCAGTATATTCCGCAAATGCCCAGACTTATCCAGAGACGAGTATACTGTCGTAGCGGCTGTCGCAAGTCAAAGGGCGCTGTTGGTGTTTCCACCGGATCACAGTTGAAAGGCATGGAGTGAAAAGTTATGGCTGTACTCAGTGAATTAGCAAAGGATGAATGGTATCAATTTCAATCAAAGGTACGTGTTAATTATCGAGATTTAAATTATACATTTCTAAACGATCCTCAAAGTCCTCAAAAAGCTCTTATAAAATGTCACTCCAAGGGTTAATTTAAGTTTCTGTTTGAGTTATACTCATTCAAACGTTCGTTTGATATGATTGAAACATATATCTTAATAAATTGCAATGCGCGAATCTGAAATAGCTAGAAAGCTTAATTCATCTGGTGACTGGCAAGCTCTCAATTATGTATCTTCCCAGGTTCAAAGTGTAGTATAACAAGTTTCAAAAAGAATTACTATTAATACTTACACTTGAAGTACAAATACGTAAAAAAAGGGAAATTTCTGATTATTATTTAACCTCCATTAAGCAAATTTTGGAAATCTACGTATATTACATCATGAAGTACAAAAAGTTGGTTATAATTTATAAAGGTTGAACCGATGAAGAAAATTGTGGTTACTCCAACAACTGATACCAAAGAACAAATCATCAGTGTTGCTGAGCGCCTTTTTGCCGAGCGAGGCTTTTCTGGAACCACATTACGTAATGTAGTGAGTGAGGCACGAGTCAACTTGGCTGCTGTTCACTACCACTTCGGTTCAAAGGAAGATCTGTTTCGAGCCGTGGTTGCGCGGTTTGCTCGTCCAGTCGTTGAGCAAGAATTAGCACTGCTAGAACAACTTCAGGCGGGTAATGAAGTGCCATCGGTGGAAGCGATTTTGACTGCACTACTAAAACCTTGCCTAGAAATTTTGGCTCAAGATAAAGACACCCTGCTCGTCCGCGCTCAATTTATGGGGCGTTGTCGAACAGAACCTGAACCGATTAAGAGTATTGCGACCGATGAATTTGCTGTGTCTAGTGAGGCATTTTTGGATGTGTTGCAACGCGCACTCCCTGAGCAGTCGCGATCGCAGCTCCACTGGAAGTTGGATCTGGTAATTGCAGCGTTAATTCGAGTGCAAACTGAAGCTGGGCAACCTTTTGCACTGCTCCAGATGACAGATCCCGAACATATTCAAAATGCAACAGAGCAACTAGTTAAGTTTCTCAGTCCGGGGATGCGATCATGAATTAACCTGAGTTCTGGTGAATTATTTAGCTTCAAACAAATGTTAGCTTTATTACGCCAAGCTGTTGAAAGAATATATGAAGTTGTTGAAGGTATTTATCTTCCGTCGGGGTAGCTTCGGAGAAACCTAGCCTCTCATTTACTATAAGTAATACTTATCAAAATCCGTTTTAGGTGCTTAAGCGGTATCGAAGAAAAAGTATTACAAGCTACAAACAATGGTAACGATTCCCGTAGTGAAAGAAGTTTGTGATCTACTGAATTTAGGGACTTTAAATTAGAACTATCCGGAATCTAAAAAAAAAGAAGCAATTAAACTCAGCAAGGCTGAGTTTAATCAAAAAAACAAGATGTATGTGAGGTTGGTTCACAGATTTTTTTAATCCAGTGTTGTATTCTATCCAGCCCAATTTCTACATCCTTCCCCCAGTCTTTTGGTATTGATTCGGTTTCGTGTATGCTTGGAATTGCTCCGACAAGGTAGGTAGATTCTTGATTAGCTCGATGTTTCTGTTTGGAATTTAGAGCTTTTTTGAGATATCCCAGATGAGTAGGCAATACGGTTCGGTTAAGCTCAAAAGCAGGTAGACTGAGGTTGTCACTCAAGTGTACTGATGTTGAATGCAACTCAAAGAATTCTCACTGATCTCGTCAGCAATTGAGTCGGGTACAGTACTCAAAGCTTTAGAAACAGCTATACACGCACAGGCAATCACGCAGGCGATCGCAGACACAGACAGTAATGAGGAACGGAAGCGGGGTTTACCAACACATTTGGTGATTTGTTTGGTGATTGCAATGAGCTTGTGGTCAAAAGCATCAATGAGAACAGTACTGAAAAATCTGGTGGATGGGTTGAGTGAAGTGTGGATCACAGTTGGGCAGTATTGGCGAGTACCTAGCAAGTCGTCAATAACGGAAGCCAGACAGCGTGTAGGATGTAGGGTGATGAGCCGCTTGTTTCATTTGGTAGTTCGTCCTTGTGCCACAGCCCAAACCCCAGGGGCTTTTTTGGGAGGACTGCGGTTGATGGCACTAGACGGGACAGTATTTGATGTTCCAGATACAGTGACAAATGCAAGAGTATTTGGCTACCCAGCAACACGCCCAGGTACGGTAGCTGCTTTCCCCAAGGTTCGTTTGGTACTGTTGATTGAAGCCGGAACACATTTAATCGTTGATGCACTGATGTGTCCGTACCGCATTGGCGAAAGAGCCAGGGCAAAAAAGCTCTTACGCTCTGTACAAAAAGGAATGTTGTTGATGTGGGATAGAGGGCTACATTCTTACAAAATGGTACAAGCAACCCTAAAACAAAAATGTGATTATTTGGGAAGAATACCAAAGAATGTCAAATTTACCGTAGAGAAAGTCTTGCCGGATGGTTCTTATCTGTCTTGGATTGCCCCGGACGGTAAATCTAAGAAAAAAGGTGGCACAAAAATAAGAGTTCGGGTAATTGAGTACACAATTGATACTGATGCCCAAGGGCAAACTTACCGTTTAATTACTAGTTTGACTGATATTGAGTGCTTTCCCGCTTTATTGCTAGCTACAGAATACCATCGGCGTTGGGAAGTTGAGAGTACTATTGATGAACTTAAAGTCCATCTTTTAGGGCGTAAAACTCTGATTCGTTCTCTCAATCCCCGTGAAGTTGTTCAGGAAATTTATGGCTGGCTGCTTGGTCATTGGGCCATACGTTCTCTCATGTTTCAAGTTGCCGAATCTGCTGAAATCTCTCCTCTACGATTGAGTTTTACTGGCACGCTGAATATTGTTCGTCGGGCTGTTCCTAAATTCCAAGGGCTCCAAATTGACGAATTTCCCTTTTTTTCGCCTGGCTCGTAAGCGAAATTCTGGATGAGCAGATCCCAGAGCCTGAAGGTCGAAGCAATCCTCGTGTTGTCAAAAAAACTAGAGCCAAATTTCCCAGCAAAAAACCCATACATAAAACTCAAACAGCTAAATTACAAACACTCACTTTCTCTGTACTTAACACCGCTTAGAACTTAACCGAACCGTATTGGGACCAGCCTTCTCGCACCATGTAGACTGCCTGCGATGACGACGCGGAACATGCGGTGACAGGCTATTGATTTGCAGGATTGTGCCGCCCGCGCTCGCGTCAGGACCGGGCGGCATTCGTATCACTCGCCCAGCTTACGCATCTCCTCCATCCAAATCCTAGCGTCGGCGCCCGCAGGGATAAACAGTGGAGTCAACGGCTCTGTTGCAGCCTGCCAAATTGCTTCAGCTACGTCGACAGCAAAGGTTTTTGGGCCTGCGTCGCTACGGACGCTTGCAACAAACTGCTGAATTATGGGCCCATAGTCCGGGTGATCAATCCCGCGCAAATGCGGCAGAGCGTTTGCACCAAAACGTGTCTCGGGCGAGCCGCCCGGCAAAACCCCACACACCCGAATGCCGAGGGGTTTCAGTTCCATCGCCAGTGATTCCGTAAGGGCGTTCAAGGCCGCTTTGCTTGCGCGGTAGATGCCGACCACGGGTAACGGTTTCAGCGTTGTGGACGAAGAGACGTTGATGATCACACCCGATCTCTTTTTGCGAAATTGGGGTAGCGTAGCCTGGATCATGGCAATCGAACCCAAGACGTTGGTTTCGAAGAGTTGGTACGCAAGTTCTACTGGCGTGAGCTCAATGGGGGCCGGAACGCCAAATCCCGCATTGTTTACCATCACATCGATCTGACCGGCCATTTCAATTGCACGTGAAATGCTTTCGGGCTTCGTGACGTCGAGGGCAAGAATCCGCAGCCGCTCGGAAGGAGGCAGCACGTCTTCGCGCGGCGTTCGCATGGTGGCGATGACGTTCCAGTCGCGGTCCAGGAAGTGGCGGGCGGTTGCGAGGCCGAATCCTGAAGAGCAGCCGCTGATGAGGACAGTTTTCATAAAGAACTCCTGTACGGTTGAACTGATTTAACGATAGACGGTATATGCTGGACTGTCTATAATAAGTAGTCCGCATTGCATTAGCAGGAGTCCAGATATGATTGATCCCCTCGCCGAGGTTGTCTCGCTCCTCCGGCCGGCCGCGCCTTCGTCGAAGCTCGTCAGCGGTGCCGGCCGATGGAGCCTGCGCCGCACGGACTACGACAAGCCGTTTTACTGCGCGATCCTTGACGGCTTATGCCGACTGGCCGTGGACGGACATGAAGCAATCACGCTCTGCGCCGGCGACTTTGTCCTGCTTCCATCGGCACTGAGCTTCACGATATCCGACGCACCGTCGCCTCTACCCCGGGCCGCGGCGGTGGATGGCGCGACGTGCCTGCTTCCCGGCGAGATCAGGCATGGTGTTCAAGAGGGCCCGCCAGACGCGCGGTGGCTGGTCGGGTACTGCGTGTTCGAATCACCCGACGCGGCCCTGCTGGTGTCGCTCATCCCGCAACTGATTCACGTGCGCGGCGAAGAACGACTGGCGACCCTCGTCAAGCTCGTCGGCGACGAATCACGCGAGCGGCGTCCCGCACGAGACGTCATCTTGTCCCGTTTGCTTGAGGTTCTTCTGATCGAAGCCCTCCGATCCGCCGCCGGAACCGAAGCATCGCCCGGCTTGGTACGTGGGCTCGCCGACGAGCGGTTGTCGGTGGCGATCCGACGCATGCACGAAAGTCCGACCAAGCCTTGGACGGTCGTGCAACTGGCGGAGGAAGCCGCGCTGTCGCGCTCGGCGTTCTTCGAGCGATTCCACCGCGTTGTCGGCGTTGCTCCGATGGAGTATCTGCTCGGCTGGCGCATGGCCCTCGCCAAGAACCTGCTGCGAAAAAAAGACGCCGGCGTCGCACAAGTCGCACAACAAGTCGGCTACGGCTCTGCCAGTGCATTCAGCGTCGCGTTCACACGGTACGTCGGCATCCCGCCGATTGCATTTGCGCGTGAACCGACAGAATAAAGATCTTTGAAACGCGCCTGTCAGCCCGACTCGAGGAGCCTGAAGCAGCGATGGCTTGAAACGGCCATCGCTCCGAAAATCAAATACGACGCAGCAACAGATCATCGCCCTGTTCAACTTGGCGCAAATGAGGTTTTCACCAGTATCCATCGTTTGAGAACGTTGCACCAAATTCAGTGGCCGAAGTGTGAACCTAAACGCTGCGCCGTCAGGGCGGATTTACGCTGATTTGCAGGATGGGATATGCTCACGACGGACCGTTCTTTTTTAAAAAAAAGACCTTGCGTCTCACCAGTCACCTTGCCATGTTGATCCTTGTATGATCCACTCTTCACAAATACGCGATACGCCCTTGGCGTCTGCGCTCTGCGCAATCGCCAGGTTTCAGTGTATCACTAACAACTAGTAGCACACTTAAGTTCAATTACTATCTGCTACATTCTCATCTAGTGTTATTCCGGTTTAAACTCATAAAGATTTTTTTCACTCTGCATGAATAGTCGCCCTTGTCTTGCTAGATTTCTACAGCAAGACAAGGGATTTTGAGCAAGCAGGTTGACAATCACCGAGTTGCATTCACTCCCATTGGACCACGAGTGACACCAAGCTGATTTTGTAACTTTAACTCCCGCCACAGTTGAGAGCCAGTCATTTCACCTTGCAGCAGTTGTTGATAGCGATGTATCGTTTGCATCACTTTTTCATGAGTCTCATTGACAAATTCAATCCGAAAATTGTGTACTCCAAGCTCTATCAGGTGTTGTACGTATTCGGCTCCGGTTTGACCAGTGCCATTAAAGACAGTATTTCGACAACCTGCATCAGCTTGAAGAATGTGTTCTGTTCCCACCCTGTCCCGCAATTTCACTTCATGTTTCTCACAGGGGCGTCCGCAGTTGGTATAGTCAGTCCCTTGAGATAGAAACGCACAAAAGACACAATGCTCCATATGAAACATGGGCATATGTTGATGAATTGTCACCTCAAACCACTGGGGTGGACAACTTGTCAGCAAGTCTTCCAACTGAGTAATGTTCAAATCGTAAGATGCACTTACCCGTTCTAAACCAAGTTGATTCTTAAAATAATCTGCTGTTAAGGGATTAGCAACGTTGAGCGAAAAATCCCCTATGCAACGCTCATTGGCAAAAAACTGGAGATGGTCATAGTTGCGTATCAGATAGCCATCCGCCTCGCAGGAACGCACCTGTTGCAAAATCCAATTTTCCCCAGGTTTGGTAATTCTTGGAGGCGCAACCCAGATGGAGTGCTGAGTATTTCCTTTGTTTGCTTGGCGTACGATCTGCACTGCTTCCCGATAAGCGCGGGGATCTTCAAATTCACAGTAGAGTGTTTCGATTCCCGCTTCTAGTGCAGCTTGTAGTTGCTTGAAGTTTCGCACTAGCACAATGAGGGAGGGGGAGTTGAGAGTTGCTTGCACTTCTACAGTGGAAGGGAGCAAGTCTTGTAGAGAAGCATGAGAGTTAAATAGCCAGCGTTTGGGTTGGGAACGCAACTCTTCCAACTGCGCTACAATCTCTCGTCGTAAACGGTTCAACTCACTCACGGCTAACGTAACTGCACCATTAAGGTAATTTGTCAAGGTTCCCAAACAAAAGGGTGTGTTGCCTAGACGACCAAACTGTTCTTGTAAACGTTCTGGGGTGAGGGGTTTGGTGTGCGCTTCTTCAAGGGGGATTGTAGATTCTACTTGGATAATGTGACCTAGTTCGTCCCGGGCGATCGCACTCAAAAATTGACCAACTTCTCCATACACCTCTATGTAAATTGGACGCTGAAACTGCGGATTTTCTCCAGCAAAACTCTGACGTAGTTGCTTATCAAGTTCTGGATCGCTGGTTTTCCAAATCTTGTCTCCTACGTGTATTCGTCGCAAGTTGAGATCACGGCGACCAAAAGTCAGCAGCACTTCCTTTCCTTTGTCTTCCACCGCATAAACTCGACCGCCTTGTTCTTGCGCTTCTGGGTGACCGCAGTCAAAAACAACACCGTCTCCTGGTTTGACGGGGGCTTGTAACCGTACTATGACTTTTTCGTTACTGATGCGAGTGACTTCGCCCAAGTAAACTCCGCGCTTTTTCCCGAAACGGGCATGAACGAGTTCCTGATTGTTAACACCGCCAAACCAACCCGTATACTGTCCGCGAGAAAACGCCATCTCTAAGTTGTAGTGTTCTTGAAAAGATGTGGAGAATTTCTCCTTGTCTTCTCCATCCAACTGAGCCATCACCCGATCCAAAGCTTCACGATAAACACGAGTCACATTCGCGACATACTCAGGAGTTTTCAAGCGACCTTCAATCTTGAGACAACTCACCCCCGCTTTCACCAATTCTGGCAGTACTTCTAAGCCAGCCAAGTCTTGAGGACTGAGTAAATATTTGCGATTTCCTAAATTTACACTTTTGCCATCTGAGATTAACTCGTAGGGCATTCGGCAAGCTTGGGCACATTCGCCACGGTTGGCGGAACGTCCTCCTAAAGCTTCACTCGTCAAGCATTGACCAGAATATGCTACACACAAAGCACCATGAACAAAAACTTCCAGAGGAAGTGAGGTTTGTTCTGGAAGCTGGCGCTGGATTTTCTCAATTTCCTTCAAAGAACATTCACGCGCAAGTACTACCAACTGACACCCCAAGGATTTGGCAAATTCCACCCCTGCTGCACTGGTGATAGTCATTTGCGTGGAAGCATGGATGGGAAAATTTGGAGAAAGGTGACGAATCAGACGACAAATCCCGATATCTTGGACAATGACTGCATCCACGCCAGCAGTAATAATCGTACGAAGATATTGCTCTGCTTCTCTAAGTTCTTGGGGAAAAATCAGTGTATTCAGGGTGACATACCCCTTTACACCCCGACGGTGCAGAAATTCCATCAACTTGGGCAAATCTGCCTCCGTGAAGTTTTGCGCCCGCATTCGCGCATTAAACCGATCCAACCCAAAATAAATAGCATCTGCCCCATTTTCCACAGCAGCTTTAGCACAGTCCCAGTAACCTGCGGGGGCGAGTAGTTCAGGGCGATTAAAGGTAGGCAAAGTCATTTCAGGAGTTGGTTTGCGATCGGCTTTCATCAGGTTGGGAATGGATTACAGAGCACCATTGCGATTCTATCGTTTGTGCTCATTAATGGTGGAGAGAAGTGACGAATACAGTTAATTATCTATTAACCACCTATAAAACTAATAATCAGCCCAGTCAAAACAATCACAGTCAAAATAATATAGGTGATATCTCGCTGACGCATAAAAGCTAATAGAGAAAAAGCAACTCTAGCAACAGGAGTAGCAATTAATAACAATAATCCAAGTTGAATAATGCCACGACGGCGACCTGATAATACTGAATTTGCAACTCCTTCAGGAGAGCGAAATGCTGGAGGCTCACCGCGAAAAATTTGATAATTTGGAGTTTCTTTACCATGATAAATTAGGTACAATACCCCACCCATTAACACAATAGCAGTAGCGATCAGTACCCCATATCTCAACAAATTACCAACCAAAATTTCGACTTGTCTTTCACTCAAATTACGTCGAGTTTGGGACACTTTAAATCCTCCCTAGGAAGCCGTTATAAATCATTTGAATAGCTAGCAGCACAATAACGACACTAAAAATATTTCTTAAAACGCCTACTTTGGCTTTTACCAATACCCTAGCGCCAATCAATGCGCCTAAAAGTACTCCTAACATGACAGGCATTGCTAGTCCAGGATCGATGTAACCTCGTTTCAGGTACACACCCGCGCTAGCTGCTGCTGTCACCCCAATCATAAAATTACTGGTAGTGGTGGAAACCTTAAACGGAATCCGCATAAATTGATCCATCGCTAGTACCTTGAGTGCGCCAGAACCAATACCAAGTAACCCGGAAAGCACTCCGGCGACAAACATGAGACTAAATCCTACAGGAACAGCACGGACATTGTAGGGTTGTTCACCTTCAGGCGTTGGGTAAGTGCTATTTAACTTTAAACGAGTTGCGAGAGAATCAGGTGGAGTGTTATCTAAATGTTCAGAACGAGGTTGACGTGAGAGATAGGCACTATAAAGTAAAACAAATCCAAACACCACAGCGAGTATTCTAGTGGAAACAAAAGCGGCTATAGTTGCACCTGTAATGGCTCCAAATGTTGTTGCTACTTCCAAGAACATTCCCAAACGTAAATTGGTGTAGCCTTCTTTAACGTATGCAGAAGCAGCACCTGAAGAAGTTGCAATTACCGATACCAGAGAAGCACCTATTGCGTAACGAATGTCAACGCCAAAGACTAAAGTTAACAAGGGGACAAGTACCACTCCACCGCCTAAGCCTGTTAGCGCTCCCAAAAAGCCTGCGGTCGCAGAACTTAGCCAAACCAATAGAGTAAATTCTAAAATATTCAAGCAATCGCACCTTCGCTTTTGAATCAAACGTTGGTTATCGAACAGCTCAATGGCAATGTTTGGATTGTATATTAAAACAATTGCCTAATTTTACAGTGAATCAAACAAATGATAAATTATTTATACTGAATCAGCACTAGTCATGAATAAAACTCTAACAGCACTGATAATTAGTAGAAAAGCAAATATTTTAGTTAAAACTCCATTCGGTAAACTCGTTCCTATTTGAGCACCGAACCACCCACCAAAAATAAATCCAAGACAGAGAAGCCCCGCTACTTTTAAGTCTACATATCCCTGCTGATAGTAAGTCCATGCTGCTAATAAATCTATTGGTAGAACTAACAATGCCAATGTAGTTCCTTGCGCTTGGTGCTGAGAAAATCCTAAGAAAAGAATCAAGGCAGGTAAGACTATTATTCCACCACCAATACCTGTCATACCACTCATAGTACCCGCTACGAGTCCCAAAATTAAACAAAGCCAAATGTTAGTCATGATTAAAAGTATTGCTAGAGATAGTTTTCAGTTTGCGGTAATTTCTTAATCAGAAAATGATATAAAGTTGCTGCTCAACTTTATATCTGAATGATTTGGTCAACATTAACTAGTTAGATAGCTGTTTATCTTATCTTTATGTCGTCGTAAGATACCCAAAGCTTGTTGCTCTAGTTGTCGCACTCGTTCTCGACTGATACCCATGCATTGACCAATCTGTACTAAAGACAGTTCTTTTCCATCTGTTAAACCAAAACGTAAAGTTAATATTTCCCGTTGCTGAGGAGTTAGTTTTGACAATAAATTTTGAAGGTTTTGTTGGATAAATTTCTGCTCAGTGTATAATTCGGGAGAGAGTCCGTCATCCTCCAACATATCCTGTAATTCTGTATCTTTTTCTAAGCCAACTCGCAATTCCAAAGAGACAGGGCGACGTGCTAAGAGTAAATAATCTCGAATTTCGTTAGGATCTAGAGATAGTGCTTGGGCGATATCAGTAGCGGTGGGAATACGACCTAATTTTTGAGCTAATTCACGTTGAATAAGTTTGATTTTATTTAATTTTTCAGTAACATGGATAGGCAAGCGGATAGTGCGTCCTTGTTGGGCGATAGCCCGTGTCATTGCCTGACGAATCCACCAATAGGCGTAAGTTGAAAACTTGTATCCTCTGCTAGGATCAAATTTCTCAACCCCTCGCTCTAAACCCAAACTTCCTTCTTGAATTAAGTCGAGAAATTCTAGGTTACGTCTTTGATATTTCTTGGCAATAGATACTACAAGCCGTAAATTAGCCTCAATCATTTTCTGCTTGGCTTGATGTCCTTGCTGGAGTTGTTGGACTAATGAGTCTTCACTAATATTTATATTTTCAGCCCATTCTATTTGTGTTGGTTGACGCTTTAATTGAAGAGCTAATTTTTCTTTTACAGCAAGTAAAGCCATCATTTGTTGGACTTGCTTGCCAAAATCTTTTTCTTGCTCATCAGTTAACAAAGGTGTACGTCCAATTTCAAGAAGATAGATATGCACCAGATCAGCAGTAGATAAATATTTTTCATTTTTATCGCTTACTTTGATAGATTTAGGAGATAGGTTTTTCATAGTTTTTTCAGCATGACTAAATACTTGATAGTTCAGGACTTACGCAAGGAAAACGTTGTTGTGTCATTGCGATGTAAGGAAGCAATCTTACAGTCAAGTTCATTAGTAACTCGTGCGTCAGTTCTATAGTTGATAGACATTCATTTCAATAATATCTAAAATTCTATACGCGCACATTTTATCTCTGATTTTTCCATATTTTTTTTACTTTTATTAATCTGAAAACATAAACAGGTTAATTGATAAATCCAATTCTGTTGAGTGGATAAAAGCGAAAAATTGCTCGACCTACGATTTTATTACGGGGGACAAAACCCCAATAGTGACTGTCATAGCTATTATTGCGATTGTCTCCTAAAACTAGATAAGAATTATTTGGTACAATGGCAGGACCCCATTTATAGTCTGGTTTAGCTTCAATATAATTTTCTTTTAAAGGCGACCCATTAATATAAACTAGTCCATTTTTAACTTCCACTTTCTCTCCTGGCAAGCCAATTATACGTTTAATGAAAGCGTCGTGAAAATTTTCAGATTGTAGTGTTTCGGTTGGATTAAAAACAACAATATCATCTCGCTGAGGTGAGGTAAAGTCATAGCTAACTTTATCGATGATTAAGCGATCATTAATCTGGAGTGTTGGCTCCATAGAACCAGAAGGAATATAACGAGCTTCAGCAATAAAGGTGCGAATACCAAAGGCAAGAACTAGGCTTAAACCAACAGTTTTTATTCCTTCTATAAAAACATTTTCTTGTTTTTCTTTTTTTTGTTGAGGAATATGAGACATAGTATTAATCAAAGGTAAAGAGTATGTAAATGTTACATTTCAATTATGTTAAGTCATCAAAAATTCAGTGCTCTTAGTTTTATTCAAAAAGAGGGTCCTTTCCGGTGATACAACGACAGAAGTAAGCTAAAACTGCTATTCTCAGATCTTGCACCTCGACGTGAGTACGCCTTGAACTGAAGTTCAAGGCTTATAGCCAAAGTCCGTTAAAACGGACTCAAACGCATATCCAGTAAGCTTTAGCTTACTTGAAGCTTTGAGCCAAGAAATTTATTTCTTGGCGGACAAGAATTTATGGTGCAAGATCTGAGTATTTCTAATTTAGAATCTCGATGTGTAGGAGTTGTGTCGAACAGATGAAGAATTTTACACCTGTCAAAATAAAGCTGTAATAGATCATTTATTCGCGAACGACTTTCGCGATCAAATCGCCCTTTTTCACATTCTGTGAAAAGTCAGAATAAACTTCTTGCACAAGTCAGGAACGCTTAACAGCAAACAGAACCTCGTAAAATCTCACTTTTGCATGAGATCTAATCTAAACCTGTTAATTTTTGAATGCGTGAATTATGCTCAAGACGCGACTAGGGGCAACTTCCCCGCGATTCCCCTTTCTACAAAGGTAATCCCAGAGGCGCTGCCCCTAGCAATTAATCAAAAGATTGTGCTAATTGTATTTACTCAGCAGTTGCGAGTTCGGTACTACCGCGTGTACGACGACGTGTGATGCTGTTGTAAAGCATGATTCCAACAGCTTTAATGAGATTGCCTTCCAACTCTTGGAACATCTTCATGTTCATGCCAAAGGCGGCGTTTGCTTCATCGACAATGCGATCAGCAGTCGCATCATCTATAGCTAATTCATCCAAAGTTTGGCGATATTTTGCTTTGAACCCCTTCTCATCTGGAATCTCATCAAATTCATAGAAGGCGGTTCCTCCGTCAGAAAGGTTCATCGCAGTTTCAGCAATGCCTTTGAGAATCTGTCCACCAGACAAGTCACCAAGGTATCGGGTGTAGGAGTGAGCAACTAATAGTTCTGGTTCTTTTTCAGATAGTTCCCGGATGCGCTGCACATAAGCCTCACCCGCCGAAGATAGTCGGATTTGCTCGCGCCAGTTTGCCCCATAGTAATAGGTGAGGTCTTGCTCTAAAGTTTCCTTACGGTGAAGTTGAGGAAAATTGATTTTTGAAATAATCGGATGATTGGCGTGCTTCTCCATCTCCTCTTCCATCGCTGAGTAGATGAAGTAGAAGTTAGCTACCAGCTTCCGATAGGAGGTTTTTTCTACGACTCCTTTTAAAAAACACTTGACAAAACCAACATTTTCTGCCATTGTGTGGGCTTTTTTGGTTCCGACACGTAATTTGGTTGCTAAATTGCTGCTCATGCTAAATTTGCTCGACTATAAAATGTCAACTGCTGAAGTGTAATTTACGAACGGCTACAAAAGCCACTAAAACGTTACAGTAGAACTATTTGATGAGAAATTATATTAAAAATGTTTAAGTTGAGACCATCTGAGATATTTGTAAGTTCCTAGTGATAAGTCTTGAGAGCAATTTTTGATGTAGCCCAGTAGTTTACAATATCTTTATAAATACAAAAAAATACTTAAAATATACTTACAACCACTTTGAGTGAAAAATGAAACAATAAATAGCAAAGTGTGACGATTAAAAGGCGTCCAGCACGAATTGTTGAATAAAAATTAAAGTGCTATTCTCCAGTGTGAGTGTGTGGGGTTTTTCTTCTTATGGTTTCATACATAACTCGAACTCAAGGTACTGCTTCAGAAAATTCAACAACTAATGTTGATGAATCGGAAAAGAAACTTAATGAGGGCGGTTTTGGGTTGAACTTAACATCACTTGTGGGTACACCCCTGTTTGGTACAGATGGTATTCGGGGACGAGTGGGAGACTTGCTGGGTGCACCCCTAGCATTGCAAGTAGGCTTTTGGGCAGGTACTGTTTTGCGTAGTCATGCTTCCAACCCAGGACCAGTTATCCTAGGGCAAGACTCCAGAAACTCCAGCGATATGCTGGCGATGTCCTTGAGTGCAGGGTTAACAGCAGCAGGATTAGAAGTTTGGCATTTGGGGCTATGTCCTACCCCTTGCGTTGCATATCTTACCAGCGTCACCGATGCTATAGGTGGGGTGATGATTTCTGCTAGCCACAACCCGCCAGAAGACAACGGCATTAAATTTTTTGGCGCGGATGGGATGAAGCTGTCCCAAGCTTTGCAAACGGAAGTAGAAGCAGGAGTGCGTGGTATGGCTTCTGCAAACTGTAATCATTGCGGACGGTATTACTCGCGCTTGGACTTAGTGGGAAGTTATGTTGAAGCATTGAAAAAACCCCTGCACGGTGTCATGAATTTTCAGGGCATGAAAATTGTTTTAGACTTGGCATGGGGAGCAGTTGTTGGTCTAGCACCATCGGTATTTCAGGAGATGGGGGCCCAAGTCATCTACTTACATAACGAACCAGATGGCGATCGCATCAACGTCAACTGCGGTTCCACTCACCTAGGAATTCTCCAAGCCGCCGTCCAAGAACACAATGCTGACTTAGGCTTTGCTTTTGATGGTGACGCAGATCGGGTTTTGGCTGTAGATAACACGGGAAGACAAGTCAATGGCGATTACATCCTCTACCTCTGGGGACAAAACCTAAAGCAAAACCAACAACTGCCAAATGACCTCATTGTTTCCACTGTTATGGCAAACTTAGGTTTTGAGAAAGCATGGAAGCAAGTCGGTGGGCAATTTATTCGCACAGCAGTTGGTGATCAGTACGTCCAAGCCCAAATGCTGCGGACTGGAGGAATGCTTGGGGGTGAACAATCGGGTCATATCCTCTGCCGTCACTATGGTATGACTGGAGATGGCTTGTTAACAGCCTTACATGTAGCAGCGTTGGTGAAACAAGCTGGCGTTCCCCTATCGGAAATGGTGACTCAAAGCTTTCAAACCTATCCGCAACTGTTGCAAAATGTTCGAGTGGAAGACAAAGCTAAGCGTTTGGGATGGAAAGAATGTGAACCCTTGCAACAGGCGATCGCCTGCGCCGAAGCAGCAATGGGAGATTCTGGCAGAGTTTTAGTCCGCGCCTCTGGTACAGAGCCACTCATCCGAGTTATGGTAGAAGCCGAAGCTGCTGAACTCGTCAACTACTGGACAAATGAATTGGTGATGCAGGTTCAACAGCACTTGGTTACGTGAAGTACTCACCACTCAACTGATATTCCCCAAGCAAAAAGCACTGATGGTTAGCTAGAGGCGCTTTCAAAAATTTCTTCAACTGCTTTGCTGGGTACAAATTGTCAAAAGGGCGTGGCGTCGCGAGAATGAGTTCTAACTCATCACGTAAAAACGTGGCGATTTTCTGTTTGATGTCCAATGCTACAGCTTCGTCGCGCCTTCGGCGAACAGATTTTGAGCCTATTACTCCCAATAGGCATCAGCATATCTTATATCCGCTTCTCCAGGGAGAAAAGCTCTTACGTTGGGAGTGAAATTAATTTAAACAGCAATTTCTTGATTTGATAGACAAATATGTTAAAAGTTTTATATTTTCCAAATATTTTGTCACTTCATTATATGATAATGTTTACAAATTGATTTTTTGTTTGCATATAAAGGCAATCTAGTGAGGGTGTAAATTGCTTTTGTACATCATGTTTACAGTAACGGACTCTAAAAATTGGCTGCAAGTAAGCCGTTATAGTAGTCGGGGAAGTGTGTATTTATTCGCTCCGATGGTTAACTTCAACATCATGGCTGAAGTTGGCGATGCTCCCCCCTGATGTGCTAGCAAGAAATTGTAAATAATACGAACAATTCAATCATTCATTATATCTTGGTGAAAGTGACTAAATTTCACTTCTGTTTTAGTCTCTCAATCAAGAATATAATTTTTGATTGAAGTGGCTGTATTCTTAACTGCATAACTACAGAACCTAAATTGAATAGAGTCTAAAAAATTAGAGGTTTCTAATATTAGAAGTGAAGTTTTAGCAGGGATAACTATAGCATTCGCACCGATAACTGAATTTTTTGCTTTTGCAGCGATCGCTAAACAAGTGAAGCTCAAACCATTTTTCCCTGCATTATAATGCTTCTAATCATCAAGCTACTTCACTCAGTAAAAGATGTAGCAGCGCCTCCCCAACGTAGTAGCTCCCCAAGTAGAGTATAGCCGCGTTGTTCACTTTCGTTGAGCTTTAAATCCACATACTCTTGATTCTGACTCCTGAATTTTGGATTCGGAATTAGCTCTAAATATTTCATACCTAAATAGCAGAGGAACACTTGAATACAACCGTTTTTAAACGAGAATGGTTCTCCAACACTAAAGCAGATATCCTCGCAGGTACTGTAGTAGCCCTGGCGCTGATTCCGGAGGCGATAGCTTCGCTACTGCCTTGAGCAGATCGCATTTTCAATTATTGCAGGCGTTGATCCTAAAGTCGGGCTATACGCCTCGTTTTGCATAGCAGTAGTGACAGCTTTTGCAGGAGGACGCCCTGGGCTGATTTCTGCTGCGACAGGAGCAATGGCGCTGTTAATGACCACATTAGTCAAAGAACATGGGCTGCAATATCTGTTTGCAACGACTATTCTAACTGGTGTGATTCAGATTATCTGTGGCAAGCTCAAACTCGGTCGCCAAATGAAGTATGTGCCACGAGCAGTTATGCTCGGTTTTGTTAATGCCTTGGCAATCTTGATTTTTATGGCTCAGTTACCTCAGTTGGTTGGGGTACCCTGGCAAGTTTATATCATGCTTGCTGTGGGTCTTGGCATTATCTATCTACTACCCCGCTTCACCAAAGCAGTCCCTTCACCCTTAGTTGCAATTGTTGTTTTGACAGCTTTTTCTATCCTCACGGGGATCAAGGTTCCTACAGTAGGTGACATGGGCGAATTACCTACTACCTTTCCCATTTTCAGCTTACCTACGGTTCCATTGACCTTTGAGACACTCTCGATTATCTTTTCCTATGCATTACCTTTGGCTGTAGTGGGATTACTGGAGTCATTGTTAACTGCGTCACTACTCGACGAACTGACCGATACCCCAAGTGATAAAAATAGAGAAGCTGTAGGTCAGGGTATTGCCAATATTGTGACAGGATGCTTTGGGGGGATGGCAGGCTGTGCAATGATTGGTCAGTCGGTCATCAATATCAAATCTGGGGGACGCAGTCGTCTTTCTACCTTATGTGCTGGAGTGTTGTTATTGTTCTTCATTTTGGTATTAGGTGAATGGGTACGGCAGATACCAATGGCGTCCCTAGTTGCAGTGATGATCATGGTTTCGATTGGAACTTTTAGTTGGTCATCTCTAATCAACTTACACCGTATACCGAGAAGTGAAACTGCTGTCATGATTACAACTGTTTTCATGACTGTACTCACACACAACCTAGCAATTGGAGTTGTCGTAGGTGTAGCATTTAGTACTGTCTTGTTTGCCCGCAACATTGCGAAAATTGTGTTTGTAGACACAGTTCTTAGCGATGAGAAAACTTCTCGGATTTACAGCGTTTCCGGTCAACTTTTCTTTGTATCGGTGGAAGAGTTTTTTGCCGCTTTTGATTTTAAAGAAGAATTAGAACGTGTAAAAATTGACCTGACCCATGCTCACATTTGGGATCAAGCAGCAGTTACAGCCATTGATAGAGTTGTGATTAAGTTTCGCAGAAATGGTGTAAAAGTAGACTTAGTGGAACTGAATGAACCGAGTGCTACATTGCTAGAAAAGCTAGCTATTCACAATAAACCGGGTGCCCTAGAAAATCTTAATAACCACTAAATTATTACTAGCACAATCAGGTGGTTTTGTTCCAATTTGCCAGCTTCTACATGATAAATAATGAAAGACAGGGAAGTATGTCGTTTTTTTTGAAATCTTCATAATTTTTGGAAAAAATTTACGGTTTCTTGAAAAATTTTTCGTCATTTCATTCATAACATGGTGACAGTACGCTACTTGTGTCAGTAAAAAGGCGCTTTAGTAAATATGTAAATTATCTTGGCACATCATGATTACAACAGCAGCAAACGACAAAAATTGGCTGCAAAAAAGCCGTTATAGTAGTCGAGGAAGTATTTACTTATTCGCTCCAATGGTTGACTTCAACGTAATGGCTGATGTTGGAGATACTCCTCCTTGATCAGATGTGCTTATCTCTGATTGGAAATTTTATCACAGACTCAATAACTGAATTTTGATGAAGTTAAAAATGTAGCTCTTTTTTGGAATAGCTTCAATAAATTTAATTGAGTTGAAATAGCTGCTTTGACTTTCGATAACTGAATACCTGAATTCACATCACTTGTTAATCGACTCACTAGTACAAATTGAGAGTTAGATGATTAGTGCTGCTGCGAAGCGTTGATATTCAGTTGTGAATCAGATTGAAAGACAAACAGTAGTTTGTTTGATTTTAAACATAGATGTGAACGCTCAATACTAGCGACAGGATTTACTTGTGAAATAGAGTATTTCTTGTGCAGTTACATCTAACAACTCAACAATATCTGCATTTTACAATTTATTAAGCTAAATCTTAATGTTTGATAATTCAAACATTTAAGAAAATTTTCTTTGCGATTTCAAGACGCAAAAAAAAGATGATATGAGTTGACATAAAAACTCATAAAAAATGCTGTACAAAAATGTTGATGGTTATCTCCAATAGAGATAAAATCAGCACGATTATTTATAGCATTAACAGCAATCAAAGCTATTAAAACACACGTTGTTGTATTAATTGAATTAATCAAATGACGAAGACAACTAATGAACCAAAAATCCGTCTTTCTTTCTTAGATGGTATGCGTGGTTTAGCTGCATTATATGTCGTATCTTGTCACATTTTACCGCATCTAGGGGAGAACTTACCTTTGTGGATAATGTTGCCAACAAAACTCATGAGATATGGTTCTTTTAGTGTTGCAGTTTTCATTGTACTTTCTGGCTACTGTTTAATGCTGCCAGTCACTCGCTCTCAAACAGGTTATATTCCCGGAAACTTATTGGATTACTTTAAAAGAAGAGCGCGAAGAATTTTACCACCTTTTTACGCAGCAGTTATTTTATGTTGCTTATTAGCTGTGGTTATATTAAGTTTAGAGAGATTTACTACTTTCCAATGGTATGAAATGAAATTCGACTGGTTCTCTCCTCGATTTTCTTTTGTAGATGTGATTTTGCACTTTCTAGTCATTTACAATTTTGTTCCTGGAACGGATGTTTATGTAATGAATGTGCCATTATGGAGTGTCGCTTTAGAATGGCAGATTTACTTTTTATTTCCTCTGGTTTTTCTTCCTGTATTACGGCGTTGGGGTTTGTTGTCAGTTATTGCACTCGCTTTTTTAATTGGGCTAACACCTCACTATTTATTGAATGGTTATATGGATGTTAGCCGTCCTTGGTTTGTGGGTTCATTTACTATCGGAATGGCTGCAGCCGAGATTGCATTTTCGCAAAAGCCACAACTGGTGAAACTCAGAAAATCTTTACCTTGGGGTAGACTTGCTACAATTTTTGCTGGTATTGCTGTCATCACTGAGTGGAAGAAATTCGGAATTGATGCTTGGATTTTCGAGACTTTTGCTAGTATAGCGGCTGCTTGTTTGATAATTTATTGCACAAAAATTGTGATTTTGCGCAAAACGCCACCTTTAGTTATGCAGCTACTTGAGCATCCTTGGGCGATCGCACTCTCAACTTTTTCTTACAGTCTCTATCTGACTCACGGACCAGTAGAAACATTAGTCAACCACTGGCTTGTTACCCTAAAAATGTCTCCAGTGGTGTTCGCAGTAACATTGTATCTGTTGAGTGTAGGAAGTTCGTTACTTGTTGGTTATTTATTTTATTTAGTTTTTGAGCGACCATTCACATCCAATTTCTTAAAAGAACACAAACTGAAAAATTCAACAAACTGAGGTATGATTATAGTCATTTTTAGTATATTAGTAGTGCTCATAGCTACACTTTTTCCCTTTAATTTTTCTTTTCCAGACAGTCTTTCTCCACAATTAATTTTAGCCAGTTTCGACAATACGAGTTCTTTTGGAGACTTGGTAAACAATATTTTATTGTTTATGCCTTTAGGTTTCGGTTTAACTGCTCTTTCGCAGAGAAAAATGATGAAATTGATGAGTGTATTTTTAATAGTGATACTCATCAGCGCTGGCTTATCATCAATAGTTGAATTTCTGCAAGTTTTTCTACCTTCAAGAACACCTACACCTACAGATATTGTCAACAATACTACAGGTGGATTCGTAGGTATAATTTGCTTTTATCTGTGGCATTCACAACACTTTATATACATCTGGTCGCGTGTAGAAAACAGTAGAGTTGGCAACTCTATTACAAAGATAACGTTATTGTTTAGTGGATATATACTTCTTTCATTTCTGATTTCCATTCTCTGGCAAAATTCGATAGAGCTAAGTAATTGGAGTCTGAATTATCCGCTAATGCTTGGTAATGAGCAAACAGGTAATAGACCTTGGCAAGGCTATATTTCAGAAATGCATATTGCTGATAAAGCAATTGCTAAAAGTGATATATCACGATTATTGAATAGTGAAAATGACTTTGACACTATTAGAAATTATCTGATAGCTTCCTATCAGTTAATCAATAACACAAGTTATCAAGATCGTACTGGGCAACTTCCTGAACTCTCGCCGCAAGGACAGTTACCAAATATTGCAGATGAGAAAGGTGTTGCCTTAAGTTCGAGCCATTGGCTAAAAACAAGAACTCCTGCTACCTATTTGAACAAAAGGATACGTGAATCCTCTCAATTTACAATAATGACTACTGTTGCTACCGCTGATAGAGTTCAGACTGGACCTGCGCGCATTCTTTCAATTTCAAGTAGTACTCTTCATCGTAATTTAACCCTAGGACAGCAAGAAACTAACCTGGACTTGCGGATACGAACACCAATAACTGGAGCAAACGCGGCAGATTTAAAGTTCAGTGTACCTAATTTTTTTACAGATACTAATCCCCATAAAATAGTCATCACTTACTCTCAAGCAAATATCCAAGTATATATAGACAAATTACAGAATTTTTATTCTTTTAATTTACTAGAATTAGTTCCAAAAGAACAGAAGATATTTTACTATGCGTTAACTTTTATCCCTTTAGGAATTTGCCTAACACTCCTTACTATTCGGAAAAATAAAAAGTTAAGTTTTTATAGGTTTTTACTCTTTAGTGGGATATTACTACCTTCTCTAATAGTGGAAAGAATTTTGGTAATTAATACTGGCAAGAGTATCAGTTTAAAAAATATATTGCTTGGTATGTTCTTTACAGGTGTAACTATGCTGATATTAAGATTACGGGCTTCAGCATTGCTTAAAAAGAAGCCTTAAATTGAGTTTTTTTATTCTGTCTGCTGACTTCTTCTTTAATAGAGATGTACTGTTGTATCTAAAACAAAAAGCTTTGACAACAGTACCTGCACTCATTTTAACGAAAATACTCTAGTCCGAATTATAAATCCTCAAGCAGTGCCATTTCCCTTACTAGCTTTAATGACTTTTGCTGGTACTCCAACAGCTATGGAAAAAGGAGGAATATCTTTGTTAACAACTGCTCCAGCACCGATGACGCTTCCTTTACCAATAGTCACTCCATCTAAAATTCTAACTCCAGAACCTATCCAACATTTGTCTTGAATTTCAATCCCTTCACGGCTTAATCCATGCTCTCTATGATTGTTAGCGTAAATGCTTGTATGAGATGCAATCAGACATTCCTTACCAATTTTTATATGACCAGGACCAGCCATACAAACGTAGGGACCTAAATAGGAACCATCACCAATATCAATCAGACAATCACAAACAGTCGCTTTGATATCAACACCGCGATCAATACAAACCTTATTACCAATACGTAACAAGCTATTTGGCGCTCTCATATCAAAGAATACGTCTCGCAGAATTTTAACATAATCACCAACTTCAATCGAACAGCCTCCAAGAAGCTCAACTCCTGTGTGAATGTAAACTCCTCGACCCATGCGAGCAAATATTGGACGATAAGATAGCCGCCGCAATAGAACACCAACGGGACGAGGAACCCATCCCATGAGACTAGTTATGGCCAACTCTATGGTGCGTGACCAAATTGTAGGTGACGTAGTAGACAATTGGTCAATATCAAGTTGTTGCTCAAGTTCTTGAACTGTCATAGTTTTGACCTTTTACTTGGTAGACGACATCTAAATTAGAGTTCTGTTTTTTAACTGATTGCTTAAAACATCAAATTATTGGTTAATTTGCCCTAAAATATATCCCTGATACAAATTATTTTTTCTTACTCCATAGTTGAGGATAAGAGAACTTCCCGCACATCCTTAGTTGCTTTATGCCAATCAAAGTTTGCGATACGCGTAGCGTCAAGCCTCCGGCTTATCGCCTACTGGTGACATTCCTGTTGAAAAGGAAAGTTACTTCTTGCCCAAAAGCTATAATTTATTTCACCCGATGGAATTCTTTAACCTGATTTTTAACACAACAATTCAAGATCAGATTGGATAGGATGAAGCTCATTTTTTTCTCCATGCACTTACAGAAAAACACATCTGATTGTTATTGAGTTTCTGTTGATGTTTATAATCAGGTGTAACTAGTACTAGGGGGGAGCATCTCCGACTTCTGCCATCACGTTAAAATTCACCATCGGTGCAAACAAATAAGCACTTCCTCCATTGCCATAGCGGCTTTGTTGGAGCCAGTTTTTGAATTGTGCTGCTTTCATCATGTTGCACACAGATAGTTTTTCAACTGATTAGATCACTTAGTAATGGCACGATTTTTTGTGACTTCTATCATTTATATGTTTATGATATACCAAATTGCATCACACCAAAGACCTATATTGACGCTCTCCTCTCATCGTAAGCTAAACCCACTTGAATGATGTAGGGAGCCAACATATAGAGACATTTCATACAACGTCTCTTGCCTTGGTGATCAATTTTGTCATTAGCAACTGTATTTGCTGAAAAATAATCTTGTAGCAAAAAGTCTATTGAGCAAATAACAAAAACGTTGTTTGCACCAATCCAACAACAAAGCCTAAAATGCCGCCCAAATTCACAATTGCCTGCAACTCATTTTTAACAATCCCTTCTATTGCTGCTTCTAAATCAGCAGGTGAAGTTGATTTCACGCGGTCAACAATCACTTGGTCAATTGCCAAAATGGGAATTGCCTGAGCTACAATTGCTTCCAAGTCTTTCTCAAAATACCGCTCTAAAACAAGAGCCAGTTCTTTACTGACTACTTCGAGTGAAGCATTCACAACAGGAGAGGAACTGAGGCGATTCACCAGCAACATAGCGACATTTTCCCAGTCAACGGAACTACCTAATCCTTGGAGTAAGTCACTACCACGCGTTTCCGCGTAATTACGGACAGTTTCGCGTGTCGTCTTTCGCAGCTGTCGTACTGTACCTATTGGTAAACTTTCCAAAGAAAAACTTTGTAGAAGTTGCTTAAGGCGATCCCGCAGCTGTAACTGTTGAATCAATTCCTGCAAGCGAGTATTGGTAGCATCTTTCTCATCCAAGCAGTAAGTCCGTAGGCGCGTCAAAGTATTGCGTAAACCAAACAGATTTGCCACAACCCAATAAGTACCGCTGGTTTTTTCCCGAAAACTTTCGTCAATAGTTTGAATCGTGCGATCTGTCAAAAAGTCAATAACTGCTAGTCGCAAAATGTCCGGCGGTATGACAACCTGTAACAACCAATCACCCAGACGAGTGGCTTGTTCGTCGGTTAATTGAAAGTCCAGTAATATCTGGTCAAAAATTTGATTAACTTGCGCCTCTAAAAAGTCTTCCCGCCGCGCCAACACCTTCAAAAGACGTGGTAAGGATTCTCCTAACAAATCCCGTAAAATTCCCGACAAGATTTTAGCAGTTTTCTGCTCTTTATCGGATTTGAGTTGGTCAATTACCAGTCGCAAGATCCAGAGAATTGCTCCTTGGATGCGTTCTGTTTGCAACAATCGCCGCGCTAGTTTTTGCAACTCTTGGGGTGTCAGTAGCGACCCCATAATCGTATCTGAGACATTCTTAGCAAGCCGTTCTTGGTTGCGGGGAATCAATCCAGGTGTAAAAGGTATCTTTCGTCCACCGATGTAAATTGCACGGTAGGGACGAAATAACATTTTGATGGCTATATCGTTAGTGAAGTAGCCAATAATTCCACCCACTATTGGGGGAGAGACATAAAGCCAAAGATGAGACCAATCCAAAGTCATTAGTCATTAGTTATTAGGAACCACTGCGTTGCGGTGAGGCAGTGCGTTGCGGAGCCACTGCCGTGCGCGGGTTAAGCGCGTTGAGGCATGTGGCGTGAGCCAGTACTTGATGAGGGTTTCCCGACAGAGGTATCTGGTGAGACAGCGCTGCAGGAGGTGAGACCAGTGCTGCGGGAGGGTCTCCCTCCGCAGGCATCTGGCGAACCCGAAGGGGTTTCCCGACAGAGACGACGGGCGTTCCCGATAGGCGCAGCCGTGCCGTAGGCATAGGGAGGTTCCCTCCGTTGTAGCAAGTGGCGTTCATTAGTCATTAGTCATTAGCATTAGAAGCAAAGTACTAATAACTAATCATTAACAACTAAGCTTTCGTTATTACTAGCATTCCCATCATATCGTTTGCAACAGGGTAATGTGTTGCTGCTGCAAAACGAACTTTTTGGAGCTATCTCTATAAATTTCCTGTAAACTTAAATTTGGATTAGCGTTTATTTTGTTGTTTCATCGCCACTTTGTGTCATTCATAGCCAATGGTAGCGCTTCCTGCTGGAGCTTCATCATGAGCAGATACTGCGCGCAGCGCGATCGCTATCAGTTCAGCAGACAAATCAAGGAATTTAAGTTCATCTTCGCTCAAAGTCTGGGGTTCTTGCCACTGTAGTGATAAGACTGCCAATACTTCTTGGCAATAGGTTATCGGAATAACCAGATGTGCTTGAACTTTGTTATCGCAGTAGTCAGCAACACCAAGCAACTTTTCGTCATTAAGTACATTGAGCGAGATTTGCATTTCGTGAGTAACGATACGCTGTGCGTCAAGCCTTGGGCTTATCGCCTCAATTGTAAGTGGATCTTGAGCGAGCCAGTTTTTCACTTTACCTGTCGTACTGTAACTTCCTTGATTTGCAGCCAAGGTATTACCCTTTACTAACTGCAATATACAGTTATGAGTTGCAAAATTTTCACCAAATGCCCTAGCAATGGAGTTGAGAGTTGTTTCCAAACAAGTATATTCTTGAGTAAGCTGCACTAAAACACTCAGTAGTGCTATTTGAGCGTGAGCACGTTGCAATTCTTCTGTACGTTGCTTGAGTAAATCGTAAGTTTGGGCTGCTTGTTGGACAACTGCCTTCAATTGCCCTGGATCCCAAGGCTTGGTGATAAACTTATAAACCTGTCCTGTATTAATCGCCTCTACTAAGTCTTGAACATCAGTAAAACCTGTAAGGATAATTCTTAGGGTATCTGGAAACTGAGGCACTGTCTTACTTAGAAACTCAGTTCCCTTCATTTGGGGCATTCGTTGATCGGATATAATCACAGCTACTTCCCCTTCAGTTGCTAAGATTTGCAGAGCCTTCATACCACTGTCTGCTTTCAAGACATGAAAGTCGCGGCGGAAGGTGCGGTAAAGTAAATCGAGATTATCTTGTTCGTCATCAACTACCAAAATTTTTTGCTTTTTTGGTTTTTCTATACTCAATAATGGATGGCGAATCTTATCCAGTTCAGGAGTTTGATTATCCATAAAAACTTTCTAAATCCTTATCGGACAATTTTGTTATATTTCATACCAGCTTCGCTTGGAAACATCATACAAGCAGAAGCAGCAGATACCCGGATCATTTGTGAAGAAATTGACTATTTAAATCTTTTTTACTTATTTATACGAAAAAAATTAGGCGACTAATTTTGATTTTTCAGTATAAAAACGTAATTTAAAAAAGAAAAAACATTTTGCTATAAGACGTAAGCAATAATATTGTAAAACTTCACTTGCTGAATCGATAGAAATACTCAGCTACAGGAAATATAAAGAAACATCGGTTGAGCGTATGAAGACGGAGGCGATTTGAATCACCGTTTTTGGTAAAATGCAACAAGCAATGAACTGCTCTCCCTTGAAGTTGTTAGTGGATTATGACTGACCAACCACCCAATGCTCAAAATTCGGATAATAGTGAAATCGCACAAGAATTGGTGCGAAAGCTCAGACAAAAGCAAGGCACCTGGGTGGAATGGGGAATTGCGATCGCCCAACTGCAAAAACTTGGTTATGATCCCCAAGCCATATTTGAAGGAACTGGATTTGAGCCGATACAACAAAATCAAGTCGTTGTTGGCTCTCAAGTATACAATTCCATAGAAAAGGTTGGTGCATCTCAAGCAGCGCGATCGCATTACTCAACACGAGGTAGTGATGTTTTGTACGAACTACGCCTACTCACCCAAGAAGAACGCGCAGCAGCTGCAGAACTCACCTTCCTGCACAAACTTGACATTGATGAGGCGCGGGAAGTCGCCAAAGCAGTAAAGGATTTCTCTCGCTTTGGTACCCTACCAGAGGGGTTTGAAAGTCATCCGGGAGATGCTGTAGCATATCACTGTTGGAAACTCGCCCGCCAAAACTCAGACTTACAAGAACGCTCCCGCCTGATAGCAAAAGGTTTACGTTTCGCTCACTCACAAACAGCAAGGAAGCAAATCGAACAGTTATTAACAGATTTTACGGTAGTCCCCAAACGTCCTGCTCCCTTGTTGCCCTTTTATCGCCTGGACTCTGAGGAAGAATTACCGCGTATGATACCAGTTGTGGGTGAGTTGCCAATAACCGCACAAGATTTCAAAGCAGTACCCATAGTAGAAGGGATAGAACCATTTGGTATGGTCAAGTTTGCTGGAGAGCAAGCTTGGGTAGCGTTACCAGGTTGGCAGATTTTGTTGAGTGCAGAAGATCCAGTGGTGATTTTGTGCAAGAGCAATAGCTTTCCCAACCAAACACAAAATTCCTCACAACCTGTGTTAGTTGTTGTAGATCGGCAAGAGCGAGAATGGGACTCTAACAGTTACTTTGTTGTTGATAACTCTGGTGAATTAGATTTCCAATGGTTTGAAACAGCACCGGAAATTCCCATACTTGGGAAAATTATTGTGATTGTGCGACCAAAGAAGATTTTGGATGAAAATGTGACCAAGGACTTTTGGCAGATTGACGAGTGAACTACCTACACTGACCTAACGGTACAGTGTAAGCTTCCCAATTCATTGGGGATTGCCTCAGCCTTCATAGATTTTTTACGTCCTGAAGACTTTGGTCTTACATCCCCATCACAAGTTAGCAAAAGCAATATCTGATTGTGGATGGGGAACTTTTACCAACTTTTTAGCTTACAAGCTAGAACGCGAAGGTGCAAAGTTGGTTGAAATTGACAGATGGTTTCCCAGTTCTAAACTGTGCTCTAATTGTTTCTATCAGATGGGTGAAATGCCGTTAGATGTGAGGGAATGGACTTGCCCTCATTGCGGTACTCATGATGATCGAGATGGTAATGCAGCCATCAACATTAGAGCGGAAGGAATCAGAATGCTTGCACTGAGCGGTGTCGAAGTGCTAAAGGTGAGCCAGTGCGGTCTTGGGGTCTCCCCAAGTGGAGCAACTGGCGAACCCGTAAGGGCGGAAGGTTCAGCCGTCTGGTGCTGTAGGAGGGGAGGTAAGACCCAAGATGGGACGAAAGTCTCATTTAGGGCACTCGCCTATGAGTACAGAAGCCCCGTCCGCCTATACGGCGGGGTAGTTCACGTTTGATTTATTCACCAGAGTTCGGCGGCTTTACTTCTATGAAGCCTCCACTAAAGTACTTGATGTTTTCACTTTAAATAAGTTGATTGATAGAATAAAATATTATTTTTATTCAAATTTATAAATTCAACTAATCAAAAGATGAAATACAAAAAAAGGTAGAGCTGTTGGATGCTCTACCTTTGTTTTATCAGAAGAATAAAGAAATATTAAGTCTTCTTTGTTTCTATTCAACGACAGGGGTCAACAATTCCCGGCGCTGTTCAGCTCTGACAATCACATTACCAGTGTCATCCACATCAACAATGGCTGTATCACCATCTTTAATGCGACCAGACAGAATCTCTTCCGCTAGGCTATCTTCTAACAAGCGCATAATTGCCCGACGTAATGGTCTTGCGCCGTAGCTAGGGCTATAACCTTCTTCGATGAGACGGTTGTTGAATCTATCGGTGACTTCCAGTGTGATGCCTTTTTCTGTCAAGCGACCAAACACTTCCTTGAGCATGATAGTAGCGATTTGAGAGACCTCTTCTTTGCTCAATTGACGGAAGACGATGATTTCATCCAGTCGGTTGAGGAACTCAGGACGGAAGTATTGCTTGAGTTCTTCGTTAACCAAGGATTTAATCCGGTTGTATTGCGCTTCTGTTTGATCTTCAGCGACATCAAAGCCGAAGCCGCTACCACTCTTCTCGATTACCTTGGAACCGATATTGGAAGTCAAAATCAGCAAGGTGTTCTTGAAGTCTACGGTGCGACCTTTCGCATCGGTTAAGCGACCGTCTTCTAAAATTTGCAATAGCATATTAAAGACGTCGGGGTGTGCTTTTTCGATTTCGTCGAATAGCACAACTGTGTAAGGACGACGACGCACAGCTTCGGTCAGTTGACCACCTTCGTTATATCCGACATAACCAGGAGGCGAACCAATCAGCTTGCTGACGGTATGGCGCTCCATATATTCCGACATATCTAGGCGAATCATCGCTTCTTCGGAACCGAAGAAGTAAGAAGCCAAAGCTTTTGCTAACTCGGTTTTACCTACACCTGTTGGACCAGAGAAAATGAAGCTAGCAATGGGTCGATTAGGATTTTTCAAACCGACACGAGCGCGACGAATTGCACGTGAAACTGCTTTGACAGCATCTTCTTGACCAATCAAGCGTTGATGCAGGGTGTCTTCCATGTGCAGCAGCTTCTCGGATTCAGATTCGGTGAGTTTGTTCACCGGAACTCCTGTCCAGGAAGCGACAATGTGAGCAATGTCTTCTTCGGTAACGACAGGTTCGTCACCTTCAGTGCGAGTACCGTTGGTCTTGCTTTGAGCAATGGCGCGAATTTCGGCTTTGATTTCCATTTCGCGATCGCGCAACTCCCCAGCTCTATCAAAGTCTTGAGCGCGGACTGCATCGTCTTTTTCTTTCAAAATCTGACGCAGTTCTTTGTCCAATTCTTTAGCTGCAGGGGGTAATTGCGAGTTAATCAAGCGAACCCGACTTCCTGCTTCGTCAATCAAGTCGATTGCTTTATCTGGAAGGTAACGGTCACTGATATATCTATCAGATAACTTCGCCGCTGCAAGCAAAGCTTCATCGGAGATTTTCAGCTTGTGGTGCTGTTCGTAGCGCTCGCGCAGTCCATAGAGAATCTCAATCGTCTCATCAACTGACGGCTCACCCACCATGACTGGCTGGAAGCGGCGCTCTAGGGCTGCATCCCGCTCGATGTGTTTGCGGTATTCATCTAGAGTTGTGGCTCCGATGCATTGCAATTCACCTCGCGCCAAGGCGGGTTTGAGGATATTTGCTGCATCGATTGCGCCTTCTGCCGCACCTGCACCAATTAAGGTGTGGACTTCGTCAATCACGAGAACAACATTGCCCGCCTGACGGATTTCATCCATGATTTTTTTCAGGCGTTCTTCAAATTCACCCCGGTACTTGGTTCCGGCGACAAGTAAACCGATATCCAGGGTTACCACACGTTTGTCTTCTAAGATGTCGGGGACATCTTTATTAGCAATGCGTTGTGCTAAACCTTCGGCGATCGCGGTTTTACCTACCCCTGGTTCCCCAATCAGGACGGGATTATTTTTTGTCCGCCGACCCAAAATCTGGATCACCCGTTCAATTTCTTTGGCGCGTCCTACTACAGGATCGAGTTTGCCATCTGCTGCCATTTGGGTCAGATTTGAGCCAAACTCGTCCAATGTCGGGGTTTTATTTCCACGTGGTTGACCACCAGCGCTCACCTCAGCTGTTTCTCCCAGCATTCGGATCACTTGGGTTCTTACCTTAGAAAGGTCCACTCCTAGGTTTTCTAGAACTCTGGCTGCTACACCTTCCCCTTCTCGGATCAAGCCCAACAGCAGATGCTCGGTGCCAATGTAGTTATGCCCTAATTGGCGCGCTTCTTCCAAGGATAGTTCCAGAACGCGCTTTGCCCGTGGCGTAAACGGAATTTCCACAGCGACAAAGCCGGAGCCTCGACCTATGATTTTTTCTACTTCAATCCGAGCGTCTTTGAGATTGACACCCATAGACTTCAGCACCTTAGCCGCTACTCCGGTACCTTCTCCAATCAGACCCAGGAGGATCTGCTCGGTACCTACGAAATTATGCCCAAGACGGCGAGCTTCTTCTTGGGCTAGCATAATTACCTTTATGGCTTTTTCTGTGAAGCGTTCAAACATATGGCATTCATCCCATCACCTGCGTCGTGCCGGTACGCTGATTTTAGCACAGGCAAAGATTGCGGATGCTTGTATAAACAAATAGACATCCGACAATGTTTGACCCAGCTTGGTGGGACAATTGCTAATTTTTCATGACTTTTATTTAATTTTCTTTACTTTTGTACGGTCAGTGTGCTGAGGAGCGTAATCTTATTTACCTTTTTAGGCTTGACCACGGATAATAAGTGGCTGGATTAAAAAGTTTTTTATTCAATCCCAAATAACACCTAATATCATATTCTCAGTTTCATCTCAAGCTTTTTTTGAACTTTATGAGATTTTCTTATGTTATTTTAGAAAATAAACAGAAATTTTCATAAAAGCAGGTAAGTAAGAGGACTAGGATGCTTTTGTCAAGCGATCGCGAATGATAATGTCCCAGTCATATAAAGTTTTCTGAAATTGTGGCTGTTGCAAATTTCCAAGCCATAAAATCAGCGCGTCTTCATCATCTTTGTAATAGCGCCGCCGCCGCCCGGCTATTTTAAAGCCAAATTTTTCATATAAAGAAATTGCTGCTGAATTAGAAGCTCGCACTTCGAGGGTTGCTCGCTCTAAACCGCGTCTGCAAGCATTTTTCAGCACAGAATACAAAAGAGCCTGTCCAAAACCTTGACGGTGGTATTGAGGATGAACCGCCAAGATAGTGATGTGAGCTTCATCTAAAATTGACCAAAAACAACTTATTCCTAGTAGCCTGACAACAGATACACCAGAGAACAAACCCAATAAATCACTGTTAGGGCTATCTAACTCGCGTTGGTAGCCTTCGAGAGTCCATAAACCACCGAAGCAGATTTGGTCGAGTTCCAGCACTGCACTCAAATCTGCTGAAGTGAGGTGTTTGATTTCTAATTCTAATTTGCTCACACTTATTCGTAAAAGTACAACGCCTTTGTAAACTGAGAAGCGGAGGAATTACTCACGCCTATAATTTAGAGAAGGACAAATCTTATAGTTATGGTATCGACACACCCTGCTGGGGTTCAATATTCTGGTAGTCAGTATTTACCACAAGCAAACCCTCAAAACATCAGTCTTTCACCAAATCAGCAACTTTTGCCGTTAACAGCCAGAGTTAACAATCATGATCATCTCGAAATTGGCGGTTGTGACGTCACAACGTTAGTTGAACAATTTGGATCACCGCTCTATATTTTAGATGAGCAAACCCTGCGAACAGCTTGTCGTCAATATCAAGACAGCTTCAAACGTTATTACAAGGGGGAATCTCAGGTACTGTACGCTTCCAAAGCGTGGAGTTGTATTTCTGTTTGTGCGATCGCACACGATGCTGGTTTAGGAATAGATGTCGTCTCTGGGGGTGAACTCTATACAGCCCTGAGTGCGGGTGTCAATCCCGATAAAATCTATTTCCACGGCAATAATAAATCCCACCAAGAACTAACTTTTGCCATTGAGTCTGGCTGCATCATTGTAGTAGATAACTGGTATGAGTTACGTACTTTGGTGGATATAGCTAAACAAACAGCAACACAACGTTCTATCCGCATCATGTTGCGTTTAACGCCAGGTATCGAATGTCACACCCACGAGTATATTCGCACGGGACATTTAGATAGCAAATTTGGCTTTGATCCCAATCAACTAGATGATTTGTTTACTTTTGTCAGTCAACAATCTGTGATTAACTGTCTGGGATTACATGCTCACATAGGTTCCCAAATTTTTGAACGTCAACCTCATCAAGATTTAGCTGCGGTGATGGTGCAGTGGCTAAATAAAGCTGCTGGATATGGTTTATCGATCAAAGAGTTGAATGTGGGAGGCGGCTTAGGGATTAAGTATACAGAATCGGATGATCCACCTAGCATAGAAGAGTGGGTGAAACCGATTTGTGAAGTTATTCAACAAGCTTGTGCTGCAAACAATTTGCCTTTGCCCAAATTATTATCTGAACCAGGGCGTTCACTGATTGGAACAGCTTGTGTGACAGCATACTCTATTGGTTCATCCAAGGTAATTCCAGAAATACGTACCTATGTAGCAGTTGATGGAGGAATGTCTGACAATCCGCGCCCAATCACATACCAGTCTGTGTATCGCGCAGTCGTTGCTAACCGAATGTCTGCTCCAATAACAGAAAGTGTAACAATAGCTGGCAAACATTGTGAATCTGGGGATATTCTAATAAAAGATGCCCGAGTGCCAAAAATTGAATCTGGGGATATTCTTGTAGTTATTGCGACTGGTGCTTACAATTACAGTATGGCATCTAACTACAATCGTCTGCCCCGACCGGCAGCTGTTATAGTAGCGAATGGCGAAGCAAACTTGATTTTGCGACGCGAAACTTATCAGGACTTAATTCGACAGGACTGCCTACCGCAAAGACTTAAAAGCTAGTTATTACGAGCCACTGCGTCCTTCAGGTTTCCTGCAAGGAACGCTGTGGAATTAGGCAGTGTGCCCTTCGGCTGCGCTCAGGGTAAACTTTTACGGGTTTCCCGACAGTAGCGCAATTGCCGTAGGCGCAAGCGTACGCCAAAAGCATACGCGCAAGCGTCTCTTCGCGTAGGATATTAGCTCCTGCCAGAAGAAGCAGGTAAACAGGAACACAAAAGCAATGCTTTCGGGGAAAGCCTGTGTAAGTAGACTATAGAAAGCACGCAAGTGGCATTCATTAATTAATCACGCTATGAGCTGTTAACTGTTGATTCACTTTATTAGAGGCAAAAGGTTAAATCCAGAGTCATGGGAGATTGGTGGACGCAATGGCTGACAAACCTAGAAAGGTCACAGTCCTTGCTGATTGGGACTCTGGATATAGGGTTAGTACTGGCGCTCACGTACATGATACTTATCATTATTAATGAGCGCCGGACATTGTGGATGGTTAGAGGATTTATTGTTCTGATGCTCGCATCAGCAATCAGTAGCAGATTGCATTTACAACTGCTGAACTTTGTACTGGAAAAGTTAGTAATTGGCTGTGCTGTGGCAATGGCGGTTGCTCTGCAATCAGAGTTCCGCCGATTTTTGGAACAATTAGGACGCGGCGAATTCCAGCAGTTGTTTCAACCGTCCCGTCTGGCGGTTCCCAAATACAATAGTGTCATTGACGAAATTGTTGATGCTGTTAGAGAACTGTCAAAAAATCGAATTGGAGCTTTGCTCATTTTGGAAACCACTGGTCCTATTGATGAGCGGGATTTTTCTGTGCCAGGAGTAAAGCTGAATGCCGAAGTGTCAAAGGAACTTATACAGACAATTTTTCAGCCGAAAACTTTATTACACGATGGGGCGACGTTAATTCGTGGCTCGCGGATTGTGGCATCAGGTATAATCTTACCGCTATCGGGACGCACAGCCTCACGCCAGTTGGGAACACGCCACCGAGCGGCGATGGGAATTACTGAGCGGGTCGAAAATTGCATTTGTGTCGTTGTATCAGAAGAAACGGGTTCTATTTCCTTAGCGGAACGAGGTACCTTAAATAGACCGCTGACGATCACAAAGCTCAAAGAGTCTCTCGATACTCGCTTTTCTCCAAATGTGGATCGCGAACCTGGTGCTCCTGGTTTGTTAAGTTTGGGTCGTCAAATTCGTAGTAAGGTACTAGCACTCATTTCACGTTTACTCGGATTACCATCGACCGCTTCGCGACGAGATAAAAAATGACAGCACAACACACTGAACTACGAGATTTGCCCTCTGACTTGAAACAAGAATTCTTGCCCAGACACGTTGCAGTCATTATGGATGGCAATGGTCGATGGGCTAAGCGTCAAGGTCTTCCCCGGATTATGGGTCATAAAGCTGGTGTAGATGCGCTGAAAAATTTACTACGTTGTTGTGATGATTGGGGAATTGGAGCGCTAACAGCTTATGCTTTTTCAACTGAGAACTGGGGAAGACCAACCGAAGAAGTCGATTTTTTGATGACTTTATTTCAGCGAGTTTTGCGCCAAGAACTGCGTGAAATGATGAAGGAAAATGTTCAAATTAGATTTGTGGGTAATTTGAGTGTTTTACCTCTTGGGCTTCAAAAAGAAATCTCTCATTCAATGGAAGAAACAAGAAACAATCGCGGTATAAAATTCACCGTCGCAACCAATTACGGAGGTAGACAGGAGATTTTACAGGCGTGCCGTACAATTGCTCATAAAGCACAGCAAGGTTTGCTTCAACCAGATGAAATTGATGAGGCAACATTTGAACGTCACCTCTATACAGAAGGGGTTTGTGACCCAGATTTATTAATCCGTACAAGTGGGGAAATGCGGGTCTCGAATTTCCTTCTCTGGCAAATCGCTTATGCAGAAATTTATATTACAGAAGCCTTGTGGCCGGATTTTAACCGCAATGAATTTTATCGCGCCCTATGCGCTTATCAGCAACGAGAGCGTAGGTTCGGCAAAGTGTGATAAGAGGGGATGAGTACCGGACCAGGGAGAAGGCAGAAGAAGAGCTAATGTTCTTTTCTTGCCCCCCAACACCCCACAAGAGCGCCTCGTTTCCTCTTTTTACCTTACTCTCACACTGCCTGACCTTGTGTATCCTTCTTCTATGGTCCGGAAAAAACAGCCCGTTCTATGTCCTCTCGACTGAGGGAATACTTGAACGCACGTTGGATATCTTGTCCATCATCTCCAGCTTTGAGATACCGCACGATGATTTGCTCAATATCTAGCGAGAGTTCTGCTTGCCAAGTAGATCGCTGTAGCCGCCAGCAATGCAGTTGTTGTTCATCTCGTTGACAGCCTTGCTCTCTCAACCAATATTCAATTTGGGGGAGAGCATGGTTGTATAACGGTGTTTCCGGGGGAGGAAGAGCCATAATTTCAGTCAAGAGTCAATATTGACACTCATCGCACCTTTAGGCGCGAGGATTCTTGCTTCATCCGTCCTCCCTAGGTCTTCAAATGCAAGCATTCAAAATACCCCCGTTTGGATACGTCCACAAGCGCACACGGACTGCCCGACCGCGTTTGAAAGGATTTATTCAATTGCTTTTTACTCTTTCCTACACTATGTCGCACTCAGCTGAGCATTGTAGATGGGGAGCACCCAACTCTGCCTCACGATAGTCTTTTAGACTATGGGCAATATTATTATCCCGTATTTTTGGATACGCTGTCAATTCTGGAAAAGCCGTCCTAAAAGGACGGGGCTTTAGACCCAGCTTTTCGGTAAAAAGTTAAAAATTAGTTTTTAATTTGGAATTTCTGAAGGGACACTTGGTTGAGAAATAGTGGTATTGGGTTGTTGTATTGCTGGAGTATGTAGTCTTTGTGTTTGAAAGGCACCTTCACCACGGGTTAAGCCGATCGCGATCGCCAATAACAAGCAACCCAAAAGGGTTAATCCTAAAATAAACAAAGCAAAGATTTCACCAGCGCTGAGTGGGCGATCGCTGGCGTCAAGGTAAGCTGATTTAGACCAGTCGTAAGAATAGGAAACTGGGTGATTCAAGTCGGGGGGTGCTTGGATGACTCCAAAGCGGGAATAGCCAATTTTCAGGTCGTAGCTAAGCCGCCGTTCTGGGTTGCTTAAGGTAGCATACGCCTCGTTGAGTTGCTGAAATTTGGCAGTTGCTACAGCAGTGGGTAATTTTGTCGTATCTGGATGATAGTGCTTGCTCAATTCCCGGTAAGCACGACGGATTTCAATTACCGATGCTGAGGGATGCAGTCCTAGAAGGGAGTAATAGGTTGGTTTGCTGCTTTGTGGCATTGCCCCATTTTGATTCACAGCCGTTTCACTCACCTAGCTAAACGTTTTTTCTAATATTCTAAACCTAATTATTCCCTCAGCAGTTTAAATCCGTCACGAGTCTGTGATTGGTTGTTGGTTGTCAGTTGTCAGCTACTAGGCAGTAAGGGGGTAAGAGTATAGGGGAGCCAGTACTGATAGCGAAGCGTGGCACAAAGTGCCATAGGAGGTTTTCCCGACCTAGGTATCTGGCGTGTGTAGGGGCTAATTATCCCTGACACCCCTACACCCCTACACCGGCTTCGTTGGCGTACCAGACAGCAAAGGGCCCTTAGGCTTGGTCACAAACGACTACCAACAATTAACGATTCATCATCGCTATTTTACCAAATCGGTGCGGGGTTTAAAGGTTTCTATCTGTCGTAACTTTTCGTAAAGTTCACGTTCTTGTTCAGTAATATTTTTTGGAGCTACGATCTGAATTTCTACCAATTGGTCACCACGTTCACCGTTTTCCTTGGGGTAACCTTTGTTGGCAAGACGGAAGCGTTGACCTGAACGTACACCGGGGGGAATAGACATTTTTACTGGTCCGTCTAAGGTTGGCGCTTCTATCTGTCCTCCTAAAACTGCTTCAGTGGGAGTGACTGGAACCTGACAAAAAACATTTGAGCCTTCTATTTTAAATAAATAATGAGGGTTTACTGTAATTTTTAAGTATAAATCGCCATCATTGATACCTTGGTTTTTCAGGCGGATGGTTTGACCTGTGACCATACCAGGAGGCATATTGACTTCGAGCGAACGCCCATCTTCAAGCCGAATCCTCTCGCTTCCACCTTTGTATGCTTTTTCCAATGGTAACGTTAGTCTTGCTTCTATATCTCGGCGAGTGGGGCGAGAATTAACTGTGTATTGAACTTTTCTGTTTGTGGAACTAAAGGGATCACTCTCTACTCCAGTTGTGGAAGTTCCATTTTTGGTGTCTTTACGAACACCTACACCAATGACTTGATTGATAAAACTATCAAAATCAGAATATCTACCAGGATCTACCTCTTGATTGCGGGTACGACCGTTTGTACGATTCCAGCCGTTTTCTCGTGAAGCTGCTTGTTTGTCAAAACCTTTTTGTTTCCAAAAGCGACTAAATTGGTCATATTGCGCCCGTTTCGCTGTGTCAGAAAGAACTTCATAAGCCTCTCCGATATCTTTAAATTTTTCTTCTGCTGCTTTGTTTCCTGGATTGAGGTCTGGGTGATACTGACGCGCTAACCGTCGATAGTTCTTTTTGAGATCTTCATTGGACGCATCTTTCGTTACTCCTAAAATCTCGTAGTAATCCCGAAAATTCTGCAAATTTGGCATAGTTTCAGTTGTTTATTTTTAAGTTTTAAATTCTCACTTTTTTAGTGGTTATTCATTAATTCTTTAACGACTAACTAATTACCTATTACCTCTTACAAACTACTAAATCCGAATTTAAAATCAACCTTTTTTTTCTGTTGATTTTATCTGTTAATACTTTTTTTGAGGTACTAGGGGCGGGGTTTCCCGCCTTAATATCTATCAGACGTTATAACCAATTATCATCGTCATCATCCCAATTATCCTGGTAGCTAGGACGGGGTTTGCGTGAAGAACCGGTGTTATCAGAGGAACGATCTCTCCTGTCATAATCTCTGTTGTAGTCCTTGTTATAGTTCCTGTCTGTGTCATAGTAATCGCGATCGCCCCTGGCGGGGCTTCGCCCATCGCGTTCGCGCAGCGTGCCCGGAGGGCTCAGCGGGCGCTCTGCGCCATCGCCCCTTGGGCGGCTTCCTCCAAACGAATCGCGGTATGTATCCCTTTGATAATCGCGATCATCGCCTCTTAGGCGGCTTCCTCCTGGAGGATCTCGGTCTTTTTCGCCAGTGAAGATTTCACGGATAGTACCAAACAAGTCATCCTCTTCATCATCAACGTAGTACTGGCGGATCTCACGGTTTAGATCATATAAGGCATCTTGCAAGTCGGCGTAAGCTTGGTCAATCCCTCTGTCATCATTTTCTTTCAAACTTTCGCGCAGTTCTCGGCAGATATTATCAATTCTTTGGCGGCGGCTGCGAGCAAGCTGCATGCCAAAATCCAACGCCACTTCTCTAAGTTGTCGTTCTGCTTGGATAATCAATGCTTCAGCACGAGTGCGTTTTTCTACCCGTTCTTTCCGCTCTCTGTCAATTTCAGCATATTTTTCAGCATCCTGAATTGCCTGCTTGATTTCCCCTTCGCTCAAGGTAGAAGCACCTTGAACTGTAATACTTTGTTCTCTGCCTGTGGTTCTATCCAGAGCGGTCACCTGTAATATTCCGTTCGCGTCTATATCAAATGATACTTGTACTTGCGGAATACCACGTGGGGCTGGAGGAATACCATACAGTTTAAACCGTCCGAGAGACTTATTATCTACTGCCATCTCCCGTTCGCCTTGGACGACGTGGACTTCCACTGTATTTTGATTATTTTCTGATGTGGAAAAAATATCAGAGCGGCGTACTGGTATGGTGGTGTTGCGGGGAATCAGTTTTTTCATGACGCCGTTGACGGTTTCTAATCCCAAAGACAGGGGTGTCACATCTAACAGCAGGACATCCTTGAGTTCACCAGCGAGAATACCCGCTTGTATTGCTGCACCTACGGCCACAACTTCATCTGGATTGACATTTTGGTTGGGTTGTTTGCCAATCATTGCTCGTACAACCTGCTGTATCATTGGCATTCGGGTAGCACCACCAACCAGCACTACTTCATCAATATCTGCTGGTGTTAAACCAGCGTCTTTCATGGCGCGTTTGACTGGAAGGCGTACACGTCCAAGTAAGTCATCAGACAAACCTTCAAACTCAGAACGAGTCAAACGAGTTTCGAGATGTTTTGGACCTTCTTGATCAGCAGCGATAAAAGGTAAATTAATATCGGTGACGCTGACAGAGGAAAGTTCTATTTTGGCTTTTTCAGCTGCTTCTAACAAACGTTGTAAAGCTGAGCGATCGCGTCTTAAATCTACCCCTTCAGTTTCCAAAAATTTCTCTGCCAACCAATCGACTATTTTTTTATCAAAATCGTTACCACCGAGTTGCGTGTCTCCACTTGTGGATCTGACTTCAAACACTCCATCCCCAACGTCTAAAATCGACACATCAAACGTGCCACCACCCAAGTCAAAGACTAATATAGTTTCAGTGCTGCCGCGATCCAATCCGTAAGCCAAAGAAGCGGCTGTCGGTTCATTGAGAATTCGTAGTACTTCCAAGCCTGCTATTCTACCAGCATCTCGTGTTGCTTGCCGCTGAGAATCATTAAAATAAGCAGGTACGGTGATGACTGCCCCTGTCACTGGACTACCCAAGTACTTACTGGCGTCCTCTGCCAGTTTCTTTAGTACCATTGCGGAAATTTCTTCTGGAGCAAAATCTTTATTTAGACGAGGACAAGAAATTTTAATGTTACCAACTTCATCTTTGCGGATAGTATATGGGATTCGCTTGGAATCTGGACTCAGTTCGCCATACCTGCGCCCAATGAAGCGTTTAACGGCGAAAAAGGTATCTTGTGGGTTGAGGAGGGTTTGCCGTCGTGCCATTTGCCCAACAACTCTTTCGCCTTCTTTGGTGAAGCCAACTACGGAGGGAGTCGTTCGCATTCCTTCTGCATTGGCAATCACCACCGGCTTGCCACCCTCCATGACGGCAACTACTGAGTTGGTTGTACCCAAGTCAATGCCGACTACCTTGCCCATGCGTTTTTGTTCTCCTATAGTGTCTTATAAATTAATTTGTTTAGATCTAATGCTTGATTTATTGTATCTTGCTGTTGAGAATTACATGGTCAAACAGTGTTCCTTGTTAGTTAATTTGTGAATCTAAAGAACGAAATCGAAAATCACCTTACCTCGATCGCCCGCGATCGCGATCCCTATCTAGCTACTGCTGGACATTTCTTTGTCCAAGAATACATTCGTCAACAATTTGCTCAATGGGGAAGTGTGGAAATCCACACCTTTAAAGTCGGGAGCAAAACTTGTCAAAACCTCATTTTGAATTTACCTTCACAACCTGAGTCCGAAAAAAGAGATTTGCCTCCTATTTTAATTGGTGCCCATTATGATGCTGTTCCTGGAACGCCAGGCGCTGATGATAATGCTACAGGTATAGCAGTTTTGCTGGAATTGGCAAGAATGTTTGCTGCCCAACCAACAAAATATCCCCTGCGGCTGGTAGCTTTTGATATGGAAGAATACGGCTTATTAGGTCCTTCTGGTGCTTCTGAGTATGCAGCCGAGTTGCGACAACAAGATCAGCCGCTACGGTTAATGATTTCTCTAGAAATGTTGGGCTATTGCGATCGTACCCCTGGTTCGCAAACTTACCCATCTCCTTTAGAACGCTTTTACCCAAATCGTGGCGATTTTATTGCTTTAATTGGCAATTGGCGCACAATTCGTGACTTAATTTCTATTAGCCGCAGTATTCGTAAAGTTGGCGTACCCAGCCATTGGCTACCAGTACCTAACAGAGGTTTAATACTTCCACTGACTCGACGAAGTGATCATGCACACTTTTGGGATCAAGGTTATCCTGCAATGATGGTGACAGATACAGCCAATATGCGAAATCCAAACTATCATAAACCCAGCGATACTATTGAGACTTTGGATTTAGATTTTCTGACTGGTGTTTGTCAAGGATTAGAAAGTGGTATTCGGTATTTGTGAAAAAAACGATATGTTTTGATTGAACAGTATTGAACTAGAAGGTTTAGAACAAGAGTTTTTAAAATATGTTTATCAACAACAGGTAACCTTATTATGGTTAAGACAAGTATCAGAAAAAAAATCACATTAGAAGATTTTTGAGCGCTTCCAGAAGGAGATGTCAACTATGAGTTTGTAGATAGTTATGCAGTGCCTAAAGTTTCTCCTAAATTCTTTCATTCGACTTTATAATTAACTCTGTGACTCTTGCTTCGTACTTGGTGTCAAGGAAAAGGTAGAATCGGTTCAAAGTGGGCAATTATTTGAAAACGTCAGGGGCAAGATTGGGCACCTGTACCCGCTTTGACTTATATTGATTACCAAAGTTTACCTAAAAGCTGGAAGCGCAATGAAGCTTGTCCTGTTCCTCCAGAATTGGTAATCTAAATTATTTCTCCAGACCAAACAATGAAGGAATTTGAAGACAAAGCACGAGATTATTTTGATGCTGGAGTGTCACGGGTTTGGATTGTCGATCCAGAAGCAATAACTATCAAAGTTTTTGTCTCGGCTGAAGAAAGTCAAGTTTACAGTGATAATATGCCGATTGTGGATACTCTGTTTCCTGGTTTGGAGTTAACAGTTAGACAAGTTTTTGAAGAGGCAGAATTGCTTTGAATGTTGGTGGTGCTTTTGTAGTTACGAATAATTAGAATTTGTTACCCAAAGTTAAGAAAACTTTTTAAGTGAGTTATTGTCTGTGAACTAAGTTTACGGAGTTTTTTCTGCAACAGGCAATAGTATCAGCTTAAACCGCTAGAATAGAGATTTGGAGCATTGTGCATCCGGTTATGAGTCTTCCTATAGTTGCTATTATTGGTCGCCCGAATGTGGGCAAATCTACCTTGGTCAATCGTCTTGCCGAGGAACAATCTGCTATTGTTCATGATCAACCAGGTGTGACGCGCGATCGCACTTATAAACCAGCATACTGGCGCGATCGCGACTTTACAGTTGTTGATACTGGTGGTTTAGTCTTTAATGATGATACCGAATTTTTACCATTGATTCGTCAACAAGCAATGGCAGCCCTAGCAGAGGCAAGTGTTGCTATTTTTGTAGTAGATGGTCGCACAGGACCAACACCCGCTGATGAAGAAATTGCTGAGTGGTTGCGACAACAAAAAGTCCCTGTTTTGCTAGCTGTCAATAAATGCGAATCCCCAGAACAAGGTTTGATTCAAGCTGCCGAATTTTGGGAATTGGGTTTGGGGGAACCTTTCGCCATCTCTGCTATTCATGGAAGTGGTACAGGAGACTTACTTGACGTAGTGATTAACTACCTTCCTGCTACAGCAGAAGTACCAGAAACCAACGAGATTAAAGTAGCAATTGTGGGACGTCCCAATGTTGGAAAATCCAGTTTATTGAATACTTTTGTGGGAGAAACAAGGGCAATTGTTAGCCCAATTTCTGGTACAACCCGTGATGCAATTGATACTATTGTGGAACGAAACGGGCAAATTTACCGCTTGATTGATACGGCAGGAATTCGCAAAAAGAAGAATGTAGAATATGGTCCGGAATTCTTTAGCATCAACCGCGCTTTTAAAGCAATTCGTCGCGCTGATGTGGTTTTATTGGTGATAGATGCCCTTGATGGTGTCACCGAGCAAGACCAAAAATTAATTGGGCGGGTTACTGAAGAAGGTCGAGCTTGTATTATTGTGGTCAATAAGTGGGATGCTGTCGAAAAAGACTCTTACACCATATATGATTACGAAAAACATCTGCAAGAACGACTGCATTTTACTGAATGGGCAGAAATGATTTTTGTCAGCGCCTTGACTGGACAACGGGTAGAAAAAATTTTGGAATTGGTTGATAAAGCAGCCGAGTCACACAAACGTCGTGTGAGTACAGCGGTGATCAACGAAGTTTTGGAAGAAGCAATAGGTTGGCACTCGCCGACAGTCTCTCGTGCTGGACGCCAAGGCAAAATTTACTATGGCACACAAGTTAGTAGTCAACCGCCTACAATAGCATTGTTTGTCAACGATTCTAAACGCTTTAACGATAACTACCGGCGCTATATCGAGCGACAATTTCGGCAACATTTGGGCTTTCAAGGAACTCCTATCCGTATACTATGGCGGAGTAAAAAAGCCCGTGAAGTCGAAGGTACTAATGCCAATCGAGCAACCCGCGTGTAATAGTGGTCACAAGTCATCAGTCATGAGTCTTTGGCAATTGACTAATGACTGATGGCTGATCGTCACCTACGGAGGGAAAACGCCAGGTGCTTCAACGGGGGGAACCCCACGCCAGACGCATCAAGTCGCGAAACCCTTTCGGCAGTCGCTCATGGGGGAAACCACGCCAGATTCCTAGGTCGGGAAACCCTCATCAAGAACTGGCTCCCCAAGACCCTTCGGGAACGCCCGTCACCTAGGTCGGGAAACCCTCCTGCGCCGTGCTGGCTCACTAACGACTAATGATTATAAATGGATTTACTGCGATCGCTGCCAATTGGGCTTTACTTAGAACAACCTCAAACTTGGTTACATAAACTCGATCCACGAGTCAAGCTAATCTGGTTGATGAGCTTTCTCACAACTTACATTCTTGCCAATAACTTATGGCGCGTGCTGTTGGTGGTACTGTTGATTGTTGCTACTTTAATAGCAAGAATCCCCCGAAGAGTTTGGCAGCAGCAAATGGGCTGGCTGTTGACATTCTGCTTTTTTATTTTAATCGTTATAGCTATCACTCCTGATGGACTTGGGATCAAGTATCAACCGCGCCTGCCGACTAACCAACAAGTTTTAACAGAACAATCAGCTTCGAGTCAGTCTACTCCAGCACCAATGTCCGCCAATAAGCAGCAAGATTATAAGTATCTGCTGTTTGACAAAGGTCCAGTTAAGGTCACTCGGCGTTCATGGGATTTGGCAATCAGTGTGAGTACGATGTGGTTTACCCTTATTTACAGTTGCAATCTGTATCTGTTGACAACTGCAACAGAGGAAATCACTGCTGCTATAGAAAGCTTAATGCAACCCTTGCGACGCTTGAAGTTACCTGTGACTGAAATAACTTTGACTTTAACTTTATCTTTGCGATTTATTCCCCTCGTTTTAGAAGAAATCCAGAATTTAATTCGTTCTGTAATGACCAGAGCTATTAATTGGAAAAAGTTAGGATTGAAAGGAGCTGTTAAAGTTTGGATGTTAGTAGCAGAACGGCTGTTGGAAAATTTGCTACTCAGGGCAGAGCAAATGGCGAGTGCTATGACGGTGCGGGGGTTTACGAGTCCTAGTGAACATCGTGTGCAATGGCATGATTTACGATTGAGAAGAGGTGATTGGTTGGCGATCGCAATTTTAATTTTATTCTGGGGACTGCGTTTAGCAATAGGAACCGAAGTTTAAAAAATATGCTTATTAAAGGCAACAACAATTAGTTTCTTAACTTTAACGGATAGCAACCAACCCAGTCTGCTCAATGATTCCCTGACCTTCTTTAGACAGCAACATACTAGCATAGGCAATTCCAGCCTTCTCATCGACTGAGTCATCGCGGCGGATGACTATAAAAAAGCGGCGAGTCATTGGGTAAGTGCCATCTTGAAACGCTTGTCGATTGACTTGCTTATTATTTGTAAAAGGTTGCACATAGTGCTTGGTGTTAGTTTTGGCGATCGCAATGGAACGGATTGTCTTCTGATTTAATATAAGTGGAGCCGAAGCATAAGAAATCCCCCCTGGCGTCGCGGCAACCTTACGAATAGCGGAGGTGAAATCGCGGACAACCTTCACATTGGAACCGATGTCGTCGCCATCACTGCCCAGCAGTAACTTGAGTGCGCTGGTAATTTTGGGATCCAAACCGACAGCTACAATTGGTATATTTGGTCCCCCTACCTGCTGCCAATTAGTCACCTGCCCCCTAAAAATCGCCTGGAGTTGGTCTACGGAAAGTCCAGGAATCGTCAGGCTTGGATGAGTGTAGAAGACAACCCCGTCAATAGCTATTGGCACCTGTTCTAAGGAAAAACCCCTAGCTCTCGCTTTATTATAGTCATCGTCTTCAAGGGTGCGAGCACTTTGAGCAAAAGTCAGTTCACCCTTGATCAGCATTTCGATACCCGTACTGGAACCAGGATTGCCACTAGGGGGTTCAGTGTAGCGTAGGCGAAATTCTGGGTGCGCTCGGTTGATAGCATCTTTCATATTATCGGAATTGACAGGTGCAAAGGCAGGAGCACCACCGTAGTTGAACAAACCCTGTGGCACATTTTGCACTTCACGCATTGAACGCAGTTGCAAATTAGAAACGCGACTGAGATCTGTTGGTGTCACCAGCGACAGTAAAATCGGCTGATATTTCCAGAAAACATAGATTAGTCCTACAGTAATGGCAACAAGTGCTGGAACTAGAAACTTCACGCGGTTTGGAATAGCTTGCCAGTTTTGTTTAACAAAAGTCAGTCTGCCAATATTAGAGGGTTGGGTAGCTTGCTGGGAAGAATTTTTTGGGTGCTGTGAGTATTTCTTTGAAAGATTGTTGCTAGAGACAATGGGGTTTAAAACTTGTAAAACCTCCTGTGCTGATTGAAAACGTGAGCTAGGTCTTAGTGCCAACATTCGACTAAGAGTTTTTATCAACAGTGGGTTTAACCTCAGTTCATTCTCCCAAAACCACTGCAGCGTATGTGGATCTAGCAACTGCTGGGGTTTTTTCCCTGTCATAAGCACCAGAACTGAGACTGCTAGAGCGTACAAATCGCTATGAGGAGCTACTAATCCAAGGCGGAGTTGTTCATCTGGGGCATAACCTACTTTACCCACACAAGTCAACGAAGTCATCATATTTTGTCCTGAACCTGTTAGTGTGCTGACTTCGAGTGCTACTTGTTTAACTCCCCCCATGTCAATCAAGACAGGAAGATGGTCATGTGCACGGAGTATGATGTTGTCAGGTGAGATATCTCGATGAACGACTCCTCGATTATGAAGATAAGTGAGAATTGGTAACAGATTTTGAAGGAGTTCTAAAATTTCTGTGTCACTAAAGCATTGACCTTGCTGTAAGCGTTGCTCAAGTAGCTCCTTATAGGTTCGTCCCTCGATATAATCCACAACTATAAAAATCTGTTTCTCTTGCCGAAATATCTCCCAGAATCGAGGAATCTGTGGATGCTCAAGCTGGTGAAGAGTTGCGGCTTCTCGTTGAAACAATTCCTCTGCTTTTTTGAGGGTAGCAGTGTTCTTCATGACAGGCATAAACTCTTTTATGACACATTTCTCACGAAACCGCCCCGTGTCTTCTGCTAGGTAAGTTCTCCCGAATCCTCCTTGACCGAGTTGTTGCTGGATGATGTAGCGTTCACGGAGGAATGTCCCAGGTTGCAACGGTTCATCCTCATTTTCTATTGGTGAGGTTGCACTTACTGCCTGGGATTGTACTATCACCACAGAATCACCACAGTGGTTACAGAATTTTGACCCTGCTGAAACTAGATGTCCATTTCTACACACTATATTCATAGTCGTTTCCTTTAGTCCTATTCGTGATTGAATAGGGGTAGGAAATTAAAATTATGCCAAAACGAGGAAGTGAATTATCCTTCAATCCACTTGATAACTTCTTTATATAGCGATGTGTAATTAGAGTATAAGCTACTCCTGATATCAGTTTGTCATTATTGTTATTTGTTGGCTACTTGGTATTATCTGGTCTTATGGCTTCAACATAAACTTCTCTAAAATTCTGAGCGACTTTACTCCAAGTGTATCTTGATAAAACTTTCTGACGACCAGCATTACCCAAAGTTGTTGCCCAAGAAGAGTTTTTTAAAAACTCTATAATTGCTTCTGCTAGCATTTCTTGATTCTTATAATCTACCAAAAGCCCATCTATTCCCTCGTCTATTACCCAAGGTATTGCTCCAGCACGACAACCAATCACAGGTTTACTCGCAGCCCAAGCTTCTAGAAATGCAATTCCAAAAGACTCAAAACCAGAAGGATAAGCAAACACATCTACAGCAGAAAATAAGAGGGGTTTCTCTTCATTAGAAAAGTTATAGTAAAGCTTGACTTGCTTTTGATATGACTCTGGTAATTGATGGATAATATTTTCTACTTTCTCTGCAAACATTGTCCTTGCTCCTGCTAGTAGAAGCTGCACATCAGGGAAAAATTTCCAAACAAGTGTCATCGCTTGTACAAGAGTATCTACTCCTTTGTGTCCTCCAAATTGTCCAATAAAACCTACGACTGGTTGCTCTTTCAAACCGAAATGCTTTTTGGCTTGAGTTGAGGAAATTTGTTCAAAGGGTTCTGGATCAACTCCTACTCCTACAACAGCTACACGTTCCGGTGAAACTCCTTGTTGGATAACGTAATCTGCTTCGTATTTTGTATTAGATAAATAATAAGTAGATTGCTGAATAGCACTATAAATTCTAGAGCGTTGAAATGCCCAATCATCCTGCGGATGTATTCCTCCATGAAGGACACACGGTCTTCCAGACTCCCTAGCACCGTTAAGCGCTGCGTACATGTGTAACAATGGAAAAGATGAAGCAGCAATAATATCAGCGGAATATTCTTGGATAGCTTTTTTTAAGCCAGGAATGATTGGTCCTCCTGCTATTGTTCTTAAATGCTGGTTGAATGGTAAACGCAGACGATAAGCAACTTTTTGAGGAAATCGAAATATTTGGCTGATTCGGCTATTGACTGGAAAACGGCGCACTTTGACACCATTTATTTCCTCGTCACCTGGTTGCAAGCGTGGTAGTTTTGGATTAAAAAAACCTTCTCCATTGAAGCAATTTGTGGTGAAGACTGTGACTTCATCGCCAAATTGTCGAACTAATTCTTCGGAAACACGTTGAATGAGCAATTCTGTACCCCCAATTGCTGGGGTATAACCTTGAGTTACGTGCAGAATTTTCATAATTTGAACGAACCGCCAAGTCGCCAAGGACGCCAAGATAAGAGAGAAAAGTAGAGATATGTCAAGTTAGTAGTTTCTATTGACTTTTACATTTTGGAATTTTGAATTTTGAGAGAAGTTTGAGCGCAGGTTTCCTTGGATCAAGTCTTCGGTGATTTTGAATTGCTTAGTCGCCGCCGAAACTTTTTCCCAATACGTTGCAGAAGTTCGCGACTTCCCTCAGTACGCCAAATTTCAATGACTCGCGCTAATTTACCACGTTTTACTACGGTCGGTGTCACTAGTTTACGTATTTGTCGGTCAGGTGCGTACTCTGGTTGTAAGCAGTAGCGTCGGAGAGGTTCGACGACTTGTGACCAATTTAGGGAGTCGCGTAAGGGTTCAAATGCTGAAGCCCAAGATGATTTGGGGCGTTCTAAGATTTGTGCGATCGCCACTCTCACTGCTTCTACATCCAATGGTGGTACAGCTTTACCAACTCCATACTCTTTTACCCATTCACTGGTGACATCTCCCTCACTCACAAGTACAGGTAAACGCGCCCAAAGATAATCTAGTACTCGTGTGCGAATCGAATAACGAGTTTCGATGTGTGGCGGATGAAGAGTGACACCAATATCGGCTTCACACAACAGCGCTTCTCTTTCTTCGTATGGTATCCACTCGTAAAAGAAAATGGTACGGTCTTTTTCGCCAATTTCAGCAGCAAGCACTTGAACTTGTTCCGCCATTTTATGTGGAAGAACCTGAGGGTTGGGATGACGGGTTCCTAAAAAGACGAGTCGTGCTTGTGGGTATTCAGCGATGACACCAGTCCAAGCTTTTACCAGAGTTAAGGGGTCGAGCCAGTCCCAAATACCGCCACCCCATAATACAATACGAGCATCTTCTGGAAATCCAGGATGTATACCGCGTAATGTAGGATTTGGACGGGGTTCTCGGTTTAGAAAGCCGATTCCGACAACGTCAATTAAAGAGCGTAGGCTGGTATCTTTGGCAAAGTTGCGGGGGTTAATGCGTCCATTGGAAGCGAGTAAACCGATCCAGAAATCTCGTTGGCGATCGCTTCCACAAATAAAAAAATCACCTAAACGAGCTAAGCTGTTGGTAACATCTACTGCGCGGTTGTTTAAGCTTTCCTGTGCTGGGAGTGGCTTGCTAAGGTGGTAATGTAAATTTTCTAAAATAAAAGGATCATAAAGGTCAACAACGATGCGTTTTTGTGTCTGGTGCAAGAAGGCAAATTTTTCTACCATGTAACCAGACACCAAGGTAATGTCACTGTTTTCTACCAGGACTTGTAAACTTTTCGGGCGTTCATCCCAGTAACGTACTAGTTTTATATTGGGAACTTGGAGAGTCGTTTCCGAGGGAATGGCAAGGGTGACATCCAAATCCTGACTAAGAACACGCGCTAATTCCAAGTAACGCATCCCTGGACCTGCCATTTTAGCATCTACCACATCATTACTAACAATTAGTAAGTGTGGACGAGGTTTTATGTTTTGTAATTCAGGCATTAATTGAATTTTGATTGTAATATCCCTTTTAGCTTAAACCACCGATTTCTCAGTTGCCAAAAATTGCTTCTTTCCATGTAGTCAACTAAAGCTTTTAATCGTTCTATTTCTGCATCTTTGTGTTTGAAATCTGTATGGAATTGAGGAGTTTCTATCAAATTATTACTTCTCTGGATTATATATTCCAATCGATTTTTCATCTTTTGACCAATCACTTTTGGGCTGAAGTAAAACCTCATGTGTTCAGCTGCTTTTGCACCTATCTGCTTCGCTTCTTCATAATTTTTAAAAACATATTGCATGAGATATGCTGCATGGTCAACATCTGGTTCTGCCCATGTACTTCCCTTCTTGTAATGTCCATAATCTTCTGTTAAGGTAGTTAAAGAATACTTGACAGGAAAACTGTTATTAACATTCATAAAGTCAGTATTTCCTGAGTAGGCAGTGGCTATCACTGGTTTACCGTAGGACATAGCCTCAGCAATAGTTAAGCCAAACCCTTCAGAACGATGTAAAGATACATAGCAATCAGAATGGGAAATCAGAGCATTTACATCATTTTTGAGCAAATATTTATCAATAAATTTTATATTTTTAAAATTTCGCGCTAAATCTTTTAACTGTTTATATTTATCAGGGAACTTCTGAGCATTAGAACATTTTATAACGAGCAATACTTGCTCATCTTTATCAAAGGCTCGTTGAAAAGCTTCAATCACTGCTATAGGATTTTTGCGTTCAAATACGCTGTAAAAATCAAATATAAAGAGAAAAATAAACTTATTATCTGGTAGCCCCAGTGATTGTTTACTTGCTGTAGGTTGTGGTAACCAGATACTGTGCATAACTTTAAGGACTGGGACAGGTGATAGTGGTGCGTTTTGCCCTTGACAGTAAGCTTCGCTTATCGCCTCCACACTGTAACTACTGGGAGTCCATATTTCATCAAAAAGATTGAATGCTTTTAGCCATTCTTTGGGAAAATCAGGAAGTTCACATACCCAGTACCCAATATTATACTTATTTTCAAAATATTCAGGTTTAGCGGAACTGATAAAAGTACTTATCATATCTGCATTTATCTGAATAATATTAATTGGATAAGGATTATCGTCCGAGAAATTGGTGTAAGTAGAATCGAACTTTCTATGAATTGTATTGAAAGTACAATTATTAATGACGAAAGGAATACTAACAGCCTCAAGCGATCTAATAGTTGAACGTACTCCTTCGCCTAAACCAAATTCACTGTTTACATAACCTGCGATGTTAACACCTAAAGTTACACTTGTGTTCAAAGATAAAGTTTCAGCTTCTGAATGCATGTTCTTTTTGGTTATTTTATTTACTTGTGCCAAATTACTAATATCACTCCACAAATAATGAAGCTCAAGCCTACTAGACGTATGAGGGGAATAGATTCTTTAAAAATGAAATAACCCAGTAAAACTGAGAACACATAAACGAGAGAGACAGATGGACCTGCAATGCTCAGATTTACTTTAGTTAAAAGTAGAATGTAAGCTATAGCACCTAAACCATAGCAGCTTAGTCCAATTAGTAGTTCAGGCGTTGTAGCGATGTTAAGAATTTGACCAATTGTGTTTGCTGGATTCAAGCTTGCCAATTTAAGCGCGCCAAGCTTTAAAAAAAACTGGCCTCCTACACTAGCCATAACAGACATTAGCAGTAAAAAAAATTCTTGTAACCTCATGAAATTTCCTCACACTCGCTTAGTAGTTTTTTGAGTCACACGTCCATCTTTTATTAAGAATCTGAAGTAATCGTCAAGTCAAACTTGGGAGACTGTGCTTGTTGGTCGCTAAACCAAGCAACAAACTCTTGCACCATTGTTAACATTAGACTGTATTTTCCTGGTTGAGTAGGTGTTTTGATCACTGCATTAATTGCTGCTGACTCTCCAGGAGATAAATCAAAAGGAAGGGGTGTGCGATCGCCATCTCCATCAAAGACCACGAATTTACCGTCTGAGTCCAGCCAACGATAACTAAAGTTTGTACGATTTTTACCCTTGGCAACCCATATAAAGTTACTGGTATTTTTTATAATAACTGGGATTTTAATGGATAAATCTCTTTTTAAGATTTTAGGAATTTCATATGGTCTGATTTCTTGTAAAAAGGTTTTGGCTATGGGCAGTTGTATTTGATAAGAAGTCCAATTTCCTAAAGAACTAGTATTTTTCTGAACAGAGTCCATAGCAATTAACTTATCTTTTTGTATAGACTGCTGAGATATTATACATAGTCTTCCTTTTCTGCCTTCTCCTAACCAATTTATAACTTGATATGTATTCATTGAATGTTCATTATCACCATATTTTGGAGGTACATTTCCTGAGTAACCATTCACAACAGGTACATTAGCTTTAATACCAGCCCACATAGCAGATAACTGCGATGCCCAAGCTGGCTCTTCAGCTTTTAGAGTGACATAGGCCATGTCACAATTTTTCTCCATTAATGTCTGAATTTGTGTGACTTCTTTGATGTATTTTGTTTTTTCAAAACTAGGTGAAGTGAGTACAATTTGTTCTAATACACATCCAAGACAAAGTAAACTTAACACTATCATCCGCAACCTTTTACTAGCTATTGTATGTAGCAAAGAGTTTAGGCATAGTGTCACAGCAACTAAAATGTAAAAATAAAACATTGTCCATATGCGAGTGACTCCCCTGATCACCGAAGCACCTGGTACAACTCCGTATACAATTCTCCAAATTGACCAACCATTTGGCAAACGTAGGGTAATAATAAAAATAGTAAGAGCAACAAGTAAGCAAGCTTTTATAAGTAAAGTGTTCTCGTGGTTCAATAAATTCTTGCGGTATAGAAGACTGTAAACAGATAGCGCAGTCAGTAAGATAACCAAGAACCCAAGAAACATATGATGTTCGTAAGCCACTGGTAACTCTTTAAAATTTCCTGAAAATACAGGCCACCAAAGACTGTTGGGTACTGGTAGAAACCAAGAGGCAAGCCTAGGCAACATATTCTCGGCTTCTGCATAGGCGCGATCGCCAAGTGTTTCCTTAACCTTTATATAGGGAATTAATAACGCAATCATGAATAACAGCCAAGTGGCAGCAATTAAAATAGTTGCTTTATAGTTATGCTTAATATATAGAATCAATCTTTGCCGAATATCGAAATCTAATAAGTAAACTATCGAAGTAAAAATTATTAAGGTAAAGATTAAAAACCAGCCCAAGTAAATTCCTGCAAGAACTTGCAAGTAAACAAACAGTAATGCCCATGCGAGTGGTTTATTTCTTGGACGTCTGATGAAATTCCATGTAAATAAAAAAGCCAGAGGTGTAAAAAACTGAGGAAGTAACTGCTGATGAGTTATCTGAGCAATCCTTGGCATACCGAATGCAAAAAGAAAAGCACCAATTACAGTTAGCACATGGCTCACTTTGTAATGCCGCATCAATAAAGCAAAGCTGAAGAAGCATAGTATACAGACAACAATCATCCATAACTGATAGGACAATTCTGCAGAGAAAAATGCTCTTAATATAAAGTAGATTGGAGCTGAACCAAACAAGTTATCAGAAAAAGTTAAAATATTTTTAAAAGGATAAAAAAAAGCTGGTGAAAATAATTCACCGACATAATTTCTATTAAATAAATATTGATAAGAATGTTCTAAAAAGTAATGGTTTAATCGTGTATCTCCAGGGTCTGTTTGCATATAAGCAAAACTCGAAAGTATCGTAGGATGAAATACGTTAAAGACACCTATTAAACAAAATACTAAATATAGTATTGCCTGAGGTATTTTCAAGAAAATCATATTTTTTAAAGATATTTTTTATACTCAATCAATTTCTTGTCAAAATCCTAATGTAAGAGTATTTGGAACTACAGATGCATAACAGATGTAGACGCGTATCCCTCAAAGCACGCTTTACGACTCAGTGGCTTTCCGTAAGTCCTGCGGACAGGGTACGCTAACACGTAGCGTCTCCGACAGGAGAAGGTTATACAGATAAATTATCTGTGTTTCTTTGTGGTTTCATATTCTAAAAATTGGGTTTTGCCAGAGACATCTACGAACTGTCACTCACAACCCAGAATGAAAGTAGACTTTCAAGATAGGTCTGATGACTAATTTTAATCAGCAAAATAGATTGTATTTTAAAATGCACCAAATAGCCCGGAATCCGTCTTTCCAACCTATTTTTTTACCTTCCTTATAAGTTCGACCATAATAAGATATGCCTACCTCATAAATGCGACATTCCATTTTCGCTACTTTTGCGGTAATTTCCGGTTCAAATCCAAACCGATTTTCTTCTATCTTTATAGATTGAATCACTTCCCGTCGAAACGCTTTATAGCAGGTTTCCATGTCTGTGAGATTAATGTTAGTGAGCATATTGGATAACATTGTTAAAAATCCATTCCCTAGTCTGTGCCAATAGTAAACAACTCTATGAGCTCTACCACTCTGAAAACGCGAGCCAAAGACAACATCTGCTTTGTTATCAAGAATCGGCTTAATCATAATAGGATATTCTTGAGGATCGTACTCTAAATCGGCGTCCTGAACAATTATGATATCCCCAGTCGCTCTAGCAAATCCAGTACGCAAAGCAGCACCTTTGCCCAGATTCTTCTTGTGATAGATAACTTGATCGACCTCAGCTTCCATCTTCTCTCTAAGGAAATCTCGTGTACCATCTGTTGAACAGTCATCAACTATAATAATTTCGCACTTTTCTATTGGAGATGCTTTGACTTCTCTAACAACTTGACTAATAGTTCCAAGTTCGTTATAGCAGGGTATAACAATAGATAGCTTCATAAACTATATAAATCCTCCACCTCACACCAGGTCAATTACTTTTAATTTTTTATAAACAAATTTTATAAGTCCATGTTAGGCAATTATTTATTGCCGCTCAGTAATTTAAGATCATAGTCAACCATTAACTCCACCAATTCTTTAAACGAGTACTGAGGTTGCAAAGCTAATTTAGTCTTAATTTTATCAATACAACCAACTAATTGTACTGCTTCATCAGGACGGTAGAACGCTGGATCAACTGAAACATAATCTTGCCAATTGAGTCCAATATAGTTGAAAGCACACTCAACCAATTCTCTGACTGAATGTGTTTCACCACTTGCAATGATGAAATCATCGGGTTGTTCTTGCTGCAACATCAGCCACATTGCGTAAACAGCATCTTTGGCGTAGCACCAATCACGACGAGCATCAAGGTTCCCCAATTTTAGTTCATTAGCTAGACCAAGTTTGATTTTGGCAGCTGCTTGAGTAATTTTCCGAAATACAAATTCGGTACCACGTCGTGGCGATTCATGGGTATAAGTGATACCACAGCAGGCGTAAAGGTTGTATTTTTGGCGATAATTGATGGTCATCCAATGAGCGTATGCTTTGGCGACACCATATGGGTTACGGGGACGAAAGGCGGTGCGTTCAGTTTGAGGTGATTCGTCAGGTTGACCAAAAACTTCGCTACTGGAGGCTTGGTAGAATTTAGCATCCGGTTTGCAGCGACGGATAGATTCTAGTAGGCGAGAGACACCAAGAGCGGTGTACTCTGCAGTAAGTGCTGGTTGTGTCCAGGAGAGGGGGACATAACTCTGGGAGGCGAGGTTGTAAATTTCGTCCGGTTGGGTTTCGGTGACGACATCCATTAGCGAACTTTGGTCCAGCAGATCGCCAGAGACAATTTGAATTTGGTTGAACAGATGGCTGACGCGTTCCAAGTTACTTGTGCTAGATCGACGGACTAAGCCAAAGACTTGGTAGCCTTTAGCTAGTAGTAGTTCGGCAAGATAAGAACCGTCTTGTCCAGTCAGTCCAGTAATAAAGGCTTTTTTAGTCATTCTTTACAATGTTTTTACAAAAAACGTTACTAACAAATGGTTTCAAATCAGAAAAATTTCTACTTATTTTACAATTTTGAAGTCCTGATAGGCGTTTGTTTTGCTAATTGCCAATGCAGCTAGCTTGTTAACTAAAGGTATGCATCTTTATGAAAGTCTAAGGTGAAGTTGAAGAAAATGACGAAGACAATGCAAATAAATTTACCTTAATTGTTTTTGCTTTGGCATCATCAGTTTCTTTTAATTCACAACTTTCTCGATTATGCCAGCATACAACTTAGCTGCAATTTGATATGAAGAATAGTTAGCTGCAAAAAAAGCTGCATTCTTCCCAAGCTGTTTTCGAGCGGCTGAATTACGCATCAACTCCTCTAAATAAGCGACTAATTGTGGAACTTCTAAATCATCTATATCTACTTTCCAACATACGGAATTTGGCAATTCTGCAAATTGCTGGTAATTACTAATAATGCAAGCTTTTCCATAGCTTAATACTGTCATTAAAGCAGCAGAAGACTCACCCATACTTGGGTATCTAAGATTGAGAACAACATCGCTCATCCGGATGCAGCTCTCAAAATCTTCATCATTTAAATAACCACTGATGGTCACGTTTTTTGAAATACCCAATGACTGAATTGTCTCTTCTATTTTCAGTGATGGATCTATCAAATCACCGCCGATCAGATACTGAACAGGATAGCCTTTATCAATCAGTATCTTAATAGCTTCTAAAATGGTGGGTATGCGTTTAAGTTTGTTAACAAAACCAAAAGTAGATATTATAAATTTATTAGCATCAATGCCAAAACGTCTTTTTAGCGCAAGTCTATCATCTCCCGTATCCAAGACTGTATTAACAACAGAACCAAGAGGAACGACTGAAACATCACCTATTTCTTGCAGTTGGTCTTTTACCCAGCGACTATGAACAATAGCACCAAGACTACGTTTTACTAGAGCATGAGACATGGGAAATTTCCATATTTCTGGGTACTCACATCTACATTTCACTGCTTCATAACTAGATTTTCCTTGCTCACCATATGCCTCAGTTAGAGCTTCTGCATATAAAGACTCTTTATCTGTTCCTAAAAATGAATCTGCTAAAAATGGATGAATATTAAACTCATGGAGTACAACAATACCGGGATACTGCCACGCCATTTGGTAAATTGCTTTATGAAATTTACTATTGTTACCAATATGGTAAATAATGGAATCATAATTTTTTATATCTTTGGGCAGTGTCGAAAGACTCTTCATTGATAATTCAAAAATATCGGCACTACACTCTTTTGGATTCTCTACATACAGAGTAATATCTACATACTCTTTTAGATGGCGCACAATCTCATAACTATAGTTTGCAATACCTGAGCGTTGAGGAAGCCAAGGTGATACATAAGCAATTTTTGGGCGCTGTAACTTTCCTGTTTTCTTTGTCTCTAATAAACTATTAGTAAATAATTTGAAGTAGCTGGCAGCAGTTTTAGCCCAAGTAAATTCTTTAGCACGTTTGATAAACTCTTCTCGCTTGCTTTGATTATTTGCACAATCGCGAAGAGCTGCTTTTAAAGCAAAAGCCATGTCCTTGGGCTCATCAAGTGAACAGTAGTAGGCTAGATCTCCGATAATTTCTGGAATAGATGAAACCTTAGTAGTAACTACTGGTAATCCGCATGCTAATGCTTCTAGTATAGGTAATCCAAAACCTTCATAGCGTGAAGGAAAGAAAAAAACACTAGCTCCTTGATAAAGAGCAACTAGCTCCTCTTCTTCGATGTAACCTGTCAGCACAAGTTTATCTAAAACACCAAGTTTAGCTGCTAGTCTTTCATAATTTTCCTTCTCTTCATTACTATAAGCACAAACTACATAAAATTTAAGATTGGCGAATTCTTGATAATTATCTTTAATTAAATACGAAAAGGCTTCGAGTGCGGCATTCATATTTTTTCTGGGATCGAAGCCACCTGTCAATAAAATATAAGGCTCTTTAGATTTCTTTATAGGCGAAATATATGACCAGAACTTAGTGTGATCTACTGCTAAATGTATTGCTATTGATTTACTCCCAACACGAGGGTCTATTTTTTCAAAATCACTTTTTGCGCTTTCTGAAATAAAAATTAATTTATCTGCCCACCTAGGGAGTGTTTCAATACGCTGTTTATACTCTGCTTTAATGTGTTCTGGCCATTTGGCAATGTAATAATCGGGCATTACCAGTGGTATGAGATCAGATATTGTTGCAAAAATCGTTACCCCATGTAAATGAATTGGCAAAACAACATTGATCATTAACGGATTAGGAACCCAGTAAGCATCTATTTTGAATTCTGTTACTACTTTGTTCAGAAGTTCACTGTAGTGGTTTGTCTGTTCTGTGTAATTATCTCGATTTAAAGCTTCGCTGACATTAATAGGAATCAGTCGTCTTTGTACTCTTGAACTAAAATGACCCATATCTGAACTATTACGGACAGTAATATACCATTCTTTGGTAATATCATTCAGCACTAACTCTTCACAAATTCGCTTAAAAACGACACCAATCCCACGATTTATTTCTGGTGTCGATAGTGTTTGACCGTCAATTAAAAACTTCATCCTTGATAAGCACCTCTGAAAAATTGGTTGATGACACAATCCCAAGAATACTTAGACTGCACGTATCTTTTCCCTGACCTTGCAAGCATTTTACCTTTATCTTGGCTACTTAAAATTTCTAATGCAGCCTCAAATTCTTCGCTTGACGAAACTGGGATACCCCCTTGACTTTTTTTACAATGTGCAGTTGTAACTTCACCATTTCTATGAACAATAACTGGTATCCCACATAACCAGGCTTCCATAAGTACTAGTGAGAAGCTTTCATTGTGGGAAAGATTGATTAATCCTAATGCCTGGGAAATAATTAAATATTTATCTTCTTCTGGTACAAACCCTAAATCTAAAAACCCTTTGTTTGTTGGGACGAGGTTTGCATCACCCCCACCTAAGAAAACAAGGGTGGCGTCACCACCATGTGACTGATAATCTTTAAAATAATCTATTAACGTCAGAATATTCTTACCAATATCTTTTCGCCCAACATATACAAAAAATTTTTCAGGTAGGTTACAACGCACTTTAATCTCTTCTAGAAGAGAAGAATTTGACTTTTGAAGTTTCTCAATATCAATCGGTAATTCGACACCTACCCCAATCACAGGACTTTCTATAAGTCTACGACCAATACTATGTCCATAATGTTTTATTGCTAGTGTTTTTTCTTCTTCTGTTAAAAAGAATATATGACGACTACGCTCCAGCATCTGGGCTGTAGTTATCCATTTAAACTGAGGCTCATCATGAAAACAAGGCATGATGCTGGCTCTACCTTCTAGTGATTGAATCAGGGAATAAATCAACCCTTGTGTGTAGGGCATACCAATCACTAAATGTCCATCTGTATTAGCTTGAGCGTAATCAACTAGAGCTTGACTATTTATACTATTTTCAAGAAACTGATGTTGAAATTTTTCATCTACCTCCATATTATGGATAATTCTATAGTTCACCTCATGATAAAGATTTTCACCCTCTTGTTTGACAGGAAACCGACGTACTATAACACCATTAATCTTTTCAACACCAGGAGGAAGAGTATTTTGCCACCAATTATCAAAAGGAGAACGACAACAAGTGGTGAGAACTTGGACATCGAAACCCCGCTTGCTTAATTGTTCTGCTAAGGTTCTGGCGGCGACTTCTGCTCCTCCTGCAAAAGTGCCGTACCAAGGAGTTACAAATGTAATTGAAATATGATTCATTGAGCTTTCTTTGCTATAACTGCAAAATCCGGCGGTGCATAAAAGTTGAACTTAGCAAGTTCAATTAGGGGATTGACGTGAGATGCTATTGGGTTATCTGCTTCAATTAACTGTAGTGGATCTTCGAGCCGATTTTCTCTTAAACGTAGTAATTTCACATCCAAAAATCCAAGTTGCTCAAAGAAAAATTTAACCGTTGGTGGAAATAGTGGGTGAAGGTGAGTAGGATCTGAGTAAAAATTACAAGCGCCTACAATGATGTTTTCTGGGTTTGGAGTCTCAAAGATAGCGATACCACCACTATGAAGTACCCTTCTTGTTTCATCTATCAACTTCATTAATATAGGAAATGATAGATGCTCAATAATATGAAACCCGCTGACTGCACCTAAGCTTGCATCTGGCAAAGACTGCAAATATGCAATGACATCTGATTCTATCACCTCTAGTCCCTTTTCTTTGCACTGCTCCAGCATCACTCTATTGATATCTATACCCCTTGCTTTGTATCCAGACTCACGCAGCAACTCCAACCATTCACCGCGTCCACAGCCCACGTCTAGAATAGGTAACTCCGGTGTACCAACCTTTGCTTCTTGAATGATAGGTAAGTAAGTTTTTAACTTATTAAGGATAACTTCACGACTACCTCGAAATTGATCTTCAAAAGCCACGTAGAAAGCATCTAGTGAATGTTGTTCTTCTTTCGCAAAGGTTTGCAATTGTTCTTGGCTAAAAGGTTCTGGTAACCGCCGTCGTGCTTCTTCCAAAAACATAGTTATTAGGCGCTTTTGCTGTACTAGGTCATTTTTGAGGTAGTTATCATTTCTTAAATCACGCTCATCCAAGTTTTGCACGCGAACATTCACTGCACCTAAGCGTTCATTCATTGCTTCTAGGCGAGTATCCACACTCTCCAAATGCTCATCTACTGTATTAATATGAGCATCCACAGTCTTTAGATGATCATTTATCAGTTGTTTGCGGCTGTTCATAGTCTCTAAGTACTCTTGTAGATGACTCATACAACTATCTACGTGATCTAGGTTGTTATCTATCTCTGAAACACGGTTATATACAGCACCCAAATGCTCATCCATTCCTTGTATGCTAGTATCTACAGCGCTGAAGCGTTTATCCATTCCTTGTATGCTAGTATCTACAGCATTCAAGCGCTCATCCATCTGCGCTTTTAAACTGGCTATTTCTTCTATAAGCTGTCGATTAAGCCCTACAGATTCTTTCAAAGCACGAATCAAGTTAAAGTTGACTTCCCGTTGATCTTTAAATATATAACTCAGTATTTTTAAAGCAATTTTTTGGAAATTTTTAATAATACTTAAATTAAAGGGAAATTTATTAAAGTTATCCGGCCATTTCGTGCGGGTAATCGATCTAGATTCTGCATTTCTCAGTAAAGCATCAATATGATAGAAAATATGGTTAAATGTTGCTGTTGAGTTGGAGATTATTGACTTGGATGTTGGATTTTCTGGCTGAACTTGACCATGACGCTTAGCAACATCTTCCCTAATTCTCTGCATTAATTCATCAACGTTAATTTCAGGATTATTGATATTAATCATTTTCTTTGCCTACTTCTCTTTATCAAATATTAAATTTTCTGTATCAGACTCTAGAAATACTTATGATGACATGATCTCAATTAAGATATCCTCCATTAATTGAGTGGGTAATGCATCAAACCAACGCACGCCTTCCTGCACAAGAGTTACTCTCAAAATATAAGAACCTTTTTGAGGAAGTGCCTTAATTTTAGCTGTATATCTTTCTGTTGTCACTTGACCCAATAAAGATTTCAAGAATCTAGGCTGACTTTTATATAAAGGGGGAAATATCTTTGTTCGTTCTCCATCAAATATAATGTAATTATTAGCCAGATTATCCATCCAGTGATAAGCAATATGAACAGGATGGGAACCATAACTGTGGAAGGTAAACTGACTCTGATTTTCAATTTCTAACTGAATTTCAAATTCACTATTTACTTTGACTTCTGTCGGACAGTTTTTAACGAATATTTTTAGTTTCCCTGCGGGAACAGGCGGTAATACAGGAATTTGTAACTTACTTTTTAACTCTTCTTGATCTATTTGTCGATGAGAAGCAATAGCAAACAAACTAGGAGCAGCACATATCTCTCTTCTAGAAAATCTTCTCACAAGACTGCCGCCTGGATCATCAGTGTGACCAAACCATAAATCTACATACTTAAAATATTGATTTAACTGCTTTTTAAAAACCCGTGGAGATTGTTCATTGATATGCATCAGCAGTTCATATCTTGAACGTGGTTCTGGTGGGAGATAGGCACCTACAGAAGCAGCAATTTTTCTTTTTCGTTGATACTCATACTTGTAATACCACAGATTAGGAAATGTATGTGCTACAAATAATCCATCTGATTTTAAATGGTATGCTATTTTTTGATAAAGCTTATCCACTTCTTCACTGGATAAGTGTTCTATGACATCAGATGCGATTGCTAAATCATACTTTCCGGACAAAGGAATATGACAAACATCATCACAAATAAATTCTACATTTGCTTGAAGAGATTCCTCACCATCAAAACATTTTTTAGCTAACTCAATTGCATTTGGTGAGTAATCAATAGCTGTCACTTTAGAACCTTGATGAGCAAAATAAAAACTCAGTTCACCACGACCGCAGCCTAAATCAAGTACACGTCCTGGTTGTTTCAAACTTGCAATTGTTGCAACAGCTTTTAATCTTGAATCTTCTAACTTTTTACCTTGATTCTTTTTGTAAACATCAAAGCCGCCACAATCCTGAGTATAGTATTCAGTCGTGTAAGTTTGACGAATTCTCAGACTAGAATTGTCGCTGTGGTCGTTATATTTAATATTTTGATTTAAATAATTATCGGAAACTTTTATTAATAATTCTCCGGCATAGCCTGGTATTACTCCATACCAATCTAATATGTCAGCGTAGCGAAATAAAAAATCGCTAACTGCCATAAAATTTTGTCTCGTCCACAAGTACCCATCTACTAGTACATAACGTCCCTGTTTAGTAGCAAGTTCCAAGTCATGAAAAGAACTATCACCATCTTGTTGCCCATCTACATGAATCAAATCATAAATATTGCCAGGGAAGCGTTTCATCGCTTGTGTATCAGCAACAATATATTCAGTGGCAAATTCATGAGTTATTTTTTTCGCCCAATTTATCGCTCCCTTGACACCTCCGTAAGAATCTGTATCTAAGTCAATACCTACATAATGAGCAGATGGATGTCCATGTAGAAATGCCGCAGCGGAGTAACCAAAACGCACTCCTATTTCAAGAATAGAAGTGGGTTTTAGGACATGAGCGATCGCCCACTTTAACCCATAGTAATCAACCCAATCACTAAAAAGGTGGGCAAGTGGATCATCTGGATTCGCAGTGTTTGTAAAGTTATATTCTCTTTTGTGTGCCTGTTGAATTATCTCATCAAACATAAGTATGCTTTAAAATTGAAAGACTTGGTGAAAGATTTATGATTCCTGACCAAAGGATAGCTTCTTTGTTTTTTAGTACTTTTAAAGACGCCACATTGTGGGCATAAACTAATGTTTTTTTAAAAGAACTTTGTGCAAAACCACTATCCGCAACACCAACTGTAATTGTGTATTCCCCTTCGCTCAAAGGTAGATGAAATTTGAAGCGAATCTCTACAAAATTATCCGGCTCGACTTGACCCAGTTTTTGTCCCATGCAGAAAGTGTTTGTTTCAAACACCACTTCTCCAGTTCGCTCTCTAATTTTAAAACCGATGTGTGGATCTTCAAAAGATTTAAAGAACAAGAGTCCTATACACAATTGCAATTCGTTGTCGCTAATGATAGCTTCAATTTCTTGCTCGCTTTCATCTAAAAACTTAATAAACTTAATATTCACTTCTGGTGAACTAATAACGACTTCTTCTAAGTCTGTTTTTACTAATGGAGAATCATTTTCGTGTAAGATGGTTTCCGAATCAGAATCATCTAGAATTTTAATTTTTACTGCATCTGGTTGTAAGTCTAATTTCTTCAGCAGCTTGGCTTGATATAAATCAATAACTTGTCTTGGTTTAGCATCTAGCACTAATTGCCCAGCTTCCATTAACACAGCTCTATGACAAAGTTTGTATACAGCCGTAGGATCATGGGAAACAAATAAAAACGTTATGCCTAAATCTCGCAGTTCTCTGATTCGTTCAAAACATTTTTGCTGGAAATAAATATCACCTACTGCTAATGCTTCATCTACAATGAGAATGTCAGGATTTACACTCACTCCAACAGCAAAAGCTAACCGGACAAACATACCACTAGAATATGTTTTGACAGGTTGCTCAATAAAATCTCCAATATCTGCAAACCCAGCAATTTCATCAAACTTCTCTTCAATTTCCTTTTGGCTTAACCCCAATAGCCGTCCATTAAAAAAGACATTTTGCCGCCCTGTAAACTCAGGATTAAAGCCACTACCAAGCTCTAACAATGCTGAAATCCGCCCATCAACTTGGACATCCCCTGTTGTGGGTGTCAGCGTTCTAGCAATAATTTGTAGCATTGTACTTTTGCCAGAGCCATTTTGACCAATAATTCCCAAAGTTTCTCCCTTAGAAATCTCTAGGTTAATATGCCGCAATGCCCAAAACTCTTGAGCCATGCTCTTTCCTGGTAGCAAAATTTCCTTGAGCCTATCTACCGGACGAGTATAGCGCTTGTAACATTTTGAGACATTTTTGAGAGATATTGCAATTTCCTCACCCATAACACACACGCATATTCCTACGACATCTGAAACTCTTATAAGATTTTGAATCAGAAATCATCAATTAAACTATAAAATTTAGCAAACTCTGGCGAATAATAGCGTTAAGTGGTCGCATTTTGCTACAGCACGTCAGCAAACGCTGGACGCAACCGCTTATACACCCAAAAACCGCAACAAAATATTACAGCAGAAGTCACAGAAGCAACTCCCCACTCACCCCAATGTTTCACCTCTCCCACTAAAATTAAGTCACGATAAACTTCCGAAATAGCCGTCAGGGGATTTAGCCAAAATACCCAGTTCCGGAATTCTGGTGGTATGGACGATGCTGGATAAACAATTGGTGTTAGATACAACCAAAGCTGTAAAATAACTCCTAAAGTCTGCGGTATATCTCGCAAAAAGACGGTTAGCCCTGCCGTCAAATAACCTAATCCTGCTGTCAGTAATAACTGGGTGAACCAAATCAACGGTAAGAGTGCCAAAGTCGTATGTAAAGTCTGAGTTTGTACCGCCACAAAAAAAATCAACGCCATTAAACCAAAGGAACTCTCAATAAACGTTGATAAAATTGGCACTAGCGGTAACAAAGCTAAGGGAAACACAACTTTTTTTACTAAGTTAGGCTGTCCTATCACCGAAGTAGAGGCTTGCATCAAACCACCACTAAAAGCAATCCAAGGCAGTAACCCTGCAAATAGCCACAAACCAAAGGTAAAATTGTTTTCTGGAAAACCTTTGAGACTTAGCTTTGCTTTTAGCACAATTGAGAACACATAAGTATAAATCAGTAACTGGGATAGCTGATTCAACAAAGGCCATAAATTCCCTAAAACAGAACCTTTGTAGCGTGCTTCCAAATCCCGTCGCACCAAAGTTCTCAACAAATCAAACTTTACCAACCACTGTTCATGAAACGGCAAGATACGCTTTAGCTTCTCCGCCTTTCGGACAACTCCTCGCATTGTTCGCAACAATTGCTGCTCCTCACTCACTACCGACACACCAGATTTCTCTCAATGAAGCCCAACAGCTACTAAAGTTCCCGTTGTACTTCGTATTAGAAGAATAAGTTTTTTGTCAAAATGCTCTGAAATTACCTTGTAAATTATACGATTAATTGAATATTTTGCAGCATATTTTATCTGTGATTTCAGCTAAAAAGAACTCAGTTAAACTCTTGTGACTCACTTACCTTAAATTGGAACTGTCCCAGCAACTGTTGTTAAACAAATGTTATGTTTTGATGCTGAATATCCAACAAGTCATTGTTTCACATTTGAGGCAAGTTATCCGGATCAATTTTCTGACTACGCAAATACTCAGCTAGTCTCTCGGCTCGTTGGCGTTCTTGTTCAGCCCGTTGGCGTTCTTGTTCAACTTGTTGTGTAGATGTTAGTATCCATTGATTGTTTGCATCGTACCAACGTAGCCATAGAGTCGCTTGTAACACAATGGATGACGAGGATTGTAGTAGAGATTTAAGTCGGTAGCAATTAAAATTTCCTCGGGGGGATAGTTACAAGGTTGGCAGGTTTCGCTGAGTAGTCTAGCTTTAAAAATGTGAAATTCATCGGCAATCCGGATTCTTTTACTAATTCACTTGGCAAATCATACATCGTTGGTAAAACTTCCTGTGGTGGACGGGGTGGATCAGTTTAATACATCAGGTGCTACCTCTGATTCTAAGTTTGCAAGGGCTAAGTTAAACTCTGTGGATCAATACTCAAGCGATCGCAACCCCTGTCCCAACAATTGCGATCGCCCAAGGCGTGCGCCCTATGCCCCAACCAAACGGAGTTTGGTTGCCCCAAATCGAAGATTTGGAGAGAGGGGTTTTGGAAAAACCCCTCTGGGCAAAGAAAGAAGGGCGATCGCTCTGTATCGGGCATCTGTTGTTCTAGCTGTTGCGCTATGACAAAGATCTGCTGACACGTGCTGAGTTATTGATTTCATTTTAGTCAGTCGTCATCTTTCCCCACTCCCTCTGGTGTCTCAGATTCGGCTACACTGAGTCTTGGTTTGTTGTGTTGTAAGTTGGCATGGAAATCGGACAAAAAGTTAAAGTCGTTCGTTTGCGCGATCGCGTATCTGCCCCTATCGTCAAAAGACTAGGACAAGTCGGCATCATTCAAGGCTACAAGATGACCGATAGTAGCGGCGTTGGCATAATGGTTAAGTTTGAGGATAATTTTACCACTTGGTTTTTTGAAGATGAACTTAAACTTCAGCAGTAGCCCAAAGCTCAACCCCCCTTTGGGGGAATTCAAAATTTAAAATTATAGATTCAAAATAAAGAATTTTTTTTTGAATTTCTCATTTTGCGAATTTTGAATTTTGTGGGGTGCGTAGGTATCAGAACTTTGGTATAAGCTGCCAAAACAAGCTGAGTGCTAAGTTGGAATTGAAAAAACTAGCAGTAAAAATAGGAATCAAGGTAATGGCCCTGATACTGACATTTTTGGGCAAAGGCAGTAGTGATCGCACAAAAATTGCGATCGCCGCAGCCAAACTATTGGCAAGTCAAGGAAAACGTGTTCTCCTAGCTGGACAACCAGAACCAGCAATGTCAATCCTCTTAGGAGTAACAGTTGGTCCTGAACCCCAAGAAATTGCTGCCAATCTGCAAGTCGTGCAGTTCCAAACAGGAGTGCTGCTAGAACGCAATTGGGAGGAGGTGAAAAAACTGGAGGCACAATACCTGCGCACACCCATCCTAAAAGATATTTACGGTCAAGAACTGGCAGTCTTGCCTGGAATGGATAGCGCCCTCGCCCTGAATGCCATTCGTCAATATGATGAAAGCGGCAAATATGACGCGATTATCTATGATGGATCAGGCGACTCTTCCACCATACGGGTGTTGGGAATGCCAGAATCTGTTAGTTGGTACGTGCGACGCTTTCGCCAATTGTTTATCAATTCCGACTTAGGAAAAGGAATTTCCGAATCACCCTTCATTCAACCGCTTATTAGCACCTTTTTCAATGTCAACTGGGTAACAGATAACTTTTCCCAACCCACCAACCAAGTCAATAATTTGTTAGACAAAGGAAAAGCCGCCCTTGCCGATCCTAAACGCATTGCTGCTTTCCTCGTGACGACCAATGATCGTGTGGAAGTGGCTACAGCCCGCTATTTCTGGGGTAGTGCCCAACAAGTTGGTCTGATTGTTGGCGGCGTGCTGCAAGTTTCTTCTGACACAAGCGTAAACCTAACACAGGAATTTGCTCCCCTGCCAGTGAGTATTATTCCAGAAGCCAAGGCAGATGAGTGGCAACCGCTGATTGATGCCCTACCTAATTTTGCAGCACAAGCGGTACAGGCTCCTAAACCTATAGAGATAGACGTTAACACGCGTCAGGTCCGCTTATTCTTACCTGGCTTTGACAAAAAGCAGGTTAAACTGACTACATTTGGTCCAGAAGTCACCGTGGAAGCAGGAGATCAACGGCGTAATATCTTCCTCCCTCCTGCCTTAAGTGGGAAAGCTGTAACTGGAGCAAAGTTTCAGAACCAATATTTGATAATCTCTTTCTAAGCAAGTTAGGAGCTACAACAGTGAACAGTTATCAATGAACAGTAAACAGTGATAACTGGTAACTCTTCGGGTATCTCCTGCGGAGACGCTACGCGAACGCAGTCGCCTAGGTCGGGAGACCCTCCTGCAGCGCTGGCTCACTGGTAACTGATAACTGATAACTGATAACTGATAACTGGCGAAGCTACAACTCATAAGCAAGTACGACTTATGTCTGAATCAACTCCCACTACTCCAGATCCAGATTCACCAGAAGCACTAAACTCGGTAACACCAACACAGGAAGTCAAAGCTGCTGTTGATCGTAGTGCCAAAACAAGGCAACTGCTGGGTATGAAAGGTGCAGCGTCTGGAGAAACCTCAATTTGGAAAATCCGCCTGCAACTCATGAAACCCATCACTTGGATTCCCTTAATATGGGGCGTCGTTTGCGGTGCTGCTTCTTCCGGCGAGTACACATGGACTCTGGAAAATGTCCTGAAATCAGCAACGTGTATGTTGCTAGCAGGACCATTGCTAACAGGTTACACGCAAACCCTGAATGAATACTATGACCGCGAAATTGATGCGATTAACGAACCATATCGCCCAATTCCCTCCGGAGCAATTCCCTTACCCCAGGTAATCACGCAGATACTAGTATTACTTTTTGCTGGTATTGGTTTAGCGTTTGTTCTGGATGTTTGGGCAGGTCATGAGTTTCCCACGATTACTGTGGCTGCCATATTAGGTTCCTTCATAGCATACATCTATTCTGCACCACCTCTGAAGTTAAAACAGAACGGTTGGTTAGGAACCTATGCCCTTGGTGCTAGTTACATCGCCTTGCCTTGGTGTACTGGTCATGCTTTGTTTGGTGAACTCAATTGGAAAATTGTTGTTCTGACTGTGGTTTATAGTTTGGCTGGCTTGGGCATTGCGATTGTCAATGACTTCAAGAGTATAGAAGGCGATCGCAAGTTCGGATTAAAATCACTTCCTGTGATGTTTGGTGTCACCACTGCTGCGTGGATTTGCGTAGTCATGATTGATGTTTTTCAAGTGGCGATCGCGGCTTATTTGGTCTACATTCATGAGAACTTGTATGCAGCAATTCTCGTACTACTTGTCATTCCGCAAATCACCTTCCAGGATATGTACTTTCTACGCGATCCACTAGGAAATGATGTCAAATACCAAGCAAGTGCCCAACCATTTCTCGTTTTCGGGATGCTCGTTGCTGGGTTAGCAATTGGTCATGCTGGTGTTTAACTGAATACTTTACTAAGTCAGTAGTTAGGAGCAAAAAAAGTTAATAGTTGAGGTAATTTGTCAGCAGTCAAAACAAATAGCTCCTAACTCCTAACTAAAAAATTATGACTTGTAACTTTCGTTAGGATTTGTCGTGTTACAACTACTTTTTTACATCATTCATCTGATTCAGCCGGTGCTCATCCCTGTTTGCTTTATCAGCGCATGGAGCTTAATTATTCTTGTTGTCTGGAGTATGTGGACAGCAGCACGAGACAGTGTTGCTAAAGCGCAGGAAATGCATCAAATTCCTTGTACAGGCTGCCAATATTTTACCAATGATTACCACCTGAAATGCACCGTTCGTCCCTCTGTTGCTAACACAGAAGAAGCAATCAGTTGTATGGACTATCAACCGAAAACTAATCCTATGTTTTATTAGGAATTGTTTAGGTTGTACTTATAAGGGAACAAGAAACAGGGAACAGCGAACGCTTAACAGGGAATTTTATAAAGCTTTATCAACTAGAAAAACACAAACCACTTTGTTAGACGGTTTTGTGTAGATGTTTTTCCAAGAACCATCTTAGCTCGCGCCAAGAGTCTTCGGCTGCCAAACGGTTGTAGGAAGAACGCTCGTGACAGAAAAACCCATGATCGGCATGACTGTAAACCTTCAACGTGTACTCTTTTCCCAGTTCCTTGAATCGGGACTCGATTTGTTCAACGCGTTCGTTAGGAATAAATGGATCGGCACCACCGAAGAATAAGTATACAGGTACTGTGATGTTTGTCACCGCGTCGATCCACTCATCTAAAACCACACCGTAGAAGGGAGCAGCTGCCGCGATTTCGTCCGAGAACTTGCAGGCAGTCAGAAAACTCAGTCCGCCACCCAGACAAAACCCGGTAACACCAATTCTATCTGGATACACATCTGATCGTGACTTAATATAAGCCAACGCTGCCCGAAGATCCTCTTCCATAGGTTTACCGAAATCGAGGCGGAACATCATAGCCCTGGCTTGCTCAACGTCGTCATATCCGAATTTGTTGTTCGGCAACTCGCGATAATAGAGATCTGGCGTGAGAACCACGTAACCTTCGTTCGCAATTCGGGCTGCGACGTCTCGAATGTGTGGCGTTAAGCCAAAGGCTTCCATTAACAGGAGAACAGCGCTCTTGCGATCAGCAATAACAGGTGTACACAAGAAGGCAGGCATCTGTCCTTCAGGCGTGGAAATCATCACCTCTGTCTGTTCGATTTGCATTTTTTTCACAGTGGCTCAGGGCTAACTCATTTCTAACAAAACTTTTAAAACACCCTTTGTCTGAGCGCGTTCAAAAGCAGCCAGCCCATCAGCCAGAGGATAACAAGCATTAATGAGAGATTTTACGTCAACTTTTTCTTGTGCCAACAGTTCAAGTGCAGGCGCAAAAGGACCACAACGAGAACCAATGAGAGTGATTTCATTCACAACTAAAGAAGAGGCATCAAGGCTTAATTTCCCAGCATAAGTACTTTTGAGTACCAGAGTTCCTCGTGGACGCAAGGCACGGTGAGCAAGTGCAAAGCCTTCCGAGTTACCAGTACACTCCACAGAAATATCAAAAGCTCTATCAGTCACTGTATCAGCAAAGCCAGTTTTGATACCCCGTGCCTCTAAATGAGCAAGCTTATCTTGATGACGCCCCACAACCAACAGATCGCAGCCTGTTAAAGCTAACGTTTGCGCCACAAGTTGTCCTAGCTTACCATCCCCAATAACAAGCACCCGGTCATCTGGACGTAACTGTACCTGCTGTTGAATTTCCAATGCTGCTGCTAAAGGTTCAGTAAAAGTTGCCACTTCTGTAGGAATATTTTCAGGTACAGGATGCAAGTTCTGTATTGGCAAACACAGGTATTCAGTAAAAGCTCCATTGCGGTTGACAATACCAAGCACAGTACGATTTTCGCAATGAGTCGGTTGTCCACTGCGACAGAATCGACATTGCCCGCAAACAGCATTGATTTCTCCGACAACTCTCTGGTTGACTAAGTGTTGTGGTCCTTGTTCAACAACACCAACAAACTCATGTCCTAGAATACCAGTATATGGATAGTAACCCCTCTTCAGTTCTAGATCAGTGTTACAGACACCAGCACAGAGAACACGCACCAAAGCTTCTCCTGGTGGCGGTTCGGGAATAGGGATATTAGTTCGTAGTTGAAGTTGATTATTTTCGAGCCAGATTCCTTGCATTTTACCTATTCCTAAAGTGGTAATAAATGTTCAAAATCGTTAAGCTAGGGTGAAACTTTAAAAAATGACACAGTCTCTAAAAACTAATTTACAGGCATTAGTACAAATAGTAACAGACAGACAAACGCATTTAGGAAAAAAAACGAAACAAGGAAAAAATAAAAAACTATTTTTTTGCCTTTTGCCTTTTACTTTTTACTTTCTCCTAAGCACCTTGCCTGCTTATCCTCAACAACTCAATAATTCTTGCCCACCGAAAACTGTTTTATTTCCTTCAAGAGGAGTTGCAGCAAGCAAAGTCTTTGAGGAGCAAATCCCAAATTGGGAGAAAACTTGTGGAAACCCAATAAATTATTTCCCTAGCTTTGAAAAAATGATATTAGAGCTAAAAAAAGTAAATCTTGTTTATTTAGGGGAAAATCATGACAATTCGCAAGACCATAAAAGGCAGCTAGAAATTATTCAAAAACTTTACAATCAAAATCCAAACATTGCCATTGCAATGGAAATGTTTCAACGACCACTACAAGATGTTGTGAATCAATATCTAGCAGGTAAACTTACAGAAGAAGAATTGGTACAGAAAAGTGAATATGAAAAACGCTGGGGATTTCCTTGGGAGAATTATGCACCAATTATTCAGTTTGCAAAAGAAAAACGACTTTCCGTTATCGCCTTAAGCACTCCTTCAGAAATCAGCCGCAAAGTTGCTCAACAAGGCTTAGAAGGCTTAACACCATCTGAACGGAAATTTATTCCTCCTCTATCAGAAATTAAGACAGATAACGAAGAATATCGCCAAAGTTTACAATCAGTCTTTCAGCAGCATCAAGCCGCAAATCATGGTAATAGTGCAGATGTTGAAAAATTTTTCCAAGCCCAAGTTGTATGGGACGAAACGATGGCAGATGGTATTGCTCAATTTGTCAAAGCTTATCAAAACCATCAAGTTATCGTATTAGCCGGACGGGGACATATCATTTATAATTATGGTATTCCAGATCGTGTTGCTCGTCGCCTCAAGAATGAAAAATTCATTCAGCGTTCTATTTTACTTAGTCCGCCAGATGAGCCTACTACACGCAAAAATAAGCGAATAGCAGACTTTATTCTTTCTAACACCACAGACGCACAGGGCAATTAACAGTAACTGGAAGATGATCTTCGCAGAAAAAGAAAAGAATACAAGAAGCAGTACTACCGCCCACGTTCCCTGGCTGCGGCACACTCCAAAGTCGCGTCAAGGCTCTATTTATCTGTAGATAACAAAAAGATACAAACTAATTATTCAAGTCCTCCGAAGTTTTTTTTTGGCACAAACCCTTCTGACAACTACTGTCCAGGGTTTAGCTGAAGTATTTATCAAAACCTTATTAACTTGTGCTGGTGGTTGATTAATAAGTTCTGTTATTTTATTAAAAATTCATACTTTAGATATACAAAAATTACTACTATAGATACAAGATCCTAGTCAGAGTTTCAAACAAGCTCAACCGGAGTTGAGCAACTTGGGAGAGCTTAACGCATATCAGAGAAATCTATCAAAAAAGGAAAACACGATGTCTATTACAGCTTTAGAAAAGACTTTTTACACTATACAACCAGATATTAATGAAGAAGCTGCTAAGATTGCGGCTTTGGTTTTCCCAACAACTCAGTTTCAATTATTTGGCCGAGAAATTGAAACTGAAAGTTTGTCTGTGACTTTCAAAGGAAGACATTTTTCAGAAAATTTTAGATTACAATTTTTTCCAAAAATAAACATCCTGGTTTTATCAGGGTACTACAAAGAAGGGACGGCTCACCTGACTTATACTCCAAGTAATAAATATAATTGGCGTGATGGTAGAGGATTTAAAATAAGTTCCCCTGATGGTATAGGAGAAAAATTTGAGTTTCTGGCAAATGAGTTTTATCCATTTCTAGAAGAATTTTTTCTGGGATGAGTGACCGAATAGAGAACTCAAGACTCAGGACTCAGGACTCAGGACAGAGAATTAATAAAGAGTACAAGTCCACAACTTCTAGTGTAAAGAGTAAAAAAGATTTTTCAATAAGACGCACAGCCCAAGAAAAAAGGTGTCCAAATAAAATCTTAGACCACCACTCTGAAGTCGTGACTTGCACTCTATATTATTTATGGGAATATATTCTGATTGCTGTCCCGCCCAAAAATTACCTTGATAAGTTCTTAACTTTGATTTTAGCGTTAAGCGTTCGCGTAGCGTGCGCCTCTGGCGCTGAGCTCTCCGTTTGCGTAGCGCCCCTCTTAGGGGCTAGGAATCGCTCCTCACATATTGCGCCAAGAAAAATTGATGGTTTTTAGGAACTCAGTATTCAAGCATAAGTCTTGATTTAGCAAGAGAAGTTCATAAAATTCATGTAGCTTTATCGTACCTCTTTTTAGCTTGTACGGTTTTATACGCAGAGGTGCAAGATATGAGGCTCCACCTCGATGTGGTTTTGCGCTGACTTTTCCTGTATTTCGATAACGACGTATTAACCGTTGAACGAATGATAAGCTGACTTTGAAGCGGTCGGCTAATTGTCGTTGCGACCCTTCTTTTGCTTTATAACCATCAACCACACGTTGGCGTAGATCCGTTGAGTAGGGGACAGGCATTTTTCGTGAGTATTTTTACTCCTTCTTTAGTTTACTAGATTTGTAGTCTACTCAATTGAAAACCGCTGTAATGTGCACCTTTAGCTTATTAACCTTCGAGTAACACCTTAAATCTTTACCTTTTCGACAAACTGAGCAAAAATCGGAAGCAATTCTTTTCGACTGACAACCAATGTTGGGAAAGAGCAAGTCGTGTAATCTTGTTGTGGTATTAAAGGAAATGGCTCTGACTTGAGCGATCGCCAGCTTCCCCCTGCTGCTTGAACAATCACCCAAGCACCTGCTATATCCCAAACTTTTGGTGTCGCTTCAACACCACCCAGTGTCGCGCCAGCAGCAACCGTCAAGAAGTTATAGCTAGCAACACCCAACATCCGAATTTTACAAGGAAAGTCTTTCTGTATAACTGAGGTGCTACGCGAACATAGGTTGAAGAAGTGATTTCCACTAGGATCATCATTACTAGTATGGATAGGATGATGATTGCGAAAAGCTCCTGTTGGTACTTCTAACTCAGGTATACTTCCCCAGTAACCGTGAAAAGTTTCTCCCAATGGTGGCACAGCAACGTAACCAAAAACTGGTGTGCCTTTATACAGTAAACCCAAAGAAATCGACCAAATAGGAATCCCACGAGTAAAGTTAGTTGTACCGTCTAAGGGATCAATCACCCAGCACCATTCGGTACCACGGAAAACCTTATCATCTTCTTCGCTCAAGATACCGTGATCAGGGAAAGTAGATGCTATGGCGTTTCGTATTTCTTGATCTGCCCATTTATCTGATTGCGTCACCAAAGTGCCATCAGCTTTTTCCGAAGCCTGCACTCGCCCAAAATCTTGCATTAATTGATTTCCCACTCTGGCTGTGGTGGTTTGGGCAAAATCGAGAATTGTTGTCCAAAATTCAGTCATGTGTTTCTTCTCACGCAAAGACACCAAGGCGCAAAGATTTTTTGCAGTCTTTGCGCGAAACAAAACTAATCTAATTCGCTTTCTAAAATGGATGCGATCGCCTGCTTAGCATTTGTCTGAAATTCTCTCACATTAACTCGACTGAGGAACCAAATCGCTAATATCATACCAAGCGCTTGCAGTCCAAAAACCAAGCTATATGCCAGCACTTTCTGAGGAAATATTTGTTTCCCTACGTCCAATATAGCACCACCACTCACTGTCGCCAGCCCCCGTGCCATTGCCTGCGCTAAACCCCAAGCCCCAATGAATGTGCCAGCAGTTTCTGCTGCGGTCAAGTCTAGCATGAGGCTAATAGCTCCTGTTGTGGTCACACCGGAGGCTAAACCAAACAGGAATAACGCTCCTTGTAGGAGTTTCTGATTGGCAGTGAATCCCGATAGTATCACCAATACCATAGTTAGGGCGACTGTTAAGCATCCCAACACGGTGGTTTTTTGTTTGCCTATGCGTGGTACAACTAAAAAACCAGTTAAACCAAGAGCAATCAGCGTCCCAGTTCCCCAAAACGCATTCAATCTCGTCGTTTGGGAGACACACATGCCAAACACTTCACCGCCATAGGGTTCCATTACAGCTTCTTGCATAAACAAGCTGATTGTCATCACTAGCAAAAAGGTAAAAAACAAACCTGTTTGGCGGCTAGCAGTCAAGACTTTCATCGCCCTTTTGAGAGTAATTTGGTCTTCTCGTTTTACGATAGAGGAGCGTATGCCATATCGAGAATATTTTTTTTCAATTCCTGCTGTTGATAATATGGATAACCCACAAACTACGCCTGGAAGAATAAAGAATAGGCGGTTAACCGAGTTTTGCAGCGCCAATAACTGTTCAGGTTGGCTATATAGAGATACTGTTCCTGTTGCTGCTTCTTGACAAGTAGTAGCTGCTGGCAATAACTTTGAGCTAATAATTGCCCCAATAACAATGCCTACCATCAGCATTGACCAGACAACACCAACTAGTTTAGAACGGTTGTCTTCATCAGAAACATCCACCAGCAAAGCTGCAAAAGGGGTGGAACTAGAACTCAATGCCAATCCGTAGAAGGCAAAAATTCCTGCCAGCAGGGCAACCCAGCCGTAAGTTTGAGTCGTCCATCCAACGGAGTAAAAACTAGCACCCAACTGCCAAGTCACTTGTACTGCTAGGAAAGATGCGATCGCAAATAAAGCTGCACCCACCCACACATAACCAGTACGGTGATAGTTCAGAAAGGGTTTAGCATCAGATAACTGTCCAAACCACAGCCTTGCTGGTGCAACGAACTGATGCACTGCTATAGTACCGGCTACCAGTGTAGCTGGAATTGCTAATTCCTTAATCATGATGCGATTCAGCACTCCTAGGGTGAGAATCGACATGATGCCTAGCCCCATTTGAAATAAGCCAAGCCGAAACATCGTCAATACATTAACCTTTGGCATGGCCAAGGAATTTTTTTGAGAATCAATCAAATCGCCGCTTGCCATAGCTACTTCATTTTTATTATCTAAACTTGCGCAAACTTGTAGTCATAACCATCTTTACGATGTACTGCTTTGATGTCGTTTCGAGAAACACTAATTACCAATTCTTTGCTTAAACGAATATCAAAGTTTCCTTTAAAACGCACGGTTTTTAGTCGTTTCCCTGTAATACCTGCAAACTTCCCAGCAACAACCGAAACAATATCGCCAGTGTTCCAGTTTTTTACTTTTTGCTTGGCTCGATATCCTTTTCGGGGAAATCCGTATTTATCGGTTTGCACCATCTGTCGGCATCCCCACCCCAACGCCTTTATCAATAATGGCTGCTGAGTTAAAAGCAAAAGTGATTCAACTTTACCCACACACGCTGCATCCAACCAATGGGCTTTGGGTAGCTGTAGTCGGGTACGGTTAAACTTAGTTAATCCACCTGAAGCCGTGCTAACAGGCAAACCTATAGCTTTTAACCGATTGAACAATGCCCATCGGGTTGAGTTGACAGCCGCAGCATCTTTTAAAGGACGTTTAGCTTGTGCCAGAACTCGTTTCAACACTTCAGGCTTTTTAGCTAAAAACTGCTTAATATCCTGAGTTCCTTTTTTAGCGTTGCATTTATCACAAGCAAGGCAAAGGTTAGAAATTCGATTGCTGCCGCCCTTGGCTTTGGGATGAATATGTTCAACCTGCAAAGGCACATTTTCCGCGCCACAGTAAGCGCATTTTCTATCCCATTTGTTCAAGAGGTATTCTCTGACTTCATAGCCTTGCAACTCTCCTTGCTGATATTCAATTCCGGAAATTTCAGGATTCTCAAGCCGTTGGAGGTCAAATCTGACTAATTCTTGAACAATTGAACCAATGGGCGCAAATCGAATGAATCTGTCAATCCAAGTCAGAGTTGTTTCTACTCGATGCTGCAAGCTGGGTGCTAACCATCCTTTTGCACGAGTACGATTTAAGAATCGGGGTTGTCGATAACGTGTATGTCTCGCTCTACGGCTGCGACGGATGGCTCGTCGTGAATCCAAAGATGCTTTTATTGCTTGTCCTCTGTGGGCAAGCGATGCGCCAAACACGACTTTTTCCCGTTGCAGCAGCGCGATACCAGTTGCTTTTGAACCGGGATCTAATTTGAGTGTGATAGGCTCTGGCGTATCAACTACTTCCTTTTTGAGGATAATCGTAAAAGGATAGCGTCGGAAAACCGCTGCTTTGTTGGCGTTCAGCAGTTTCCTTGCTGTGATAGGGCGGCAAGGGTTGAGTGGTTTTCCGTTAGTATCAAGTACAAAAACGTAATTTTGATTAGACATGGTTTTGTCTCTACTGTTTGCACGTAATGTTTGCCTCGCTTAAGTTATCGGTCGGTACCCTTGCGGGTTCGGCACTTCCGTGACTGTCGCTTAACTAAGCGCCGAGGAGTGCCTCACTATCCTTTCAGCACTAGCTTTAATAAACCCTTTGCAAGTTTTAACTCAAAAGTTTTAGAGCTTGGAGCTGGCGAGCACTCCAAGGTAAGAACTTAAACACTTGCCGATAACGTAGGTCTAATCCTGAAGCTGGACACGACGATTAAGCGTAGTTGCTTTAATCAGGTTTTAGCCGTGTCTACATTCTGAGAGATATTTTGAGATAAATTTTGCAATACACTGAAAAGTAAAGAAATGTAAAGAAATGTAATTTTGAAAACGTGGAAACCATCACACTCGGACAAAATGGTCCAGCCGTTACACCCCTTTGCATTGGGACTTGGGCATGGGGTGATAAGCTCTTTTGGAATTATGGCAATAACTACGGTGCAGATCAATTGCAAGCAGCTTTTAGTGCAGCTTTAGAAGTTGGTGTCACCTTCTTTGATACCGCTGAAGTTTATGGATTGGGAGTTTCAGAGGAATTTTTGGGACAATTCTTAAAGAAAACCGACCAACAGGTACAAATTGCAACCAAGTATGGTCCTTTTCCTTGGCGAATTTTCGGTCAGTCTGTTGCTGATGCTCTGACAGATAGTCTCAAACGTCTACAATTAGGGCGAGTTCCTCTCTATCAGGTGCATTGGCCTTTTGCGTTTTTTATGAGTCAAGAAACCTTGATGAATGCTTTGGCTGATGAGGTGAAGCGGGGGAGAATTGAGGCGATCGGTGTCAGTAATTACTCAGCAGATCAAATGCGGGAAGCACACCAAATACTAGCAGCCCGTGGTGTACCTTTGGCAGTGAATCAAGTTCGTTACTCTTTACTGACTCGCCAAATTGAAACCAATGGTATTTTCAAAACTGCCAGTGAATTAGGTGTGACAATCTTGGCATATAGTCCTCTGGCTCAAGGCTTACTGACTGGTAAGTACACTGCTGATAGTGCTAATAATCTCAAAGATGGCAGAAGGATAGACTCCCGTTTTAGTAAAGAAGGCTTGCAGAAAATAGAGCCTGTGATATCTTTGCTACGCCAGATTGGAGAAAAACACGGGCGTACTCCTGCCCAAGTTGCCTTGAGGTGGTTAATCGCTCAAGGAAACGTTATTCCTATTGCTGGGGCGAAAACAGCGGAACAGGTACGACAGAATGCAGGTGCTTTGGGTTGGAGATTGAGCGACGATGAGATCAGGCAGTTAGAAGAAGTGAGCCGTTCTTACAAGTAAAAAGAATCAAGTAAAAAGAAATAATTTCTTTTTACTTGATTTATGAATTTTCCTGACCAGCCAGCATCTGTAAAATTTTCTCCACATTATCCAAATCTCCAACAATGCGTCGAACAGGATGAGGCCAAACTTTGACGAGGGTAGGAGTCGCAGAAACTTGATTGGATTCTGCTTGTTCTGGATTCGTTAAAACGTCAATTACTTTTAGTGTGTAAGGGTTGCCAAGATTTTTTTCTAGTAGTTCATGTAAATTCTCTAAAATGCGTTGTGTTGCGCTACTGTGTCCGGCAACAAACAGGCGCAGAACATAACCTTTTGTTTTTGGTTCGGGTTGTTGCGCGGACGTTGTTGGTTCATAGTATGAAGGATTTGCATCCCAAAGGTCAAGCCGCACAACTAAGTCGTGGTCTTCCCAAAGCTGAGGAAATGTAGAGCGATATGTTGTCAATACTAAGTGATCGCACAAGCCCTCCTGCCAAGGTGCAGATTGCCATGCTAACTCCCCTGTCCCAAAAATAGCGTTAAGAACGGCTTGATGTCGCATAACTGCCGGATAAGCCTCAGCGAAAGTTTGTATCTGTTGAGTGCGTGGATTTAACCAATGGTCTATAGTCGCCGTGTAGCAAGGTACTAGAAAATGAGGTGGTTCTGGTAAATCCAGAATTTCCTGCAAACTAACGCACAAATGTAAATGCCATCGACCTTGCTTACTAGGGTCGATACAGTAAATTAAATCTCCTCCAGGTGTAAACAGCGCAATGCCTTTAAACAGTGGAGGTAAAAGTGGTTTGTCGGATGTCAAGGGCGTGTCACTCCCTTCTCCTTAAGAGACGCTAAACTTAAGTTTCTGCGGGACACGCTGCTTTGTATGACTGCGGTCTGTGTGCTCTACACTCTGCAAAGCGTGCCGTGCCTCCTACGCAGGAATTACGAATTGCGCCTGAGGGCGTGCCCACAAGCCATAGGCATACGCATGATTGCGTGTGTTTCGTGCATACGGGGGAATTTCAAATATGGCTTACCGGCACGTTATGCGACCATAATGATCAATTCAGAATTAACAATATATCCCTAAAGGGATATTAAATAGTCTTAATATTTATAATTCATAATTCTCAATACTTGTATTCTTTAAGGAACAATTTTTGCTATTTCACTGGGAGTTGGTGACATTTCTAGAAGGAAATTTTGACTTTTGTAAACAAATTCAAAACTCTTGTCATTTGCATACACGACAAACCACCTGGCAGGGGATCACCAATTTACTAATTTATTCAAGACCATTTACGAATTATGAGGAACTTTCCTTGCTTTGATAAGAAATGTTAAGCACGCTAAAAGTAATTGAATTTCAAAAAACCTTTAAAATCATTACTTTTTAGTTGATATGCCTAAAGATAGATGTCAACAACAGGCTTTGTCTCAAACTAAGGATTAAATTTCTTCACATAATTGCAAAAAATTAAGTGTAAAGTTTATTAAAAAAACGCTCATCTTATGAATAGGTTTTTATATACTGAATCTTTAATAGTTGATCCCGCTCATTGATGAGTTAGAGATTTCTCAACCTGAATCTTTGTTTTGTTGATTTTGTATTTAAGGGAAAAAGTCATGGCTTTGTCTCAAACATCTAATTTAAGTAAGACACACTCTTTGTTAATGATGAAAAGTTTCTTAATATGGACTTTTACATTGGCAGTATGCTTGCTGGTTGTCGGTTTTCCTTTGGTTGTCTTGATGGCTACGGTCGGATGTCTGTTGTCAGTTGTTTTACAATCAGTGATGCCTGTTAGTGCGGTTTTGCTTGTTGCAGGTGGTTTAATTATGTTTAATGTGATGGCAGTTGTAATGGCTGCTGCAGCCCTGACTCTTAAAGGAGTTCATCCAAGCGAAATCAAATGGTTGAGCTGGCTGCATGGAGAAACAGAGAATATGCAAACGATCGCCGTTTATGCTTCTTGCCCATTAACTTGTGAAATTAAACACTAACTATCACTGCTCAATTCGACAAACAGTACATCCGCCCGGTTCAGCCGGGTTTTTTCATGCCTTTTTTGTCCTTTGTCATTTCCGGATGATAGCTATTGACTCATGACTATTGACTAGTGACAATTGACTAATGACAATTGACTAATGACAAAAAAGCAAATTTACATTATATTGGGTACTCGTCCGGAAGCAATCAAACTAGCTCCAGTCATTCAGGTTTTCCAAAATTCCTCAAGTCTGAACACATCTGTTATTTTGACAGGACAGCATCGCGAGATGGTTGAGCAAGTGATGCGGCTGTTCAACCTCAAAGCGACTCATGATTTGGAGATTATGCAACCAAAGCAATCTCTGAGTGATATCACCTGCCGCAGTTTACAAGGTTTGGAAGGATTATTCCAAGAAAGTAAGCCAGATTTAGTCCTAGTGCAGGGAGATACGACTACGGCATTTGCCGCAACTTTGGCTGCATTCTATCAAAAAATCCCTGTAGGACATGTAGAAGCTGGGTTAAGGACGGATGACTTATTTAATCCTTATCCGGAAGAAGCTAATCGGCGGCTGATTTCTCAACTAACTCAATTGCACTTTGCGCCAACGCCAATAGCCGTGGAAAATCTAGAACGTTCTGGTGTTTTGGGCGAAATTCACCTGACGGGTAACACAGTGATTGATGCGCTGTTAACTGTAGCTGCAACTGTTCCTGTTTGTGATATACCTGGATTGGAATGGGAAAAATATCGTGTCCTGCTGGCAACAGTTCACCGCCGTGAAAATTGGGGAGAACCACTGCATGATATAGCTCAAGGATTTTTACAGTTACTGGATAAGTTCGGTGATACAGCTTTGCTACTGCCATTGCACCGTAATCCGATAGTGCGAGAACCGTTGCAAACACTATTGGGAAACCATCCGCGTGTCTTTTTAACAGAACCTTTAGATTATGCTGAATTAGTGGGAGCGATTATGCGATCGCACCTTTTACTTACCGACTCTGGCGGTTTACAGGAAGAAGCACCCAGTGTTGGAAAACCAGTTTTGGTTTTGAGAGAAACAACAGAAAGACCTGAAGCAGTCACTGCGGGTACAGCTAAACTAGTGGGAACTCAAAGCGAGAACATTTTTGCGACTGCAGCCCAATTGCTTTCTGATTCTACTGCTTATGAAGCAATGGCAAACGCGATTAATCCCTTTGGCGATGGTCATGCAGCAAAGCGAATTTTACAAATTGTGCAAAATTACTTGCAGCTTTCCCCAGAAACATCAGCCTCACTTCAAGAGCATTTTGGCAATTAAGGACCACCAACACTAATACCAGAATACCCAGAATACCCAGAATAGCTATAATTTCCAGAATTTCCAGGATAATATCGTCTTATGCTAACATTACCCACTCCCAGATAACTTAGAGTTTCTGATCTGGCTACTCCATCTGGACGAAGACCAAGACTTGCCTGGAAGTTTCTGACTGCTCTTTGTGTTGAAGAATCGTAATATCCAGTGACTGGAACATTAGCCAAAGCTCTTTGAAGTTCTGCCACAGCTTCACCTCTGGAGCCTCTTCTTAAAGTTATGTTACGGCTATAGCTGTCGTTATAATACGGAGAGTAGCCTCTAGCACCAAAACCATCGTTAGGATACAGAGGATAATCTAAAGATGGTCTGCGGCTAATGTTCCCGAACCCAAGATAACTAAGAGTTTCAGGTCCCGCGACTCCATCTGGACGTAAGCCGTTTCTTGCCTGAAAGTTCCTAACTGCTCTTTGAGTTAACGAACCATAGTATCCAGTGACTGAAACATTGCCCAAACTTCTTTGAAGTTCTGCCACCGCATCACCTTGGGAACCTTTTCTAAGAGTGATGCTACCGCCAATCCCATTATTATAAGTGTCTTGTGTTGGAACACGGCGAAGAGTATATTCTTTCTTAGCGCGGGTGTCAATCCACTTAGCAGAAACGTAATTACCTGTAGACAACCGAGCAAATCCACGCTTATATGCTACAACTCTTGGCAATGGTGAACCATTGGAGTCACATTTGGCAGCGCGATAGGAGGTACTAGGACCTGTACGTATATTAAGACAGCTACCGTTAGTTCTCACAGAGTATCTACCAGGACCGTAGTAGGCGGCTGTTGCTGGTTGGGATTGGGCGAAAATTGCCAATAAGGTAGTGATTAGTGCGAAACTTAACCATGTAGATTTCAAATATTTTTGCCCTGGAATAGTGAGTTTAAATTCAGGAAGATGGTATTCGCTATCTGCAGTTACCGCTGCATATGAACTATCCATCAGAGAATAAGCAAGATATTCCACAATCTTCTCCTTTGTGCTGAAAGTCGTTTGGTGAGTGTAGAAGTTTTGTTGTGCTCTTCCGTAGATTTTGTCTAGGTAGAACTTTACTGGTCTATATAAATTGTGACAGAGTCTAGAACGAAATTGGAAATTAAAGTGAATTTTTCAAAAACAAAATCCCTGTCCGCTTGACTCAAACAGACAGGGAAATATTGACCAAGAAAAATATGTGTTGCTAACAGCTTTGTTGCATACAAAGTCTGTGAGCCTAAAAATCCTTTTTTACAGCGGTTTCATATAAATAGACCACAAATGGTAAGATGGGCATCGCTCAGAAAAGCCATCTAATGGACATTGTGAGATATTAGTGAGTAATGCCTGCCTTACAAAAAATACTGTAATTAATACACTCCCAAACCAGATAAGGTTTGTGGTCCAGCGACTCCATCTACAAGTAAACCATTTCTTCGCTGATAGTTTTTGACCGCATCTGCTGTGATTTGACCATAATATGCGGTAGGTGTGAGTCCTAAAGTTTCTTGTAGTCTTGCTACAGCAGAACCTTGAGAACCTAAACTCAAAGTGTAAGGACCACCAACACCAGGACCACCGGTGTTGCCTTTGCCAGGTTTGTTGCTAATCCAATTAGCACCAACGTAATAACCATTGGATAGCTTTGCAAATCCATTTTTATATGCTACGACTCGTGGAAGTCGTGAGCCATTACGGTAAGATGCAACAACGGCAGTGGATGAGCTAGGACCTTTACGAACTAAGAGATCACTGCCTTTTGTCTGAACATAATATTTGTTTCCTGGACCGTTGTATGTGGCTGAAGCTGTTTGAGCTTGAGCTAAAATCGCTAACAACGTACCCATGAGCGCGAAACTTAACCACACAGATTTGAAATTTCTGTTCCAGTTGAATCTCAGTTTCAATTCTGGCAGTTTCAATTCTGGAAGACTGAATTCTGTATCTTTAGTCGCCTCTGCGTAGGCACTATCCATCAAAGAATAAGCAAGATATTCCACAGTCAGCTCCTTAATACTGGAAAATTCACAAATGCAGAGTTTTACTTCGTTTTTTGGTGAGTCTGTCTAATGTAACTTAGACTACGCTTTATCGTAAAGGATTTTCACTGGTAGCATAATTAAGAAAATATAATTTTTGTCACAAAAGTCTGGAACAATGCCGTGAGTAAAGCGTCACTCGCTCCGCTCAAATTCAAAATTCAAAATTCAAAATTCAAAATTAATTAGTGGGAGCGTGTGTACCGTCACTAATTCAAGACCACCAAATCAAAGATTATGGTGGTGGCTGTGCATCATAGCCTCTGGCGAGCCGACTCCAAAGCAGCATTGCCCCAAAAGAGCAAATGTATCTGTAGTATTTACAAGAATAGAAAATCTTACCTTATTGCCCAAACTGCTTTGAAAAGGAAAAAGTATCAGAACGTACTTGCTGACCATTTTGCCAAACTTCTACTTTGTCAGAACTAACAATATAGGAAAAACTACCATTGTCTGCTCGATACTGAGAACTGCCAACACTCCTAGCAGGAAGGCGTACAGGGTGGGTTGAGTCTCGCTTTAATTGCCCAATATAAAACAACTGACCATTTTCCTGACAGACTTTCACAGAAAGATTTGCTGTTTCGCCTTCGATTACTGTAGTGCCATTGCATTTAGTATCAGCCATCTGAGATCCAACAGGCACTGGAATTGGTTGCCAAGATGAAACTTCCTGTGGTGTCTGTGTACCAGAGACTTGGTTGATTTCGTGATTTGCTTTTGCTTGAGTTGCAGTCTGCTGTTGTGGAATTTTTCCTGCAATCAAAGATGGTAATGTCGTCAAGGGGTCAACAGCAAAACGATGATTTTTACGCACCTCAAAGTGTAGGTGAGGTGCCGTACTATTACCTGTCGTTCCCATTTCTGCAATAACTTGTCCTTGGCTGACCTGTTGACCCTGTTTCACCAAAAAGCGGCTATTATGACCGTAAACTGTAACAGTCCCATCGGGATGCTCAAGAACTACGACATTCCCTAATCCCCATTCGTTCCAACCTGCTTTGACCACTGTACCGGATGCAGCAGCAACAATAGGAGTACCAGTTGCTCCTGCGATATCAATTCCTTCATGTTGATATTTGCGAAAACCCTGAGAAATTATTCCCTGAGTGGGCCAAATTAAATCAGAGGGAAGAGATTTTTGTGGAATATTGGAGCTTTTTACTGTCTGGGTCAAAACCTGCGTATTTGTACTTAACACAGCAAAAAAAGATGTTAACCCTATCAAGCTATATGTACAAATTTGAGTAATAGTAACTTTTATCATCAGTTAGAGCTTGTAAGAAAAATGGTTTAGGATGTCTTGAGTTATTTGCTGTTACAGTCTTAAAGCAACAACATCAGGAGTGTCAGTAATCCAAAATCCAAAATTCCCAAGCCCTGGATGAATCCATCGGATCAATCCAAAATCTAAAATTCAAAATTGTCTAACTGGATGAAGGGAGAATCCCACGGCTTTAAGTGAAAACGTTAGGCGTAGCCGCGCCCCAGGCGGCGACAGCGCGATGTTTTCATAGCCGTGGGAGCGTCATTTGGTATAAGCTAAAATTTTTCCACACCCTCAAACTTTTTAGCAATCTCACCCGTAGCGTTTGCAGCCTCACCACAAGTGCGCGGTGTCGGGAAAATCTTACCTGGATTTGCCAAACCTTTGGGATTAAAAACTTGCCGTACCCATTGCATAGTTTCTAAATCAGTAGCAGTGAACATTTCTGGCATATAACATTTTTTGTCTGCACCAATACCATGTTCACCAGAAATACTACCACCAACTTTCACGCATAGTTTGAGAATTTCCCCGCCGACTTCTTCCACCTTTTCTAATTCGCCAGGAATGGAATTATCGTACAGAATCAATGGGTGAAGATTGCCATCTCCAGCATGAAATACGTTAGCAATGCGATACCCAGATTTTTGACTTAATGCTTCAATTTGTTCTAGTACATAAGGTAACTGAGTGCGAGGAATTACGCCATCTTGTACATAATAATCTGGGCTAACATGACCTGCTGCTGCAAAAGCTGCTTTTCTTCCTTTCCACAATCTTAAGCGCTGTTCTGGATCACTAGCTATTGTAATATTCCGTGCACCATTCTTTTGGCAAATTTCTGCAATCCGCTGTTTATTTGCCGCAACTTCTACTGCCAAACCGTCAATTTCTACTAATAAGATACCACCAGAATCGCGGGGATAACAATTTGTTGCCACCACATCTTCAACAGCATTAATGCTGAGATTATCCATAATTTCCATACCACCAGGAATAATCCCCGCGCTGATGATATCAGAAACACTAACACCTGCTGCTTCAATACTCGTAAAGTCTGCCAAAAGTACGCAAATTGATTCAGCCGTTTTGAGAATTCGCAGCGTAATTTCTGTAGCAATTCCTAACGTTCCTTCAGAACCAACAAACAAACCTGTTAAGTCATAACCAGGCATTTCAGGAATTTGTCCCCCCACATCAACAATCGAACCATCAGGAAGGACGAGTTTCAATCCCAAAACGTGGTTGGTTGTGACACCGTATTTTAAACAATGTACGCCACCAGAGTTTTCTGCTACGTTACCACCAATTGAGCAAATGATTTGGCTGGAAGGGTCAGGAGCATAGTAAAAACCAGCACCACTCACAGTTTGTGTTACCCAACTGTTAATCACTCCTGGCTGAACAATAACTTGCTGATTTTCTAAATCAATTTTAAGTATTTGTCGCATTAAAGAAGTGACAATCAAGACGCAGTTCTCGACTGGCAATGCCCCGCCAGATAAACCAGTACCAGAACCACGTGCAATGAAGGGGATGGAGTGGCGATCGCATATTTTCACAACCTCTGCAACTTGTTCTGTCGTCCTCGGTAACACCACCACAGCTGGACGTTCGCGATAGCTAGTCAGTCCATCGCACTCGTATGTGATGAGTTCCTCGCGGCGTTGTACTACGCCATTTTTACCAACGACAGCCTCAAATTGCTTGACGATGGGTTTCCAGTTGCGTTGTTGTTTATCTTGGGTAAGCATAGGTGGTTTTTCCAAGGGAGAGAACTACTTTGCCGACTCCCTATAAACATATTGTTACAAGAATTGCACCTAAAACGGGAGTCAAGAACAATATTGTCTATTCTGATCTGACACCCTAGAGCAAGTTGGCTTAGATTTTACTCTCTGGCAAGGAGAATTTGAAGGTAGGCAAGATGTTTGGTTACGTTGGTGTTACAAAGATGGTATCGTTGTACAAACTGGGGATAAGCGTGCTTCACAAGCAGAACAACGTGCTCAATTACTTGCAGAAAAATTACGGGCTATGGGTATTGATCCTGATAGTCTTTAGAGAGGTTTCATGAAACGCCTCAAAAAAAAATTACGAACGACCAATTATTCTTTCACATATTTTTCAATAGCTTGCTTCCACATCAAATATCCTTGACCATTTAAATGCAGCCCATCTTGTGTGTATCGAGTATCTAATTGATTCTGCGAATCGGATAAATGAGAGAAAACATCTATGTACTCATAAGAAAACTCTTTTGCCACTTCTCTCAATTGCAAATTCAGTTGCCAGACGTTCTTATTGTCTTGCCAATAGCGAGTCACTTGATTGTTGACTGGTAAAACACTTTGAAGAAAGACTTTTGTGTTTGGCGTTTGATTTCGCAATTCTGTCAAAATCTGCTTGTACCCAGTTAATGTCTGTTCGACAGATTTATGAGCATTGATAAAGTCATTAATGCCCACCATTAAGAAAAGTTTTTTTGGTTTAGATGCCACAACAGCGTTTAGACGATTTAAAACAGAATCTGTCGTGTCAGCGCTAATACCACGATTTTTTAGATTCGGATTTTCCAGCAATTCTCCCCATTCGCCTTCATCAGTTAAACTATCTCCCAAGAAAATGATTCCGGAGTCTGATTTGGGCAGGATTTCAAACTGGCTTTTTTTATGTAGATAATAAACTGAGTAATTATTTTGAGCAGACTTGCTGGGAAGTATTTTTTGCGACAAATATGAAACTCCTCCTCTTCTGGCCAGAAATACAGCCACTAGCAACAAAAAGAAAAGATTGAGCAAGAGAGAAAGAAAGAATAAGATGACAATTGTATTGTTCATTGTTCTAATTTCATTATCAAAAGGAAAGTGCTCAGGTATAAGTTTCTATTTATGAGTTCGTCGGTTACTCTCAACTACAGTTGGCGATGAACTCTTGCAACCGCTGCCAAACTTTATCCAATAAATCAGGACTCTCTACATCAAACCACTCAATTTGAGGATATGCTCTAAACCAAGTCCGTTGGCGCTTGGCAAATTGCCTTGTGTGCAAAACAGTTAATTGTTTCGCTTCCTCCAAAGAAATATCTCCTGCCAAATGTTGTTTGATTTCCTGATATCCTAAAGTATTCAGCAAAGGTAAGTCAGTTCCATATTTCTGGCAAAGGTATTTCACCTCCGCGACTAAACCATCTGCAATCATCTTCTGTGTACGCTGTGCGATGCGTTGGGTAAGGTGAGCAGAGTCACAGTCCAAACCAATTTGCAAAATCGGATAATTTGGGGGATTTTCTCCTTGCTGATCGGAAATTGGGCGACCAGTGACGTAGAATACCTCCAATGCCCTTAAAGTCCGGACTGAGTCGTTTGGATGAATTTTTTGTGCTGCAATCGAGTCAACTTGTTGCAACATATCGTACAATAGCCTTTGACCCAAAGATTCCAGTTGTGATCGCAATTCCTTGTGCGGTGCAACCCTGGGAATTCTCAAACCCTGTGTGATGGAGCGTATGTATAAACCAGTCCCACCAACCAGCAGGAGGGGATGAGAACCAGAAGCAATTAACGCCTGTGCTTGTTGTTGATAGTCTGCAACTGTCATAGTGTTTGTCGGGTTGCAGATATCTATAAGATAGTGCGGTACTAAGTTTTGTTCAGCTTCTGTAGGTTTCGCCGTACCAATATTAAATTCCCGATAAACCTGACGAGAATCTGCACTCAGAATGACTGAGTCAAGCCGCATCGCCAAATCCAATGCTAATCCCGACTTACCCGTCGCCGTCGCGCCACAAATCACAATTAATTTAGTCATTAGTCAATGAAGAGTAAACACTGACAACTGATAACTGATAACTAATTAGGTACAGTCCCCTCATAAACTTCTCTTCAAATTGCCCTAAAGTCGCCAGCAAGGCTTTTGTGCTAGAATTTTTGAGTCTTTTGATATTTTCAACCATTAGGCGATTTTACCCCCAATTAACAGGAGAGTTTACATGACGAGCAGTTACAGTGCCGCTCAGATTCAAGTTCTGGAAGGTCTGGAACCCGTCCGCAAAAGACCGGGAATGTACATAGGTTCCACAGGCCCGCGAGGACTCCATCATTTAGTTTACGAGGTGGTGGACAACTCAGTAGATGAAGCTTTGGCGGGTTACTGCACTCATGTGGAGGTGGATCTCAACTCTGATGGTTCTGTAACCGTTGTAGATGATGGTCGGGGTATCCCTACAGATATTCACCCCCAAACGGGGAAATCAGCATTGGAAACTGTGTTAACAGTACTACACGCCGGGGGAAAATTTGGCAGCGGTGGCTACAAAGTTTCTGGAGGATTACACGGAGTTGGTGTTTCCGTGGTGAACGCCCTGTCCGAGTCGGTAGAAATTACCGTTTGGCGAGACAAAAAGGTTCATACTCAGCGCTACGAACGGGGTGTTCCTGTTACAGAACTGATAGCGAAGTCCTACAAGGAAAACCGTACTGGAACTTCTGTCACCTTCAAACCCGACTCCCAAATCTTCACAACCGTCACTGAATTTGATTACACGACTATAGCAAGCCGCTTGCGGGAATTAGCATACCTCAATGCTGGAGTCAAAATTACTTTTACTGATAACCGTCTCGAACTGCTTAAAAGTGATACACCTAAGGTAGAAACCTACGAATACAAAGGTGGTATTCGGGAATATATTACCTATATGAACAGTGATAAGCAACCACTGCATGAAGAAGTTATTTTTGTGCAGGGAGAACGCAACAATGTTCAAGTAGAAGTTGCTTTGCAGTGGTGTACTGATGCTTATACAGACAATGTACTAGGCTTTGCCAATAATATTCGCACGGTGGACGGTGGTACACATTTAGAAGGTTTAAAGGCAGTTTTAACTCGTACCTTGAATAATGTTGCCCGCAAGCGTAACAAAATCAAAGAAAATGAACCCAACCTCAGTGGAGAACACGTCCGTGAAGGTTTGACGGGTGTGATTTCTGTGAAAGTCCCAGAACCGGAATTTGAAGGACAAACCAAAACTAAATTAGGTAATACAGAAGTTCGGGGAATTGTAGATTCGTTTGTCGGAGAAGTTCTTACCGAGTACCTGGAATTTCATCCTAGTGTCGCTGATTCTATTTTAGATAAAGCTATCCAAGCTTTCAAAGCCGCAGAAGCCGCTCGACATGCGCGGGAATTAGTGCGTCGCAAATCAGTTCTGGAATCTTCACCATTACCAGGTAAATTAGCAGATTGCAGTACTAGGGATCCTAAGGAGTCGGAAATCTATATCGTGGAAGGGGACTCTGCAGGCGGAAGTGCAAAACAAGGACGCGATCGCCGATTCCAAGCAATTCTCCCCCTACGCGGTAAAATCCTGAATATTGAGAAAACTGACGACGCCAAAATCTATAAAAATACTGAAATTCAGGCGTTAATTACAGCACTCGGTTTAGGAGTTAAGGGCGAAGAATTCGACGCATCCCAACTGCGCTATCACCGTATAGTTATCATGACTGACGCTGACGTAGATGGAGCGCACATCCGGACTTTGTTGTTAACTTTCTTCTATCGGTATCAGAGGGCGCTGATTGAGCAGGGTCATATTTTCATTGCTTGTCCGCCACTGTTCAAAGTAGAACGGGGACGTAATCATTACTATTGCTATAGTGAGCGTGAGCTGCAACAGCGTCTGGCTGAGTTTCCCGATAACGCCAATTACACCATCCAACGCTTCAAAGGTTTGGGTGAAATGATGCCAGAACAACTCTGGACAACTACAATGAACCCAGAAACTCGTACTTTTAAGCAAGTGGAAATTGAGGACGCCGCCGAAGCTGATCGCATTTTCACGATTTTGATGGGCGATCGCGTTGCACCCCGTCGCGAATTCATTGAAACTTACGGTTCTAAACTCAATTTGACCGATTTGGATATCTAATTGTCTGTGAATTTGCTGACTACTCGTCTCTCGGTACAAGATTACCTATCTTTTCCTTATGGTTTTTGGCGACGCCAGTCGCCTAGTGCTCGATCAACCCAAAATTACGGGGTTAAGGCAAGCTGGGGAAGTCGGGGAAGCAGGGGAAGAGTAAGAATTTTTTCACCTCATCTACCCCTCAAAGTTGATGTAGTGGACTACTAGTAGGAGAAAAATGCCACACTTTAGCCGAAGGAAAGCCCAACGGAAACGTTCGTCACTGTGAGAGTGAGAAAACGCCACATGCTGAGTCCTGCACAAATGCTTTTCCAACAAGTTGGGATACCCTTTAGGGCATCGGTACTGTCTCACCGCAGTGCGCTTCACCTGTGCAGTGGCTCCCCTCCTGCACCCTGCTGGACTCTTTGTCATTCGCAGTCCTTATTTTTTTTCTGAGGTAAACAAGGGCTGCGAACTGCTCGCTGTATCAGCGCGCGCAGAGCGTCTACAAGTCGGCACAGCTGCCCTCGCAACTGGCATATTAGTTGTCGGCACAAGAGAAACAAGATCGAGAGGCTAAGATATATAAACGCAACTAACTATCAGTTACTTTCTTAACTTTTGTTAAATTTTATAAATTTAATGGAACAATACTTATAAGAAGAGACTATGAGTATGAAAGCAAGCAAAAGCATTTTTAGAAAAGCATTGTTTAGCCTTATGAGTGCGGGTAGTCTGGTTGCTTTATCTGCTTGTGGTCAACCTAGTGCAGATCATACAACCGCTCCTCAGACTGCGGCAACTCCAGCAAATCTTCCTACATCTGCTCCTCCAATTGCCCAAACTCCTACTACCCCAACAGCAAGCAAAAACCTAGCAGAACTGGCACAGTTAGCATCCACTCAGGCTTCTTTTACAACGCTAACACGGGCAGTGCAAGCTGCTGGTTTAACTCAACAAATGGCAGAACTTGGACCCTACACAGTCTTTGCTCCAACGAATGCTGCTTTTGCTGCTTTACCAAAGGGTACAATTGAAAAGCTTCTCCAACCAGAAAACAAGCAACAATTGATCAAACTTCTGAGCTATCACGTTCTACCAGGACAAGTGACCTCTAGCCAACTGACGTCTGGACAGGTTAAAACAGTTGAAGGTTCTCCTGTGATAGTATTGGTTGACACTACGACCAGTACAGTTATCGTAAACGGTGCTAAAGTCATTCAAGCAGATATTCCAGCTAGTAACGGCGTAGTTCACATAGTAGACAAGGTTATTCTACCTCCAAAATTTCCAGCAAGTCTTGGCTCTAATTAAATCAGTGAACTGTCACTGGCAAACCCGCCCTCACAGGTTTGCCTATGTTCAGAGCACACGTTAGTTAGAACGGATCATGACCAAAAAGTACCGACTACCGACTTAAGATATAAGATATTTAAGGTTACTCCTAACACATATAAAAATTATTTATGAAAAACCACTTAAATAATCTTTCATTTTCTTTGCAGGAGTATCAAAAATAACATACGAGCGTGACTCTATACTCTGCATATCTGTCTATATGTTGTTAACTTGAAGTACTGCTTAGAGCAATCTATTCTTAAAACGAGCAACCAGAATATAGTTTAAATTATTAGCCTTCTCTTAAGCCGCTGTCTACTTTTTTCCCACATTTGGAGACCTCTAAGTTAACCAAAAAGGGATTAGTACCATTAACTAGAGTTATCCAACAATTCATGCTCATCTGTACGGTAGTCTGGTGATAAATGTTTCTTAATGTACTTGATAGCAGGCTATGGTATATTTCGTACCCGTCTTATGAAATTGGGCATGAAATAGGTTATTATCGATAGTCTTAACTGTCAAATCCTTTTTTAATTGATTAAAATTATCCTTGTATACAATAAGAAGAGTTTGTCAAGATTCATAAGGTTGAAGTTTCAACAGTGCGTTAACGTGTGATTAAGAGCGGATTGGCTCAGTCCACATTCCTTTTCGAGCTAACTGATGCTGCCAAAGTCTTAACTCCTGAGTTAAAGTGATTGGCAGAACAAAGTTAAGTGACCACCAAAAACACCACAGTTACTCTATTTGTTGTATTCATGGTGCCTACAGTACGCCTAATGGAAGAAAACACAAAGCCACCTTAGACAGGTTGTGTATGACATGCTTGTCGCTTGGCTAACTTAACTCCACTCAGTAGCTTGTAAAGGAAATGTAAAAATGGCTGTAAGCATCTTTTCTGATTTCATTTGCTAAAAAGTATGCTTTTTCTGAGTAAAGAATGTTCTAAGTAATAGATTGATCGAGATATGAACCAGGTGTATTGACACGAAATTGAAATGAAAGTACCCCTGCAATTCCAAAAAGTTTTGGAGAAAATACAAAAGTATGGTGTCTTTATCAATGTCTTACTTTTGATAGAACAGTATTTAGATTGTTCAATAGTTTCATGATTAGGACACAAAAACAGTTCAATTTCTGTGAAACAGGCTACAATCGGAACAGTCTTTACAAAAGAATCTCCCAACAGTCATATTCATTTGTATGGAGTGGTAATTGTTTTTAGTAGTCCAAAGTCTTTATTTAGACTAATTAGTAAAAGGTGATGTTGCTCGGCAACACACATGGCGTTGACTAAAGATAAGAATTTACCTTCAACCAGACTTTCTCTCCAGGAGTAACTCTGTCGTGAAGGTGTAGTAAATTCTAAATTTATCTTAGGCAAAGTTGCCAAAAGCCCTCTTTTGTGTTGGGAAATAGTTCACCTTAAGAGTAGTAAGCACATCTTAAGTAATTGATTCTGCAAGGAGCATGAGGAACGCGGCATGAACCAGGCTAACAACGTACTCGAAAATATATATCAGCCTGATGATCTGGAAATAATGAATCAGCCTGAGATTGAGTTAGAAGAACTCTTAATTGACGACGAAGAGGACTTGCTGACGGGCGATGAAGGCGAACTCGATGAATTTTTAGAGCCTCAGTCTGATGAGGACGACTTAAAGTCTGGAAAAGCCGCTAAGGGGCGTCGTCGATCTCAAAGCAAGAAAAAGCATTACACCGAAGATTCGATCAGGCTTTACTTGCAAGAAATAGGTCGGATTCGCTTGTTGCGTGCAGACGAAGAAATTGAATTGGCACGCAAGATTGCCGATTTACTGGAATTAGAGCGCGCGCGGGAAAAACTTTCGCTACAGTTAGCTCGTGAGCCTTACGACAGCGAGTGGGCAGAAGCAGTACACATACCCATGCCACAATTTCGTTATCGGCTACATATTGGTCGTAGAGCGAAAGATAAGATGGTGCAATCAAACCTGCGTCTTGTCGTTTCAATTGCTAAGAAGTATATGAATCGAGGCTTGTCTTTCCAAGACTTGATTCAAGAAGGTAGTCTTGGTTTGATTCGCGCGGCAGAAAAGTTTGACCACGAGAAAGGATATAAGTTTTCTACATACGCCACATGGTGGATTCGTCAGGCGATAACCCGTGCGATCGCCGATCAATCCCGTACTATCCGCCTTCCGGTTCACCTCTACGAAACGATTTCCCGGATAAAGAAAACAACCAAGCTGCTTTCTCAAGAAATGGGTCGCAAACCCACGGAAGAAGAAATTGCTACGAGAATGGAAATGACAATTGAGAAACTGCGGTTTATTGCTAAATCCGCACAATTGCCTATTTCACTAGAAACGCCCATTGGTAAAGAAGAAGATTCTCGACTTGGCGATTTTATTGAGTCTGATGGTGAAACACCAGAAGACCAAGTTTCTAAAAACCTGCTGCGAGAAGACCTGGAAAAAGTCCTCGACAGTCTTAGCCCCCGTGAAAGAGATGTTCTCAGATTGCGTTATGGCTTAGATGACGGTCGTATGAAGACTTTAGAAGAAATTGGACAAATTTTCAATGTGACTCGTGAGCGAATTCGTCAAATTGAGGCAAAAGCGCTACGCAAGTTACGTCACCCAAATCGTAACAGCGTTTTAAAAGAGTACATCCGTTAGTTATTAGTCATTATGTCATGAGTCATTGATTTTAGACAAATGACTCATGATTGAGAAAAAACAAATACCTGTCAAACTAATGCTGTTTTGAGACTAACCCGAAGACAGGCTAATTCTGCTTGCGAAAAACCTGGAAGTATTAATACTTCCAGGTTCTTTGTTTATGTATGTATATATTTATTTATTGCGAGGCCGTCTGTAACCTGAAAAGTTACAGAATGCCCCAGAAGTGTAGGAAACCTTGACCAGAGAATAGCTCAATAAGAGCAGCTGCTAAAAAGCCAATCATCGCCAAGCGACCGTTCCAAACTTCTGCTTGAGGTGTGAAACCCCAACGCCAAGAATTACGGTCATCAATTACAGGGGTAGTGGTTTTTGTTGCGTTAGTCATAACTGGCACTCCAAACTAAATTATTTAAGGTTTGTTACCTTATGTAAACTAATATAACAATTTTTGAGAAGTTGTGTCACATTTGCCATAAATTTATTGCAATTTTTCGATTTATTTTTTACTTTCTGTGAAGTAAATCTCTTCAAGGTAATTGGTATTTCCCTTTTTTGAAGAGGTATGATGAAACTAAAAATGAAGTGCAAACAGATATGCTTCCTACTACTTCCATTACTGATTGCACAGGTTAGTGTGGCTCAAACGCCACAACAGAGGACAATTGCGCCGCCTCAGCTTCCTAACAACTTAAAGGTACCGCCAAATCAAGTATTACAGTTTGGGGAGAGGGCTACAGGAGTACAAATTTATCAATGCAAAGCGAAATCCGGTAACCCCAACCAATTTGAGTGGACGTTTGTAGCACCCGAGGCTAAACTGTTTGACGCACAAGGTAAGAACAATATCAAGCACTACGCAGGTCCTACTTGGGAGGCAAAGGATGGTAGTAAAGTCGTAGGTCAGGTCAAAGCAATCTTTGATTCACCCAACCCCAATGCAATTCCTTGGTTACTGCTTCAAGCCAAATCTCAGCAGGGTAATGGCATATTAAGTAAGACAACATACATCCAACGGGTGAATACTGTGGGTGGCAAACCCCCCGTTCAAGGATGTCAAAACAAGAGTGTAGGCACCCAAAAGCGAGTCAATTACACTTCTGACTACTTGTTTTATAGCGCGACTCCGTAACTGAGGCTAAGCGAGCACAGCTTAACTTACGCTAGTACTTACGGTTAAGTGAAAGTATTTGTAGAGTGGGCACCAATATAGTTCGGATAAGCGCTTGGGTTGCAGGGGAGGAAAGAATTATTGGACAATTAGTTCTTTGCCCCCTGCCTCTTGACTCCCCCAGCTGCCCCAGCCTGCATCAACGAGTAAATTTCTTAACCGAACGCTATTGGGATGGGCACTGCCTACCAATTACCCAGCAATGATCAGCATAGTATCCCTAGACCAGAGTTGTAGACTGAGCATTACGAGTGTAGTTCAATCACAGAAATGATTTTTTCTTCACGACTAAGTTGAAGAATACTTTCACCAGGGCTATCTTTACCCAAGATTGGAACTGTTTCCACTCCAAGGCGTACCAGCCGTTGGTGATTGGTAACTACAGCCACCTCAGCACCTGCGATCGCTCGTACAATTCCTGCTAAAATGTCAGTCTTGTTGCTGAATTTAAAGGTTTGAGTTCCGATATCACCCCGATTCGCCGCCCGCAAACCACTTACAGGAATGCGCTTAGCGTATCCCAGTTGAGTTACCAGTAACAGGTTTTCCTTTGTGTTTGAAGTCACACAACCAACCATTTCTTCTTGCTGGCGCACGCGTAAACCTTGCAGACCCATCGCAGCGCGACCCATAATCGGGAATTGATTCTCATTAACCTCAAACTTCAAGACTCGCCCACCCGAACTTGCTAAAACCAAATGTTCCCTTCCACTGGTGAGTGAAGTGGATAACAATTCATCGTCGTCTTTGAGTTTCAAGATAGTTATTCCACGACGAGTGAGGTTAGTCAATTCTGTCAAGGACAAACGCTTGATTCTTCCTTGCTTAGTCAAAAGAATAATCTCACTATTTTCTGGATCATCTGGTAATACAAAGCGGTTAATCACACCTTCTTGAGCGTCCTGCTGAGCAGAATTTGAGAGCAAGGTAATCAATGGTGTTCCCCGTGCAGAACGTCCACTGCTGGGAGGGATATCAGCTACATTCACTGGGTAAACCTTACCCCCACTGGTGAGTACCAGCAAGTCTTTTGTTGTGTCAGTTAACACACTTTTGAGCACGATATCATTATCGGATGTACCGTTGTCAGTTCTCGCCTTTCGGGGTGAAGGTTGAGAGCGACGTACATATCCCCTGTGCGTAAACTCTAATACGACTTGTTCTGACGGTGCTTCCAGTTTAGGATTTTCAAGTTTGGATTTTGTATTTTCTATATCCTCCTGTGCTCTGGTGCTCTTGTTTTCAAGATCTCCCCTGCTGGTGTGCTCCTGTGCTATCCTAGTCCGACGATCATCATTGTATTTGCGCTTGAGCGATCGCAAATCTTTTTTGAGTGACTTCAATAATTCTCGTCTATCGTCCAGCAACGTGCGCAACAACTGAATTTGCTCATTGAGTTGCTCATACTCCTTGTGTAAGTTTTGCTGTTCTAAATTCGTTAAACGTCGCAATGGCATAGCCAAAATTGCATCCGCTTGCACCTCACTCAAATCCAGTCGGTTTTGCAAGCTCATTTTTGCTGTAGTCCCATCAGCAGCACTTCGTAAAATCTCTACAAGCTCATCTACGTGAGATAGTGCTTTGAGTAAACCTTCAACCAAATGCAGCCGAGTTTGAGCCTTATCCAATTCATGAGAGTAGCGACGGTTCAGTGTTTGCTCCCGAAAACTTAAAAACTCCTGCAACAGTTGACGCAAGCTCAACTGACGCGGTTGTCCATCCACCAAGGCGAGGAGAATCGCCCCAAAGTTGCTTTGCAAGGCGGTTTGGTGATACAAATTCTGGAGAACTTCTTGAGGATTGGTATCGCGTTTGAGTTCAATCACGACGCGCATTCCCTGGCGATCGCTTTCATCGCGAAGATCTGCAATTCCTTGAAGCCGACCTTGATTTACTAAGTCCGCGACTTTCTCAATCCAACCAGCCTTATTCACCTGATAAGGCAATTCTGTAACCACAATTGCTGTCCGCCGTTTGTTTCCCTTACTTTGCGCAACTTCCTCAATTTGGGCAATTCCCCGCAGCACAATACTGCCTCGACTTGTGGTGTACGCTTCTTTTATTCCAGCGTTACCTACAATTTCACCACCAGTGGGAAAATCTGGTCCAGGAATGATCTCAAATAATTTTTCATTACTTAAATCGGGGTTATCGATTAATGCTATCAACCCATCTATCACTTCCCCTGAGTTATGCGGTGGAATATTCGTCGCCATCCCCACAGCAATACCAGAACTGCCATTGAGCAAGAGAAATGGTAACTGTGCTGGTAATACGGTTGGTTCTTGTTGGGAATTATCGAAGTTACCGATAAAATCCACCGTTTCTTCACCAATTTCCGTCAGCATTCCCTCGTGGCTGATAGGTGAAAGACGCGTTTCTGTATAACGCATCGCCGCAGGCGGGTCATTATCCACACTCCCGAAATTACCATGTCCTGCTAGTAAAGGATAGCGACTGGAAAAGTCCTGTACCAGCCTGACTAAGGCATCATAAACTGCTTGGTCACCGTGAGGGTGATACTTACCTAACACGTCTCCCACCACACGCGCGCACTTACGATAGGGTCGATCCGGCGTCAGCCCTAATTCGTGCATGGCATACAAAATGCGTCGGTGAACTGGCTTTAAGCCATCTCGCACATCTGGTAACGCTCGCCCAACAATGACACTCATGGCATATTCGAGATAAGACCGTTGCATCTCGGTATGCAAGGCTGTGGTAATGACCTGTCCCTCACAGAGAAGGTTTAACTGTTTTGCCATGAGTTTTTTTCCTAAATTTCCACTACACAGAATTTGCCGTTAACGAAGACTGCAGCAACCACAGCATCACGGATGAAATACTCTTCATTACACAATCTTGATAGTCACAGGATAGAAAGCAGTAGTATTATCCTTGTTGACAAAGATTTATATTGATTATTTCAAAGAAAGCACACAAAGTTTTAATTAGATGGTATTGTCCTGTTCACTAGCCTGTGTGCTTTTAGTTAAGATGCACAAACAAAAGTCAAATTCTCATGAAAACTGTTTTGATTGTCGAAGATGATCTGATTAATGCTCGCGTTTTTTCCAAAATCTTGACTAAGCGAGGTGGCTTGCAGGTGAAACATACTGAAAATGTAGAAGAAGTTATCAAAATTGCCCAATCGGGAGAAGTTGACATTATCTTGATGGATGTTTCTCTGTCAAGAAGTGTTTACCAAGGTAAGTCTGTTGATGGTATCAAAATTACACAAATGCTAAAATCCGATCCGCAAACAGCTATTTTACCTATTATTTTGGTAACAGCACACGCTATGGAAGGCGATCGCGAGAACTTTCTCAAACAAAGTGGTGCTGATGGCTACATATCTAAGCCGATTGTGGACCACCAACAGTTTGTTGACCAGATCTTGGCACTGCTACCTCAACAGAACAACTGAACACACCATTTGGGGCATAAAAGAATATTTTCCCCACGGTAAACTGCATTTAGCACATTTCCATAGTAGTGTCCTTTTCTTAAGAACATACCTCGAACAGTAGCTCAACACATAGATTGCGATTGAGCTACTGCTTCATTGATAGAATAATATATATGTACTATTAGATGAGATTTTCAGCAAGTAGCCATGGGGAGAGTGAGGGAGTGTGGGAGTATGAGAGTGTGGAACTGAACAAGTGTGGGAAAATATTCTTCCCTGCTTTCTTCCTTCCCTCCTTCCCTCCTTCCCTCCTTCTTTACTGAGGGGTCATTCGTTGCCTGGTGGTCGAATTTGAAGGTTCTTCACGTTGCTGGAGAGCAGCTTGAATGCCAGGTAATTCTAAGAATTTTTTCGTATCAGACAGCAAGCGTGTGCCCCAAAGATTTTGTTTAAGAAAATCTAAATCAGCATAGCGTTCATCAATGCGGACTGCAGCTTGTCCCATAGCTAGGGCTTGTCTTTGATCGCCTTTGGCATATAAAGCTACTGCCAATGCTAATAAGGGTTCTGCGGCTTGTTTCTCCATCCCAACAGCGTCTTGCCATTGCTTAATTGCGCCCTGGATGTCACCCTGTTCATACAAAATTAATCCAACATTGTTAATGGCGGGCCAGAATTTTTTGTTAAAGGAAACAGCTTTTTTATATTGGATGAGGGCGTCTGGAAGTTTATTCTGCATGTAGTAAGCATTGCCCAAATCAAACAATCCCTCTGGATCATTGGGCTTTAAGTTCAAACCCTGCTGGTAGTAACTCGCAGCTACTTGGTACTTTTGCTGCTGAAAGTAAGCCGAACCCAAAGCAAACTGAACGTCGCCATTTTTTGGATTGAGAGATTGTGCTTTTTTCAGAGCGTTAATACTATCATCCAATTTTTTACTTTGCAAATACAACCCACCTAAGAGAAACCACACTTTATCGTTCTTAGGAGCCAGTTGTGATGCTAAGCGAGCTCTTGGTAGAGCGAGTTCATACTGTTGAAACTGCGCGAGTTGTGCTGCTTCCTTTGCCAAACCTAAACCCTGCTGCTCCAACTTCGCCGCATCAAGTTGCAGTGTATGAGGTACTAATGCTTGTGCATTGGTAGGTTGAGGTATGGACAAACCACAACAAACAACCAAAAGAGAAATCAAACCAATCCGTTTAGGCACACTACCGCCTTTTTGCCAAGAATGAAAGAATCTTTCCGTTAGCTTAAACGATTTCCACTGTTGACGACAGCAAACTTTTACAAACAAGAGTACAAGCGTATTCTCTGACAAAAACTAGGGGGGTATGGATGTAAGGGTGTAAGAGTGTGGGAGTGTCGGGGAGAAGAAAATTCTTTAGGGTTGGGTAAGGCGTCACCCCTAAGTTTAGTTCTGAGGTTCCCTTTCCCCTTTCCCTTTTAATCTTTTCCCTGTCCGGGCATTGACACTGGACTCTGGCGGGGCGGCTTTTACCCTATCCCCATCACTGAATGTGCTTTGCCGCCGCTGTTTTGTAATAGAGTCGCAGCTATTGTGGATGACAACCGTGGCGATAGCTAGCCCCTAAGGGGCAAAGCTCGCCGGGGGGAGTATCCCCCCGGCAGACTTTGGCGCTGCGCAAACGCTGCAGCATAGCGGCAGATCGCTTGTTGTCAAAAAGCGATTCCGTGGAGCGCAGACGCAATCATGCGTATCGCTTAAACAATATCATGCTATACCAGTACCCGAGTTAAATTTTCAACGACAAGCTAATGATTTAGACAACTAAAGTCAGAATATTAAAGATCAGGTGCGACTGTGTTTTCCCCCTTTTTGTCTGGCTGTAGAACTATCATTCTTCCAAAAAATGGCAATTGACGCAAAATTTATAGTGTTCATAATAACTGTAAAAGTCACCCATTCAGGTGAAGTCATAACGAAGCATTGACCAATAAGATGAAGATATATTAAGCTACTGTATATTTTAGATGTTTACATAGTCATTGATTTATTAATAACTTTATTTTCAAAAGCCTTCTAAAAATTGTAAAAACTCTAAATTATTCGTTTTGGTCTTACACTTAAAGACGCTGATATCAAGCTATTATCATGACAAACTATTATGACTACATACTTAGAAACTCCTGTAATTGATAAAAAAGTTAAGCACCCAGCACGCTGGTTGATTGGTTTAGTAGCAGCTGGAGTATTGGTGATTGGTGCAACCACAACATACACAGTTGTCAATCGGGGGACAAGCAAACAAGACATAACTGCACTGACTGTCCCAGTTGAAGCGAAAGATGTGACTGTGCGAATTTCTGCTAGTGGTATAGTGCAGCCTGTTCAAAGCGTGAATATCAGCCCGAAAAACTCTGGAACTCTGGTACAGTTGTATGTTGAACAAGGCGACAAGGTTACCCAAGGGCAAATTATTGCCAAGATGGACAGTGCAGATATTCAAGCACGAATCGCTGAGGCTCGTGCAAACTTAGCACAGAACCAAGCACAGTTGGATCAAGTCGTTGCTGGGAATCGTCCTCAAGAAATTGATCAAGCAAAAGCACGTTTAGCACAAGCAGAGGCACAACTCGCTCAAGCGCGTGCAGGAAATCGTCCTCAAGAAATTGCCCAGGCACAAGCTCAAGTAGATGCCGCTCAAGCAAAGGCTAAATATACAACCGAACAACTCAAGCGTTACCAATCTCTCTACCAGCAGGGAGCTGAGAAAAAACAATTGCTTGACCAAGCCATAAGTGAAGATAATGCTGCTAAGGCGAGTTTGCTAGAAGCTGAAAAACGCCTATCTCTACAACAAATTGGCACTCGTTCTGAAGAAATTTCTCAAAAAGAAGCAACAGTTGCTGAATCACGAGCAGCTTTGCAATTATCACAAGCAGGTTCCCGTCCTGAGGAAATTGCCCAACGTAAAGCAGCTGTTGGAGCTGCTCAAGCTAAGTTAAAAACAGAGCAAGTAAATTTAGACAATACGATTATCCGCGCTCCCTTTTCCGGAATTGTCACCCAGAAGTACGCCAATGTTGGTGCGTACGTCACACCAACAACTTCCGCTTCCTCAAGTGCATCGGCAACTTCTAGTTCTGTTGTTGCTGTCGCACGCGGCTTAGAAGTTCTGGCGAGTGTCCCAGAAGCTGATATAGGTAGAATTAAGCAGGGGCAGCAGGTAGAAATTGTCGCCGATGCCTATCCTGATCAAGTATTTAAAGGTCATGTGCGCTTGATTGCTCCTGAAGCAGTCAAGGAAGAAGGTGTCACATTGTTCCAGATCCGGGTGGCAATTGATACAGGACGAGACAAATTGCGTTCTGGCTTGAACGTGAACATGACCTTTTTAGGTGATAAAGTACAAGATGCCTTACTCGTGCCAACTGTAGCAATTGTCACTGAAAAGGGTAACACAGGTGTCTTAGTGCCAGATGCAAAGAATAAACCCCAGTTTCGTCCTGTCACAATCGGAGCACAAATCAAAGACCAAACTCAGATTTTAGAAGGAGTAAAAGGGGGCGATCGCATCTTTCTCAACCCACCTGCAGATTACATGATTCAGAAAAAGCAGGAACAGGAAAAGAAATGAACATCCTAGAAAGTATGAAGATGGCAGGGAAAACCCTGGTGTCGAATAAGTTACGTAGCGCCCTGACGATGCTGGGTATTGTGATCGGGAATGCCTCAGTGATTGCCATGATTGGGGTTGGTGAAGGAGGGCAAAAGTTTGTCAACAAGGAATTGCAGTCCCTGGGACCAAATATCTTGTTTGTCATTCCTGGTAATCGTGAAACTCAGCGTATCAGCAGGAAAGTGTCGAAAAATCTAGTGCTGGAAGATGCGGAGGCGATCGCCTCTCAAGTGCCAACAGTAGCAGGAGTCGCGCCGGAGTTAAATGGCAGATATGTAGCCAATTACCGTAACAGAAATACCAATGTCAATATCATTGGCACAACTTCCAGCTTTCCCAAAGTACGCGACTTTGATACTGCCAAAGGTCGGTTTTTTACCGACATTGATATAAAGCGCAATAATCAAGTTGTTGTACTAGGTGCCAATTTAGCAGAAAGATTATTTGGTACTACTAACCCCATCGGTCAGCAGTTGCGAATCAAAAATGCTAGCTTTCAAGTTATTGGTGTCCTAGAAGCTAAAGGCTCAAGCTTGGGAGCTGATTATGACGAAGCAGCATTAGTACCAATCACAACCTCAGCAAATCGACTTGTCGGACGGAATTCTCCCTATGGGATTGCGTTAGATTACATAGTTGCCTCTGCTCGTGATAGCAACAGTGTTGATGCGGCAGAATTTCAAGTTACCAATTTGCTACGCCTGCGGCACAAAATTATCAGCGAAGATGATTTTACCATTCGCACTCAGAAGGATGCTTTGCAAACTCTTGGTCAAATCACAGGTGCTTTGACAATTATGCTGGCTGCTGTAGCTGGTATCTCCCTATTTGTCGGCGGTATCGGCATCATGAATATTATGCTCGTCTCCGTTACTGAACGCACTCAAGAAATTGGTTTACGTAAAGCTATTGGTGCAACTCAGCAGGATGTTCTGTCACAGTTCATCATAGAAGCGATCATTCTCTCAGCAGCAGGTGGGTTAATTGGCACTGCGATTGGTGTGAGCGGCATTATGGTAGTATCAGCCTTGACTCCACTAAAAGCAGGAATTTCTCCTGTAGCAATTGCCCTTGCAGTTGGTGTTTCTGGTGGTATTGGTTTATTCTTTGGTGTTGTACCTGCACGTCGTGCGGCTCAACTCGATCCAATTGTAGCGTTAAGAAGTGCTTGAAGAAGAACTCAGTTGTCAGAACGCAGAACTCAGAATCAATTGGAAAGGGAAGGCAGCTAACCAATTGTAGACACCCCCGTTAACTGTCGTTATTTAAACCCCAAGACGAGTTACCCAGTCGTACAGAAGTTCATTCTGACTTCTGACTCAGGAGTTGCTGAGTTCTTTTTGTTAAAAGAATTTAAAACTGAGCAGGTGACTAAAGCAGCATTGCCCTATTAGGTAAACTGATAGTGGGTTAGGTTAAATTCGGTTAAAAATTTATATGCCAAATACTTTATCACTGACTGACTCCCGCGTTCCCAATCCGGGAAATCAACCAGTGATTATTCGTTTAGAAAATGTTTTTAAAGTTTACGGTAGTGGCGAAGCTGAAGTGCGAGCACTCAACGGTGTTAATCTGACTATAGAGGAGGGTGAATACTGTTCAATCATGGGACCATCTGGTTCTGGTAAATCCACGGCAATGAATATCATTGGTTGCTTGGATCGCCCCAGTTCGGGACATTATTACCTGGATAAGCTTGATGTCGCCGAAATGAAAGATACAGAGTTGGCAGAAATTCGTAACAAAAAACTGGGATTTGTATTTCAACAATTTCACCTTTTACCTCAGCTGAGCGCTTTAGAAAATGTAATGCTGCCGATGATCTACGCTGGTGTGAACGGTAAGGAACGACGTGATAGAGCCGCAGAAGCTCTCAAGCGAGTAGGCTTAGAAAAGCGTCTCAATAATAAACCAACTCAACTGTCTGGTGGACAGCAGCAACGGGTGGCTATAGCTCGTGCCATTGTAAACCGTCCAGTCTTACTGCTTGCCGATGAACCGACAGGCGCACTCGACTCGCGCACAACCCAAGAAGTATTGGATATCTTTGGTGAACTCAATGCCAGTGGTATCACTGTTGTGATGGTAACCCATGAACCCGAAGTTGCTCGTCAAACACAGCGTGTTGTTTGGTTTCGTGACGGTGATGTTGTACACTCTCACCTGAGTCCATCTGATCTGGGTCATTTGGCGGTGTCTTAGCTTGTGAATACTACTCCATTGATGCAATAACATTGAGCTTATGTGCAATCGCGATACGCGGAGCGTCAAGCCTATGACTAACGTCACGCTAGTCCCTAAGAGGGACGCTCTTGCAACGCTATCGGCTTATCGCCTTTTTTTGATATAGCCATAGCCAGTCAAGTTAGGACGTAGAGTATAAAGGATATTTATTACTTCACTTGGATCATTGACGCTTCGGCAATCCAAGTCGTTCTCAAGCAAGCAGCGTCCTAATGAAGATGACTATGGCTATAGCTCTATGTGTTGTACTTCATTTACTTGCAATGTGCTGTAATTTCTCTTTAAGGTTATTTTACATACCAAACTTAGGCCTATCAGAGTTTGATCATTAATATCGACCACCAAGAGAAAGAGTTTTAAAAAATGCAAAAATAGACTTTTATCTACCTTTTAATAGAGGTAAAAATCTATCCACAGATGCCAAGAATGGAAGAGTTACTCTTGATACAATACCAGATTGATAAAGAAAAACTTGCAGGAGTTAGTCATGCCTGACGAAGTGAAGCCCAATCCATCAGAAGCTCCTACCCAGGATGCACAATTAGCCGCTGAAAACATCGCTAGTGGTGAAGAAAAAGCACCAGGCGTGGATATAGAAGAAGATTATCAAGCTGCACAGCAATTGAGCGTCAGTGGAGTTGATCGCACAGGTGAAGGTGCCAAAGCGGCTGAAGAGGCGACCGCACCTAAGCAGGAAGTGGGTGAATCGGAATAGACAAAAACACAAGCCAAGGAAACTAGTAATCCTGGTGATTACATAGATATGGCAAAAGATGTTGGTGGTTCTAAAACTGAAGCTGTAGCCAACGTTAGTGATGATTTGGTAGAAAAAGTCAAGGAAAAGGGTCAATAAAAGTAATATTGGCTGGATTTGATAACAACATCAACTAAGATAAGTATTCAATCTGTATTCAGCGTTATTTTACTCTTTTCTCATTCCTATAGATCATATGGGAAAATATTCGGGAGGATTGCTACCTCCCGAATTTGTAATATAAATAATAGTTTCTATTAAGCAGTCAGTTTACAATTCAACTAAAAATTAATGCAATTTATCACCTCTAACAGTTGACTTGGGTGATGAATTATAAAATCTGGATTTTGTTTTGCTAATACTTCTTCTGAGTTGAACCCCCAAGTCACTGCAATCACCTTAATATTTGCTTTCTTTGATGCTTCAATGTCTCTGGTTTCATCTCCTACATAGATAACTTCTTGAGGTTTAATCTGTTTTTGCTTTAATACATTATTAATTATTGTTGTTTTGCCGAAAATTGTCACTCCTGAAGAGATAAACTCAAATAAGTTATCTAAATCATTAACCTTAATAAAAGCTGTCACATTTTCTAGAGAATTAGAGGTGATAATTCCTAGCCTATAACCTTCATTGTTAAGAGCAACTAAAGCTTCTTTAATTCCTGAAATTGGTTCTAATTCTTTAATTTTAGTTTTTAACTCAGTTTTTACTTTTTTGACCAAAAAAGGTATTTTTAAAATTGAAATTCCTGAGTATTTAATGATTTCCCTAGAGCTTAAGTTTCTCAAAAGGCTAAGCTCGTCTTGGGTAATTGGTATATATCCAAACTCTCCAGCTAAACGATTGGCAATACTTACCAAAGCATCTACTGTATCAGCAATTGTGCCATCAAAATCAAAAATAATTACTTTCTGGGTCATTCTTTCGCCTGTGAGAATGCGTCTAAATTAGCACGGGCATTCCGTCGCAACATATCTGGCTTAATCCGTCGCAACGCTGATGCCGAAAATTGTCTATCCCACTCTTGATCTGAGATTTGGGCTAATTCTACCAGCTTGGGCGCAAGATTCCCAGGATACGGTTCAAACTCTGCAACATCTGTTTGTTTAGCAAAACGCTGATTCCAAGGGCAAACTTCTTGGCAAATATCACAACCAGCAACCCAGCCTTGTAAGTGGGATGTTATTGTTTGGGGCAATGTTTCATTGCGATTTTCAATCGTATGGTAAGCAATGCAGCGATTCGCATCGACGACAAACGGTTGAGTAATAGCACCCGTTGGACAAGCGTCAATACAACGAGTACAAGTACCACAGTGTTCTGTATGTGGGCGATCGCTCTCCAACTCCAAATTCGTCAGCACTTCCCCTAAAAAGACCCAAGAGCCATACTCCTGGGTTATCACGTTTCCGTTCTTTGCAATCCAACCAAGTCCAGCTTTTTGTGCCCAGACTTTATCTTGTACTGGACCTGTGTCTGCATAGTATCGTGCTTGAATTCCTTCATCAAGTCCTTGCAGCCAGGTTGTCATTGCCTTAAGTTTTTTGTGCATGACTTTATGATAGTCTCGTCCCCAAGCATACCGAGAAATTTTTGCGTATTCCCTTGTTCCAGGACGTTGATGATCTGTGTAGTAGTTGAGGGCGACACTAATGATCGTTCGCACCTCTGGCATAACCTTACGAATATCTTGGCGCTTAGGATTTGTCATCCATTCCATATCAGCGTGATAACCCAACCCTATCCAAGTTTGCAATTTTTGGGTCTCGTGTGTTGTATTCTCTCCATCTATCGCAGCAATTCCAACCTTTTGGAATCCCAACTCTAGGGCTTTTTTTTTCACCTCACTGCTATTTGTTCGGGGGGATTTATTCATTTACTTTTTTTTATTTGCCCTATAGCATAGTTTTCCTATTCTACACTATTGAGTCAAAGTTGTGACTTACATGGGCGTTGGTCTACTAACACGCTACATGATTTGTGCTCGCCTAGAAAATATACCTCAAAAGTAGCTTTCGAGTCTGGTTGCTTTTGTATTTCAATGAATGAATTGTTAGCTATCGTCATACAGGTAAATTTATGACAGATAATGAATCTACACCCACAAAAGTAGAGGAAAAATTCCAGATTTCGGGAATTACAGAACCAACTCTGCTGGATTACTTTCAAACTTTGAATGCAGGAAAATTTGAGGAAACAGCTGCTTTGTTTGCAGAAGATGGTGTTATGCATCCTCCATTTGAATCTGGGATTGTGGGACGAGATGCTATTACTCGATATTTACAACAAGAGGCTCAAAACGTGAAAGCTTACCCCCGTGAAGGTGTCGTCGAGACTTTAGAGGAGGAGCAAATTCAATTTCAGGTGACAGGCAAAGCACAAACTTCTTGGTGTGGTGTTAATGTCTTGTGGATATTTATCCTCAATCAACAAAAAGAAATCCTTTATACGAGAATAAAACTTTTAGCCTCTCCCAAAGAATTACTCAATTTGAGGCGATGAGTAAGCACGTGACATCCTCCCTCACCATAATCTTTGATTATGGTGAGGGCTTCCAAGATTTACACCTTGGATTTCCTGGTTACTTTCTTTCAAGCTTTCGCCACTTGCCTAGACTGACCTTCATTAGCCCCCGGTAGCTCGACTGCACAGGCTGTTTAGGTTCCCGTCGGGCAGACGGTACTAATGAGAGTCCATGTATCCCAACGCCATACACTTCGTGTATGGCGTGGGTCTTATAGCTCCCCCAGACCCCTACACAAGATAAAGGTAGCAAAAATTATAATTATTGTTAAATATTTCTGAATTTAGGATTTTAAATGGCTTGGTCTATGCTAATGCAAGGAGAGCGTTATTGTTAAGCCCTGACTTTGGTGGTAATCGGCACACTCATCTTTTGTGGCAGAGCTAGAGCAGTTATTTTTTATGCCGTAGTAGTAATTTTCGGCAAGGTGACTTCTAGCTTCAAACAGTTACCACCTTCAACCTGTAGCTGGTACTCCACGTTGTCCATCAGACGATGCATGATTAGCCAACCGTAGCCACCTTCTTGTTGATCAGTAGGATTTGGGGGCGAATAATCAGATAAATCGAAGCCTTTGCCATGATCCCAAACTTCCAATGCAATTTCCTGGTCTTTCAATTCTAAACGAATGAGAACTGGTAATAGTGGTTGATCCTTATGGGCATGACGTACCACATTAGAGTAGGCTTCCACCAAAACTAAGCGCAAGCGACTTGATTGCTTTGACCAATCAACTGAACCTTTAAACTGAACTTCCAAGCAACCGACCAACCAGTTTTCTACGATGGTTAAAAACTTTAAGTCACTTGGTACATGAAGCTCGCTTTTCATCACTTACAAAACCTCCAGCGAAAGTATAGTTTGGTCATCTTCTTGGACTCGGTTGTCTGCTTGAATACGCGCTAGTAAGTGGTTAAGATGAAGTGGTTGAGCTTCTATCTTAAGCAGTTGCCACAGACCCTCTTGATTCAGCATAGAACGGTTGACTCGCTGGGCGCTATCGACGAATTGTGCACCAAAATCTTTAGTATTTAATACTTCTGCTTCAGTAACACCATCACTAGCTAGCAGCAGGATATCTCCGGGAGCAAGAACCAACTGACTAGACATGACCTGCCATACAGGCAAGATACCCAGAGGAACGCTACGTACCTTGAGATATTTGGGTTTTGTTTCTACAGTCTCTCGGTATGACCAAACCAAGGGATATATATGTCCTGCGTTAGCATAAACTAGTTCCCTGGTATTGGGAGTATAGCGAGCTAAGACGACGGTGATAAAACAATTGTTGCTAATCAAATCATCGCTGAGAGTATGGTTGAGATTTTGCATAACCACATTTGGTAGAGGCGGTGATTCCTGAGACAACTCTCGGCGCAACACTGAGATAGCACTAGCCATGAACAAAGCCGCTGGGACACCCTTACCAGAAACGTCTCCCACAGCCAACCACAAGTCTCCTTTAGGATGGACAAACACTTCAAAAAAATCGCCTCCCACTTCACGAGCAGGGTAGCAACAGGCTTGTACCCTCACACCCTTGATGTCCGGCATCGTTTGACGGAGTAGGTTGTTTTGAATTTGGCGAGCTACTTCCAACTCAGCGCGGATTTGCTCTTGCTTGTGATGAAGACGTTGGTAAAGTTTTGCTTGAGAGAGCGCAAGAGCTGCTTGTTCAGCAACACCTGTTATGAGATCGATATCTTCTTGTTGCCAAGAACGAGCGTGGTGATGCTGCTTGAGAGCAAGAACAGCAAGCACATTTTGCTGCCATGTTAGAGGCACAACCAATTTCTGACAAGCTTTCTCATCATGTATGCTTAGGACTTTTTGTGATTGACGGGTTTCAAGAACTTCGCGAATCAAAAGATTTAGGCCTAAATCACAACTCGAATCTGGGAATTTTGGATCTTGGTAGCAGAACTGATCTGGTGTTAGGCGATCGCCCTCCACAGGTCTGAGCACGCAATAACTGGCTTCAAAAGTCTGTCCCACTGTTGCGACAATTCTTTGTAGCATACTGTTGTAGTCCAGAGACTCTCGAATAGCTGTTGTGACTGCATTAAATAAAGATTCTCTGCGCAAGGCGCGACTCAACTCTTGTGTGCGTTTTTTCACGACTCGATATATATCAGCTGCTTGCTCAACAACTGCTTTGAGTCGCTCAGGCTTCCAAGGTTTAGTGATGTACTTGAAGACCTGACCAGAGTTTATCGCCTCTACTAAATCTTCGACATCAGTAAAACCAGTGAGTAAAATCCGAATTGTATCAGGAAAGTGCTCTACAGTTCTACCCAGAAATTCCGTGCCATTTATTTCTGGCATTCTTTGATCAGAGATAATCACAGCCATCTCACCTTCTTTGTCCAAGATATCTAAGGCAGTGAGGGCATTACTTGCTTGATATACCTGAAAATCTCGCCGAAAAGTACGGTAGAGTAAATGTAGGTTGTCAGGCTCATCATCCACCACCATGAGCTTAAGCTTTCCTGTCTCTATCTCAGTCATACTTAATTTGACTTTCCAAAGACTTTGATACTAACCCAATTATTTGCTATTGCCATGTCATCATTAAAATACACTCGACAAAAGCAAAAGTAAATAAAATTTCTCCTATTTAAACTCATGATTTCTCGAATTTTTCCAAATTTTATCTAAATTCTAGTAACTCTTCTAAGAGTTTTCCAAAGCTGAATGTAAACTCTATCCCACTAGTCCAGAACGTAATGCGCGAACCGCGGCTTGTGTACGGTCATCGGCGCATAACTTGTTCAAAATATTTCGGACGTGTGTTTTGACAGTTCCAACTGTGATGTAAAGTCTTTCCGCGATTAGCGCATTGCTACAACCTTCTACAATCAATTGCAAAACTTCTAATTCCCTTTCTGTTAAAGTGTAAGGATCGATTGTGTCCAGGGGCTGATTTTCTTTTTCTAGGCTACTATCAACAGACATTTGTAAACTAGTTTTATTGTCTAATTTTGTAACTTCAGGCGAGAATGGATTTTTTTGAGCTTGTTGCAATACAATTCGGGCGATCGCTGGATCAATCCAAGCGTTACCGTTATACGTGACTCGCACAGCTTCAAGTAAATTGTCAAACTTAATATCCTTCATACAGTAAGAGTCGGCTCCTGCTGCAAAAGCAGCTAGCACCGCTTCCTTATTATCCTGTAGCGTCAAAATCAATACTTTTGTTGCTAATTCTTCTCCATCAACTGTAGATTTTATCTCGCGTGTTAGTTCAATTCCATCTTTGTCTGGTAAACCAATATCTATAATGGCAATATCTGGTTGTAGCGTACTTAACATTTTTAAACCCTCGACACCATTTGTCGCTTCGCCTACAACTTCAATTTCTTCCTTTTGCTGAAGAGCTGTCCGAATACCCACACGGGTCAGATCATGATCTTCAATCAAAGCAACACGAATTTTAACCATAGTCTATTACCGCCCTTATACTCAAAAGCTGTAAAATTGAGTTTACAAAAAAGTCTGCTGAAGATGCAGTGTAAAGATGCCTGTGGAAAAAGATAACAGAGCTTTTTGAGTTAGACTAACATATAAAGGCATCCCCTTTTTGTCACAGAATTTGATAAGATACTTGCCCGCTTAAGTCTCCACAGGTTGTGTGTTAGATTAAAATACACCCGAGTTTATAATTATCCTTCTTTAACATTAGCTTTAACAATAAAAACACAAACACAAAATGTTTCTCCTGCTTAGGAGTAGTACCTGATATAGATAGATTCTATTGTGCATCCTGAGTTCTATAGGGAGTAGCCTAACATCTAAAGAGATACCACAAGTTATGCTGCTTCATTTTTATTGAAACTTAACTGGAGTTCCTTGCCAGCAGACTAGGTTGCGCGTGAAGTCTGCCGGAGAGCATCAATCTTTGTAAAAGCGCGAGTTTCACCTCTTATGAAGTTTTTTTGCTACGGCAAGATTTATAACTCTGACTCGTAAGTTTTTTCCGGCGCAAGTCCTAGATACATATCATGATTTATTTGTACAGTGCGTAAGTTACAATGCTGAGTTTTGATCTACTTTTTGGAATCTCCGTAATTTACCGGAGAGTGCCCTCACAACATCTATTTTGTAAAATTCCCTCACTTAAACTTCTGGAAACAATTTGATAAGCTATTGTTCTATCTATGTAGTTGGTGCGAGGCTCATAAAGAATAGGCTATGTCTAAACTGCCTAGAAAGTTTTCAGTCTTGGGGTTACCAGTTCATGTGACAACTGACTATCCAAGCTGGTTGCTAGAAGGTTTGCAGCAGGGTACAGGAGTTCATGTCGTCACTCTGAATGCAGAAATGACCATGCAAGCAGAGCGGAATTCCTCCCTAGCAAAGATCATACAGACTGCTGAGTTAGTGGTTCCAGATGGAGCGGGAGTTGTTCTCTACCTGCAATGGCTATTGCAGCAAAAAGTCCAGAGAACTCCCGGAATTGAATTAGCAGAAAAACTTTTGCAAAAACTTGGACAGACACAGACTAAGGCAAAGGTCTTTTTCTACGGAGGAGCGGCTGGTGTAGCCGCAAAAGCATCAGAGTTTTGGCTCTCTCAAATTCCAGATTTGGTCGTAGTTGGTACTCACTCTGGCTTTCATTCACAACAAGAAGAAGAACAATTGCGACAAACTCTTGTGCAACTACAGCCACAAGTGATTTTTGTTGGTTTAGGAGTTCCACGTCAAGAGTTATGGATTGCTAATAATCGCCATTTGTGTCCTCAAGCAATATGGATTGGTGTTGGAGGGAGTTTTGATATTTGGTCAGGGATAAAAACTCGTGCTCCTAGTTGGCTAGCAGATAACAATTTAGAATGGCTATATCGGCTATATAAAGAACCTTGGCGCTGGCGAAGAATGTTGGCGTTGCCTGAATTTGCCTTTAAAGCCTTAATTTACCGGTTTTTTCAAGTGTCAGGAGTTGGTGTAACGTCAAATTTGTAAACTATTGTTAGTTGTCCACCTTCCCAATCCTAAATCATTTGTCAAAAATAAGATCTCCGACTTCGTAAAAGTTGTCGGAGATCTGTATCTCTCAATTGATGCGCTACGCGCAGGCACTTTCACACAAATCAAATTGCTATACCTACCAACGATTAAGTACTCAGAAAAATTTTCTACTAGACCTCTCCAAAAATCGATTTTTAGTGCAAGCGTCGTAAAGGTTTCATAGCCATTTTTGGAGAGGTCTACTGCCAATAAACTTGTTTTGAATTCAAGGTTGCTAGATTTCACCTGGGAATACTGATTGTATTCAATCTCAAATCTAGAACTATTATTCCTCCAATGCTACTATTAACCAAGCGAAAAGCTCCTGAAAAATCCGTCCTGACTCAAAACAGCGAAACAAAACAGCAAAATGGTAATGTTGAATTCATGGTGCAATTGCGCTCTGTGTCGAAAACTTATGCCAATGGTTGTCATGCTCTTGCCAATATAGACTTGGAAGTCAAAAAGGGTGAATTTTTGTTTGTCACAGGAGCAAGTGGCTCTGGTAAATCGACGCTTTTAAAGCTGTTGTATGGGGATGAGTTACCAACACAGGGAGATGTGATTGTTAATGAGTACAATATGGTACCTTTGAGGGGCCATCGCTTATCATTTTTTCGCCGACGCATTGGTGTTGTGTTTCAAGACTATAAACTTATTTCTCGGCGGACAGTGGCGGAAAATGTTAGTCTCGCGCTAAAAGCTCAAGGATACACGCGCAAGGAAATTCAAAGGCGTTTAGAACCTAGTTTGAAACTGGTGGGTTTACATTCCAAAGCAGAATGCTTTCCAAAACAGCTTTCGGGTGGAGAGCAACAACGAGTAGGTATTGCACGAGCAATCGCGGGAACACCACCTATTCTTTTAGCAGATGAACCAACTGGAAACCTTGATCCAGAGAATTCCTGGCAAATCATGCAAATTTTCCAAAAGTTAAATTCTTTTGGAGCAACAGTGATAGTGACAACCCATGATGAACAGTTAGTCCGCAGGTGTAATCATCGAGTGATGCAAATGCAAAATGGGCGGCTTTATCCAAGAACTTAAAGAAGGTGGAAGTTTTCTATTGACATCCTCTCTCAAGCGAACCGAAATTTGGTGAGGGATTCCAACAGTCTAGTGGAAAAAAGCTCTACAAGAGCCGCAACTGTTCGTTATGTGCCAACGTTCGTCGAATCAACAGGCTCAGGCTGGCTTTGTTCTAAAAAGACACTTGACTCAATATTTAGGCGCATTACCGCCAAATACTATGATTGCACATTTGCTGTTGTTGTTCCCAGGAATTTGGCAAAACCTCAGTTATCTTCTTCTGTATGTGCGCTATACGGAAAACTGGTTACGCAGTCGTAGCCAAGACAAAGCCAGCCTTGTTTTAGTTGTCTGTTATGTGTCCTGCTTAGTCGGGAACACCATGAAAGCTGATTTTATCTTTAAACAAATTCGAGAGAAAATTTTTGGATATCGCTCCCCCATTTACCAACGATCTACCTGTAGCCAAGACCCCAGTACTCTAGCGGCTCTTAATAAGGAAACAAGGATGTAAGGAGATAGATCAAGCATAAAAATTGATCAGATGTCCTACATCCTTACATTTATATTCCGTTATAGATTGACTTGTTAATAACAGAAACTAAAATCATCAATGGTGAATTGACCATCAAAAGCAGAGAAGGTAATACGGTGAATTTCCTTTGCTGATACTGATAATAAAGTGTTGGGAGATCCACCGGAGTCAGAATTAGCAAGATTTGCTCCTGGTAGTACTGTTTGTGTCAGCAGTTGCTGATCGCGAGCGTATGCTGAAAGCACAAGCCGCTGTGAACTGGTGACAAAAGCACTGACAAAATGGACAGGACGTAGAAAAGTTACTTCTATATATCCATTTTTAGGTGCTGCCATTAACACTACCAGGCCAGAATGGGTAGGAAATGCTGGGTTTGAAGGCTGTATTGCGATACAATTCTTAAAAAGAACTCCCCATTGCTCATACTGTCGCTCCACTGCTTCAAAACATCTCAATTCTTCCAAAGTTAAGTAGACGCACGTGGGTACTGATACGACTTTAGTGTCAATAACTTTTTCCACTTGGCTTTGCGAAACTGGAAATTGATTTTGATTTTTAGAATCAAATTCATTACGAGAGAATTTATGGTCTTTTATGGTTGATTTTGTCTGGGATTGAAGACTAGCCTGCTTTGCCACGACACCCCGCTTTGTCATTATCTAGAGAACAGTTAGATGATTAACGACATAAAAATTCATTGGTTTTGATCAGCTGCATAGGATTCTAGGTACAAAAACTAGTTGCCCAGCTAGCAGCATGAAGCACACCCAGGTTTACTTACTTAATATATTCAATGAGTGTTTACACTTTTCTGGACGCTTACTCATATCAGTGATGTTTCTGATAGAGCACTACAACAAATTAATGTTATTTTTGATATAAAGTTATATTTACTACCAGTAATAATTCTGTTTTAAGAGTCTATTTTTCCAGATATCTAAATGCACAAAACAACTTACATTGTAAAAATATTTACATTTTTTATAAAAAATATGTAGATTTTACAGATACTTCATGAGACGTAGGAATGAGGAGTGTGTGAATGTTATCTGTAAGCGTTGGTGAACTACTGAAATAAATTTGGAAATTGGAAGATAATGAAGATAAAAAAGTAGGGGGTTGGGTTTGAAATAGATAACTCCGACTGAGTTACCCATTCATACTCAAGAAATATTTCTCTTTAAGTTGGTGGTAAGTCGCGCTTATCATTAACTTACAAATCTAACTAAACCAGAGCGACTGACCACAAAAGCTCATGGCAGGCATATTCGGTTCATATTTTATGAAGCGGCAGTCGCTCATAGAGGAACCTCCAAAGGCACGCAGGCTCCTCATAACTGGACTGTCTTCTCCTGACTAACAAATGTAAGTTAATTTTCTTTTAATCTGACATCAATAACAGTGGCATTAAAGTTGTAGTTGAAGCCATCTAACTCAATTGGCATTCCAATTTTTACTTTACTATTACCTAGAACTGGTCCTTCGTCAGTGATTTGTGCTTTGCCTGCTAAAGTCAAACGTAAATCTTTACTAAAGCTGTTTGATCTGTCTGGTTCTGGCAATTGTTTAATCGAACCATCAGGTTGAGGAACTAATATAGTTCTGGGTAACTCTTCTACAGATTTAATATCTATTTGACCGTGAGGCTGATTGCGGATAATAACTTTAGTTTTGCCGCCTTTTTCAAATCCTCGCGCGTATAACTGTTTAGTATCGAGTACATTTAATCCCCGAACGATTAAGTCTACCTCGATGGGTACTGTTTTCCCACCAACTTGAGCAACGGAACCGGAACCACCAGGGAAGATAAAGATGCCAACTATCACTAGCAGAATAACAAGTACAGCACCTAAATCCAGGATGTTAATTTTACCGAATAAACGACCTTTGGAATCTATAATAGCCATAAGAAATCTTTCCAAATAAGAGCAAAGTTGCTGATTGTAACAGTATGGTTTATTTAAGCACAGAGGATTCTGAGTTACTGCGTTAGCAGTGAATGTGCTTGGGCGTTACGATCATGCGACAGTGTATCACAACTTCCTAGTTTTAGATGGACTTTTTGCTATTTTAAGTTGCTGTCCCACAGAAGATATATCTTTATGCAACTTACACAGTTAGAAATCCGTCCTATAGTTTTATATTCCTTCAAACCTCTTTTCAAGCCGGATTTGTGATGAATAGGAAACGCTTTTCTATCAATCCCCGTTTTTCTCAAAAACCCTGGTTTTACCCATTCGTTTCGGTAATTGTCGCCACACTCATCTGCTTAGTGACACCTGTGACAACAAGAGCGATTGATGCTGGGCAGTTGTTGCCTTTCATTCTTCAGGGAGTTCAGGTTATTCAATTGTCTAATATGTCTCCTCGCCAGGAAGTTGATATTGGTAAGCAGATTAATGAGCAACTGTTAAGTAGTCAAGTTAAACTTAACCGCAACTCTGCACTTAATCGTTATGTACAACAAATTGGTCAGCGTTTGGTAGCTAATAGCGATCGCCCCGATCTCCCTTATACTTTCCAAGTCGTTGAGGATGACACTATTAACGCTTTTGCCACTCTAGGTGGTTTTGTGTATGTTAACACAGGTTTGCTGAAAACAGCAGACAATGAAGCCGAACTAGCAAGTGTTATGGCGCACGAAATTGGTCATATTGGCGGAAAACACCTTGTTAAACAGATGCGACAAAAAGCACTTGCAAGTGGTTTGGCATCAGCAACTGGATTGGATCGTAACCAAGCTGTGGGGATTGGTGTAGATTTAGCCCTCAATCGTCCTCGTAGTCGTGGAGATGAATATGATGCTGATACTAGAGGATTAAGAACTCTAACTAGTTCTGGTTATGCTCCATCAGGCATGGTTTCCTTTATGGAAAAACTACTAAAAAAAGGTTCTAGCGTTCCGACATTTTTGAGTACTCACCCTGCAACAGGCGATCGCATCAAAGCTTTGCAGAGTGCTATTAACAATCAACCTAGAAGTGGGAGTGCCGGTTTAGATAGTTCTAATTATCAGGCAAACATCAAAGCTTTGCTGAGATAAGTTGTTTTGACTGCTCCTCATGTCCTTTATTTGCTACTAGACTCGTTGCTTATTGCAGCGTCTCACCTCGACTTTAGCTGGATTGACAACAGTCACTGCTTCTTTTAGAGGCAAGGTGCGGAAACGATGATTATAAACATTTGCCTGATAAACAAGTTGATTTGTAATGTCTAGTCCTGTCAGCCACCCACTTCGGGGATGATAAGCGCCAGTATCAATATCTAACCATCCTTGTCCTTGTGCTAATTTACCAGGATTCACGTCAGGTAACGTAAATGTCATAGTATGACCAACAATAATTAGCTTATCAGGAAGATAGGGTTTTTCCATACTGTGAAATTTATCGCGCACCCAGCAAAGCTGTTCTACAGTTTGTTCTGCCATCGGAATTGAGGGATCAACACCCGCATGAGCCAAGAAAATATCTCCTAAATCCAGATGTGTAGGTAAAGTTTTCAACCATTCCAGATGCTCATCAGGTATTGTGGCTTCTTGATAACTGGCTACCGTTGCTTGCCCTCCACTGCATAGCCATCCTTGTACGAGCGAGGTGGAAACGTGTTTGTTGGTAAAAATGTTTAATAACATTTGCTCATGATTCCCCAACAAACACTGGTAGCAACTATTCTTGACAAAACTCACAACTTGTGAACTTTGAGGACCGCGATCAATTAAGTCTCCAAGAAAGTAGACTTGATCATCTGATGTGGGAGCGATCGCTTCTAACAATGTCATTAAACCTTCATAATGACCATGTATATCCCCAATAATAATTCGGCGGTAGCTAGTTGCGCTCATGAGCTTTATGGTTGGATAACTTTACCTAATACTGGTGCTACACTTTAACTGCTGCTAATTTCGTAAATTTGGCTAAAAAAAGCTCAGAAACATAAATGTTAATATCATTGGGACTCATTCAAGTAGGCGTATATAACTACTTTAACTCGCTGTGAGTAAATACCGTTGTATTATGGCAAACAATAAACTCACAGATGTGAAAAGGATCTGGCGCTTGGTACAGTGCCATAGGTAATAACTCACTCCTCACGTAACAACCAAAAGCCACTGTAAGTCATCCCAGAATCATCAGGTTGTACTAACAAAAAATGTAATCCTCGGCTTTGCTGCTTCCGTTGTTCATAAACTTTGCCAGCAGTTGTCACTTCTTTATCTTCAAATGTGCCAACAATCCACCTGTCAACTAAGCCAGCTTCTAATACCAAACCATCAGGTGCGCCAGCAACGTAATTCAACGCCACAGGATGGACTTGTTGCAACCAGCGTGCCAAACGCATTGATTGCCTTCCACCATAAATGACAACACCGGGAACGGGTGTTGTTGATGCTAAACCGAGATTAATAGGTAGGAGATATTCTGGCATTTCTAGAATCGGAATGGGGCGATCGCCAAATATTTCTGCCACATCACCAGCTGTGAGTGAAGCAAAACGCCATTCTTCTCCCCAAAGATTTTCTGGTAATGGCATTGGGGGTGGTTTGTCCAAAGATATAGGATATTGCTTTTCTTGCAACCACTGTTTTAATGCCAAGGTGCGGCGCGTTGGTTCAACACAAATGCCTAAACTGCGTCCAGCTTGTTCTATTAAACTTAAAGACTGAGGACGAAACACTTGAATGACATCTGGGAGTTGTTCAAGCGCTGCTTTGTGAAGTTGAGAACCAACCCAACTTGAAGAAGCTTGTGACTGTAGACAAGTTGCTTGATACTCAAAACTACGAGTCGGATCGCAAATCAGCAACTCCCACATCACTTGTCCAGATGCTTCAGTCTGGGGACGACGATAAAAATCAGCTTGCCAAATTTTCATGAAAGGTACGCATCTTAACAATTCAAAATCACCGAAGATTGGATCGGAGGAAACCTCCCGCAGTCCCCACAACGGGGGGAACCCCCGCAAGGCGCTGCTCTCCGCTCCAACTTCTCTCAAAATTCATGGTTGCTGAGCGCAGTCGAAGCAAAATTCAAAATGAAAGACAGTTTCAGTTTGGGATTTAAACCCCCAACTGAAACTGAGGTGCAATGACTTGCACCCTACCTCAACAAAATAACACCTACATTTGTTCAAAACCTGTTTCGTTGACTAGTTCCGAAATCCTAAGCAGACTCAGGTGTTGTACATTGGTGAAAACCATAGATGCTCCTGCGTCTATCAATTTTTCAGCATACGCATCCCGATGTGCTAGTATTTGCTGTACATGAGGTGGTAAAACACCAACGCCAATCCAAGTCCGAGAAGGTTCTTGCAAACGCGCTTGCTTCACCGTGTACATATCAGCTACTGTATCTCCTACATACACTACTGGCGTTAAATGCTTATCATTTTTATTGTCGGAAGACTCTAAGGAACGCACAGTGGCAAAAAGTCCAGTCGGGTTTGGTTTACTTGGTGCATCTTCCATTGCGATTAAGACTGGAGACTTCAACCCAAGGCGTTGTTCCAAAATGTAAGTAGCAGAACCGCGAGTTGCACCACTGAAAAATCCCCAGGGAATCTCAGCTTTTGTTAGTTCCTCTAGATATTTAGAGTCTAGCAATAATGGTTCATTGCAGATATATCCTGTGAATTTGTCGGGATCACATCCTCGATAACGCGATTGAAAAAAGGTGACAATGGCATTGTAATCGAGTTGTAATTGCTCGCGCGTGTAACAGAGAGTTTCAAAATAGCGGTAAGTTAATTCTTGAGATGCTTCCCAATCGTTATTCCAAACACCTTCAGACTTGAGCTGATCTATATCGAGTTGTGTTGGGCGATACGCTCCTTCTGTAAAATGCTCTACAGTATCTGCGATCGCTCGTCGATAAGAACCACTGACATCACGTATAACACCATCAATATCGAAAACCACTATCGCCTTTGGTGAGAGTTGTTCAGTCATAAAATGCGGAGATTTTTGATGAGTTATTAGGAGGCGGTGCTACAACGCGGGTTAAGCGTTTTGTAGCACCTGCCGTTAATTAGTCATTAGTCAATAGTCATTAGTCATTAGTCAATAGCTATTAGTTACAACAAGCAATTTTCCTTTTCATATTTCATTCTCTTGACTTGCGACTTTCCACTCTTGTTTGGAAATTTGGTAGATATTGCGTTACAATAGGCGATCGCAAAGTTAGTGAGTGTTGCCCGGATACTCCCCGGAGGTGTGATTGTCGAAATTTATTTTGAAAATACTGTGGCTAGATGAAAACGTAGCCTTGGCGGTTGATCAAGTTGTAGGCAAAGGCACAAGTCCTTTGACTAAGTACTTTTTCTGGCCGAGGAATGATGCCTGGGAAGAATTAAAAAAGGAGCTAGAATCAAAACACTGGATTACTGAACTAGATCGGGTGGAGTTGCTCAATAAAGCTACAGAAGTTATTAACTACTGGCAAGAAGAAGGCAGAAACCGCCCGATGGCTGAAGCTCAGTTAAAGTTTCCTGAAGTTGCCTTTACAGGTAGCGCCTAGAGTTGCATAGTTCATTCCCCTGTTGTTGAACAAGCTCCGAGAGTTTGTTAGTTTTATCCCTGCTGCCAATAACCTGAGGTTGTGCAACAGGGCTAACACTTACGTGTTATCTGTTTTTCATCACACAAGAACAATTATCGACACACTAAATCTTCTATCTGACTAGCTTGTGTCGGTAATGCCGCAGTTAAAACGTCGCGACTTTCTTGTGTCACTAAAACATCATCTTCAATGCGGATTCCTCGCACATCGGCAAATTGAGATAAGTGCTCCCAATTTACAACATCCTGATACTGGGACCGTACATTCGCATGATTTAGAATCGCTGGAACTTGATAAAATCCTGGTTCAATTGTGACTAACATTCCCGGACGTAAGGGGCGATTTAAACGCAGGTAGCTTAAACCAAAATGATTGCTCCTTGTACGTCCCTCTTCATAACCTGCTAAATCTCCCAAATCTTCCATATCATGAACATCTAAACCCAACAAATGACCGATTCCGTGGGGAAAAAATAGCGCATGGGCGTTGATTTCGACTAAATCTTGCGGATTTCCTTGCAAAATGCCTAAATTGACCAAGCCCTCTGCAATGACAGTACAAGCGAGTAAATGTAAATCCTGATACTCAACGCCAGGGCTTACCTTAGCAATACAAGCATCATGAGCCGCTAACACAATATCGTAAATATCTCTTTGGGTAGATGAAAACTTACCACCCACTGGCCAAGTACGTGTGACATCACCTGCCCAGCCTGTCTCTGTCTCAGCGCCAACATCAGCAAGTATCAAGTCGCCCGGTTGCAATGAGTGGTGATATTGCTCGTTGTGTAGAACTTCTCCGTGAACAGTGACGATACTGTTGTAGGAAGTCGTCATGTTATTGGCGATGATCACTTGTTCCATCGCGGCACGAACTTGTGCTTCAATTTGAGCATGAGTTGTAGCTGCCATGCCAGCTTTGTGTGCTTCTACAGTCACAGCGGCGGCTTTGCGTAATTCAGCTAATGCGCCATCGTCGTGAATCAGCCGTAACGAGATGATTGCTTTAGCTAACTCCAAGTCAATGTCTTGTGGTGACTTCAGCGGCAAAACCCATCTATTCAAAAGTTGCGACTGTTGTGTCCAAGTGGCGGCGTCCTGTACGGCAATTGTTGCGGCTTCTTCTGTCCACAATTCTAATTCTGCCATTGGCTTAGCAACGTCTGCTCCAATTATCTGAGCAATCTCCTCACGATCAGGCATTTCTCCATGCCAAAGAGCACTGTCTGGTTGAGGATCATCCATAAACAGTTCTAACTTACCGGCACTCAGGCGAATTGCTGCATTGCGTAGTGGAAGTCCTGTAAAGTAGAGGAAATGACTGTTTGCACGAAACGGAAAGACGTTTGCTGGAAAATTACGCGGACTGGTAGTTCCTGACCAAAGAATTGCCGGAAAATCAATTAGGTTGGCGAGTCGTTGGCGTCTGTCGCGTAGAGTTTCGATGAGGGAGCTAGAGGTTTTCAATATCATAATCTTGAAATTAAAGCAAATGTTTCAAATTTTTGTCAGTTTCCAGAGCAAATGAAGATTTTTAAACAGCCAAAATTTTGCTTAAGATTACGTTGAAATAAAGATATCAATGAGCGTATTTCTCACACAAACCAAAGGCGGAAGCCCACGAGGAGGTGTGAGAAATCCCGATTTCTCACACCTCCGTCCTTCAGGCGTGGGAGGAAGCCGACACGACTTTAGTCGCCGTCCAGAAATCCTAAAATGCATAATTGTACCCGTCATTTTTGTGAATGTGTGTGCAACATTTATAACTAATACCTGACACCCTTCCAGATTTAGTAGATATGTCGAAACTACCACTCTTGCGGCACAAGACACGACCTACGTATTTACCCGTCTTCTTCCCAGACTCAACGACGGCTTTAACAATGTCGCCAGTTCTAAACCCGAAGTGAAGCACTTTGCGCTCACGATGACGTGTCGAAAATCCGTATTTATCGGTTCCGCACATCTGCCGTGTTCCGTGTCCAGTCGCCTTAAGCAGGAGTGGCTTAACGTATTTGACGACCAGAGTAAGCGTGGAAAGCCCAACACAAGCCGCATCAATCCAATGGGTCTTATCTAAACCTTGTTGGGTGCGATTGAACTTAGTTAATCCTCCGCTGCCCGTCTCTACAGGTAACTCCGTTGCTTTGAGTACCTCCAGCAACTTGAACCGAGTAGCATTGACTGCTGTAGTGTCGGCAAGTGGTTTCTTAGCTTCCGACAATATCTTCTTGAGCAAGTCAGGCTTGTTTTTCAAGAATAGCTCAATTGGCTTGTTGCCCTTTTTCAAATTGCACTTTTCACACGCCAAGCATAGATTACTAATGCGGTTAGAACCACCTAGTGAACGTGGGTGAATATGCTCTATTTGCAGTGGAACATCTTTAATCTTGCAGTAAGCACATTGACGGAGCCACTTATCAAGCAAGTACTCTCGCGTCTCATAACCAGCAAGTGTGCCTTGCTGATATTCCTTGCCGCTAATCTCCGGATTTTGGATTAACTGCGTGTCAAATTTCACTAACTCTTGGGAAATGCCAGTAATCGGTGCTAGCTTGCATAGTCGTTTTACCCAAGTCTCAATGTTGTACACACGGCTCATGAGACTAGGTGGCAACCATCCTTTTGGCTTCGTGCGGTTATTGAATCTTGGAGCACGGTAACGAGTTTTGCGGTTGCGCCGACTTCTGCGTAGTTGGCGACGGGATATCAAAGATTCCCGAATAGCAAAGCCTCGGTGTTGCAATTCGGCAGCCCACACAACCTCTCCCGTTTTATCGTTAAGCAACGCCAAACCCGTTGTTTTTGCGCCTGGGTCAATTTTGAATCTTAATGGTTGAACGGAAACCTCAGGTCGTGATTCTTTTAAAATCAGCGTGAATGGGAAGCGATAGAAGATTGCGGCTTTATCGTTTCTCAGTAGTTGCCTTGCTTGCGCTGGGTGGATTGGATCTAATGGTCTTTTGTTGGTATCAATTACAAGTACTTTGCTCATACGAGCCTCCTTTCGACTACGCTCAAGGCAAGCCTTTCGGGTGATGTTAGCCTGGACAATGTTATCGGTCGGTACTTTCTATTGCGGCACTGAGTTTAACCCTTTACGTCTGTTTAACCGTTTCGTTCTAGTATCCTGGAACTGGCTTTGTATTCCGGAGTAGGTTCTTTAACACTTACCGATAACGTAGTACGCGGGGTACTTAGTCGGGTCAACTAGGGCTTACAACGACTTGGTCGCTGGAAGCCCACGGCTTCTGGCCGTGGGTGTTGACTATATTTGTATAGCGTATTTGTTTTTTCAAAAAATGTCTCTTAAACAAAAAGTAAACGTCAGTCCTATCTCATCCTCTAATTGGTCTATTGAGCAATTGCCTGGATTGAGTCAGCAAGAGCAAGCCCAACTGCAAAACTGTGGAATTACAACCACAGCCGCACTCGTTAAACAAGGGAAAACACCTGCGGATAGGCTAGTGCTGGCAAATAAATTACATATCCATCTTCAGTATGTGAATAAATGGGTAGCATTGGCTGATTTAGCTCGTATCCCCGGTGTCGGAACACAATATTGTGGATTGTTGCTGCATGCTGGTATTGCTTCTGTGGTACAGTTAGCAGCTACCCCCATTCACAGATTGCACCAACAACTTCTGCGTTTGGTGGTAGCAACCATGCAACGACGAGATTTGTGTCCTTCGATTGAGCAAGTTCAACAGTGGAGTCAACAAGCGAAAACAGTACTGAGTAATGAGCGATGAACTTAGTACGCAAAACAAGAAATTGTTGACTGTTGACTGATTACTCTGTTGCCAAGACTCCATTCAGGAAGATATCAGCTAATCCTTCTGCCATTTGCTGCATTTGTTGGGGTGAGGCGTTTGGTTCCATAAGGGTGTTGTTGGAAAAGCCTGCAACGGCAAACATTCCTAGAAAAACCTTGGCGACAAGTTTGGCATCCATGCGACGATAGATTCCTTTATCCATTGCAGTTTGAAAGAATGCCTCGCCAACATCAGTCATTTTGGCAATGACTTCAGACTGGATGCGATCGCGCAAGTCTGGGTGAAACTGTGCCTCCATAAAACAAACCCGCATCAAGTCCGCGTTTTTTTGCATATTCCACATCCGGCGACGCATAACCTGAGCGACAGCCTTATAACTCCCCATTTCACTCAATTCTGTGAGCAAGTCTGTCAGAATTTCCACCCACCCTTGAGTTGCAACCTCTATCAAAATCGCCTTTTTATTGGAAAAATGACGAAACAGCGTGCCTTCAGCAACTCCTGCTGCTTGTGCCAAGTCGCGGGTGGTTGTGCCATCAAATCCTTGAGACGCAAACAGTCGTCTTGCCGCATCTAGAATGCGGGTGCGTGTTTGTGTTTCTGAAGATGGAGGAGCATTAAAAATTCGCATAAAAATTATGATGATATCGCTGGAATAGAATGTGTAGCATTATTGTCTAATTTAAATGCAATAACAATGGAAAGCTTAATACAAGATTAAGACCTTGTTGACTGACGATGCCAACTCGTATACTCACTTTTCCCCGCAAAGGGATGAAAACACTTTATCTGAGGGTATTTTGACGATAAGCCGTCTTACCGCATCTGGAATGCGGGCGCATGTTTGTGTTTCTAAGAATAGAGAAGAATAAAAATTCCTATAATCACAGCTATAGTGAAATATCCGGAACAGGATGTGTTGCATGATTGTCTAAGGTTTAATGCAAGAACGACAGAAAACTTAATACAACACTAAGACCCTCTTGACTGACTAAACTGTTTATATTGTCAAGCGAACTTTACTTTTTTTTTCGTGTATGCACAAGCCCAACCACTCATACCAGAGGAAACTTAAAAACAAGGCAAGTCAACTTTTCGTATCTTTTGTTATAGCAGTTCTTCTTTGGTGGGAGTTACTACCGGGAGTTGCTTTAGCACAAACTCAGACTCCAGCGCCTACTGAAAACTCGATTCAACCTTATTTGAATCGGGTTATGAAGCAGTTGAGTGAGTTCCGCCTCGACAATGGTTTGAAGTTCATTGTCTTGGAAAGACATCAAGCTCCTATTGTTTCTTTTCTAACTTATGCTGATGTCGGTGGTGTGGATGAGCCAGATGGAAAGACTGGTGTAGCTCACTTTCTGGAACATTTGGCTTTTAAAGGTACGACGCGTATAGGTACTTCTAATTACCAAGCCGAAAAGCCACTACTTAACCGTTTGGATCAATTGGCAGAGCAAATTATAGCAGCAAAAGCGGCTAATAAAAAAGATGAAGTTGCTCAGTTAGAAGCCCAGTTCAAGAAAATAGAAGCACAAGCCGCTAAACTCGCCAAGCAAAACGAATTAGGACGAATTGTGGAACAGGCTGGAGGCGTGGGTTTAAATGCCAATACCTCCACGGAAGCGACTCGTTATTTTTATAGCTTTCCTTCTAATAAGTTGGAACTGTGGATGTCGTTGGAATCAGAAAGATTTCTTGATCCTGTGTTTCGGGAGTTTTACAAGGAAAAAGATGTCATTTTAGAAGAGCGACGTATGCGGGTGGAAAATTCTCCCATCGGAATCATGATGGAAAAGTTGATTGATACATCTTTCAAAGTCCATCCCTACAAGCGTCCAGTGATTGGTTACGACCAAGATATCCGTAATTTAACACGGGAAGATGTGCAGAAGTTTTTCGATGCGTACTATGTCCCCAATAATTTAACTATTGCTGTGGTTGGTGATGTCAAGTCCGCTGAGGTTAAAAGACTAGCACAAATTTACTTTGGGCGTTATAAGGCAAAAGAAAAAGGCGTTGCTCAAATTTCTGTAGAACCGAAACAAACACAACCCCGAGAAGTGAGTGTTGAACTACGCTCTCAACCCTGGTATCTGGAAGGTTATCATCGTCCCGCAATGACTCATCCAGATCATGTGGTTTATGAAATTATTGGTAGCTTGCTCAGTAGTGGGCGTACGTCGCGACTGTATAAGTCTTTGGTGGAAAAGCAGCAGTTAGCGCTCACGGCACAGGGTTTTAGTGGATTCCCAGGAGATAAGTATCCTAATTTGATGTTGTTCTATGCTCTCACAGCTCCGGGTCACACGGTTGATGAAGTGGCTGTGGCTTTGCGTCAGGAAATTGAGAGGTTGAAGACAGAGCCAGTTTCTGAGACTGATTTGAAGCGGGTGAAAACACAAGCGCGAGCAAGTTTGTTACGCATACTTGATTCCAATATGGGAATGGCACAGCAGTTGTTGGAGTATGAAGTGAAAACTGGCTCTTGGCGGAATTTGTTTAAGGAGTTGGATCAAATTATAGCTGTGACGCCTGCTGATATTCAACGGGTGGCGACAGCGACGTTTACAACGGAAAATCGTACAGTTGGTAAGATTTTGTCGAAGCAAAGTTGATTGACGGATAAGAGGAATGAACCGCTAAGACACGAAGGGCACGAAGGAAGAGATATGAAGAGATTTAGGGGTAGAAGGGATAAGAAAAGGATGAGACGTCTTTACTCGTTGCTGGTTTGTTTTGTGTTGGTTGGATTGTTATGCTTTGGAGTATACAACACATCTTGGGCGGCGACGGCGGCAAAGCATTACACAGAGTTGCAACTTCCACCATTACCTCAGGTGAAGATACCGAAGTATGAACGGTATGTGATGAAGAATGGCATGGTTGTGTATTTGATGGAGGATCATGAGCTACCGTTGGTGAGTGGTTCGGCTATAGTGCGTACGGGCGATCGCTTTGAACCCGCAGATAAAGTTGGCTTGGCTGGGTTGACAGGTGTTGTGATGCGTTCTGGAGGAACAACCAAGCATACACCAGATCAACTCAATCAGATCTTGGAACAACGCGCGGCAATGGTTGAAACTGGCATTGGTGAAACTGCTGGTAATGCTAGTTTTCAGTCACTCAGTGAAGATTTGCAAACTGTTTTTGGGTTGTTTGGTGAAGTTCTCCGCGAGCCAGTTTTCGCGCAGGAAAAGTTGGATTTGGCGAAAACACAGTTGCGGGGTGCGATCGCTCGTCGCAATGACGATCCAGATGATATTGCAAGTCGGGAATTTCAGAAATTGATTTATGGTAAAGACAGTCCCTATGCTCGGACTCAGGAGTATGCAACGCTGAAGAATATTTCCCGTGAGGATTTGATCAAGTTTAAGCAGCAGTCTTTTTATCCCAATAATATGATTTTGGGAATTGTGGGGGATTTTGACTCTAAGAAAATGCGATCGCTGATTCAAGCTCAGTTTGCTGACTGGAAACCCAATCCCAATTTGGTTAAACCTCAGTTACCCAAAGTGTCGGAAAAGAAACAAAGTGGTGTGTTTTTTGTCAATCAGCCACAACTGACTCAAAGCAATATCTTGATTGGGCACTTGGGAGGACAGTTTAATAGTCCTGATTATCCAGCGCTGGATGTATTGAATGGAGTGTTAAATGGTTTTGGTGGACGCTTGTTTAATGAAGTGCGATCACGTCAAGGTTTAGCTTACTCAGTTTCCGGTGCTTGGAGTCCCCGATACGACTACCCTGGAATGTTCATTGCTGGCGGGCAAACACGCTCGAATGCGACAGTGCAATTCGTTAGAGCGCTACAGCAAGAAATCAAGCGCATACAAACTCAAAACGTCATGCCTAAAGAGTTAGCTTTTGCGAAAGACTCTACCCTTAACTCGTTTGTTTTCAATTTTGAAGATCCTGGGCAAACTTTATCACGGTTGATGCGGTATGAATATTATGGCTATCCGTCTGATTTTTTGTTTCGCTATCAAAAAGCAGTCGCCGCAACAACAGCTGCTGATGTCAGGCGGGTAGCGCGTAAATATCTCAAACCAGATAATTTGGTGACTTTGATCGTTGGAAATCAAAGCGCTATTAAACCACCACTAACACAGTTGGCAACGCAAGTGACACCAATAGATGTGACTATTCCTGGTTCACCAACACAAGCAACAAGAAATTAATACGTACTGCTCTGTCTCATTAATTTTGATAGTTTGTAGAGACGTTGCCCTCCGGGTATCTCCTGAGCCCTAAGCAATGGTGTTGTAAAACAGAAACAGCCAGATTAGGGCTAGGAAATATACCTTAGCCTTGTTTTGCGCCCTTACTGGCAATGGCGACTCCAGTCGCTGCGTGGCAAGCTAAAGACTTGCCCCTTGCTCCCTTCTGTCGCCTTGCCTCTTGCACTGCTGAGCTAAATTGACTTTATCCTACAAGCCGTAAAACCCCTATGCCTTCACTTCTGCAATCGCTTTTCCGGGTTACTCCAACACAACTGCTTTAACATTGTTAGATGCGTAAATTTTGACACCCAAGAAGTTACCTTGTCGTGGTAAGGGACTGTAAATTGCCTTTATAGGCGTTATTACTTGTGCAGCAGATCCATTTGGTGGTTGGGCTACGAAATCAAATTCTACAAAATCAATTTCACCATTTGGTGCTGAAGGGCGCAGAATTAATTCGGCATCTCTCCAACCCGCCGTGCTCACAATTCCATATGCTGTTATAATCTGGAGTTCCTGAGATACCTCTATATTCTGTACTTCAAACACTTTCGTCTTGGTCGTCTGAGCCTGAGTGAAATTTTCAACTGTCAGAAACAATTCCTCATCAGCTATCCTACGGTCGTAATCTATATTAATTTGGGTTGGATAGCCTAAAGTGGGATTGTATTGTACGTTGATGCTATCTGCCCGACGTGTAATTGCATCTCTAATCACATCAAAGAGTTTAGGAATCGTATCGTACCTATTAAATAACTCTGGATTGGCTGGCTGACCAGTACTTTGAGAAGTCACGGAAGATGTGCTACCATTACTTACCTTAATGATGACAGGTCCTCTAGCATCATCTGTGCAAAAACAACTTCTGGTAAGTGTGTAACTATAATCGAGAACTCCTTGTTTGTTCCATAATTCTTGATTTCTTGTGAGTTCCTTTGAGTCGGTTACATTTTCTTGGTTGGAGTTTTCTTGCATTTGTACAAGTTGTACTTGTGCTTCTGTTAGGGGAAGAGCCATAACAGGTGCATTCCAGCAGAGTAATAGAGTTAAAAAGATGCCAATAACCAGTGATAAGCGCATACTGTTCCTTTGAAATGGATCTGCAAATTAATAGTTACAAGCCTTTTCAACTTATGCACTCCCCCTTTTTGCAAAAATGGGGGGTGGTGGGGTAGACTCAAACTGATTTCGCCTGCCAATTACCTCTGTTTTTATTTACCGTCGCTAAGGTCGTCCCCTAACATCTGAGCATAAACTTTTGCTATCCCTCTTGAGCTTCTATAGTCACGTTAATCGTGTTTTCTCCTGCAAATCCGCCCTCACTACCTGATGTTTCAATAATTTTCCATTGAATGCGTAGGTCGGAAGTACCTGGGCTTGATAAAGCGTTTAGTGCTTTACGAATAGCTTCATTAAGAGCCGATTGAAAATTCCCTTCTTCTGAGGTTCCTTGAAATTGTTCTTTATTTAATGACATTTTACGTTTTATTAAGTTGAGCTACTTATAAACATAGTATCTAGCTGCAATTATTTTGATAATTAACTATTTTTAGAAAGAGATGATTAAGTATTAACTATTTTTAGATTATCTCCTTAACAGCCATCGCTCGTGCAATCTGACGTTATACCTGTCTATTTTTGATAAAATCTTCACTCTGATTGCATACACATCGCTATAACCTAAGCATTTGTCGCAAATAGGGGTTCTGGCAATACGGTTCGGATAAGCATGGGAGCAAGGAAAGGGGAATATGAGAGAGAAAGAGTTATCGTCCATCAACTCTTGTTCTCCCTTGCCCCTAGCAAGACTGCTGTCTCAACGAATAGATGCCTTAACCAAACGGTAGCATGTCTAGCTTAAAATGCTGGGTTGAGGATCTTAGGATGACAATTCTTGTTAGATATTAGTGATATAAAATCCGGTAGGATTGGAATCATTGTATACGCGACTTATGCGCTTACGCGCAGGCTGCGCCAACACAAATCAATTAAACTCAACGAATCTGTCACCAGACCCGTTGGTCTTCAGAACCGGACGTGAGACTTTCACCTCATCCGGCTCCTCAATGACTTGGCTCTTGTTATGAGTACCTCTTACCAAATTGATAGTTCATCTTCTTCAGTAGGGATGGTTATATCCTTGGACTTTGAAGCTTTGATATCGTTGGCAGTTTTGCTATCGTGGCAGTGTCGGTGTAATGCTTGAAGATTGTCGTATCTATCCTTTCCGCCAAGGGATTTAGGGATGATATGGTCAACTTCAATCAAATCATCTTCTCTAAAGTACAATCCGCAATGAGCGCATTTACCCTGCTGTCTCTTTAGAAGTTTTGCAATTCTTTTGGGAACTAATGGGTGTTCGCCTCTTCTAGAACTCCAGTATTTCAGGTTTCCGTCGAATGGTGATGCTGTTCCCTTAACTTTGGTATGTCTAACAATTGGTTTGCTGGCATGGTTTATTAAGGTTTTGGCTACTTCTCCATCGTTGGTTACTGAGAATACCCAATTGTTACCGCCTACAGTATGCCAATACTTATTGACTATCCAATCCCCAGATTTACCGGGGTGGCGGCGTTTTGCCCAGCTTAAAAGCTTTTTGTACACCAAGCTATCAATGTCTGAGAATACTTCCTTGCTTACTTTTGTTGAGTAATAGTTAGTCCATCCCCAGATAATGGGGTTGAGCTTTGCTATTGTCGCTACCGTAGGGAAAGGGCTTTCAACTCAGCACTTGAGCGGTAGGATTTACACCTACATTACTATCTCAGTTATCTAGGCTTGAACCTAGCAGCTAATCCCCTAGTACCTTTATGGGTTCTAGTTTCTAGCTAACGAATCGCACAACAGAATTGATATGGAGAATAGTTTCATAACTGCAAATAAGTTATTTAGGAGTCGCAACAGCTATCAACGTCAAAAATAACATAGCAAGTGCAAGAATTGGAACTGCAAATATCACCTTTCGATAAACAGAAGCACTTTTATCTGCCACGCCATAATAAAAAGGTCGTAGTTGACCGATTTTTCGCATTTGCTTGAGGTAATGATCATCGTAGCGTGCCATACGGGCAAAGGGAAGTTCGCCTTGCGATCGCTGCGGTAAAATCCGTCGTCGTTGATAAGGAACTGTAGAAAACCCAAAGTTATTCAAATATTCTTCGCTGTTTAATAACTCATCAATAAAACCCCGCAGTCCCTTGGTTGCTAAAACAATTGACCAAGCTAATTTTTCACGGTTGTCATACACATTTCGTCCCAACAAACGCTGAATCGACATTTCAACAAAGCGGTAGTTATTGTTTGTCTCGTAGTTCAACCGACGAAAAGAATCAGATAAAACTAACCCTCGAATAAAGTCTCGTACAGTAATTTGACTGGCGTGAAGTTGAGATTCCAAAGCAATTTGGCGATGGCTTGCAATCTGTTGTTGCTCATTGAAAATTTGCCGATATGCTGCCCGGATAATTTCATCTACTTCCGTACCTTTGGGCAAATTATCTGTAGTATATACCCTAGGTTGTTCATCACCCGGAATTTCATAACCATTTACACGTTGATTTTGGCTCGATAATGGATAACTCAGAAGGGAAATAGTCATGGTTGAAATCTTTGTTAATTAATGAATTTTTTAATTGGATTGGGGATTGGGAATTGGGAATGACTCTGTTCGGTGCTCTAAAATTACCTCTGCCAAAGCGTTGCGTATTTTCTCTGCATTCTGGAGCGCCTGGTGCGGTTTTAAAATCGGTAATATTTTGCCGCTTCAGAAGTTATAGTCCATTACCCAACACCCAATACCCATTACTTACGAGTCAATACCTGCTCGTGCAACTTCAAGTAGGATGAAGCCAGCAAAAATCACACCTCCGATCCCACCAACGAGAAAGCCAGAAGAAAAGAAGCTCCAACCCCTTTTGCTTTGGAGGTTCTCAGGTAAAACCCCAACGGGTTTTTGTTTTTTGCCAAACACAGAAAGACCGTAAGAATACAGGCAAAGACTTAAAATCACCACTAACCCGGATGCAGAGGCTAATCCGGCTGGAAGCGCAATGTCTGTATCGCGCAGGGGACCAAGTTTCAAGAACGGACCCAGCAAGAAATAACCGTGCGCCATACCAATCTCTAACCCGCGTGTAATTGGTGACAACCCATCACGGTAAATCGGTAAATTTTTGAGCCAACCGAGGCTGACACTGCTGTTGTTGACGGGAGTAGCCAAGTTTCCTAAATGAAAGTCGCCTTTGTAGGGCTGTACAATCCCTTCAAACACGGCGCGATCGCTAAATTGAATATCTCCAAACAAAGCATCAGCATCAAATTTCATCTCGCTGAATACAAATCCAGCAGCGATCGCTCTTGCTCTCAGGGCGTGCCAAAAATGTCCCGCTAGCAACAAGCTTGCAAAGATAATATGGAACAACATCAACCAGGTACGGACAGTGATAATCCCGTCTACAGTTGTCGTTCCAACCGGACCATAAAACACACTTGGATAAACGGTGTCATTTACCCAAACAAAAAAGGCAGCAAAGAATCCCATATAACCAAGAGCCGCTTGACTATAGGATAAATATGCTTCACCCGACCAAACAAATAACCCTTTCGTCCATTCCTTTGGTGCGGTGTTGATATGCCAGATTCCGCCCAAGATAGAGATTGTTCCAATCCAGATATGACCACCAACGACATCTTCTAGGTTATTAACACTAGCCATTCCCTTGAGTGTCCAGCCATCACGACTAAAGCCAACTAAATAGCCAAAAATCACCGCTGGATTAAAGGTTGGGTTGGAAATTACCCGGACTTGCTGGGCGACTGGGTCGTACAATCCACCAAACAACACAGCTTTAGCAACTAATAACAGCGCTCCCAGACCGAGCAATACTAAATGGATACCGAGAATCGTCGTCATTTTGTTACCATCTTCCCAACGGTAACCAAAACCCTTCTCATCTAACTTATCTGGACCTAGCACCGCATGGTAAATACCACCTGCTCCTAACACAGCAGAACTAATCAAATGCAAAATCCCAACTACAAAATAGGGATAAGTATCGACTATTTGACCGCCTGCACCAACACCCAAACCTAATGTTGCGAGATGGGGTAACAAAATTAACCCCTGTTGGTACATTGGTACATTTGGATCGAAACGGGATAGTTCAAACAAGGTCATTGCACCTGCCCACAGCACAATCAATCCAGCGTGGGCAACATGGGCACCCAGGAGTTTACCTGAAAGATTGACAAAGCGGAGGTTTCCAGCCCACCAAGAATAGGGGTCTTGAGACTGGGCGACGTAGTTGATAGCGACTGTTGGATCGTCAGAAAACCCAAGGGGTTTCAAAGGACTTACATTTGTTGATGTCATATTATTTCACCTGTCCGCGTGTGGATGCGATGACTTTACCTTCTGTGAAGCTGTAACCTGCAGCCCGCAGTGCATGGAACAGATGTCCTTGCAAAAAGAAGAAGCCCAACCAAAAATGAGCATTCGCGAGCCAGACTCGACTAGTTAATGCTCCATCTGTACTAGCAAAGAGGGGGAAGCGGTCGAATATCAATGTTAAAGTCGATCCATAAAACTCTGTTGGGAATACTATTGTATTTACCGATACAAACAGCGTTGCCACAAATGCCATCAAGCTTACGGCTCCAATGCTGTAGGATAAATAGGCTTCACCGGACCAGACAAATAAGTTCTTTGCCCATGGGAATGGTTGAGTGCGAATATGCCACAATCCACCCAACACACACATGGCACCAACCCAAATATGACCACCGATCACATCCTCCAGGTTATTGACACTCGCTAACCAAAGCTTGCCATGCGTACCGAATAAATAGCCAAAAATTACTCCTGGATCTAAAGTCGGGTTTGTAATCAAGCGAACGCTTTTAATGAGTGGGTCGTAAATTCCCCCAAAAGCCATTGCTTTCGCCACTAACAAGAATGCACCTATCCCCAACACGATCAAATGAATGCCAAGAATACTTGTCATTTTGTTGGCATCATCCCATCTATAGCCAAAACTTGGAAATTTTGTTTCTAGCTGTTTGGGGCCAACGAAGGTATGGAAAAGTCCGCCCGCTCCCAAAAACGCAGAGCTGATCAAATGAATCACGCCTACTACAAAGTATGGGTAGGTATCTACAATTTGACCACCTTCACCAACACCAAGCCCTAACCGAGCTAAGTTTGGCAGTAGAATCAAACCCTGCTCATACATTGGGCGTGTTACGTCGAAATTAGCAACTTCAAATAACGTCATCGCTCCTGCCCAGAGTACAATCAACCCCGCATGGGCAACATGAGCACCGAGTAATTGTCCGGAGAGGTTAACTAAACGGGCATTCCCCGCTCTCCAGGGAATCTCCTCGGTTCTTCCATTTGTGGTTACAGTTGTTGCAGTTGTTGCAGTCATTCGTCGAATTGCTCCTTGAAAAATTTAATTTTGTCGTGCTGAGTTTTGAGCAAAGAAGTTAGGACTTATGATTTCTGTGTTACTTCACCCTAACCCTGTCCTTGATAAGGAGAGGGAAGGCAGGCGGGTGAGGTTCTTCGTGTTTTATAAGTCCGGACATGAAATTCACTCGCTACTTCCCGCATAGCGCCAAAGGATTTGCCATACGCATATGAGACCGACCACAAATCGTAAGTGGGTATTGTCCATAAAAGACCATTTTTTACTCCCTCACTCCCTCAGTTTCTAACCCTCTGTCTCAGACAGAGAGTGAGAATCGCTGTAACTTTATTGAGGTTATGGGGTGGAATTTATAGACTCCCAACTCAGGCAGTCGGATTGACAACACTTGTCATAACAGCAGGTCTCACATCCTTGGCGATGAAGTCAAAGAAAGTATTGAAGTAAATACCATGAGCTGCTTTACGTGCTCGATAAGCGTGCCAGATATGACCGACTAATGCGAGAAATCCGAAAGCAGCATGAACGCTCGACAAAGCTGCACGCACTGACACAGATCCGCCATTAATAGGTCCATAAAACACGCTTGGGTAAGCAATCTCGTTTACTGAGACAAAACAAGCAACACTAAAACCAGCGATCGCCAAAGCTCCTAAACTATACGAAAGATAAGCTTCACCCGACCACACCAAAGCTCGTTTTGCCCAATCAAGAGGCTGTGAGACGATGTGAAAGATTCCGCCAGCTATGCAAAGAACGCTAACCCATACATGTCCCCCAATGACATCTTCTAAATTATCTACGCTAGCCATGCCAGTTATCGTCCAGCCATTCGGACTGAACCCAAATAGATAACCGAAGATTCGAGTTGGGTCTAAATTAGGCTGAATCAGGCGTACCTGCTCTGCTAGAGGATCATATATTCCTCCGAAACGCGTGGCTTTCAAGACCAGCAGCAATGCTCCAAGACCCAGCATGATGAGATGAATTCCTAATATACTGGTCATCTTGTTGCCGTTTTGCCAGTTATAGCCAAACCCTTTCTCATCCAGTACTTCCGGTCCTAATACGGCATGATAAATTCCCCCTGCACCTAAAACGGCTGAACTGATAAGGTGCAGCATTCCAATAACGTAGTAGGGATAAATATCCACGATTTGACCGCCGTCACCCACCCCAAAACCCAGCGTTGCAAGATGTGGTAGTAGAATCAAACCCTGCTCGTACATGGGAATAGCCGGGTCAAAGCGCGAAATCTCAAACAGAGTCATCGCACCTGCCCACAACACAATTAGCCCAGCATGGGCGACATGTGCCCCCAATAATCGCCCAGAAAGATTAATAAACCGAGCGTTACCAGCTAATAGCGGTGCGCCCGATTCCCCCTCGGCTTTTTCATCAGAAGACCAGCCCAGAGTCCGAAACACAGGCTTCCAAAAAATTGAAACGGTCATGCAGTATTCCTTTTTGATGAGCATCAAAAACAGCCGATTGGAATGACCAACCGTTGCTTTTTCTAACTGGTTCCGTCTCTTAAAGGATCGTGTGTTCTCACTGGTGTCACTCGCTTTCTCCCAGATATTTAGATATCAGACATCAAGTATTTAGATATCAGACATCAAGAAAATAAAATTATCTAATGAGATTTAATAGCGATAAATTTCATTATGCAGGTTGAGAGGATTTGCACAATCTAAACTCAAAATTTCGTTACATTAATTTGGATTTTGTTACTTAATCTAGATTTTATGGGTGCAAAACGCTCTTAAGCTTTGCGATTAGACAATGCGTCATCATCCTTCTTCGGCCCTTTACGTTAAACACCTTGCCAAAATCATCACCAAAACCTGGCAAGAGCCACTAATTGAGTGAAATGCCATCACATTTCTTTCGCTGGCATTTCCGAGCAGCATTAGAGTAAGCAGTTTTTGGTTCAAAATCTCGACAAGTTATCGCTTCTTCCGAGCAAGCAATCATAGGGTTTACTGTACACTTAAGACGGTAATCATTCGTAAAGAAATCACAGCGATCGCAAGGAATTTGATGCATTCTTTTTACTTGAGCAGCGCCTTGTTTGAAAGCTAGAACAACACTACAAGCAAATCCGATTACCATGGAAACCCAAAGGCAGATAAAAAATATAGCTAGCATTATTCATCCTCAAAAATATTACAAACAATGACCAAGCCTGCTTCGGGGAGTGGGTGTAAGAGTGTAAAGCCAATAAATCTCCTGCTTTTTTACACCCCTATACCCTTTTCATAACCCGCAGCTAATGACTTTCAACGATAGGGATCAGAGTGAAAAACTCTTACGTAAAAGATATTTTTTACACCAATGAGAAGAGTGAAAATATTAAGGAAGACAAACTAACCGACCTTAGGCTTTGGTGCGACTTAATGATTTGGGGTATTAATTGTTCGTATGCTAGCTTATTGATTTTATGTTGCAAGTATCTTAGCACTCTTTTCCAGTAAATATGTTAGATTTTTCTGATTTTGGTAAAAAATCTTTAGAACAAACTGCTGGTGAGTTTATAGATTAATTCCTGAAATACCATATGTATAAGGGTTTAAGCGGCAAGCTTACGTCTAATTTAAGTATATATACTGGAATCTGCTACTCAATGGGCTTTTCTTATCTTTCAGAATCTAAAACTTATTGATAAAATATTTTGATACTCATGTGGTTGGATTTTAAGTTAGGTATGATTTTCATCAACTTAGGCATTCCTCGCAGGTATGTGTTTCATACCAGGAGACTAAAAAATAAGATGACGGGTTCTCTGAGTGATACTTATGTCGAAAAACTGAGAAATTTGATTGGCAATCGCTGGGATGAAATTTGGAATGTTGTTAACACAAGACAATAACAAAAGATAGGATAATCTACCTTACATCCTCCCACACGATAATCTTCGATTATCGTGTGGACTTGCCAGCCTTGCGATTGGGCTTTCCTGCTTCCTTTAGTGTAAAAATGTACTAAAAAACTAATGACTGGAAATCTTACAGCTTCAAGCTATGGGATAGGTTAAAGTTTATTTACTTACTTTCTGATAATTATAAAGAGCAGGTAAAGTTACATAACAGTAATTGTCTTATGATGCCTTTATAATTAAAGTTTAGTACATTGCTCACCAAAGCATTTAAATAAACTCTAGTCAAAAAAAACTCTTCAATAAATACACACAAAGCTAGAGTTGAACAAAGGGTATATTAATATCAGAAACCTTAATAGTTTATGAAAAATATAAGGGGTAGAGTCGGCATGAAAAAAGAACTCGTAACTGCTGGATTTGTCTTTTTATCTTTGAGTTTACCGCTAAAAGCTTCGGCTGCAGGTTTTAGTCAATTTAACGTATTTGGTGACAGCCTGTCAGATACTGGTAATGTGTTCACTGTTTCTGGGCAAAACTCACCTACAGGCCCCATTCCCCCAGATCCACCTTACTTTCAAGGACGGTTTTCCAATAATAAGATTTGGGTGGACTATCTTGGACAAGGTATAGGATTAACTCCTACATTATTTGCTAATCTAAGTACTCAAACTCCAACTCAAGGTATTAACTTTGCCTTCGGAGGTTCTCTTTCTGGTCAAGACAATGCTTTCGTTCCAGGCGCTCCAGGAGTCCTCAAGCAAGTTGACACCTTTTTAGCAAATAACCAGAAGGTAGATCCCAATGCACTCTATGCTGTATGGGGAGGTGGAAATGATTACTTGTTTGGTCAGAATCCTAATCCTAATCAAACAGTTAGTAATTTATCAAATGCAGTAGGAGCACTAGCTCAAGCTGGTGCCAAAAATATTTTGGTCTTCAATTTGCCAGATTTAGGCAAAACTCCAATTGCACTCAGAACTGGAAATACTAGCAATTTAACAACTTTAACAAATGCTCACAATGCAGCGTTGGCATCAGCTTTGGGTCAATTGAATAACAACAATCCTAGTGTCAATCTTATCCCTGTTGATATTAATTCTCTGTTTAATAGGGTAATCGCTAATCCAGGAGAATTTGGGTTCAAAGATGTTAAAACTTCTTGCGTAATCTATGACATCATAAACAACCAAGTATTGAAAACCTGTAATAACCCAAACGATTATTTGTTTTTTGATGAGGTTCATCCCACTACAAATGCTCATAAGCTCGTAGCAGAAACAGTGCTAGCGGCTATTAGGGCTAAATCTGTCCCTGAATCCTCAACAGTCTTCGGTTTGTTGGGGCTTAGTGCTTTGGGTGCAGCAGCAATGCTCAAACGCAGACAAAAAACAGTTAGCCCCGAGTTCAGTAGCAAGTCAAATTTTGTCACTAAGTAAAACATATACTTAACCGAAGTCAGCCGTGATTCTGAGGAATAACGGCTATGTTTTCATCAACTTCAGTCAAGACTCAACTATTTCTCGGGAGATTTCAAAGCCTCATCCAGAATTTGTCGAGCTTGTTCTGCTTTTGCTCTTGCTTCTTGATAACGCAGATTAGCTTGAGCATAATTTTTGAGAATTTTAAAACCTTCTTTTAGGCGAGTAATTTCCTCCTCAGTCACAGTATTATCTGAAAATAAAACGTCAACTGCCTTACGAACTTCCATAGCTTCAGTGCGTGATTCCTGCACTTTCAACTTGAGCGTAGCTAAGTTGCTCAAAACTTGGACAGCCTGTGTAATAGCGTCTTCATCGCCAGCAGTATCTGTTGGTGTTTCTTTGACTTCAATGAGTTGTTTAGGACCAAATCCATCTTCGAGTTCCGTAGGTAATTCCCCTTCATCCATCCGTTTCATTAACTGATCCATCGCTTTGTCGCGGGCTTTGGCTGAATCTTTACCAGGAACTTCGAAGATAATTTCTGGACTTTGAGCAAGAGTGTACTTAACCATAATTAGGCAGAAAATTTGCAAGTAAACCAAGCCAGGGTAATAATCTTAACGCGAAATCAAGCTTTAAGACCATTAAATGATCCAGTGTGCAACAATAGTTGTTTCTTGAACAGGATCGGGATAATTTTCCTCAAGTAAGAAAAATTAAGAGAGCGATATAAAGGTTTTTCTTTATCCCCTCTGGTACAATCTTTCCAAGTTCTTAAAAATCAAACTTTATACTGGAAGAAGAGTTTTTTCGCTATGAGGGAAGAGCAATGGCTCCAAATCCCACCATCATGCAAGCTGTGGAACAATTGGGTTACCGCGTCACTGTTGGAGATGTGGCAACTCAGGCTGGACTAAATGTCGCTCAGGCAAGTCAAGGGTTATTAGCTCTTGCGTCTGATGCTGGCGGACATATGCAAGTGAGTGATACAGGTGACATTATTTATTTATTTCCAAAAGACTTCCGGTCAATATTACGGAATAAGTCTTTGCAATTACAATTGCAGGAATGGTGGAAAAAAGTTTGGGGTATTCTATTTTACCTAATTCGGATATCCTTTGGGATTTTCTTAATTGTTTCCATCGTTTTAATAACTATTAGCATCATTTTAATAATCTCGGCGCTTAACTCAGACCGTGATAGCGACAATAGAGGAGGCGATTTTAGTGGTGGCTTCTTCTATTTTCCAGATTTGTTTTGGTATCTCAGTCCAGATTACGACGCCCGTCAGAGTGAAAGACGCCGCGAGAAAAGCAATCTCAATTTCTTTGAAGCCGTATTTTCGTTTTTGTTTGGCGATGGTAACCCCAATACTAAATTAGAAGAACGCCGGTGGAAAGAAATTGCTACGGTGATTCGTCATAACCGAGGTGCGATCACCGCAGAACAAATTACACCGTATCTTGATGATATAGGACAGGGTTCTGCAAAAGAGTACGAAGACTATATGCTACCTGTTCTCACTCGCTTCAATGGACAACCCAAAGTTAGTCCCGAAGGAGAGATTGTTTATGACTTTCCAGAGTTGCAGGTGAGTGCAGCCAAAAAAAAGCGTCGTCGGTCTATGTCAGCTTATTTGGAAGAATTTCCTTGGCGCTTTAGTGCAGCAAGTTCCGGACAAATTATGCTGAGTGCAGGATTGGGTGTTGCAAATTTTGTTGGCGCATTAGTGCTAGGAAGTTTGTTGAGAGATGGTGCAGTAGCTGCTCAAATAGGTGGGCTCGTTGCTTTTGCGCATGGAATTTATTGGTTATTATTGGCTTACGGAACAGGTTTTTTGGTTGTTCCGTTAATACGGTATTTTTGGATTCAGTGGCGCAATAGTAAAATTGCTGAACGTAACGGCGATCGCCTGTCCCGCGCCAGACAACTAACAGATCCAGACTCTGCGTTGCAGCATAAAATAGCTTATGCTCAGCAGTTTGCAGCAGAAAAAGTCCTTGGTGATGAAGATTTGGTCTACTCTACTGAAACTGACTTATTAGAACAGGAGGTTGAACGTTCTCAAAAAACTGACGCTGAATGGCAAAAACGCTTGCAGCAAGAAAGTGAGGAGTAGGGAGTCGGGAGTCGGGAGCAGGTGAGACAGCGCTGCGGGAGGGTTTCCCTCCGCAGGCGACTGCGAACCCGAAGGGGAGTAGGGGAGAAAATACCCCTTCATCCTCCTCCTCATCTACTTAACCCGAATAGGTGCTAAAGCAACACCTTTGTAATAATAATTCAAAATTTGCAGGTGGTTGTATCCACGCGATGCTAGATTATAAGCCCCCCACTGACTCATGCCTAAAGCATGACCATAGCCAAGCCCTGTTAATGTAAAGCTTCCATTCGCATTGCTGACGGTAAAACGGGTGCTTTTTAGCTTAAGAACTGTACGCACATCCTCACCTGTTAGCACTTTCTCACCCTTGTCACCAACTATTTTCAAAGCTTTCACGCTTCCGAAAGGCGATGTACTTCCAGAAATAATTTGCTTGACATTTCCAACTTCTGGAACTGCGGTGCTAATTTCTGCCGGGGAAAAAGTTCTGCTCCAGTTACATTCTCTGATATTTTGGTCAAAATCTGGAACAGCACGCAGGTATGGTTGAGCACTTCCCCAAACATCTTCCGAGTTTTCAGTATGTCCGCCAGAACATGCGTGAAAGACAGAGAGAATAACTCTATTTTTGTAAGTCAGTACTTCGCCAGCTGTAGCATCAACTGCAGCGTAGGTAGTAGGAGATTCACTGCTGACGCCTTTGTAAATTTGCCAACGATCTGGTGAAGCACCCAAATCATAAAGGGGATTATTGCGCTGTTTCTCACGCTCGTAAAGAGCATATGTACGGGCGGCGATCGCCTGAGCTTTCAAAGCTTCACTGGGCCACCGGGGGTCCATTTCGCCACCGATAACGCTGTAGAGATATTCGTCCAAAGCAACCCAGTTAACAACAGATAAACCTTTTTGTGAAGGAACAACAAGAGTTCTGCCGCGATACCAGCGATCACCAATATAGACGAATCCCTTACCTGTTGGCTCAACCCAAAACAGATTAGAGCGCCACTTATCCAAAGCAATTCCACCAGGAACCGCTTGAACAGAGTAAGGACTCATTGCTGGTAACTCTCCTAGAGTACGACCACTACTATCCTTGATCACCGCAGTGGTAGAACTACCAACTTTCACCTGATTGACGTCCCTTTGAATTGCCACACGCAGGATGACTGACGATGCTTGAGATGGGGCAACCATAGCTATCCATATCAGGATACCAAGCCACCAATGGCGTCCTTTGACGTTGGAAAATAAAGAGGCTAGGAACACTTGGAATTTCATGTTGACAATTACAGTTACACCTACTATACGTTTGACGCTTGCTTTTGCAGTAGTTTCCTTTTAGGTAGGATTGGAACTCTACCTCATGATAGATGAACTTCCACAAGCTCTCAACGCAATTTGTATGGTATCTGGTTTTTTGAGCGTTCAAACTTTTTCTAGCTTTCTTAGCTTGGTGTGACTTGATCACGGATGGACTTAACCTACTCAAAAACTTAACCGTGATTGACACTGCAAGAACAAAAAGCTTCCGTTGCTAGCAGGGATACTTTCAATCCTTGCTAACAGCGAAAGCTGGTAGATACACACAACTGTTTCTAACAAATCAATGTGAATTTTAACCCGACACGTAACCTTGGGTACCATTACTATTTTCCATATTTACTGTGACTTTATTACTAGTGGACTCGACCAAGTACCAAATAATCATAATTCCAAAGCCCAAGCCTTGACTTCAGGTATGGGTACTGTTGGGATTGCCCAAAGGGCAGACGCAATCATGCCTATCGCCACGGTGTTGTCGTGTTTCGCGTCTGGTGCTGACGCTGTAAGTTTAACCTAACCATAGTCCGCAGCGACCTCCAGGGCGACCTCCTCCGAAGCGATAGCTAGCCCCTAAGGGGCAAAGCTCGCCCGGGGGAGTATCCCCCCGGCAGACTTTGGCGCTGCGCAAACGCTGCTGCGCAAAGCGCAGATCGCAACCTAGTGTTTTTAGTAGCGCATGCGTAAGTCCTACTAAAATTAGTTGGAAATCAGCGGTTTGCTAGCAAAATCACCTAAGCCGATACTAGAAAGCAAAGCCTGCCACTCTTGCTCAAGAGTCACATCTTGGGGATTTTTTTGACGCAATTGTGCCACAGTTGTTAATGCTTCATACCATATTCCATTGCTCGCATAGATAGCAACTTGCTGTCTTGGCTGTGCCTGCTTGATTTGTTGGACGATCGCCGCCTTTAAGTTAACTCGTTGTATGACTCCTTCAACATAAATTGGGCTTTGTTGCTTTTGGCGATGCTCCGTAAGGGAGCCGCCCAAAGGGCTATCGCAGTACACATTTAAGAACCAGCGGTACTGTTTGTCTGTAGTCAGTGGAGAAACACTAGTAGGTAAAGAAACGCTCATGACTCCAGGTTCAGTTGGTAAAGTAATATCCTGTCGGTAGACTAGATTTGATTCTGCATCAAGCAACACAAAATCAGCGGGGTAGGCAGAACCTTTGACATAAGGTGTGTAAAACCAGAAAGTTGGGCGTTCTGCTGTGGTTTGTCCCCAAACATTCATCACCGATGTTGGTTGTTCAATCGAAGGAACTAAAGCCGTGAGTCCAGGTTTAGCAACTGGACATTGACCGCGACTGGCTCCCCCATACCGACGACCACCAGGAGGTTGTCCTGGCGGAAGTGGAGGTAGGACAAGGCGCAGAGGCTGCTTACGAGAAGATGTCGTTGTTAAGGGTTTTGATTGTGATCCAGACTGAGCGATCGCCGATGTTGTGCTAGGGAGCAAACTTAGGTACCCCAGCACAACTGCCAACAACAGTTTCATCGGTTGTAAAATCATTTTCATAAATCACTCTTAACTGTTGAGTGTTAACTGTTAACTATGAATAATCTCGAATTTTGAAATAAAACGATACTCATTGTTCCGACAAGTGCCAAGGCTGAAGGTACAAACGGCACCCAATATCCTTGGATAAGTAGACCAAAGCACAAAACGTAGAGAACTCCACAACAGACAAAGACAAAAAGTGTCAATCTGGGGAGTAAACGCACCCGCCAAGCCAGAACTGCTCCTACCACAGAAGCACTGCAAATCCAGATCACCTCACCCCACAATGACCAAACTTGCAACAAAGGACGTTTATCGAGGACAGCGCTGAGGAGTTGGCTGACCATTTGTGCTTGTACAAGCAATCCTGACATTCGCTGATCAAACTGATTTTCATATGGTGTGCCCCAATAGTCACTACGCTCTCCTTTAGATACAACACCAATCAGGACAATTCGGTTTTTGATCGCATCTGGATTAACCTGATTTGATAAAACTTGTGTCAGCGTTACTTGTTCAGCAATGTTCTGTGAGGAACGATAATTCAACAAAATTTGACCACCATTGGCATCAATGCCTTGATATCCGCCACTGTGAGAGTTCAAACCAGGAAAAACAGTATTGCCAAGCTGTAAATCTCCTTGTGTGGTAAACTTTGGTTGAATTCCCTTATCGGCAAGCAAATAACGAAATGCTAGCTGTGCACTGAATGCATAATCAGCAGGACACCCAGAGACAGCCTCCTGTCCCATAAACAACAGATGTCGCCGTACCACGCCATCAGGATCATGAATAAAGTCGCTAAATCCCAGGCGTTCTTTTGGGATTTCCGGTGGCGGCGTAATACTCTTAACAGGTATTGCAGCATCACTGTGCTTACAAACCCCAATCAAATTTTCAGTTTGTTTGAGACGAGGAATTAAATTTGGGTCTTGCGCTTTAAAATCTCGATAGATATCCAAGCCAATAGCGCGGGGTTCGTACTTCTGAAGTTTATCCAAAAGTTTATTGAGAGAGATATCTGAAAGGGATTTTCCATTTACATCCTCGCCCCTTTGCCGTTGAGCATCAATATCTGCATCATCAATTGCTACCACCAGCAGGCGTGGATCGCTTTCCTCGTGGAAGATCAGGGAACGTAGACGCATCATCTGGTCAAAAGCTTGGAGTTCACTCATTTGCAGTAACCCCAAAAACTTTAGTCCACAAACTAGGGCAGTGATCACCACTGAGGACAACAATGCTACTGCAAATCTGGGTGGAAGCGTTGGGCAAACAGGCGATCGCTCTAATGGTCTGGGCACTTCCACCTCAACCTTACCCGTAATCTTGAGCCAAGTAGGAGGAATTTGTGCGAGATTTTGACAAATGACTGGTAACCAAGTCGCGCAGGGAAACTTGTCCTCAAGACCTTGCAACCGTTCCCGTGCTTCCCGCACTGCTTGATAAAAGCACTCACCCCCAGCAAACCCTTGTAGAAAATACTTCAAAAATTCCTGTGCAACTAAGTCTGGAACGGGTTCGCGCATAACAATAATCTGCGGAATTTGCAAATCAGCCAGTTCTCGCGCCAGTCCCAGCCCATCGCAGGAGTTGAAGATTGCCAGTTGCAGTCCACGTTCCACAGTTTTTCTCAGAGCATAGCGTAATTCGCTGATGGTCAGACTATCGGTTTTATTCAGGTAGATTCGCCCAGATCCATCTTTGCCATGACTCGAACTGTGTCCAGCAAAGAAAAGAATATCCCAGCTGTTACCCCACAGAAAGTCAGTCAATTCTTTGCGTTCAGGTTCCACCAAAAACGTAACATCTGCATCTGTTAGCTGTTGCAGCAAAGCACGGTCAACTTCTGTGTCAATCCCCTGACTATTGCCAACAATGGCTAAAATACGAACTTTGTTATTAAGTGTTTTCTGGGAAGATGTCTTTTCGTATGTAGGTGATGCTAAGGCAAATTCAGCTTTGGGATATCGTTCTAGTAAATCCCACAAATGCCAAGGTAAACGTTGTAACTGAGTATTTTCCGTTTGTAAAATCACCCGTACTTCATCTGTAGGCAATAATTTTTCTAGCCATTTCTCGCGGATGGGACGAAATTCTTCTGTTCGTAGCCACGTGTTGAAGCGCGATCGCAAAATATGAGCAATATTGTCACAGTCTTGGGTGATGGACACATTTGTCACCTGCATTTTATCAGCAGACAAACGATAACTATTCCCCAATCTGAGATAGCTAGACTGCCAGTGGCTATAGTACAGTGGCATTTCTCCTGCTGCAGGTAACTTACCCGTGATTTCAGTTGAGGGACGCTCACCTTCTTCACCGATTTGTAGCGTTACGGCAAACCCCTGCTCAAAGCTACCATCTGCAAATTTCAGAACCACTAGCTTGCCCATAATTAAAGCAAAAGTACACGAAGTTGGGAAGCAGAATAACTTTTAACAATTGAAGCCTTAAGTGTTGACTCTTGGGCTTTGACTAAATGATAAAGTTCTGTGTGACACTTGCATCATTCAATGATACTTTAACGCTAAATTGCTCTGTAGGTTCGCCTCTAAACTGTAATTGCAGGTAATTATCTGCACTTCTGGCTTGAGCTTCCAGAAAAACGGTTCCAGACTGATCTAGCACCGTCAGTTGTACTCCTGGTATAAGGTAAATTTTATTACCTGTAGGATGCAACTGAAGACGAACGCCAGTTTGTTGATCAGTTTTTGGTCGAATTTCGACAATTAATATGACGGGTTGATTGGCAATTTGGATTCCTAAATCAATCAACTTTGCCCGTCTGGTAAGTGCTTGTGTTTTGTTAGGATCGTTTTGCACAAGCGTCTCACCATTGCGAAAAGCATAACCTGGTCTAATTTCCGGCTGATTCCACAAAGATTCAACTGTTTGCCAACCAGCATCGAAGATTCCAACCAACCACTGGCTCAAATTCACCAATGTCCTGCTCGGTGTTTGTCGCAGCTGTGCGAGATATTCGATAAAATCTTCTAAGGGTTGCAGTTGACTTAAAAGTAATTCTTCAGTTGCCACATTACGAACAAACCCTAGTAACTTTGCTTGCTGAAGCGATTCATCTATTTGGACAACGACATAACCCACTCGTTCTTCCCAAGTTTCTGGGGGAATGTAACATGTTTCTTGCGCCAAACGCACGGAACGACACTCTAAACGCCCGATTCCCGGCAACTCTAAGTCTGCTACATCACTACATAGACGCATAATAGAGTTCCAACTGTTACATTCTGTTAACTGAGTGGGAATATCCATCATTTCCAAGTATTCATTTACCACCCATACACAAAGCGTATTTAGTCGGACTTGTTCGGCTTTTTCAGGAGTTGGTTGCTGATTGGCAAACTGCTGGGCAGTTCTACACGCTGCTTGAGTAATAGGCAACGTTAAAGCAAAGTCGTCTAGATTGTGGTTGGTGCGCCTCATATGAAATCCCCGGTGAAGAACGCTGCTACATACATATCGTTCCAAGGTATGTTATTTACGCAAGAGTAAAGAAAAGCAATATAGGAATCTGGTTTGATTTATGAACTTACTCGTGAAGATTTTTAAGAGGGAACGCTTAACTCTTAACGCTTAACATCAAATGTAGCTAGCTTCGTCAAAAATCAAATATGAGTTTTATATCTTAATTGAAAAGCTAAATTAAGCGTCTTACCAATAGAGTTGGGCAAAATATTGTAATAATTTTTAACAATTTCTGACAAAAAAATCCCCCACATCTGTACCGGCAAACACAGGATTAGTAATCAAGTGTTGACAGATGTAGGGGAATAATTTACTCGGATTTTGGTTCACCAACTATAGGAAGCAAAGAACCTTATTTATTATTCCCAGTTGCGATCCCAAATTCAAAAATTAAGATCCCCGACTTCGCAAAACTTGTCGGGCAATACGGTTCGCTTAAGGAGGTTATCTCAAAGGAGATCCCTCCAACCCCCCTTAAAAAGGGGGGCTATTTTAGCCATTCACCCCGTTTTTAAGGGGATCGCCGCTGGCGGGGGGATCTTATCGGGACGGTATTGAGAAGTCGGGGATCTTCTTTCTCGTGCCTGTAGGGCTTATGATTTAGGAGATATTCCCCAGGTAATTGACTAAATCGCTGGGATTAGAGAAATCCAACAGCGCCTCAGCTAACTCCTCTAACTGAGTAATAGATAAACTGCGAATCTGCTGTTGTACCTCCGACTCAATTACACCAAACCGACGTGTCAAAAGACGTAAAATCAGTTCTAGCGCCTCCTGTTTCTTTCCTTGTTCTTTTCCCTTTTGCAAAATGTCTTGGTAAATCACAGATTCTTGCATAATTTCCTCTCTAAATAGCTGTCTCATCAAATTTTTTGGAAACCTCAAACCAGCTAAAACCTGTACGCAAGCTGATATATTCTGTCGTTCTTCCCTTGACTCAATCATATCGACAGCAGCGGCGACTTGTTCTAATAAGTCTTGGGGTGAGTCGCTTCTCGCCAATGTCGCCAGTGGTAGAAGTGCGGGGTTAGCTAGCAGTGGTGTTGGATCTTCTTCCCATAAACGAATCACTCGATACTCGTGTCTGGTTTTTTTGTCTACATACTGAGTGTGAAAAACGATTTCTGAGGAAGTAGCTTGTAATAAAATTAACACTTGCTCAATATCGCACCAGTATTGTCGTTTCAATCTTGTGTAGTAATCCAGCATCCGGAAGTCGAGTGGAGGCGTGGATTTTGGTGAAGTTTGAAACTCTAAATGCAGGATTTGGTTGGAGATTTGCAGGAAGGTAAGTGAGTCTGCGCGAATGGGTTCTAGGTTGAGTTCGGTTTTTAGTACCTCGATATCTGAGGTGTCGGACGCGAGTAACCATCTGGCAAAATCGGCTGGGTAGTTTTCCGCAAGGTATTTACAGGTGTTGTCGTAAGTCAAGGGCGATCGCCTACAAAAAATTTAGATTTTATGCTATTCTATGAATAATGGAATAGCTGTGCGCAGATAAACTCAGCTTCACAACAGCGCAACTGGTGGTAAAAGGTATTTAGTCGGTGAATGACTGCAAATCTTAATTTGTAGCGAGTGTTTTGAAGGTTAAGCGGTGCGCTAAACACTCAGCGACCAGTGTTTGAGACTCGCTGACGAGTGTTTGAACTTCGCGGTATATATAACGTTCAGAACTGCATAGCCGAAGATGGATTCGTTTTATCCATGTTCATTTGACCTCACCCTCGCTTTTAGCTGCGCTAAAATCTTTCCCTCTCCTTAATAAGGAGAGGGATGCCCGATAGGGCAGGGTGAGGTTCCGACCGCCGAGGTATTCGTCACAGCGCGAAGCCGTAGGGTGGGCACTGCTTACGCTCCTAGTCATTGTTGTATCATGAATCGGCAGTGCCCACCAACGTTGGATTCGCTTGGTAAGGAGAGGGCTGCCCGTAAGGGCGGAGCAAGGTGATACGTAAGAATGCAACTTAGTGTGACCGTATTTTTCCGGAATACTAGGCAATACTATTGAAACTTAATAATATTGTGATTTATAACACCCGTGCCTGCCCATGAACGAACAGCGCCAGCAAGCTTATCTCAACCTGATTAAAAGACTGCTGAATTGTCCGAGTGAGGAAGAAGCAGATATTTTACACGCTAACCAAGATTTACTTGATGCTGAGTTCTTGCAGATGCTGGAAGGCGTGGCGGAAGTTGCATCACAGCAGGGAGATGAAAATATAGCGAATTGGTTGAGAAATCTAGCAAATCAGTTGAGGGAAGCGTTGAATTTATCCTCATCAACTGCTGCGAACACTTCAGAAGAGGACTTAATAGCGCATCTGCAATTCTTGGGGAAGGTACTGCTAGCAACAAATGAAAGCAGAGGCGATGCGCGGGTTGTTTACCCGTTGTTGGCAAACAACACACAATATCTCAATCGTAATTTAGCAGAGCTCTTGCGGCGTTGGGCGACAAATACGCTGGCGGAAGTTGAGACAGATGTAGCACAATCCATCGCCGTATATATTGTCAACTTTAGTGATCTGATTCAGCAATTCCCCTTGGGTGACAAAGCCAGCAACATGGAAATTGCTATTGCTGGTTATGAAACCGTGTTAACCGTGTTCACCCGCGACGCCTTCCCGCAAGATTGGGCGATGACGCAAAATAATCTGGCGACTGCTTACCTTTACAGAATACTGGGCAACAAAGCACAGAATATAGAAATGGCGATCGCATCCTACTGTGCTGCTTTGTCTGTTAGAACCCGCGACGCTTTCCCGCAAGATTGGGCGATGACGCAAAATAATCTGGGGATTGCTTACTCTGACAGAATATTGGGCGACAAAGCACAGAATATAGAAATGGCGATCGCATCCTACTGTGCTGCTTTGTCTGTTAGAACCCGCGACGCTTTCCCGCAAGATTGGGCGACGACACAAAATAATCTGGGGAATGCTTACCGTGACAGAATATTGGGCGACAAAGCACAGAATATAGAAATGGCGATCGCATCCTACACCAATGCTTTAGAAGTTTACACCAAGGACGCTTTCCCGCAACAATGGGCGATAACGCAAAATAATCTGGCGACTGCTTACCGTGACAGAATATTGGGCGACAAAGCACAGAATTTAGAACTTGCGATCGCATCCTACTGTGCTGCCTTGTCTGTTAGAACCCGCGACGCTTTCCCGCAAGATTGGGCGATGACGCAAAATAATCTGGGGAATGCTTACTCGGACAGAATATTGGGCGACAAAGCACAGAATTTAGAACTTGCGATCGCATCCTACTGTGCTGCTTTGTCTGTTAGAACCCGCGACGCCTTCCCCCAAAAATGGGCGACGACACAAAATAATCTGGGGAATGCTTACTTGGACAGAATATTGGGCGACAAAGCACAGAATATAGAAGAGGCAATTATTGCTTTTTCCAGTGCGTTAGAAGTTTTTACCCGCAACGCCTTTCCCCAAGATTGGGCAAGGACGCAAAATAATCTAGGGAGTGCTTACTCTGAGAGAATACGCGGCGACAAAGCACAGAATTTAGAACAGGCAATTATTGCTTACACCAACGCTTTGGAAGTTTACACCCGCGACGCCTTTCCCCAAGATTGGGCAGCAATGCAAAATAATCTCGGGAGTGCCTACATAGAGAGAATATGCGGCGACAAAGCACAAAATATAGAAGAGGCGATCAAAGCTATTTCCGCTGCGTTATCCGTTATAACTCGCGACGCCTTTCCCCAAGATTGGGCAAGGACGCAAAATAATCTAGGGAATGCTTACCGTAATAGAATACGCGGCGACAAAGCACAGAATTTAGAAGATGCAATCATTGCTTACACCAACGCTTTGGAAGTTAGAACCCGCGACGCCTTTCCCCAAGATTGGGCAGCAACGCAACATTATCTGGGGCTTGCCTACGTAGAGAGAATACTCGGTGACAATGCACAAAATATAGAAGATGCTATCAAAGCTTGTTCCGCTGCGTTAGAAGTTTATACCCCTAGCGCCTTTCCCCAATATTGGGCAAGGACGCAAAGTAATCTGGGGAGTGCTTACGATGATAGAATATGCGGTGACAAAGCACAAAATATAGAAGAGGCAATTCTTGCTCACACTGCTGCGTTGTCTATTTTAACCCGCGACTCTTTGCCCATAGATTGGGCAGGTGTGCAAAATCGTCTGGGGCTTGCCTACTTTCAAAGAATACGCGGCGACAAAGCACAGAATTTAGAACAGGCAATTATTGCTTACACCGCTGTGTTGGAAGTTTATACCCGCAACGCCTTTCCCCAAGATTGGGCAGCAATGCAAAATAATCTCGGGAATGCCTACTATGACAGAATACGCGGCGACAAAGCACAGAATTTAGAACAGGCAATTATTGCTCACACCGCTGCATTGGAAGTTAGAACCCGCAACGCCTTTCCCCAAGATTGGGCAATGACGCAAAATAACCTGGGGCTTGCCTACTCTGAGAGAATACGCGGCGACAAAGCACAGAATTTAGAACAGGCAATTATTGCTCACACCGCTGCATTGGAAGTTAGAACCCGCAACGCCTTTCCTCAACGATGGGCACAGACGCAACATAATCTTGGGATTGCCTACTCTGAGAGAATACGCGGTGACAAAGCACAGAATTTAGAAAAGGCAATTATTGCTTACACTGGTGCGTTATCCGTTAGAACCCGCAACGCCTTTCCTCAACGATGGGCAGACACGCAAAATAGTCTCGGGGTTGCCTACCGTGAGAGAATACACGGTGACAAAGCACAAAATATAGAAGAAGCGATTATAGCTTACACTGGTGCGTTATCCGTTAGAACCCGCGACGCCTTTCCTCAACAATGGGCAGAGACGCAACATAATCTTGGGAATGCCTACTATGACAGAATACGCGGTGACAAAGCACAGAATTTAGAACAGGCAATTATTGCTTACACAGCTGCTTTGGAAGTAAAAACCCGCGACGCTTTCCCGCAAAACCATGCTGAGACATTATTCCACTTGGGTTTTGCTTACCAAAAGGCACAACGCTTGACTGAAGCTTACACAACTTTTCATTCTGCTATTGAAACAGCAGAGTTATTGCGAGGGGAAATTGTTTCTGGCGATGAAAGCAAACGCAAGCAAGCAGAACATTTTAATCAAACTTATCGCCGTATGGTAGAAGTTTGTTTGGAATTGGGCAACATCACTGAAGCTTTTGAATATGTTGAGCGCAGCAAAACCCGTAACTTAGTTGAACTTATCCTTGAGCGTGACCTAAATACCATTTTTCCTCCAGAAGTTGTTACTCAACTAGAACAACTTCGACGTGAAATTGCTAGTGGTCAGAATCAACTCCAAAATCACAAAGCCGAAAACCCAAAAGCCCTAGCGCAACATCTCCAGCAGTTACGAGAGAAACGCAAAGAATTACAAGACAGCTACCTCCCTATTGGTTATGGCTTCAATTTTGACCAATTCCAAGCAACTTTAGATGACCAAACTGCCGTTATCGAGTGGTATATCACCAGTGCAGGCATTGAGACATTCATTATCACGCGTGATAACCTCCAACGCTTGAAGACATCTAACCAAGCTGATGAGGAGAATGCTTGGATAAATTGGGTTAACGAGTATCTCACGGCTTACAATCAGCCAGAAAAAACTGAGTGGAAAAATAGTCTTGCCTCTCGCCTCAGTCGTCTCGCTGAAATTTTGCATTTGGAGGACATTCTCAAGCTAGTACCAGAGACTTGTTCGCGCCTTGTCCTCATTCCCCATCACTACCTGCACCTATTTCCTCTCCATGCACTTCCTTTGGCTAACGGCGATTTCTTATGCGATATTTTTCCTAACGGCGTAAGTTACGCCCCTAGTTGTCAACTGCTGCAACAGGTACAATTGCGACAACGCCCTGACTTTCAATCGCTGTTTGCTATCCAGAATCCTACAGAAGACTTATATCAAGATTATGAATGGGATTTAGGAGCAGTTGCAGCAATCAAAAAACAATTTGTTTCTTCTGAAATCTTGAAGCAAGCCAACGCTAAAAAATCAAGATAATAAAACTAAATTTTTTGGCTGGCTGGCTTCGCTTCGGACTCAAAGAAATAACAGGACAAATTAAAGCCAATTACCAATTAAAACATAAGCAGACCAAAAGCTAGGAGAACTGTAGTTAGGATGTTTCAATAGTTGTAGCTGAGCAAGACGCAAAGCTTCTGCTTTACTTATGTTAGCGTTCTTCAACTGTGTATAAAAAGCACCAACAAACTGTGCTGTTGATTCATCATCAATTTGCCACAAGGATGCTACTGTACTGCGTGCGCCCGCTTTGAAGGCTGCACCAGCTAAACCTAAAGCTGCACGGTTGTCTCCGGCTGCTGTTTGGCAAGCACTTAAAACCAACAGTTGTACACCCTCTGGTTTCTTTTCATCTCGCGTGCGAAGGATATTGTCGAAATCTATAACGTTAATTGGACCATTGGCAGCTAAAATAAAAGTCTGATCAGCACGTGAACTAAACTGACCGTGTGTTGCCAGATGTAAAATGTTGAAGCGAGTAGCATTCACTTTGCTCATCCAAGCTTGTTTGGTGAATTGCTGATCCAAAAGGCTGGTTGTTGATATTCCAGCTTGGGCTATCAGGTTTAACTCTGTCTTAATTGCAGGTAAGGGTGAAAATTGGCTATATCCCAGTGGCGGTTGAGTCAGCCCTGCGGTGAGAGCATTCAGCCGCCCCCGCGCTAGGGGTTTGGGATTTTGAAGTTGCAAACCTATGCTCAGGGCGATCGCATATTTCTCCACTAAATATTGCTTGCCATCGTAAAGTGCAGATAGCGGTATATTGCGCAATACTCCATCAGGTATAAACACGAGGGTGTTTACCCCACTTTTTTGCAGTTGAGACTCAATTGGTTTGATCAACCAATTATATACCTGTTGCGACTGGGTTTTGAATGCTTTAATCGCATATGGTTGGACAAGATTCTGCCGCAGTTCGCCGACAATTTTTTCCACTTCGGCTTGGCTAATCTTGGTGCTATAGTGTTGCAAGGGTTGTTTAGGGATTTTGACAATAACTTGAAGTTCGTCTTCAAGAATAATCGGGTAAAGAATAGCAGTGGTGGGGTTATCTCGATCTACCACTTTGTCGAGTAGAACTTTTTGACCGAGTAAGCAAGCTTGCCGGAAGAAATTGTCTAATTCTGCTAATTGTAATGCTTCAATTTGCTGACGAGCTTTTTCTAAATTTTTGTTATTAGGTTGTGTTTGTTGCTCTTTTAGAAGTAATTCCACTGATTGCCGATAAACAGGTTCTACACTGTCTCGAAAAGAGAACTGCACATCTTGTGTCACTGCTGCTAAGTCACTGCGCAAAGACTGAAGAGTGTCTACAGCAGTATCGTAGGCTGCGATCGCTTTCTTTATATCTCCTTTTGCCTTGAGTAATCTTCCTAGTTGCCATTGCCAGCGATAAGCAATTTCTGGTGCGTGACTTGCCTGTGCTAATAGTAACGCTTGTTGCGTCAAATTTTGCGCCTCGGACCACTGCCCAGCTTTTTCGTACAAACCACCCAAACTTCCCAAAGCATATGCCTCTGATTGCTTGTCACCCAAATCGCGGGCTTGTTGAACAGCAGTAGTCAGCAGTTGAGTAGAGAAAGATGGGGTGAGTGTTTGTTCTCCTAACGCTTCGACTCCGCTCAGCGTTAGCTTCCCGAGACTATGAGCAAAGTTAATCCGAGCGTAGATAGCAGAACGAGTCAGGGGGAGTGTGTCGAGTTGGGGTTGAATCAATGGTATCAGAGTTTGCGCTTGTGCTAATTGTTGATTCTCAATCAGAAGAGTCAACTGATTGAGTTGCGCTTGGACTTTAGTCAGAGGTGAGGGAGAGACTTGAATTGTTTTTTGATAAAATTCTATTGCTTGTTGTGTTTGCTGCTGTGTACTGGCGTTATTTCCTAAACTAAAAAGACTTGCGCCGATCTGGGCGGGAGATTTCAGGCGTTGGGCAATTTCCAGACTTTGTTGTAAAGCATCTTGAGAATCTTTCAGTTTACCTACTACCTGAAGGACATCACCAAGCGATCGCAACCCCACTGTCTTTTCTAAAGAGTCTGGCTGTGATTGTAAAATTTTAGAAACATCTTCCAGGGTTTTTTCTGCACCACGGTAAAAACCTTGAGTTCGTAATGCTTCTGCTTGATTGATGCGCGATCGCACGACGCCATTTTTATCATCAATATTGCTATAAACCTTTTGCGCGTCCTGCCAAGTTACCGAAGCCTCTTGTGGTTGTCCTGTTACGAGTTGCAAACGACCTAGTATATCAAGACTTTGGGCAAGAACTTTAAGTTTCGGGTGTGCTTGTCCCCTGATCTGCTGCTGCGGATATCCTAAAATATTTAAGCTTTCTGCGATCGCCTGCTTTGCATCATTCCACGCACCAAGTTGTTGGTAAGCCAAACAAAGGTTACTCAAAGTTGCAGCAAGTCTGAGATTATCTCCTTGCGATCGGTATTGCAGAGCTTCTTGCTGCAATACTTGCACAGTTTCAGCATACCGTCCATTATCATACAGTACTTTTCCCTCTTGCTGTAAAGAAGTAGGAGCAGCAGGTGAGGCAGGAAGTTTTGCCAGCACAGGTGAACCAAGGACACACAACAAAGCGGTTATAACAGCCAAAACCAAGTAATACCGGATGAAATGGTGTCTCTTCATATACTTACTTCTTAAAAGAAGGAAGAAAACTAATAATTAATGACTCATAACTAAATCAAAAAGGATTAACAATGATAGAAAAATACAAACCGTTTTCCTGCCATGTATTTTTCTCCCCTGGTATGGAAATTATCGGAATACCCCAGTCAAAGCGGGCAGTCAGCCAGTTTTCAAGTTGTAGACGCAACCCTAACCCCCCAGAAACAAGTGTATTATCTTCTAGCTCCAAATTACTACCCTGTCTACCAGAACGGTTCCAGCCTGTGCCAACATCAAAGAAGGGGGTGAGTTGCAAAAGGTTATTGCGTCCAGAGAAGCGAACAATGGGAATTCGCACTTCAGCAGAAGCAAAGATACCATTGTCTGTTAGTAAAGCATCTTGGCGGTAGCCTCGGACACTTTCTATACCACCTAAGCTAAATTGTTCAAATGGAACAAGCGGTCGGTCTGCAAATTGTACGTCTCCTCTCAGTAATAACACGGTATCGCGAGCCAACAAGCGCACCCACTGTGCTTGTCCTCTCCAAGCCAAGAAACTATTGGCATCAAAAGCATCAAGTCCTAAACTGAACTGAGAACGAAAGGCAAGAACTTGCTGACTGCTGCGCTGGGTCCATTCTTGAAAAAAACGCACAGCACTAATCCGTGTTTTTCCTTCGTCATCTGCACCGAAAGCCCCCACCGCACTTGAAAAGGGAATTTCCCCATTGAGTAAACTGGCTTTGCTTTCACGGCGAGTTGCACTCACACCTAATGCCAATTCCTGAGTTGGAGATTGGATGATGGGCTGGCGTAGTGTGAGTTCGTAGTAGGTAGAGTCGGATTGAATATCAAGGACATTAAAAGGTCTTTCGATGATATCGCTATCAGAAAAGCCAAAGCTAAAGCTAACTGTGCCATTGCGGGCATTAAAAGGAACAGAGTAGCTAAAATCAAAAGCATTGTTACCATCAGTATTAGTATAACTAGCGATGACGCGATCGCCCCATCCAAAAAGATTGGCTTCGCTGACTTCGATTTGCCGACGGAAACTACCTACAGCCGGAGAACGCCCATTATCTAAGGCAATTTGTACGTTAAAAGTCTCTGCCTCTTTAACCTTCACTTCTAACAAATTTACCCCAGGACGCGAACCTGCAGATAGTTCAGCAGATAGGTTGCTAATTAAGGGATTGAGTTGCAAAAGTTGCAATGCTTCCAGTAGACGTTCTCGGTTCAAAGGTTTGCCTGTCGCTAGGGCAATGCGACTTCGCACGTAGCCAGGATTAAGTCTGCGTATCCCAGAGACTTTGATGTTCTCCAGATAACCCTCAACCACTCGTATTTCTACAATTCCTTCTTGAAGCTTCTGTGGTGGAATTAAGGCTCCGGATGTGATGTATCCTTTATCAAGATACAGTTGTGTGATTTTCGTTCGTACCTCGAATAATTCTGCAAGTGTAATTGGGCGGTTGGTGTATGGTGTCGTAATTTTGGCAAAATCTTTAGGGCTAAAGACTGTACTACCTGTGACTTCAAATTTTTTAACAGTGATGCTTTGAGAAACGTCACTAGGTATTGCCTGTTCGGGAGTGGTGGGTGTTGTGGTGGGTGGAGGAAGTAATTGATCTGGTGGTGGTAAGGGGGAAGGAGGCGCTTGTTCTGGAAGTGGCTGGGTAGAAGGCGGCTGATTATCGCGTTGTAGAGGCGCTTGGGGTGGAGTTTGGGCGCGTTGATCGTTTATTGGCGTTGTGTTGATAACTTGTGCTTGCAGTGGTTGTGCGATGGGCTTTGCCCCGCTGGGTGCCATACTCCCAAAAGCAGCCGCCCAAGGGGCGATAAGCCAAAGGCTTGACGCTACGCGTATCACAACGATGATTGGAACCAAACTCAAACAATACCAGTCTTTAGATGACCCTAAATTTTTGCAACTTTTAGTGAGCATGATAACAGGGAAGTGATGTGGGGGAACAAACAGAATTTAGTGCTAGTTTTTAGGCATCAACAATCAATGCCTGTGATTCGATAATTTTAGAGGAATTGGAGTCTTAGGGCAAAAAGTAGAATGGTTATCGTTTATTTGTGAGGTACGACCAGAATTCGCGCTATTTCCCTTTGTTTCGCACAAAAATGAGACAAGATGACAAAAGTCATTTTTGCAATCTTGTGAGAGTACGTCCCAGCATGCTTGGTGGTGGTGTTGGGTACAATACACGCGAACTGTAGAGACGTAGCATGCTACGTCTCTACATGAAAGCCAAGGTTACAGTATCTGAAACTCGCAATTCTTGGATAGAATACAAAAAGAACTTATGGAGGTAAGGAGACTCGAACTCCTGACATCCTGCTTGCAAAGCAGGCGCTCTACCAACTGAGCTATACCCCCTTAATAGGTCAATGAATGGTCATTTATCTGACGTTATTATTTTAACCTAATATTGTTGTTTTGCGAAAGGGGATTTACAAAAAAATGACCATCGTTGTTGCAGCACTATATAAATTTGTTAAGTTGCAAGACTTTGCAGAGAAACAATACCCTCTGCTTTCTTTATGCCAAGCCCATAACGTTAAGGGAACAATTCTATTAGCACCGGAAGGCATTAATGGTACAGTCGCAGGTTCTCGTCAGGCAATTGACTCAGTTCTGTTGTTTTTGCGATCGGACTCTCGCTTAGCAGACTTGGAACACAAAGAGTCTTATGCTAACAACCAACCATTTGACCGCATGAAAGTGCGTTTGAAAAAAGAAATTGTTACTATCGGATTGCCTGGAGTTGATCCCAATCAACAAGTGGGTACTTATGTCAACCCTAAAGATTGGAATGCTCTGATTTTGGATCCACAAGTCACCGTTATTGATACCCGCAACGATTATGAGGTGAGTATCGGAACCTTCAAAAAAGCCCAAAATCCTCAAACTGAATCATTCGGTGAATTTCCAGAGTATATTCGCAACCACCTCGATCCCAACAAGCATAAAAAGGTTGCGCTGTTTTGTACTGGGGGAATTCGCTGCGAAAAAGCTTCTTCCTTTATGCTGTCCCAAGGATTTCAAGAAGTTTATCACCTCAAAGGTGGAATTCTCAAATATTTAGAAGAAGTCCCAGAGTCTGAGAGTTTCTGGGATGGTGAGTGTTTTGTCTTTGATCAACGCATCGCTGTGCGTCATGGGTTAGAACCAGGTAGTTATGATATGTGCCCAAGTTGTGGACATCCGATTTCTGAGGCTGATAAATCATCATCTAAGTACCAAGAAGGAGTTTCTTGCCCATCTTGTTTTGATACTCTTTCGGAGGAGAAAAAGGCACGTCAACAGGAGAAAAAACGACAGTTGGATTTGGCTAGAAAGTTAAATCAGTGAACAGTGAACAACTACCTACGCAGTGAACAGAGGAAGCGATTTCTTGACTTCCCTTAACTTGGTAACTGGTAACTGGTAACTGATAACTGATAACTGATAACTGATAACTGTTAAACACCTTACCATCCCCAACTTCCGGGTTCACCTTTAAAAGGTCCAACAATATCACTGGTGATCCAACCACCGTAGAAATTCCCTGGTTGCGGTTGTACTTTTTCTCCATTAACGTAACAAGCATCCATAACATGAGCATACAAAGCAATATAATCTTTAATTGATGCAAAGGCAGGTGTAGGATTGGGATAAAACCATGCAACGTTCTGGACTTGTTTCTCACCGACACGAATTGTGTAGTAACCAGCGCGTCCTTTCCACTCACAAAAACTAGATTGTGGTGTCAGCAAGAAATATTCCATTTTGATATCCTCAGGCGGGATGTAGTAACTAGGTGGGTGGCTAGTTTCTAAAACACGCTTAGCATGGTGAGTGTCTGCAATAGTAACACCGTTAAAAATGATTTGAATATGTTTATTAGTATCCTCAAGCCGAGGTGGACGAGGATAGTCCCACACTGATTCTTGTCCGGGACCTGGTTCAATGCGTTGGGGTCTAAACATTTTGGATTGTATAATTAGATCTCGAATCACAGATTAACACAGATAAATCATCGTTAATCTGTGATTTGATTTTCAAGCGAGTCTTGTACAGTAAGAACTCACAAACCTTGCCATAAAAAAAAGATTTTTCCTTTGTGAGTTGGTGAGTCAGGAGTTCCTATACAGTGCAAGGGCGCAGCCCGTTCTATTTTCAAGCTAAGTCTATTTTGATTTGCTTAACGAACTTGTTTAAGACTGTCAACTTCCTTCGTAAACAACTCAGTAAATAAACTCATAACAGTCCGTTCTTCTCGAACTTTGATATTCGCGTTAATACCCATGCCTGACTGCAAAGATAATTTTTTACCACGAGCATTGAGAGATTGTTGTGCTAAACGGATTTTTACTGGAAAACGATAATATTGGTGTGTTTGATCTGGTGGTAATGCATCTGAACCAATCGAAATGACTTCTCCTTTAATATCACCAAACTCGCTGTAAGGAAAAGGATCAAGTCTGACATCAGCTTTCATTCCTTCCTTAACAAAACCAATATCTTTGTTCGTGATAAAAGCTTCTGCAATAAAGTTCTCGTTTGGTACAATTGTCAAGAGCTTCTGACTGTTGTTTGCCACAAAACCAGGATTTTTAGCTTGTAAATCAAAAACAACGCCAGAGACAGGAGCGTGAATCTCTTGGTATTTAATGTTTGTTTGCGCTTGTAATATCTTGCTATTTACATCAGCCAATTGCTTATCATTCTCAAGCAGAATTCTAGAGATTTGGCTATCAATTTCGGCAACACGCTTACTGTTCTCAGCTATTTTTTCCTGGACATTTTTACCAGAAACAGCGATTGTATTTGTTGTCTCTTGCTGTCCCTGTTGAATTTCATACTTCAGGCGTTGATCTTCTTTAACAAATTGTGCGGCTTGTGCTGTCAGATTTTGGACTTGTTTTTTTTGTTGTAGATATTGAAGCTGAGCGATCGCTCCTTCTTCTGATAGGAGCTTCATTCTATCTAAAATCAGTTGCTCAATTGCTAAACTTGCTTTGGCGTCGCCAAGTTGAACTTCATTTTGAGCGAGTTTCTGCTTGCTTTGTTCGACTTTTAATTGCGCCGCTGCAGAACGAGAATCTAATTCTTTTTTCGCCATTGCTAAACGTTCTTGTTCCTCTGTATTAAAACCTGCAACAGCGCCAGTGTTTTTAAATTCCTTACGCAACAGTTCATTTTCTGCTACTAATGCTGCTCGGTTTTTTAAAAGAAAAGCAGCTTCTCTAGATAGTTTACCTCGTAAAAATTCCATTTCAGCCGCACTACTAGAACCAACCTGTATCAAACGGCGGTAAAGCTGATTTTCTTGCATCAAGGAAGTACGAACTTTTCTCAAAGAATTTAATTCACCATTAGTCGTGACAGAATCAAAAATCAGCAGTAAATCTCCAGGCTTGACTTTTTGCCCATCTTTAACATAAACTGCTTTCACCACTCCACTAACTGGAGCTTGAATGTCTTTAACTGCTCCTTGCGGCTTCAATTGACCATCTGTTGCAGGAACAACTTGCTCAATTTTGGCAAAGTATGCCCAACCAATTCCAAAACAGGCTAACACCATTAATGTGATCATGATACTCCGTGACCAAAATGGAGATTGGCGTAGCACAACAGATTCTTCTAATGCTCCAAAGTTCTGCCGTTTGAAATCTGTTTCAGATGTTTTAGGAGGCTTAAATTGGGCAGTAAGTATTTTTGAATCGGAAGACTTTTTACTTTTTTGAGACGTTCCGTTACCGTTATGACCATTAAAGCGATTATCAAAATCAGTCATGGTATTTACCTGGGAATGAGGATAAAGATGACGAAAAGGAGAAACAATTAAAAATCATAAATTATGAATCAAATGTATTTGATACTATCATAATTTATGATTTTTCTTACAGTTGGACTTCTTGTTGATTATAGAGGTAGAAATAATGACCTCTCAAGGCCATCAAATCATCATGGCTTCCTTGTTCTATAACTTTACCACCATCCATCACCACAATAATATCTGCATTCCTAATAGTGTTGAGACGGTGGGTGATAAAAAACACTGTGTTCCCCTTGAATGTCTCTGCTAAATTCAGACAAACTTGCCGTTCGGTAGGGTAATCTAATGCGCTCGTTGCTTCGTCTAAAACTAATAATTTTGGTCTTTGTAAGACAGAACGAGCAATAGCTATTCTTTGTCTTTGTCCACCAGAAAGTCCAGCCCCTCTTTCGCCCACTCGCGTATTATAACCATTGGGCAAGTTCATAATAAATTCGTGTGCTGCTGCAACTTTTGAAGCTTCAATAATTTCCTCAGTTGATGCATCAGGATTCGTCAGAGCAATATTTTCCTGAACCGTTCCATCAAATAACAGCGTCTCTTGAGGAACGACACCAAGCTGTCGTCGTAGAGAATAAAGTTCTACTTTGGCAATGTCGTAATCATCAATTAAAATTCTACCAGCTTCGGGTTCGTAAAGTCGCAGTAGCAACTTCATCATTGTACTTTTACCCGAACCGCTTTGCCCGACTATTCCAACAAATTTACCGGCAGGAAAATTAATAGTAACATTGCAAAGTTGCAATGGGCCATTGTTTGTAAAGCGGAAAGCAACATTGTCATATTTCACTGATCCAACCACCGGAGGTAATGTGATATTATCGCGGTCTTTCTCTGCTTCTTGTGGCGTATCAACAATATCACTTAAACGCTCTAAAGATAAGGCAGTTTCTTGGAAGTTTTGCCAGAGTTGAGCTAATCGTAATATGGGGCTTGTAACGTAACCTGAAATAATCCTAAAAGCAATTAATTCTCCTAAGCTCAACTCTCCTTCAAGTACCAAATACGCTCCCACCCATAAAACAAGTAAGCTGCTAAGTTTATTGAAAAAGTTACTTGTTGAATTGGCAAGAGTGGAAGTGACCACAGTTTTAAAGCCAGCCCCCACATACCGAGCATAACGCTCTTGCCAAGAAAAACGCGCTCGTAACTCAATATTTTGCGCTTTTACTGTTTGAATTCCTGACATCACCTCAACCAAATAAGATTGAGTTTCGGCATTGCGTTCGGCTTTTCCTCGTAGTTGTCTGCTCACCGTGGGAGATGCAACCATAGTAATAGCAATAAACACTGGAATTGTAATCAAACCAACAAAGGTTAATTTCCAGCTATAAATTAACATTACAATGATATAAACCACCGAGAAAAGTGCATCTAAACCTACGGTTAAAGCAGTCCCAGTCAAAAACTGACGAATATTCTCTAATTCATTGATGCGAGTGGAAAGTTCCCCCACAGGTCTGCGTTCAAAATAACGTAGCGGTAAACGCAGCATATGGTCGATAATTTCTGATCCCAAACCCATATCAATGCGGTTGGTTGTATCCACAAATAAGTAAGTCCGCAAAGTCGTAAGCACTGCTTCAAACAGACCGACAACTAATAACAAAACACCCAAAACGTGCAGAGTACTGATACTGTTTTGGGTAATAACTTTGTCGATAATCATCTGAACGACCAGAGGATTTGCCAGTGCAGCCAATTGTACGAACAAGGAAGCAACAAAGACTTCTATCAAAACTCGGCGATAACGCGACAAATAAGGAAGAAACCACTGTACACCAAAGCGTTGCTGAGGGGTTGCTGGTGTGGAAGACAAGAGCAAGACTCTAAACTGAGGCGGGTAAGTGCTTTCTTCGACTTCTAACTGGTTGATAAACTCAGCGGGTTTAAAGCGTAGAATTCCCTTCGATGGGACACCAACAACAATATTGCGCTCACTTGTTTCATAGAGAACAGCATAGCTGTCACCATAACGAATCAAGGCTGGTGTGGGTATGCGCGTTACAGCAGAAGTGGGGACATCCACCAACTGTACTTTTAATCCTGTTAACTCTGCCAGGTAAGCACATAGCTGAAACGATATCACACCCTGACGGCTCATCTGGTCGTTGAAAATGCGGCGAACCACTTCCCGTCGAAACGGCATTTCCAAGTGTTTGGCTAACATTTGAAAACAGGCGATCGCCGAATTGAGTTGTCCCCTACCCCCAAAAAAAGGATATTTTCTAGTTTTATGTTTATCTTGCCCCTGTGAGGGTTGTGGTGGTATTTCTTCGTCCGCTGCGTATGGAATCTCTAAGTCTGTTGTCTGTGATTCACTCTCGTCTATTGGATACTGTTGTCTGTCTATACTGTCTAGCAGTAATATATCAGATCTGAGCATTCCCAACAACCGCGCCGGAGTATTCCCCTGTACCTCAATTGTCTGATGCAAATCACTCAATTCCAATCTGGAACCCACAGAGAAGCCCTTGACTGTTCCACCGCCACTGACAAACCAAATATAATCGTTATCTGGTTGATTTAATAACGTTTTGCCTGGTGGCAGGTTATGTACTTTTGCTCCAGCCCAAGCGTCTTGAGTCAGTTCTTTGAGTTTAGTGCTGCCTAAAGCTTGTACTTCCTTTTGAAGAGTAAGGATATCAAAAACTTCCATCAAATGACAGCGGTTTTGACGAGCCTGTGCAAAAGCTGGGTACATCGCGAGTAAGCGTAAATACTCCGCTGCACTCAATGTTATACAGATAACTTCGTTGGAAGCAATTGTGATCTCGCACGCAGTTTGCCGTAATAGACTAATTTCGCCCAAAACTGCTCCTGGTTCCAGCAAGTTCAACGTCGTTGGCATATTTGTACGTGGATCATATGCCAACAGACGAGCTTTGCCTTCATAAATGATTGTGACTCGATCAGGAACTTGTTCTTTACCGATAATCTTTTGACCTATACGATAACGCAAAGGTTGCAGCTTTTGTGATACAGAGGCAAGAACCTCAGGTGGTAAGCGATCAAAACCCTCTAGGGTAGCGACAAATTCTTGGAAAGCAGAGCTCTTAATATAGGTCATATTAGATAAACTACTTTAGGAGTTATTTTTTGCAATAAATACTTTTTTTAAGTATATACACTTAAAAAAGTGTTGAATAATAATGCTTGTTTAGTAGAAAAATAACAACTAAGCATACTTATATGCCTAGAGGGCACCTTTCCACTTATTATATTATGAGTATGTTTGTAAAGTATCCGGCGAATGAAATTTTTACACCCGGTGTATTAAACCAAGGAACTTCTCTATGCCTACCACACTTGGGTTGGGCAAACGGGTATCCGCAAAGCGCACGCCTGACACCTAACACCTGTCGCACCCGATAGCACCGAAACAAGGACTGTATAGCGCTGGATTCACCCCAATGCACTGGCTCGACTACACAAACAAAATACACCCTTTTTCATGTCAGCATCAGTTGATTCACAACTATTTAACATTGAGTTTGAACTCATCAGCAAAATTCAGACTATGTATCTTAATTGTTACTAAAAAACCTGATATTTTCAGAGAAAAGTTACGATTAATACATAAATAAAAATATTTTTTTGGTAAAGGAAGCCAAGAATTCATTGTTCCGTGAGAACGCTTGGAAAGGGAGATATGCCCAAGGAACGCACCTGATTATTCTGAAAAAAGGTAAAGCAAAGAACACTCACATATCATGGTGTTAATTAACTGCTGAGTTGAAGTATCGCGGTCTTTTTTATGATGTTGGGGATACCCATGATTGCGTCTAGCGTGCCCCCAGGGCTATTGAGATACCCGAAGGATGAGTTAGCGAAAACTCATCCCAGCAATGTTCGTCATTATTTAGCTATTGGTAGGCAAAGAAAAAGAGGATCAATACCTCATTTATCTATTATCTGACGATTTATCCAAATGCCTCTTAGCCCAGCTCCCCTCGCTCCGTGATAATCTTCTGTGAGACTGTCACCAATGTGCCATGCAGCCTCTGATGAACACTTATGTTTTTCCAAAGCTATGGCAAAGATTTTGCTATCAGGTTTGGCAGCACCTGCTTGAGTGCAAATAGTGATAGACTCAAAAAACTCTCTGATCTCCAAACTTTGTAACACTGAGTAAATACGGGAATCGAAATTCGATAGTATTCCCAGTTCTATTCCCATCCGCCGCCAGCTAACCAAAGCTGGCAAGACATCGGGATAGATAAACCACGGATTAGCTGTACCAAAGTGAATATAGAGTTCACTAAAAAAAGTCGAAAAATCAGAAAACTTCTGGATAACACCTGCTTGTTCAAAAGTGTTTTGCGCAATGTCAAGCCACCAATCAAACTCGCGTTGGGGAATGTCTTGTTCCTCTGCATCTGGAAATACTGGGGGTAGCGCAGCTTTAAAACTCTGTATAAATGTTTTGTTTAAAGTATCAGCAGAAACTTCGACTCCAAACTCCTGCGCTATCTGAGTGTAGATTTCTCCTACACTGCCTTTCACCCCAAAAAGTGTGCCAACAGCATCTAAAAAGATAACTCGCGGTTTTTCCTTCATAAACTATCACTGACTCGCTATTAGCTATCTACCTATCTCACTGACTCAAACAGTCCTGTATGCCAAGTATGTAATTTTTTATTTTCTATAAAGTGTCTCTACAATCGGACGAGTAAGCCAGTTAAAACCAACTTTGAGTTTGTGATCTAAAGTTGGTAGCCGATAAAGGTAGGCAAGACGACGCGCGACGTATGCTAACGAACCTTCTAGTTTGATGCCTAAACCAGTCAGGGTGGCACTGTCTATTCCCAATGCCATCATTTCACCTAAGAACTGATAGCGGAAGGGAAGCAAAGGGCGATTTGTCAAAGTTGCCCAAATGTTCCAACCAACGTAATCTGCTTGTTGGAAAGCAGCCTGTGCTGTTCCAGGGACTTGCTTACCTTCAGCATCAAGGCAATCTGCTAAATCCCCCAAGGCAAAAATCTCGGGATGATCGTGGACTTGGAGAGTTGATGTGGTGCTAATTTGACCACGTTGATTTTGTTTGACAGGCAGGTTTCGTACCACGGGTGATACCCGCGTTCCCACTGTCCAAATCACCAAATCCACAGGAATTGTGTCTACTTGATTCTTGTACTCTAATGAGATGCTGTCTTGAGCAATTGCTTCTACCTTAGTTTCTAAATCGAGAAACACACCCCGTGCTTCTATTGCTTTGTTAGCTGCTTGTCTATTGAAGTCTGGCGAGGTTCGCAAAATTTGGTCAGATATTTCAATCAGCCGAAATCGTCCTCTTTCCCCAAGTCTATCTGCTAGTTTGCAAGCTAACTCTACACCACTGTAACCAGCACCAACTATAGCTACCCTGATTTTATCTGCATCCGATTCTTCTAAAACTCGCAGGCGTTCTTCCAAACGATACGCATCTGCAATAGTCCGAAACGAATAGGCGTAAGATGTTGCTCCAGGGACAGTATCCAACGGTGTTTCGCCACCTAGCGCTAACACCAATTGATCATAGGAAATTTCTGGTCCATCCTGTAAATGTACACGTTGCTGGTCTATGTCAATTTTTGATACAAAACCTTGACAAAAACGAACACCTGTAGTGACCAAAAGTTCTTGATAAGGTGGGGCAATTTCCCAGGTTTGCAATTCCCCAGTCAGAAGTTCGTACAGAAGAGGAGAGAAAACAAAGCGATCGCTGTGATCCACCAGAACTATTTCGGGTCTTTGCAAAGGTTCCCAAGGAAGCTGGCTCAAGCGCAGAGCAGTATGGAGACCACCAAAGCCTCCACCAAGGATACAGATTCTAGCAGGTTGTTGAGTCATCGGTAAGCGCGGAAGGTCAATGCCAGCGGGGTAATTTCTTTCAGTGTACTGATTTCTTGTGGTTTGTCGCCATTAACCAGCAATCCCAGCACTTTCCTTCGTGAAGTTCATGTTCTGGTAATATTTTTAGCTTGACAAAGCCGCATTTTTCATAGCAACGGATAGCACGAGTGTTCCACACATGTGGGTCGATTACAACTTTGCGGGCTTGCAGTTGTTCAAAAATATAGTTTAGAGCCAATGAAACTACTTTTGTGCCAATTCCTTGGTTCCAATATTGGATTTCTCCTATAAATAAGTCAATCGCATAAACATCTTCAGTTTCTTCCAGACAATACATTTGCCTCTCTGTATCAGATAAGTCGTTGAGGGCACAATACTGCAAGTAACCAATGGGAGTTTTTTGATTGTAAAACAGGCAGGGGATAAGTGGATCATCTCCCCTGACCATAGGCTGGTAAGATTCTATAATTCTGTCTAAAGGAAAGGGATTATCTCTCCCTTCGTAATATTTCAATACTTTCTTATCAGTCAGCCATTTTGCCATCAACTCATAATCTTGTACATCGTCTCGCATACGACGAATATAAATTTCGTCTTTTGTGTCCTGCATATATTGAAACTTTTGTGAGCAACTTTATAAATTTGATTTAAATCAGCGCAGCAATTATATTAATGCTCATAGCTAAAATACTAGTATTAAAAAAGAAGGATAATATCCCGTGTAGCAAAGTCAAACGCCTCATTGAACGTGATATTGTCTGTACATCTGAGACTTGACTAGTCATGCCAATCACGAAAGAAAAATATAGAAAGTCCCAATAATCTGGTTCTTCGTCATTGGGAAAATCTAAACCACCAGCTATTTGCTCTGTATTACTACTGCTAACTTGATAATAAGTACGCGCGTATTGCATGGCAAAGATAGTATGTACTAATAACCAAGAACTGATAATCGTCATTACAGCAAGCGTGACGTGTAGGGTTAATAGAATCGTTGACAAACTTTTTGTATTACCAGTGAGCAAGAACCCAATCGCTAAAACACTTGCACAAGCAGAAGCGATAATTAAGGTTAAAATAGCCACATGTCCTTGATATTCAAGTTGCGCGAAACGGCGCATCTTTTGTGGAGTTGCCCTGAACATTATCCACCAAGTCAAGCCTAAGAAACAGTCAGCGCCTAAGTTCCAAGCACAGAGAGTGCGTGTAGGTAAGCGCAGCCAAGACGGCAATAGTACACACACTAATACTCCAATAGCAACAGAGATAATCAGTCGGTGTCGAGAATCAGAGTTTTTTAACAATTTTTGAAGTCCAAGCCAAAAATGATTATTGGTAATTGAATCCTACCAAGTCAGTTGACTGATTTCAGACTTTATCTTGGTAACTATAAGTCGCATGACAGTTCCAGCAGATTACACACAAGCCCTATTCCTTACGCAGTCGCGCTCGTCGTGCGAAAGGTCGGTACATTCCTCGGCTCGGGTGTTTCCTAAGCATTGCTGCTCTTTACTCTAGTGCTCGGGTGCTCCCCCTAATCCTGATTCGCTTTGAGAATTTGCCATCCACACGTTAAGCTTAATAAAAGTAGCATTTTATTGCGCTTTGTATATTAAGATTACGATTTGTGGTAATTTTTGATTTTTGCTCTTTAACAAAACTGGAATGCTAGATAGAATATTCGATTACCTTCAGTTTCATTTCAGCATTGAAGCACCGATAGTGCTGCTAGTGCTCGTCTTTTTAGAGGCAATACTGTCTGCTGACAACGCGATCGCTCTGGCTGCGATCGCCCAAGGACTAGAAGACAAGGATCTCGAAGATCGGGCGCTGAATATTGGTTTAGTATTTGCTTATGTCCTGCGAATCACCTTACTTCTAACAGCCACCTGGGTGCAACAGTTCTGGCAGTTTGAGTTACTAGGTGCAGGTTACCTTCTGTGGCTAGTATTCCAACATTTTACTTCCGATCAACCCGATGACAATCAAGACCACGGTCCTAGGTTTAGTTCTCTGTGGCAAGTGATCCCGATTATTGCCTTCACAGATTTGGCGTTTTCTCTTGATAGTGTTACGACTGCGATCGCTGTTTCTAATGAAAAGTGGCTTGTGATTATAGGCACAACCATTGGTGTTGTGACTCTGCGCTTTATGGCAGGTTTGTTTATTCGTTGGTTAGATGAATTTGTCCACTTGGAGGATGCAGGTTATATGACTGTGGCATTAGTGGGCTTGCGATTACTGCTTAGAGTCGTGAACGATTCTTTGGTACCGCCAGAATGGTTCATGATTACTGGGATCGCCCTGATCTTGGCATGGGGATTTTCTAAGCGAACCCACTCAGAAGAAATAGAAGAACAAAATAAACCCGAAGTGATGGAAGGAAGTAGAGAGTAGGAGCCAGATGAGGGAGTCAAGGAGTGAGGGAAAAAATCCTTGACTCCTCATCAATTCTCGCTTCCTAAATTACTCGTGTAACCAAGGTGTTATGGTTGGTTGCCAAGAAACTAGTTCTTCTTCTTTAAACCACAGAGACACTTCCCGTTGTGCTGTTTCGACAGCATCAGAACCGTGGATCAGGTTGCGACCAATATTAATGCCTAAATCACCTCGAATTGTCCCTGGTTCTGCCGAAAGTGGGTTTGTTGCGCCAATGATTTTTCTGGCAGATGCGACAACGCCTTCGCCTTCCCAAACCATTCCTACGACTGGGCCAGAAGTGATAAAATCTACCAACCCAGCAAAAAAAGGTCTTTCTCGGTGAACGTCGTAGTGCTCTTGAGCCAATTCCTGACTAACTTTTAATAATTTCAAACCAACAAGGGTAAAGCCTTTCTCTTCAAAGCGACGGATAATTTCACCTACCAATCCACGTTGCACGCCATCGGGCTTAATTGCTAAAAATGTACGTTCCAAAACTATCTCCTCAAATTTACTGAATTTGTCTTTTGGCAGCCAGCGCTATGCAGGACGATCTCCTGCACCTTGGCGATTGGTGAGACAGCGCGCATGAGGAGGATCTCCAACGCCAGATACCTCTGTCGGGAAACCCTCCTATGGCACAAAGTGCCATGCTGCGCGAACAGTACTGGCTCCTCCGTAGGCGACTGCATTCGCGTAGCGTAGGCGTGCAGGAGATACCCGAAGGGATCTCCCGTTAGGCGTTCACCAATAGTGTGCCACAGGCATACCAGAAGGGTCGTTTGTCTTCTCTGATTTGTCAAGAATTAATGACAAATAGGAATGAGTTATGACCAATACTGACAATATCTCAGAAACTATCTCTAAGTGCATGTGCACATACAGACGAATACGCTAAATTGTATTTTCGTGGGTCTAACATCGAGGTCAGCGAAGAAATGCATGTTGAGTCAACAGAGAAATTAGAAGGGGTGCTGAAACTGCCGTCCGATGGACAAAAAGCGGAATTGAAAAATAATAAACAAAAAAAGCTGCTACCACCAGCCACATCAGCAGATGTACCTCGCCAGTGGACAATTGAAAAGAGTGAAGAACTTTACCGAATAGAAGGTTGGGGGCAGCCTTACTTTTCTATAAACGCAGCAGGTCATATTACTGTTTCTCCTAAAGGCGATCGCGGTGGTTCTTTAGACTTATATGAACTCGTCAACGCCCTTAAACAGCGTAGTCTAGGATTGCCGCTACTGATTCGTTTCTCGGATATTTTGGAAGACAGGATTGAGCGGTTAAACGCTTGTTTTGCCAAAGCGATCGCCCGCTACAACTACCCTGGTGTTTACCGTGGCGTATTTCCTGTCAAGTGCAATCAGCAACGGCATTTAATTGAAGACTTGGTAAAGTTCGGCAAACCCCATCAATTTGGCTTAGAAGCTGGTTCAAAGCCAGAGTTAATGATTGGTCTAGCTTTATTGGATACACCAGGAGCGCTGCTGATTTGCAACGGCTACAAAGACCGAGAATACATCGAGACAGCGATGCTGGCACAAAAACTAGGTCAAAAGCCGATTATCGTTTTAGAACAAGTCGAAGAAGTTGATTTGGTGATCGAAGTCAGCCAACAATTGGGGATTGAGCCAATTGTGGGTGTGAGAGCTAAACTAAGTACCCAAGGGATGGGACGGTGGGGAACTTCTACAGGCGATCGCGCTAAATTCGGTCTCACCATCCCTGAGATTATTCAGGCAGTTGACAAGTTACGTAATGCTAACCTATTGGGTTCCTTGCAGCTATTACACTTCCACATCGGATCGCAAATCTCAGCCATCAATGTGATTAAAGATGCCATTCAAGAAGCTAGCCGTATTTATGTGGAGCTGGCAGCATTAGGGGCAAAGATGAGGTATCTCGATGTTGGAGGTGGCTTGGGTGTCGATTATGACGGTTCGCAAACCAACTTCTATGCCTCAAAAAACTACAATATGCAGAACTATGCCAACGATATCGTGGCAGAGTTAAAAGATACTTGTGCAGAACGAAAACTTCCAGTACCAACACTGATAAGCGAAAGCGGACGGGCGATTGCTTCCCATCAATCGGTACTGATTTTTGACGTTCTTAGTAGCAGTGTTGTCCCGCTTGACTCACCAGAACAGCCAAAAGAAGGTGAATCCCCGGTTATTACTTACCTCTGGGAAACTTTCCAATCTGTTAACGAGGAGAACTACCAAGAACTCTACCACGACGCTACCCAATTCAAAGAAGAAGCCATCAGTCGTTTCAACTTAGGAATTTTAAGTCTTACAGAACGCGCTAAAGCTGAAAGGCTTTACTGGGCTTGTTGTCAAAAAATTCTTGAAATAACCAGAAAGCAGGAATACGTACCGGACGAGATGGAAGACCTAGAACAAATCATGGCTTCTATCTACTACATCAATCTTTCTGTGTTTCAATCTGCACCCGACTGTTGGGCTATTGACCAGCTTTTCCCTATTATGCCAATTCACCGTTTGGATCAAGAACCAACACGGCGAGGAATTTTGGCAGACCTGACATGCGATAGTGATGGCAAAATCGACAGGTTTATTGACCTGCGGGATGTGAAATCAGTTTTAGAACTGCACCCCCTCAAATCAGGAGAACCCTACTATCTCGGAATGTTCCTCAACGGAGCTTACCAAGAAATTATGGGCAATTTGCACAATCTCTTTGGCGACACCAACACAGTTCACATCCAACTGACTCCAAAAGGTTACCAAATTGAACACGTTGTTAAAGGTGATACCATGAGCGAAGTGGTAAGCTATGTGCAGTATGACTCTGAAGATATGGTCGAAAGCATTCGCCAGCGTTGTGAGCATGCTTTAGAAGAAAATCACATTACTTTAGCGGAAGCTCAAAGGCTGTTGCAAACCTATGAACAAAGTTTGCGACGCTACACTTACCTGAACAGTTAAAAGTCAAAAGTCATTAGTCATCAATTAGTGACTAATGACTTTAAAACGGCAGATGCTACAACGCTAAAAGTCGCAAGAGCGTACTCCCTCCTAATGACTAAGTAGCATTATTTCCTAACAATTCAGCAATAGCTTGCCGTTCCACTGGTGTATGCGATGGTGGATCTCGGCGAGCATCAGTAATGAGCCAGTCCAGAGCTGCTGCTTGGACATCTATCGTTGCTCCAGTCTTGTCTACGCAGTGACGACCAAATACCAACTTGTCCACAAGCCGTACTCCCGGTCCCAATCGTGACCATTCAAAAATGACACTGTTTTCTACCGTAGCACCACTGCATATCCAGCAGTTTGGACCTATCATCGTAGGGCCGACAATTTTGGCTCCGTCTTCAATCTTGGTCATGCCGCCGATATAAACTGGACCTGTAATATCGACTTTATCCCAATTGACAGCAACGTTCATGCCAGTGTATATACCAGGTGCGACTTGTTGTCCAGGGATTTGCACGTTCTTTATTTCCCCTGAAAGGACACCACGAATTGCCCGCCAGTAGTCTGGAACTTTTCCAATATCCACCCATTCAAAGTCCATTGGGATAGCGTAGAAGGGCGCACCAATTTCTACCAGTTTGGGGAAAAGTTGGCTACCAATGTCATACTCTACCCCAGATGGGATATAATTAAAAACCTCTGGTTCAAAAATATAAATACCTGTGTTGATATTAGTGCTTAGAGCTTCCTCAACTTTGGGTTTTTCTTGGAAAGCTTTAACACGACCATCTTCGTTGGTGACGACTACACCATAGCTAGAAACTTCTTCCTTAGGCACGGATTTCATGATAATGGTGGCAAGAGCTCCTTTAGATTTGTGCAACTTCACAGCTGCTGTCAAATCTAGGTCAATCAGGGCATCACCGCACAACACTACAAAGGTATCATCAAAGAATGGATAAAAGTCTTGGATTTTCCGCATGCCCCCGGCAGATCCAACTGCTTCCCCAACAAGACTACCTTCAACAATACGACCTTCAAAAGAGTAGGCAATTTGTACGCCAAACCGCTGACCATCACGGAAATAACTTTCAATTTCCTCTGCTAAATGGCTTACATTAACCATAATCTGGTCAAAGCCGTGTTTGCGTAAAAGTTCCAGTAAAAATTCCATCACTGGCTTCTGCAAAATGGGCATCATCGGTTTGGGCGTTGTGTAGGTAATCGGACGTACGCGAGTACCTTTACCAGCTGCGAGAATCATCGCCTTCATATGTGTTTATTCCTCAACCACAAGCGAGTTTACTGTTATTAAGTCATATTTCATCGTGAGTTTATTTCTGATTGAAGTCACCCCGCAAAGCACGGATAACAGAGATCAAGACACTTTGGCTCAGTCATCGGCATAACGTGCCTAGTAGTGTCAAGTATAAAGCATGAATAAAATATAAAATATTAAGTATAAAGTATAAATTTTTCATACCTAGCTTTGAGCATTCACACTTCATGACCTCATATCATTCTTTATCCTACTCTAACCTACCCTGCTTAAAGCCCATTGAACTTTACGAGAAGCCCTATGCCTGGGGCATGGCTACACCGTAAGTCCTGCCTAGGGTTGCGCCAATATAAAACAGTCTGGAGGAAGAGATATGAATATACCTCCAGCACGCCTATGTCCTAATTCGTTTCCACATGCTATGCGGCAGAGTGAGTGTTCACCCGACTTACGGAGAAAAACTGCGTAATAAAGCATACGTATGCTTAGTATGCCCCGAGAGCACGCTCTTGCAACGCCACGAACACAGGAGTTGCGCCAACAGTCAACTCACTCACCAAGATGCACAAAACTTTCATCTAGAGAGCGCTGTCTATTCACCATCCAGAGTAGGTAACCTGTACACAAAGGATTTTGCGACTTGGCAAAATTTTTGTTGGTGTCTACATCTTCTCATTCGTTATCTTTTTCAATTTAATCGGATTTTGGAACTTGCTGAAGCCAAACTCTGATAATTTTGAATATTCCTATGTTGCAAACTCTGAATTCAAGGGAGCATCTATGGATTCATGATTAGCTGAATCAGTCAGTAACCTGATTTTAATTTCCTGATAAAACTCCTCCTGAAATAGCTCCACTTTCGATTGAGCGCAAAGCAGTAGTAAAGCCCAGAAAACACTAACAACTATATGACTATGTTGCGATGTGTGTGTATTATTTTGTTGTGGTTGCTTTGTTTGCGTCCACAACTCCACCAGTTGTTCAAGATTGAGCCAACTGTTGTGTGAACTCAATTGTGTTGCCACACTTTGCAAGAGCTGCTCTAGTTCAAAAGCCACCTCTGTAAGATTTTCCTGGTGAGCCAACTCTAATGCTGCCCGCATACTTTGCAAACTAGGTTGCCGTTTCTGACGGACAGGTTTATTAACTTTTTCTACGAGTTTCAATTGTTGCGCCATGATTTGCAATTGCGAAATCAGTTCTTGCAAAGTCACGCGACGCTTTGAGGGTGGCATTGCTATTGGACGACGACGCAAGTGCCGCTCTAATGGTAAGCGCTGAGCTTGATGAATGATCCCGTCTTCACTCGTAAGCAATCCATCATCAACGGCCGCTTCTTGATCTTGTGCTGCTGATTGCAATTCCATCAAAGTATTTGCTTTAAATAGCACAAGTTTCGATGCCGATAAAAAAGCTTGTCCTGATTTCAACAAGTCAGCTTCATAGCCCTTGCTGGTTGCTTGCGATCCCATTAGTTCCAAATAATTATCAATCACCGAAATCACTTTGACATCCCAAGGGTCTATTTCCCCAAGTTCCGCCTGATGAATCAAAAGTGTAATTTTTTCCAATAACTCAGAAGCATCCATTAATTGTTTGGATATTGGATTTACTGGTTTTGTATAAGAAATTGCTATTTCTTATGAGTTGTTCTTTGTTGTGTTAGTAGTCGATAGTGGGACGACTAACAACTACTAAGTACTCACGAAACAATTCTGTTATTGGCTGATGACTTGTGCTTCTTTTGCTACAGAATCATTCACTGGCGGTAGAACAGGTTTCAAAGATTGAACTTCTGCTTGATATTGTTCAACTTTCCTTTCTAGTTCCTTAATTTGGACATTTTTCTGTCGCACTTGTTGACCAGAAAGTACAAGTCGCAGAAAATGTGTCCAGATACTATACAACCAAGCCAGAACTGCTCCTATCCCAGCTGCCAAAAGCAACTCAATTGCAATTGGTGCCTGCACCTGTACTTCTGGAACGATATTGATTGTTCCGGGTTGGGTGTTCTCGAGGGCAAATAAAGCCAAGGCTAAACAAAAGATAAAGATTATAACAAAGTTGATTTGTCTCATTGAAAACCAAAGACTAGATAATTTTTTTTGCTCAATGCTTCCCTGAAAATTGTGGCTAATACCATTTTGAATGGTGCTTGAACTATAGCGCAACGTCCTATCCAAAAAAGTTTGAAAACGTTAAGGTTGAACATCTACAGCAGTTTTATTTTACTTGTCAAACAACTTTTGGGGTTACTCAGTACTTTTTGGAATCAGTACGCCTTTTGAGCTTACGCTCGACAAAGAGTTTCTTACACCACGAGTGACAGGCAGTAAACCCGTCTATGAGACTTTTGTCATTTGTACAAAGAAATAAAAAACACTGGAGAATTGACTTAGAACAACCTTGCGGAAGAATTTCACAAACTATTTAGGATTGCTAGAAAACAAAATGGTATGAGAATGAATATAACTCGTAGAGTATAACATATGATATTTTGATACACCTACTCTTGTTACAAAAATGGATCGAAAAAATCATAAAAATAATCTTTACATTTCCCTATGTATATGAAATTTTTATCAATCATTCCCGAAACTCCTACTCAGTTACACTGTTTTTTCTGTTACCGCCTTTGATAGCATCGAAGGTAACTTTGATGGTGCCAGCAATAGGAACAGCAACCAGTGTTCCTAATAAACCAGCAATCTCAAATCCCATGAGAATAGCTACAAAAATCCAGATGGGATTAACACCAATAAAATCGCCAAGTAACTTGGGACCTAACAGATTATCTTTAATTTGCTGGATGACTATGGCAGCTATAGCGACTTGCACTGACAACCACCAATTTTGCAGCAAAACTAAAAAAGTAACCAAACCAATACCTAAAGTCGCCCCGATGAAGGGGATGAGTTGGGATATACCTATGAGTATGGCAAATAACAAGGCAAAAGGTACTTTGAGAAGTAAGAAAATAGGAATAAGACTAATTACCATGAACAATGCTAGCAAAATCTGGCTGAGAAAAAAGTAGTGGAAATTAAGTCGTAAAGATGTGGTTAAGGGGAATCGAATATGAGGTGGTAAGAAGTTGAATAAGCCAGACCATACGCGATCGCCATACAATAGCATATAAAATGCCAGCACTACTACCAATATCAGATCAACTAAACCCGATAACAGTGTTCCCGCAAATCCCACAACAACGGAAGCCAACTGTTGCAGCAAACTTTGAATGTTTGCATTTATTTGATTGCTGACTACCGTCAAATCTAGGGGAAAACGCTGCTTTTTAGCTAAAGCTTCAATCTGCTCCAAGTTTGCTTGACTGGTGGCTAGCCAATCTGGAATTTTATTTAAAAGTTGTATTGTTTGGTCAATAACTACTGGTACGAGCGTAACGCCAAGAATGACCAAAAGCGTTAAAGTTAACAGCAATACAATGATAACTGCTTGAGCACGGCTCAAGGTAATGCGTTCAAATAACTTGACTGGGTAGTTCAGTAAAAAAGCCAGAATTGCTGCAATGCTCACAATGGTGATGGGGTGCTGGAATAAGCGAAAAATCACATACAGCAACCAGAGATTGAGAGCGATAATCGGACCGCTCAGGCCGTATATTAACAGACGTTGAACTGAGGCTGAACGGTACATCTTATGTTATCTGTGTTAAAACGCTTTGATACATTAGGTACAACTTAGTGAAAGCTGATGACCATCTAGTGCTCGGACTACCCAAAATTGCGGGGTTAAGGCAAGCTGGGGAAGCTGGGGGAGAGTAAGAATTTTTTCACCTCATCTACCCCTCAAAGTTGATGTGGTGGACTACTAGATTAGATAAATATTTTTGCAAATACAGGCACCAAGTACTGAAATACGTACTTAATAATAGGAAAGTAAACGAAAATGGACAAAACGATCGCTGACCTTCGCAAAGACTACACCCTGCAAAGTTTGAGCGAAAAGGATGTAAACTCTAATCCTTTTATACAGTTTAGACAATGGTTTGACCAAGCATTAGCAGCCCAACTTCCAGAACCAAACGCGATGACTGTAGCCACAGCTACAGTAAACGGTCAGCCCTCAGCAAGAATTGTGCTGCTCAAAGGTTTTGACCAACGGGGCTTTATCTTTTATACCAACTACAACAGTCATAAAGGACAGCAGTTAGCAGAAAATCCTCAAGCTTCATTAGTTTTCTGGTGGGCGGAACTAGAACGCCAAGTCCGTATTTGTGGGAGTGTAGAAAAAGTTTCCGAAAACGAGTCAGATGAGTATTTTTATAGCCGTCCTTTGAACAGTCGCCTAGGTGCATGGGCGTCTGAGCAAAGTCAGGTTATAAAAAGCCGAGAAGCGCTGGAACAACGGATGCAGGAGTTGCAAATTCAATATCAAAACCAAGATGTTAAGCGACCACAACACTGGGGTGGCTTGCGCGTGATCCCCACAGAAATCGAATTTTGGCAAGGACGTTCTAACCGTCTGCACGATCGCTTGCTTTATACTCGCTTAGATGATGGTAGTTGGAAAATTCAGCGTTTGTCGCCGTAATGAAAAAACTCGCGCTTTTGTATTTAGTCACATTCTTGAGCTTTGTTGTTTGCCTGTCCATCAACGCAGCACAGCCGCGCCCTGTACCTCCTCTATGGCAGGTTTATCAGCAGTCATTTCAAACAGCCAAGTACGTTGACCTCACTCATAGCGTTGGGGATCAACAACTGAATGTACGAGTCAGATAGCAGATAACAGGACAGTTATTACTAGGAAAAGAGCAGTCTTTACTTGACTTTTTTCAAAATTATGCAAGTATAAAATTGTTACAAAAAGATAGTAACAAGAACCACAAATATCTGATATATGTACTACAAGTACAGGAATCAGAACCTTTTCCTAACACTCCGCAAACCCAGTACAAAACCCAGAAATTTTATCAACCCAGGAGAACTGTAATGAACCATCCCTTTGGTCTAGATGTTTCAGATTTAGAAGCAATAGAACTCAATTTTGAAGAGGAACTCAATGACGAAGAGGCTGCTCAAGTCTTAGGTGGATCGGATAAATTCACCACTCTAGCTTTAGGTGAAGAAGGAGGAGGAGGGACAGTCACCACTCAAGCTGTAGGTGAAGAAGGAGGGGGAGTGATAAATTGTATTTCTGCCCCCTGTCCAGGAAGTGAAACAGGAGAGAAGCCACCCAAAAAGCCTCCAGTGACCAAAGGTTGGTTTGAAATTGGAGGTCACTTTCCTTGGTAGATTGGTCGTTAATGTGAAGTTTAAAGCGACTGGTTGAAAACTCCGCGTGATAAGCGCATGGCGGAGACAAAACCCACTTTAGTAATTGACTGAAAAACGATTTCAGTTCAAGTTTACATACCATATAGTTTCAGCACTTTAGAGTCAAGTGCTGAAACTATATGCGGTTAAATTTATTTTATTTTCAGACTTCTTAAAACCGCTAATTTAAAATGAACATTTTAATTTTGGGCAATTCTTTAGATGCTCATGCTGCCCATCTGAAGAATGCTCTTACAGATGCTGGTGCGACGGTAAATTATTTCGATACTCAGCTATTTCCAACACAATTAAGGATGTCTTGGAGACCTGATACTAAGGTGGGATCTTTAGCTCTATCTGAAGAACATCAATTAAATTTCCTAGATATTCACAGTATATTTTGGCGTAGCTTTTCCGGCGTTCAGGTTCCGCAGTTAAAAGACTCAAACCAACAGTATGTTGCATTTAATGATTCAATAAGTACACTGCGCTCATTAATCCAGGCTTGTCCATGTCATTGGGTTAATTCTTGGCAAGCATACCAGTTTCATAAAGAAAAACCTCTACAACTTAGCAAAGCCAAAGAAATAGGAGTGACTATTCCAGCCACTTTGATTAGTAATCATCCAGGAGAAATTACAGAATTTGTTCAGATAAATGAAAAAGTTATTTTTAAGCCAGTTTATGGTGGTGCTCATACCCAGTTTTTGACACAAGAGCATTTAGAACCAAAGAGATTGAACTTGGCTTTGAGTCTTTCTCCAGTCACACTACAGGAGTACATTCCTGGGACAAATATTCGTAGCTATGTTATTGGAGAATCAGTTTATTCTGCTGAAATTCGCAGTCATGCGGTAGATTTTCGCGAAGATTTGGATGCTGAGTTAATTCCGAGAGAGTTACCAGAATCAATTCAACAACAATGTTTAGCAATAGCAAAGGCATTTATGCTAGAGTGGACTGCTATTGACTGGCGTTGTAAACCAAACGGTGAGTATATATTTTTAGAAGCAAACCCCAGTCCAATGTTTATACATTTTGAAAATCAGACTGGTTTTCCTATTACACAAAAATTAATCAATCTTTTGATGAATTAAAAGCAAGCAGTTTGAGCCAAACTAAAGAATGTGGACATAATTAAAAGTAACTATGTCCGCCAGGAGTGGAATACAGCGTAATGAAGCACAGGACTATTCTGTGACTGTTCCTTGTGAAACAAATTGAATTCTGGGATCTGGCATAAAAGTGTATCTCAGATAAAAACCTGCCCAGACAAACAGAATAATGAATAAAGTACCAAAACCTAGGGGACTAGGAAGCCAAAAGACCACTTCTATATGGTTCAATTCTCCAGTTTTGAGCTTCCACATCAACTGATTTCCATTTTTTTCTGGAAGAATTACATTAGTATTTTCCACATTTCTAGCACCCCAAGGAGCGTTTAAGCCAAATTCTAAATCGAGAATTGAGCCAGGACTCGCCAAAACATTTCCTTTGCTGGAAAGTAGAGCAAGCGATCGCAAATCCAAGTCATAAACCAATCGATTCCGCACTAAAAGCAGGAAATTATTCTGAAACAACAGTAAATTAGAATCAATTTGCGGCAATTGCGACTCAGTTTCACTTCTTATGGACTCAAGTGTTTGAGTGGTACTAGGGTGGAAAAATTCATTAAACTTGGTTTGTAGTTCCCGACCGCTACTAAAGGGAATTGAAACAATAACCTCTTCATTAGAAACCCTTCGTGTCTTGCCTTCCAATTTGCGGGCGCGACGCTCTATACTATTCAACCATTCATACACAGAATCGCCACTAAAACTGGTTAGTCGCTCTTCCAACTTAATGTGTTGTACAAACTCGCCGCCATTTGCATTGTAAAAATTAACACCTACATCATAGTTGACACAACCAGATAGTAACAGAGAAACCACAAGCACAATCCACAAAACAGGATTTTGAATTTTAGATTTCGAGCCTTCGCGCTTGCTAGAACGTCCTACTAATCTAAGTACACGCACAAAATCCTTTGCTAAAGCATACAAATGCATTCTCGGAAAACCCCCCAAAGTCAATTACAAACTCAACCAAAATAAACCACCTAACGTTAAACCAATGACAATCAACGCCATCCAAATAAATCGATTATCTCTGGTATTGACCTGAGTAAGGTCAAGAAATTCTCGTTCAGGAGGCATCTGCTTTTTGGAAGATTTGGTATTCTTTACACTCAGAGGAAGTTTGGTTTGATTGTCAGCCATTGCACTCAAATCGGGAATTTCGGTCATCCATTCCCTTGGTCGTTCTAATCTTGGTGCTTTGAGGATATAGTGTAGTTCTTTTGCTTGTTTACTCGTTTCTGAATGGGGATGGCGCTTGAGTTGTTCGCAAAGGGCGATCGCCTCTTCTGTGCGCCCTGCTGCTTGATAAGCTGTGACGAGCCACATTTGTAACTCACCACCGAGGCGAGAATTAGGAGCCACGAGGGTTCTTGCCTTTTCCAGTTGTTCAACAGCTTTTCGGTACTGCCCCTTTTCAAAGGCAACTTTAGCACTTTGGTACGTAGCTTTGGCAATTTCTAGACTTTCTGAACTCACGTTTTGCACATAAATCAGCACTGCCTTCATTGTGCCAATGCCTGTAATACTTTGGGAGTCTTTTTTAGATTCATCAATAAATAAATTCTGTCTGCGTCCCATTGAAATCATACGCAGTCCCTACCAGCAACTAAATTGCTAGATCATAGCGGGACGCAGTCCATTTTGAATTGTTAAGTGGCGTCAAAGGACGCAAGTGAGCCAGAAGTTGGGGGAGATTTTAGATAAAATGGTTTGTTACCATTGAGCGCTCACAGTCGTTGCCTCACGCCAAAGTCCTACAGCTTATCGCTATCAATCAGCCTCTGCTGTTCTTGAGAATGTAGCTTAAATGTCCGCACTTTTTCTTGCAACTGTTGGGAAATCTCTACTGTTTTCTGTAGAGAAGTGGAAACTTGGTGAGATGAGTTGCTAGTTGTTTCAGAGACTTTAGCAATATCTTGCATCAGCAGGGAAACGTCTTGCGAGGTTTGTACTTGAGAAACTGTAGCATTAGAAATTGACTGTACGAATTGGTCAATTTGACGACAGACTTCCAGAATATCATTCAAGCTGTGTTTGGTATTTTGAACCAGAGTCGTTCCTTCAACAACCTGTGTGGTTCCCAACTCCATAGCTTTGACAACTTCGCTGATTTCCAGTTGGATATTGGCAACAATTTCTTGAATTTCTGAAGTGGCTTCCCTACTTTGAGCTGCTAGCAAACTAACTTCTTCAGCAATAACAGCAAAACCTTGCGCTTCTTCACCAGCATGCGCTGCTTCAATACTACTGTTGATAGCTAACAAGTTGGTTTGCTTGGTAATTTCATTAATCAATGCCACCATACGCGAAATTTGTTGGGAAGATTCTCCAAGACGCTTGACTTTTTTCCCTGTTTCCCCCATCGTGTCCCGCAATTTGAGAATATTTTCGACTGTCAGGTCGATAGCTGTGTCTCCTGTTTTGGCGGCGTGATATGCTGTACGGGAAACTTCTGCGGCTTGTTGGGCATTTTTTGCCACAGTTTTAATCGATTGCCTCATTTGGTCAATAGCATTTAGACTCTGGCTAATTTCGTGTGCTTGTTTGAGTGCGTTAATTGCCAGTTCACCCATTGCTCCTGAGTTGTCTGCAACTGCAGCATTCACTTGAGTCGCTGCTAGCTTGACTTGAATCACAATCTCCTGCAAACTTTCTAATAAGGAGTTAAAAAAGTCAGCAACAGTGCCTATTTCCCCACCGGTGACTTCAGCGCGCACTGTTAGGTCACCTTGAGATGCTTCTTCTAAACAGTATATCAATCTTAGCAATTGCATTTGCAGCGTTTCTTTCTGCTGGCGTTGCTGCATTGAACCTTGTTCTGCAATTTGGCGTCCTTGTTCAGCTTGCTCTAAAAGATTAGACCGTTCTAAAGCTAGCCCAACAATTCTGGCAAATTGCTCAAACAAATCAATTTCCGACTGTTCCCATAGACGTGATTGAGAACACTGATGGACAATTAACAAACCGAGCAAGTTGTTATCTATCAAAATTGGTGCGATTAAATTTGCTTTGACTGCAAACGCTTCTAGTTGTTTGATATAACACTCGTTGAGCTGGGCTTGGTAAATATCATTGATGGCTACAACACGACCCTGACGATATTTCTCAACATAATCTTTTAAACAAGGGTCGTTAATTTCTGCACCAAGACAACAAGGCCAACCTGTTACTACTGATTCTGCAACGACGCTTCCATGGACATTTTCGTCTATTTTGTAAATGACTGCTCGCTCTACTTTCAAGGCTTTACGGATGCTTTGAACCGCTAAATTGCATACATCTTGCGAGTTATGGGTTTTAGACAAGTCGATGGCAAGGTCTTTTTGTGTCTGTGCCATCTCAAGTAAACTGAGACGTTCCAAGTTTAACCCAACTTTAAGTGCCAACTGCCGCAAGAAATTAATTTCACTGAACTCCCAATTATGAATTTCCTGACAGTGATGAGCAATCAAAAGACCTATGAGTTGATTTTCTTTGAAAATAGGGGTTACTAACTTCGCTTTGACTTGCAATTTTTCCATGAAATTGTGGTATTCGAGGGGAAAGCCTGCTTCCAAAAGATTGTTAATAACCATCACCCGACCTTCTCTGTAAGCCTCTATCATCTCCTGACTTATAGAGGTATATTTAATTTTTTCCCCAAGAGAAACAGGAAAATCAGAAGCAACGGATTCGGCTACGATTTGTCCGCCTCCTTGAGCATTAAAGTGATAAATAACAACCCGATCCGCTTTGAGTGCTTGTCTTGCTTCTGTAACTGTAAGGTTGAACAATTCTTCACTACTCAAAGAGGAACGAATTGAGAGGAAGATATTTGTGAGTAACTTTAAGAAATGAGCTTCTGTAGCTTGTTTTTGTAGTAAGTCTTGCACTTGGTCTGCCATCTTGTTGATGTTAGAAACCAAGATTGCAAGTTCGTCTTCGCCTTTAATCGCAATTCGAGTATCAAGATTGCCTTTACCCAATTTTTGAACTGCCATTGTCGCAACCAAAATTGGTCGCACGAGACTATTAGCAACAATTGCTGCAAAGCCACCAACTAGCAATTCTGTGATGAACGTCCCCATCTGCAATGCCAGTAATAATTGCCTCTGTGTTGCAAATGCAGTAGCTGTATCTAAATCTAGAACTAATGCCCATTTTAATTGGGGCAATCCTTCTACTTTTGGCAAAGGCGCATAAGTTATTAATTTTTCAGTATTTTCCTTTTCGTTTGAAAATATACCAGAAACTACCTGCTGTTGTGGTTGCAGTTTATCCCATCCCGGAATTTCTTCTTTAGCATCATTACCTAAGTGAGATCCTATTTTGCTCAGAAAAATTTTTCTGGAATCATCTATCAAATAGTAATTCTCTTGACTTATTTTCGATGTAGATATTACCTTTTCTAAAGATTTTAAAAGCGTAGCTGTTCGGATAATATAAATGGTTTCACCTGTTTCACTATCTTTAACAGGAGCAGATATGTAAATTTTAGCTTTCTCTTTGTTTTGTGCTGCTGAAGGTAGACTGATTTCAGGTGTGTTAGTTTTGACTACTTTTTGAAAATAGTCCTCGTTTTTTTGATTAGGAATCGATTGTCCTTGGGACTCAGCAAGTAAGTTACCTTGAATGTCGAACACAGCAATGCTCTCATACTTGTTTTCAATATTTAAGTTTCTTAGCTGTGCTTGCATCTGTTCACGATTGAATACTTGCCTGAATTTACCGTTTTGTAAGAATGCCAGTTTAGAGAAAATTTCAATATCTCCATATCGTCTCAACATAAAACTGTTTATGTTGTCTGCTAAGAAATTAGCTTTATCTTGTTTAGCATTGGTGATTTCCTTTGTAGTCGAGTTGTTGACTATGTTATAGGTGAACACCCCTACTAATATGATTGGCAATGTACCGAAGGCAAAGGCAAAGGCAACCGCTTTTCTACGTAAACTTGCTCGTTTTAACCAGGAAACAACACCCTTTTTTCGGGAATTTTGAAGATCATCTGCATACTGTATAACAGTACTTTTTTGCAACGAGTTTATGAATAAATTGTCTGGAAAATCTTTCTTTTCCTCTGTGATATGATTCTTCTGTGTGTCAATCATTTTAACTTTCTACCAATTTTTTCCAATGATGTACTGGAAGCAGTCAAGGTTTCTTTTTTGGTAGATGCAATTTCCTAGATACAAAATACTGAACAATCGCCTATGAATGTATTATAATAATATTGGTTCATCTCATCAGATGTGTTAGCATCAATAATAGGAAAATAGACTAGCTGTTACTAGTCAATGAGCAAACAAAATAGTATGATAAACGATTTCTATAGTCTTTGTTTCTATCATAGGTAACTAGCCGTCATCAACTATTTACATCTGCACACCTGAAAATTTTCCTCCACTACTTCTTGTGCTCAAAAACTCTTATTTTCTAGTGAAGTAAACCAAAAAAAAGAATTGGTACCATCATCTTGTCTAGAAGAAGTGTCAAACTATCCTCTGTTGAGACACTCACTTCTACTGTCAACAACATCAAAACTAATTTTCCAAATGGTTGTTCACTACGCTTTTGGTACTCTATTAAAACGATAATAGCCTATGGTGTACGTAACTTAGGTTTAATGAGAATTTCTCCTTAAACCTTATAAAAATGTGTCAAGCTATCTTGCCTCTACCTAATTCAGCAGTAAATTAAGTAGACGCATATTTACTGACAACACACTTTCTCATCAAATATGTATAGATAGTCACCCCGAATACTAGTAACTGTCACTTTTTGAAACTAGCAACAATATGTTGTGATTTTAGGATTTAGACACAATGGTAACAGTATATCTAGATCATACTCAATATTGTTATAAAGTTTTGTCGAAGTTTTATCAAAATCATTCAAAAGGCGCTATTTCAAACATTTCAATCAGAAAAAGGGATAAAAATTCTACTTGCCAACATATAGCTTAGTTAAGGATAAACACAAGCATGGCGATCGCCTTCATAGTTTCTCAACGTTTGTTAGTTATGCAGACTTTTTATCTATCTCAAATCAGGTCTGTACAAACGGGTTTTTCACCATTTTTATCCCAATTCATGGTGCTTTCTGTCTTTATTTTTCTCTCTAAAAACGTTTTGACGTTACTTTATATAAAAACATAGTTAAATTAGGAAAGTTTTACAATCATCTATGTAATTGTTAATACAATTACATATTACTTCTGTTGAGTTTGCAATTATCAAGCTGATACATTTATGTCAAGCTAATAGATTGATAATTCAAATAGCACACTGTTTCAAAAAGTTCTTTTATTATACGTTATAACTAACTATGAACCAAGGGCAACAAACTGCTATTGAAGGCATCTACGAAGTGTGTATTGGTGTCAAAGAACCAATTTCTGCTATTCAATACTGGGAACTCTTTGGCTATCGCGTTGGTCAAGTTGGTGAATTATCACAAGCAGCAGCATACCAACTGTATGGCATCAATTCGTCCTTACGTTCGATTCGTCTTTACCATCAATATATAGATCATGGTTTGCTTCGTCTGATGATTTGGGAAAATCCCACCAATCAGGGATTAGGGATGGGATCAATGAAAGTGAAGGGAAATCGCTGGGCTACGACCTTAACAGACGATGTGTTGAACATTTTAAATCATGTGGAGGAGGCAAAAGCAGCCGGTTGGGAAATTAAAAATACATTCCCTCGCTGGGAAGTGATTTACAACAAGGAGAAAAAAAGCCGTCCTTTCATCGAACCAGTGATCGGAGTGCGAGAAATGCTCTTATTACAACCTTTAATGCGACAGGTTTTCTTTCAGAGATTTGGTTATACATTACCACATTATGGGAACATTAACGTAAATTCTCCCCTCAAGACAAGCCAGTTTACTCATATGGGGATGATTATTCAGGATGACAGCAAAGAAACTCTAAAGTTTTATGACGAAGTTTTAGGTTTGCTGCGTGTGCGTGACGATGTAGAAACAAGCTACGAATCTTCTATAGCAGGTCGAGAAATTTTTGATCTCCAAAAGGGGGAAAAGTTTTATCTTACCGCCTTTGATGATCCCCGGTCTTCTCAAACAAACATATTTGCCGCACGTTCCGGCAGACTTTATATCATTCGCTTTCCTGATGTGATTAAGTTAAATTCTAGGTTTGAAGCTGCACAACCGGGTTGCTTGGGAGTTTGTCTTTACACCTACCGGGTGCGAGGACTAGATATGTATTGCGATCGCATCAAAGCAAGCCCCGTGCAAAAGTATACAAACCTCGTTCCTAACGAGTTTGGAGAGATGAGTTTCTCTTTTGTTGCACCAGATGGGTACTTTTGGACGTTGTTAGAAGCTCCATAAAGTTGTTAAAAGATAGATGAAGTCTTGTAAATTTTAATTTCGGAGATATCAACAATGCCCAGTTACCAAACCAAAACACAATGGCTAGCTTTGGTCATACTTGGGATTATGTCTGCACTTTTGCTGGTAGTTGCAATCACAGCATTCAGCATATACTTTTATGGTAGGGCTAACCGTGTTGTCAAAACTGATGCTGCTATAGTCCTGGGTGCAGCAGTTTGGGGAGACAAACCATCTCCAGTTTTCCGAGAAAGAATCAACCACGCCATTCATCTCTACAAAAGAGGAGTTGTACGTACTATCATTTTTACTGGTGGCGTTGGCAAAAATGATGATACATCAGAAGCCGTTGTGGGGAAACGCTATGCAATGGCGCGGGGAGTCAAAGAAACCGATATTCTTGTCGAAACAGAATCTCACACAACTCACCAAAACCTTGAGAATGCTCAAAAGGTAGCAGATAAATACCATTTGTCCAAATTTCTGATTGTTAGCGACCCTTTGCATCTTAAGCGAGCCGTGTTAATGGCACAAGACATGGGAATGGATGCCTATCCATCCCCTACGCCCACAACTCGCTACCGCAGTTTCAAAAGTCAGTTTGAGTTTTTAATGCGAGAGACATATTTTTACTTTGTCTACCTCGTATTAAAATACTAATTCGTATTTTGTCTTTGCTTTGTTGTTCTCTACACAACAAAGCTAAACATCCTCCGCTTCTGGCACTGGAAAGGTTTCACCTGTCAAGTAGGCATCAAAGTGGTGTTGGAAATAAAGCCAAGAACTTATATCTTCTACATCAAGAAGCGATTTGGGCGCATCCTTGTACAAAGGAACACGAGTATTGATTTCATCTTGCAGCACTTGCGGTAACTCGCCCAAGCTATTGACTTTGCTTCCATAAGCACTATAGATCAGATGACCAGCATGTGCACCCATTTTCATCCAAGGAAGCCACGGACCAATGCGGTCCCAACTTAGCTTGAGTTCAGTTACCGAGGGAAGTTCAGAGTTTAATAAATCTGCAGTTGGTACAGTTAATTTAAACAATTCCGCTGCTTGATAAATCGGGTGTGGGCTATACTCAGCAAACTTGGGATTTTCCCCAAGAGGATTAGGGTAAGTAGGAAATATATCAAACACAAAGGTTGTCCAGTCTCCGTCTACTGGTGCTGAAAACTTACCTTTAAAATGACCTTGTACGGGACTATTTGCAACGTGTACCACTGGAACTGTCTCGTTTGTCCAAGGATTATGCCACTTATGCAAAATTTCTCCTGTTTCTGGGTGAAGGTAGTAAGTCAGTTCCCTTGAGGTAAAATCCCAGCAGCCTTCTTCTGTTGGAATACACCTACTCACGCTGTAACCCACTATTTGAAATAGAAGTTTTCTCTTCTCACCTGGGACAAAAGCATAAATCTTGCCCTGCCAAACGAGAAAGGTTGATTCATCGGGATTAAGGGATGAACGAGTTTTCACCCAATGTAGGGCATCAAATTCTTTGATTTCGGCAACCATTGATAGCATCCGTAATTCTATTCTCTATTATCCTAAGTTGCCGGTCAAGCCGAAGATAATCAGTCGCAGTCCTACGGCTGAGCCGAGGTAGCGGTGTAAGGTAAAGTGATTTAGAGTTCATGGTCGATGCTCCTGCTTTTGTAAGGAAACCTTGAGGAAAATCAAAACTGCCATGAAACGCTTCCTTGAACCGTGAATGGCGAACCAGGGAAAACACGTAAGTCGCTATCTGCACTTTCAAAGTAATCAATACCAAAGAGATTTTTAAAGTTGAGAGCCACTCGCAAGTCATTTTTCTTGTAAAAAATGGCAGCATCTGTTCTCAAGTAACTTGGTAAAGTAAAGGTGTTGTTTAGGTCACCTTGTCGCTCTCCAATATAGAAAAACCCTAAACCAAATCCCAATCCCTTGAGATTTCCTTTTAGTAGCTCATAGGTTGTCCACAAGCTGAAGCTATGTTCAGGGACATTATTCAACGTATTATCAACAAGAGTTGTTCTGGTGTCTTTGGTAACTTTTGCGTCTGTATAGGCATAAGAAGCAATGATATTCCAACCTGGTAAAATTTCACCAGCTATATCCAACTCAATACCTTGACTATTCTGTTCACCTGTTTGTATTGAAAAACGTGTATTTCTGGGATCTGGTGTTGTGACGTTGGAACGTGTCAGATCGTAAAATGCTAAAGTTCCTGATAGTTTTTCATGTATGTCTGCTTTAATACTAATCTCGTACTGACTTCCCCACTCTGGCTGGAATAAATTACCTTCTAGAGTTGTTCCAGTAATCGGTTGAAACGAGCGAGCGAAGCTAGCATAAATGGAAATTGGCTCAATAGGTTTGTAAACAATTCCTACCTGTGGACTGAAAGCATCATTTTGTTGAGTGGTATCGTTTGCACGGTTTAAATAGTTTTCAACTCGCTGATCGACAATATCAAATCGTCCACTCAGAACCAATATGAGGCTATCTAGCAGAGAAATTTCATCTTGAACGTAAAGACCTAATGCATTCGTGAAGGTGTTGCTATCGAATCTTGACACAACATCACCAGGAATCTGATTGTACACAGGATTAAAAATATTAATCGAGCCAATCTTTCTCTCAATATAGTTATTGCCACCAAACGTTCTAGATAAATCTACACCAAATAACAATTTATGTTGAACACTACCTGTAGAGAATTTACCCGTGACTTTTGTATCTAAGGCAAAACTACCTCTCTCTACTTCACCAACATCAAAAAATGAGGTTCGTTCTAGAGTCTGATTATCTGGAAGTAAGCGAACAGCGGCAGTGCTATACTGTTGGGTCTGTTCCACAACGGTTAAAAAAGCATTTCCTACAGACCAATTTTGACTGAAGCGGTGCTCTAGGTCGTAGCCAACACGAAAGATTTCAGAATTGCGTTGATCGAAAGATGGCTCGCCAAGGAAACGACTTCTGGGAATACTTCCATTGGGATTGTCAGTGATAGTACCGATTTTCGGCAATCCTCGTTCGTTAGGATAGCGAGAATATTGATATTCGCCTGTAAAGGTTAATGATGTCTTATCACCGATAAGCCATGTAAATGAGGGGGCGACAAAATAGCGGTCATTTTCGATGAAATTTACAAAACTTTTTGAATCTAGAATAGAGGCATTCAAACGATAGAGTACGGTTTTTCCCGCATCAAGTGGTCCAGAAAAGTCTACAGAACCGGAGTAAAAATCGTAGTTACCAATGCTTGCTTCAAAAGCATAGAGTGGAGTTGCCAAAGGCTTCTTTGTGACTAGATTCACTATACCTCCCACGTTACCTCTACCAAAAAGTACTGAAGCTGGTCCCTTCAATACCTCGACTCTCTCTAGATTTGAGGTTTCAAAAACATCACTTCCGATTCTCAGACCGTTTCTGTAAATACCACCACTACTAAAGCCTCTAATGGTAAAGTTTTGAAATGCATCACGAGGTCCTCCTGATATGACTACTCCTTAAACATTCCTCAAGGCGTCTTGTAGCTCAACAACTTTCTGATCCTCTAGCACCTGTTGAGGAATTACTTGAATAGATCGAGGGGTATTCAGGATGGGAGTGTCGGTTTTTGCAATGGAAGCATCAGGGATGAGATATCCGTCTTGCTGCCCTGTCACCACCAACTCAATCGGTTCATCACCCGATGCTGATGGTTGAGTTAGCTGTGTCTGGTTTTGCTGCTGCTGTGACCCCTCCGCCTGCCCCTCTGCGAGGTTCGGGGAGGAATTTGGGGTGGGGTTTTGCCCCTGCTGCGCCCTTTGTGCAGTACTCGCGACGCTAAAGATAAGACCCTCATTTGGACTATCAAACAACTCAACAATTGGTACACCCGCCTCACCTTTGACTGTCACCCGGATAGTCTTGGCGTCAAAGTTAGTTACTGTTATCTCGGTAACACCCCCAATTGGTTTTTCGGAGCGGAATGTGAATCTCTCTCCCGACGGTAGGCGCAGTTGAGCATTGGGAATTTCAGCAATGAAGGTATTGCCAGTGCTGCGATTGACTAGTTGCAACGCCTGCCCTTTAGTTGTCTGTAAGATGATCTCCACACCTTTATCGGTGGGATTTGCCTTAACTTCTGTAACTTGGACGACTTCAGCAGAAGGTGCTGTTTGTGGTGCTGGCGACTGCCCCAGTAACATTTGGGCGCTGGTGCTGGGACGCTCTATCTCACTCAGTTGGCGAATCTTCTTAGTTGTTCCCTGTCGCTTTGTTTTGGATAACAACTGTGATGATTTCTCAACACCTGTACCAGAGCTATGCATCTGTTCTGCCTCTTCACACAAACTTTTTTCAGCAACAAGCACCGAAACAAAACTCGTTAACAGAACAAAAGCTGATAGTTTGACTAAACCGAGGCGCGGCATAGCCGCGCCTCGGACTTTTGTAGCATCCTTGGAGAGTGGTAGTTGCATTTTTCCTAGCCCTCACACCGATTGGCTGTGCAATAGATGAGTTTAATAAACTAATCTTTGTTGAGATAGATTATCACTTTTTCACTTCCCATACACAAGCCCCACCCATAAGAATTGTTATCAAAGCTTTATATTTCGCCTTCTCAGATAGATTGATAAGCTCAATTTATCGTTTGTCTCAAGTAGTTAGCTTTTGTTCATTTCCTGAATTGAGTCTGAAAAGCTACAGTTTATCGCCAAAAACACCGCTTTCACAAAACTTTTCGCTCTACTGAAGTTGATTCCAAAGATTGACTCTCAAGACGGCGAAACAGAAATACCCACAATGGTAGAGAACTGTTAATAGCAATTAATCGCACCAAATGACCAGCTGTGACAATTTCGACATTATGATCTAATGCCAGGGCAACTAAAATCATTTCTGCCGAACCTCCTGGTGCTGTAACCAGCAAACAGGTTAGCCAGTCCCAAGAAGTTAATTCCATAGCAAGGATGGAAGCCAGTCCCCCTGCAACCAGCGTCATTCCAACAGACATTAAAGCGCAGACTATAGTCCTTTTTGTGAAAGCGGGTTTGTCACCCCAATACTCACCAATGGTTATTCCCAAAAGCATTTGCCCCACTATATTGACCAGAGGCGGTAAAGTAAAGTTTACATCACCCACGAAAGGCAGCCATTCACACAAAGGATTAAACGCTATCCCAGCGACTATTGCACCAAAAAACTCGCCAGCCGGAATTTTGCTTAAGATAGCAAGATATACTCCTAATCCACCAAATAACAGCGCTAGTAAAAGTAATCCTAATTGGGATGGTTCGAGACTGAACAAGACACTTTTGACGGGGAGTGCTTGCGGATAAATTTGCTGACCAGATGATACTCTAGCAATGAGGGGAATCAAAAAAACTACAGTTGTAACGCGAATTGCTTGTACGAGTGCGACAAGGGTAACATTTTTGCCGTAGTCTGCAGCGATCGCCGACATCGGCCCCACACCACCCGGTACTGTAGCCAGCATCGCTGTTAAAATATTTGTTTTGCTGATGTGGGAGTAAATGTAGCCAATTACGGTACCACACAGCAACAAAAAGAACGTGATCAAAGCGAAAATAGGAAGACAAGAAGCAACATCAGCTAAATGAGCGTTACCTACACAAAAGCCAACATTTAGTCCGACAAGCGCCATTCCCGTCTTTCTAGCTGTCCGATTAGGTTTGAGGGTACACCCACCCCAAACCCGATAAGTCTGAAGCACAACTGCACCAGAGACTATACCACCAAATATCCAGGCAATTCCTCCAATGTGAAATCTTGCCAAAATCAAACCTATGGGTAATGCCAAAAGCATTTCCCACCCCAAGACAATTAACGACTTTACAAGAATTTGCTTGGACTTTAGAGCTTGCTGTTGAGTAGTAACCTGTTGAGGAGGCGCTACACTTAAAATCTGATTCATCAACTTGCTTTTTGGAAATTTTAAAATTAATTTACCAAAAAGCGCCCAAAGCCCCATCCTTCTTTTAGAAGGGGCAAATAAAAAAGTTTATACTAGGATCTTGAGTAAATAATCAATCAAGTACTTAAAGTACGCCCTCAACTGTTGAGCTGCTTCCGTTGACACTTGTGCTGATTGTTCCCAAGACTTTATATATTTATTTTGAATCAACTTGAACCCATTCACATATACCTCAACTGCCGGCTGTTCATGAGTGATGATTCCTTTGTGAAGTAAACGAGGTTGAATCCCGTTTTCCAAGCAGCTTCCAAGCAGTTTCAAATATTTACTAAGGTTCTGACGAAAGACTTGTGTTTGGGCATCTTGGGAACCCAATAACTCATCCGCCACTTGTTGTGTTATTTCTTCTCGATGAGCTAAAAGCCACAATCCTGCTTCTAAAGAAGCAGCTGATTGTTCTTCTACAAGTGGAAGTGACGCAGTGAACTCTATAAGATGTTCTGAAAATTCTTCAATTTTGTGATGTTTGACTTGAGTAAGTGCTTGGCTGATACTTTCTTGTGAACGTTTCTTCTCCTCTTGCTCGCGTATCAAATCTTCCACAATCGGTTTTATATTTTGAGTTATCAAATCAGTCTGCTCTTTCAGCACGTCCAGCACTTGTTGAGGCAAATCGTACTCTAATAACTTGTCTATTCGATTTGTTGTATTGTCTTGGAGAAAGTTGAACTGGCGTTGTAGTTGCTGAATCAGCGATCCCAAACGTTGTTCGGTATTAGGTAGATCTTGAGATAAACGTCGTTCTAGATAATCGACTCGTTTTTGCAGAGATTTGACGGATGCTCTTTCTAACCAAGGGCTGATGATAAATCTTGCTAAATCGTGCAAGCTCTTAGCGGGTCTTTCGAGTATTCCTAATCTGTTGGTATTTTGCGCCATAAGATTTATTAAAAAGTGGTGATGCCTTAATCCGTAGATTCCCTGTGTTGCTTTTCCCTATTTATGGGTTATTGTCTAGAGGAGTTCAATTATTGAATAAAAATTCAGCCAGTCAAAATTCACAATTGAGTCAGAGTCATTTTTTAGTGGCGGATTGGAACCAGCAGTAATTTAGAATTACCCCTACAGGTTCACCTAATGCCAGAGCCAGTTTAGGGGTAAGCAAAACCTTACCGCATAGGATTTGTTAACTAAATCTTTGATTTGATGGCAACTGAGGAGTTGCAACGATGTTAGCCTTTTTGATGCAACTCATTACAACGCAACAGCGGATACCGTATATTGCGTAAAGCTGTTATGTGGGTGTCTATAACGGAGTAAACTCCCTAAAAGCGCATTGCTTGATAAGTTGTGGGTATGTTCGCGTAAGTTTAGGTAAGTCGTTTTACCCATTTTTCATAAAGTCAAGAGTTTTTGAACTGGTAATCTTCTAGTTAGCAACACATAGCTTCTGACTCCTTTGCAATAGCATGACATTTTTGAAATTTTACTGTCTTATCCGACTCCAGTTATGGTCGTATGCAAAAAAATTATTAATTTCTCACTTTCAGTAAATCTACTGATTGACCTGGGCAATAACTTTTGTCGTAACCAAAAAAAAAGAGCGTAGTTTTGACTACGAACACCAAATAGAGTAATAGTACCACAATACCGCTTCAAAACTCTGCCTTTTGCGTAATTTTCTGGATACAGCTTTGTATGTAAAAGTTTATGGTGAGTGATCATGATAAACAAATTCGTTGTCAACACCAAGACTCTTCAAGGTATCCAAAACGTTGTACTTGATAAAAGCAGACGAAAATGACGCTATCGCCAATGGTAAAGCTTCCTGCTGGAGCATCGCCAAAAGCGGCGCAGTCTATCAGCATCGCTCTCGGGCGTCCTACTGCTCAAAGTCGCTCACCGCAGCCCAATCAGAGATTAGGGGAAGCCTATTCTTTGAGAAAAAACTTAGCAGTTTAGGGACGTTCGCCGGATTTGGATAAGTTTTTGGAACCTGTGATCAGGATGTCAGCTAAGTTGTCATCAAAATAACTTAACGACCAGTCGCTCTCGGCAGCAATAAGAGGATGAACTTTAAGTATAAACCAAGAAGAGGACTGAAAAACTTGAGTGAGAAAACCGTACTAAATTTAGAGCGCAATTTATAAGCGATCAAGCTGTGTTGAGGTCGATACAATCAAAGTGCGGGTTAAGTAATGCTGTTGCTGGCAATGAATCTATAACTTCAGCATTACCTAGTTCCGAGAGAAAACTCCCGCCATAGTCAAAGATTATGGCGGTGAGGACGTCTTTCCAGAACATCTAAATTTTCATTTTGAGCATAACAAGTCGCCTCTAAGGGCAATCATCGCTTCCAAGACGCGGCTAAACTCCTCGCCTTCAACGTTAATTTAAAAAAAAATAAATCCTAAAACGCTCTTCGAGATGCATCAATTGCTGCGCCTTTACATCTTTGTGTTTATGCATGAGATTTATTGAACTGGAATGACTAATGATGCTAGATAATGAAAAAGCTTTAACATGGACTTGAATTCTCTAGCTCGGTTATTAAGAACAAAGACTTATGCGAACTTACTATTGCGGCGAACTCCGAAAAGAACACATTGGAGAAACTGTTACCTTGTACGGATGGGTAGACCGTCGCCGCGATCATGGAGGTGTAATATTTATAGATTTACGCGATAGCACTAGTATTGTGCAAGTTGTCAGCGATCCCCAGCGTACCCCTAATTCCTATGATCTGGCAAATAGCCTACGAAATGAATACGTTGTTGAAATCACAGGTAGAGTGACGCAACGTCCTGAAGAATCCTTAAACCCCCGCATACCTACAGGCGAAATAGAAATCTACGCCGATACAATTAAACTTCTCAACTCAGTCGCTAAACAGTTACCATTTCAAGTTTCCACTGCAGACGCCGATCCTGTGCGGGAAGAGTTGCGGCTCAAGTATCGTTATTTAGATTTGCGGCGCGATCGCATGGCAAACAATTTGCAACTGCGCCATCAAGTTGTCAAAGCGATGCGTCGTTACCTAGAAGACGTGGAAGGTTTCCTAGAAGTCGAAACCCCCATCCTCACCCGTTCCACTCCCGAAGGTGCGCGGGATTATCTCGTACCCAGTCGCGTTAACCCTAGTGAATGGTTTGCTTTACCGCAATCACCCCAGCTGTTCAAACAATTGCTGATGGTATCCGGCTTAGATCGATACTATCAAATTGCGCGTTGCTTCCGCGATGAAGACTTACGCGCCGACAGACAACCGGAATTTACCCAGTTGGACATGGAAATGAGCTTCATGTCCCAAGAAGAGATTATCGAATTAAACGAGAAGTTAGTTTGTCATATTTTCAAGACAGTTAAAGGCATTGAATTACAACGTCCTTTCCCGCGTCTAGTCTACCCCGAGGCAATGGAACGTTATGGTAGTGATAAACCAGATACACGTTATGATTTAGAACTCGTCGATGTCTCGGATGTTGTCAAAGACTGTGGCTTCAAAGTCTTTCGCGAAGCTGTTACCAATGGAGGAATTGTCAAAATTCTTCCTATTCCCAACGGGAACGATTCAATTTCTAACGTCCGTATCAAACCAGGCGGTGATTTATTCAAGGAAGCAACTGATGCAGGTGCTAAAGGTTTAGCTTACATCCGAGTCAGGGATGATGGAGAAATCGACACTATTGGTGCAATTAAAGACAACCTCACCCCAGAGCAAAAACAGGAAATCTTACGCCGGACAGATGCAAAACCCGGTCATTTACTGCTTTTCGCGGCTGCTGACACTGCTACCGTTAATAAAACATTAGATCGGTTACGCCAAGTTATCGCTAGAGAATTTGGGTTAATAGATCCAGAAAAAATTAACTTGCTCTGGATTACAGACTTTCCCATGTTTGAATGGAACGCACAGGAAAATCGCCTAGAAGCACTGCATCACCCATTTACTGCACCTCATCCTGATGATTTGAGTGACTTAAAAAGTGCAAGAGCACAAGCTTATGACTTGGTGTTCAACGGTTTTGAAGTAGGCGGTGGAAGTCTGCGGATTTATCAGCGCGAAATTCAGGAGCAGGTGTTTGAGGCGATTGGGCTTTCCCCAGAGGAAGCAGATAATAAGTTTGGCTTTCTGTTGGAAGCGTTTGAATATGGTACCCCGCCTCACGGTGGGATCGCCTATGGTTTAGATCGCTTGGTGATGTTGCTAGCCAAAGAAGAATCAATTCGCGACGTCATAGCTTTTCCAAAGACGCAACAAGCACGTTGTTTGCTCACAGATGCACCTTCGTTGGTAGATACGAAGCAGTTAAAAGAGTTGCATGTTGCCTCGACTTATAAGCCTAAGTCTTAGTACGACGAAAGCTGCCAAAGATGAACTATATTTTTTGACGGTTCTGAGTTGAACAGAACACAACTATTGATATTCCTCGTCCTGCACTCTACGTTGAGGACGGGGAATATTTGGTTTTCTTTCGTCGGGTGACGCATTGGGACAAAAAAATAAGCGAGTCGCTTATTTTTCCAGTTATTCCCCCGGTGAGCAGTTCCTACCTTGCGGGAGGGCGTTCCTCAGATATTGCACCATACTTTTCGTCCGCCAAGAAATAAATTTCTTGGCTCAAAGTCTAAGTCGGTTAAAACTGAGATCTTGCACCATTCTCAATAATCAGGAGGCTCTGCCTCCTTATCAACAACCGCCTAGGGTTTAAACCCCCCTGCTCATAGTAAAAGTCGTCTCAAGACGACTGCATAAGCTTTTGAGTCTACTTTAGTAGACTTGAACTGTAAGCCTCTTAATTGATTCCCAGGCGGATGAGGTTGCGTTCTTGATAATGGTGCAAGATCTCAGTTTTAACGGACTGTTGTTAGTTTTCCAATCCGTTTTAACGGACGCGTGTTTGTGAGCCCAGAACTTGAGTTCTGGCCGTACTCAGCCGGAGGTGCAAGATCTGAGGTTCCGCCTACAAGAACAGGTTTCGGCTTCCTTCTGGAAACTGTTCAGGAGTATCTCAAATGTCCATCACATAGCTTTTATAGATAATACCTCCCTACGCTTTGTGGTCTAATGATTTCAGGACTTAGGCAGTTCTCAAAAGCGTTCGACACTTTTGAGCTAGACACTAAACATGGCGATCAGCAATGTTTGCTCCGCGCATGAGCATCGCCCTCTGTTGGAGATGTTCAATTAAATCGCGTTGCAGAGCAATCCGTACTTTTATGGATAAATAGTTTGACCAGTTGGGGTTGAAACCATGTCGAGGGGGTGTTTTTCTAATTCCTTGACTATCTCACTCTCCCCTTGCTCTTGTGATCGTTCTAATTTAGGATGTTAATAACACTATAATTGAGATCTAATTCAACCAGTATCTTCACCGTGTTTTTGATGTTTTTGATAGATGTAATTTTTAATACATATTCACTTTAAAAATCAAAATTTCATAAAATTATTCGTCCGACGCATTTTTGAGGTTTCTGTTTTTTTAATACTCAGTAATAACCCATTCAGTGAATGTACATATTTGGGATTCTCCTTATTTCTACTGTTTAAATTAATGTTTTTTTTTAACGAAAGTTCAAGAACTTAGAAAAATCAGAAATATATTTTCGTCATATTTTTATATAGCTGCGTATAATTTCCTGCTAGTATACAGAAAGTTAGTCAAACAATTAAACTTTATATCATGACTAGGGAATATTTAACAGTCATAATGATGAATTTTTCAACAGTTCTATCAATGGTTTAAATATTAGACCTGACTAACCTAGTTGCAAAGCAATATGTAGTACGATACAATTACTTGCAACAATTACTACTTAATTAAAACCTGAACATTTCTGGCAACCTGTTTGGTAAAGTTTTTCTCCATTGACTCAGGCTTACGATAGTAACAATTTGTACAATATCTAGAATTTTTGAGAGAATTTAAAACAAAGTTATGCTTACAAAAAAATGACAACAGAGATCTGTTATACTTTAAAAGACGTTGATTACACGTAAAATATCACTGGTTATCAACTATATTCAGCTCATGCAGTATTTAGGACTTAGTTTATGTAGAGTTTAAGAAAAATCGTAGCAATCTCTATAGACTATCTGGCATCGAATTACTGGATATATCGTTGTAGTAAAATATCTGATGAATTATGTGCGGAGTTGGACTTTGATGGTCTTTTTGATCTCAGTTCCTCCAACGTAGCCTTTATCACAAGGCCGAATCAGAGAAATAGTGTAACTAAAATCAAAAGCGTTCAACCTCACAAGTTATCCAGTGAAGTCAATGTTTTTATGTTACATAGAAGACTTTGCTTATTACCTCATTAACAGGTTATTTTCTTGGCAATCGAGTGTTTTTTCAATTTCATATAAGTGAGTCACAAATGACTATTTATGAGAAATGATAAAAATTTTCTATTAGACATCTCCATAAATAAAACATTATCCTTGACATGTGAGGGTTTGAGATTAGTTTTCGGAGATGTCTATTGCTCTAATGAAAATATCCGAAGAAAATCACTACTGATTTTTAAACTGTTTGTAGGTAACTATTTATTTGACTTTAATGATACGGGCGATTTTGAAGTAGTAAATGTTAAGTAAAACGGTCTTATTGAGCGTATCTTATTTAACATATTTTTTGATGAGGTGTATTTACTGAAACTGGAGGTCAAATTGCATAGAAGGTGTGAGCGAAATCGAAACCGTTCAAAAAGACGAGCTATCTACTGTCCAATTCATGGGTGCTATCTTGAAAGCGTCAGTCAAAAGTATCCTCTGCTTGCAGATCGTGCAGGGCAACTACAGCAACGGGGATTTAGCCGACAGAATGCTTTGATTTTGATTGCAGCCAAGACTGCGGTTTCCTTGGAAGGTGAGTGGTTGGAGGCATTTTGGTGTGATCAGTGCCAACAAACCAAATGGTATCACGTTAAAAAGCGTGTTAACAAAACTCAAAATAAGGAAATTTGTATCTATGAGGTATCGATAGTATCTCCAGAACTTTGGCAACAAGCGATAGGGGTCATTCATCCAGAGGGAAATCCTTCCGTAGGCGAGTTTACTCGCAGACATACAAAGATGCTTAGCTATAACGCAAGTAAAGATTTCCACTTTGGAGATTGAGTGCGTCAGACAGTAACAATCATAAAATGCAATAGGAAACAATAGGAAAATCAATGTCTGCTATGGAGCCTGTACCAAACTCTGAAGAAATAGATTTTCAAAAATACTGGCTGATCCTGCAAAGACGCTGGCTTCCTACAGTAGGAGTTTGTGGAGTTGTTGTGATCATTGCATCCTTACTTGCATTTTCATCAAAACCCACGTACAAGGCAGAAGGAAGCCTGTTGATTAAGACAAACCGTACCTCCTCTCTAACAGGTTTGGGGGAAGCTATTGGACGGCTTGAGGCTTTAACTACTGAAAGCAATCCGTCTGAGACTCAAGCAAAGATAGTGGCATCTGTTCCAGTTATTCAGGAAACCATTGCAGAACTTAATCTTAGAGATGAGAAAGGTAAACGCATCACAATTGAAGAATTAACCAATTCACTAAAAATCAGCAGTCTCAAAGGAACTGAAATCCTGCAGGTTTCCTATACTGACAAAGACCCAAAACTGGCTGCTAGAGTTGTCAATAAGGTCATGCAGGCTTACATCAAAAATAACATAGAAGCGAATCGGCAAGAGGCAGTCTCCGCCCGCAAGTTTATTCAAAAACAACTACCAACAACAGAGGTATCTGTAAAAGAAGCTGAATCAGGGCTGCGCAAATTTAAAGAGAACAATCAAATCATCACTCTCCAAGAAGAAGCCACTGCTGCAGTTGAGGCGATCGCCAAGTTAGATGATCAAATTTCTCAAGCCCAGGCTCAACTAGAAGATGTCACTGCTAAGTCAGAAAAATTACAGGCTCAAGCAAAAATTGATTCGCAGCAAACCGTGATCAATTCCTCATTGACTCAGGCATCTGGGATTCAGCAAGTGCTGACTCAACTCCAGGAAGCACAAAGCCAACTTGCGGTTGAGCGTACTCGTTTGAAGCCAGAACACCCTATTATTGTCAACTTGCAAGAAAAAGTTGCGGCTCTCAACAGCGTGCTACAACAGCGGATGAAGCAGGTCACTGGTAGCAATCAGCAAATTTCCCTGGGGAATTTACAGAATGGCTCTCTGCGAGAAAAGCTACTGGAAGATTATGCTGGCATGGAAGCACAACGCGTTGGTTTCGTCAAACAAATCGCTACATTGTCAAACCAACGAACTCTCTACAAAGAGCGAGCAAATATCTTGCCCAGGCTAGAACAGACTCAGCGGGAACTTGAGCGCAAACTGAAAGCGGCTCAAACGACTTACGAAACACTCTTAACAAGACTGCAAGAGGTTCAAGTAGCAGAAAATCAAAATATTGGAAATGCTCGTGTCATCTCCCCTGCCTTGGTACCTGATAAATCTACTGGAAGTGGAAAAATCCTGATTATAGGGGCTGGAGCAGTTTTAGGTGTCTTGTTTGGTGCCATTGCTGCCTTTGCTTTAGATACAATTGACCCATCACTTAAGACAGTTAAACAAGCCAAGGAATTGTTCAAATACACCTTACTCGGGGTCATACCTTTAACAGGTAAAAATCAGAAGAAGAGTTTTAAAAGGTCAAAGGTGGATCAACCAATTCCCAGAGTGATTGGCAGAGACATTCCGCACTTCCCTGTTGGTGACGCGTACCAAATGCTACAAGCTAACTTGAAGTTTCTAAGTTCGGATAGAGAACCAAGAGTCATTGTGGTGACGAGTTCCGTTTCTGGTGAGGGTAGATCTGAGGTGGCAGCGAATTTAGCGATGGCGATGACTCAAGTGGGACATCGGGTTTTGCTGGTCGATGCCGATATGCGTCATCCAGTCCAGCATCATATTTGGAATTTGACGAATGCTGTAGGTCTAAGTCATGTCATAGTTAATCCGGATACCCTTGATCTAGCTTTACAGGAAGTGATGCCTAACCTACACGTTATTCCTGCTGGAGTTGTACCTCCAAATCCAGTAGCATTATTAGACTCTAAGTGTATGGCTGCACTTGTTAGCTCGTTTGCAGAAGAATATGATTTTGTCATCTTTGATACCGCTCCTTTAGGCGGAGTCGCAGATGCTGCAGTGTTAGGCAATCTAGTTGACGGTATACTATGGGTTGTTCGTCCAGGAGTCGTTGATTTTCCGAGTGCCAATGCGGCTAGAGACTTTTTGAAACAGTCAGGACACAATGTGTTGGGTATGGTAATTAATGGTGTGAATGTCAAGGGTGAGCCTGACAGCTATTTTTACTATACGAAAGAAGCAGTTGAGTCGAGTCGTAGTGTATCTCAAAATTCTGTAGTTGTAAGACGGAATTGATCAAGAACTATTGGTAGAGGTAATTTTTTGCAAAACCGTCTACCAATTACTATTGAGGTAATTACTTAGATAATCACAAAATAATCTCATAATTTATGAATACTACTAACTGACTAATCATCCTTGTTTAGCTAGCTTTTCATTGAACCTTTTGGATCAAGCTGTGACATATCAAAAGCCGCTTGTCATTTTTAGATAGTTCATTTGGCAAAAAACGAAAGCAAAATATTACATTTTAAGACAATTCATTAACCAAGTAAGATGAAAACATATCTTTCAAAGTTTTTATACGTCATATCGGCGAAGAAAAGAACAATTTTTGTTTTATTATGTTTGTTTTTATTAACTTCAGTCTTGGATGCTTTAGGTATTGGATTAGTAGGACCGTTCATGAGTTTAGCCACACACCCAGATTTAGTTTTTAAAAGCTCCTGGTTAAATTGGGGTTACGTGAATTCAGGTTTAAAATCTACTAGTCAATATATTGCTTTATTAGGATTGGGAATTATTTTTGTTTTTGCCATTAAATCATTATTATACTTCCAAGTTCAAAGATACATTTTTAACTTCAGTCTAACTCAGCAGGGATTACTTAGACTCAGGTTACTGCATGGTTATTTAACAGTTAATTATACTTATCACTTAAGTAAAAATAGTGCCTCATTAATTCAAAATATTATTCACGAAACTTTTCTTTTCTGTTATTCTGTCACGCTTCCTCTTCTGAGTACTGCTGCAAACTCTGTTGTTGTATTTGCTTTAATAATTCTGTTACTTAAAACAGATGTTTCGGCAACAGCCAGCATTTTGTTAATGCTCACATTGGCATTTGCTTTTTATAATAGATTTAAAGACAAGATGGCTTATTGGGGTAAAGAAGGAAGTGAATCAGATACTGAAATGATTCGGATTATAAATCATAGTGTAGGAGGATTAAAAGAAACAAGAGTTATAGGTTGCGAATCGTACTTTGAGAGTCAGATGAACATACAAGCTCAAAGACACGCATTGACAGGTAGTTTATTTCAAGTTTTTCAAAACTTACCACGTATTGCAATTGAGGCACTTCTAGTTACATTTATAGTATGTTTCATATCTATATCTTTAGTCTTCAATCAAAATCCACAAAACCTAATTTCAATTTTAAGTATTTTCGCTGTTGCCTCTATTCGGTTAATTCCAGCAGCTAGTCAATTAATGTCTGCACTAGGTACATTAAGAAATTCAAGTTATTCACTTAATAAATTGTATTTTGACTTACAAGAATTAGAAAATAGTAAATTAAAGAGTATCAATTACATCGATGTTTTGTATAAATCCGAACCAGAAGAATTTATTAGAAAATCAAATAATTTAAAGAAACTAAATTTTGTAGATAAAATAAGTATAAAGCAACTTAATTATTGTTATCCTAACGTATCAAAACAAGCTTTAAATAATTTAGACTTAACTATTAACAAGGGTGAATCGATTGCTTTAATTGGTAAATCTGGAGCAGGAAAAACGACTTTGGTAGATGTTATTTTAGGTTTATTGATACCTAATGATGGAGACATTAAAGTTGATGGAGTATCGATTTATAATGACAATTTACGCTATTGGCAAAATATGATTGGCTATATTCCTCAATCAATTTTTCTAATGGACGACACGATTGAAAGGAATATTGCTTTTGGTGTCCCAGATAATCAAATTGATTCACAACAATTGCAAAGGGCAATTAAAACTGCTCAACTTGAAGAATTGATTTTGCAACTCCCTGATGGAATGAAAACTTCTGTTGGAGAACGTGGGGTGCGGTTGTCTGGTGGTCAGCGTCAACGGATAGGAATTGCTCGAGCGCTTTACCACCAAAGAGAGATTTTAATTTTAGATGAAGCTACATCAGCATTAGATAATGAAACAGAAAACCTAATTTCTGAGGCAATCCGGTCATTGAGTCGTACAAAAACCTTAATCCTTATTGCTCATAGACTTTCCACTGTAGAACATTGCGATCGCATCTATGTACTTGAACATGGAAGGATAGTCAAGTCAGGAAGTTATCGAGAGGTGGTCTTGGGACAAACGATCTCATCTTGAATGTTTCTTTAAATAATCTTTAAATAATAAATACTAAAAATTCAATGAAATCACATTCTGGCTATGTGCTTCTGATTCCATTCTGTATGAGTAAAGACTTTAACCAAATTTTATAGAAATGTTTACCTGAATTTAATCTAAGTACTTATTTGGAATATGCTACAAACTAAAAAACTGCAATTAATTCTCAAGACTAACTACTTGATAGAGAGTATTAATGCTTTAGACTACTGCTTATCAAAAGCCAGAACTCCTAGCTCGACTTTATTTAAATCGAACAATCTAAGGCATGTTTGTGAAAAAGATTATAGCTAATATGTCATAAATTCTGTTGAGAGCAAAAAACTTAATTCCACTGATGATAAATAAGGGTTTGAGCATATGCTTTTGCAATTTTTGAACAATGCGTAAAGATCGACATTAAGCTGTCTTTTTAGATAACGGTAGTGGTATTATCAATTACCGATACTCAACTTTAATGAATCATGATGGAACAAATCATCTACCACGATCAGTTACTTGCTGTGATTATTTCCAATAAATTTGACAAACCAGGGATTCACTTCTTCACACCCAACGAACTTTCCCAGCAATTAGCATATATGCGTCATCCAAAGGGAAAAATTATTCAGCCTCACGTCCATAATCCCGTACCTCGTGAAGTGCTTTATACTCAAGAGGTTCTCTTTATTAAAAGAGGTAAGTTGCGTGTTGACTTTTACAACGACCAACAGAAGTATCTAGAAAGCCGAATGTTAGAAAGCGGTGATGTTATTCTTCTAGTCACAGGTGGCCATGGTTTTGAGGTGCTTGAAGAAATTGAGATGATTGAGGTTAAACAAGGTCCCTATTTGGGAGACCGGGATAAAACCCGGTTTGTGGGCATTTCAGCACAGGAAGCTAAGATACTGGAGTTGAGTAAGCCATGAAGCCAATTCCAGTCAACGAACCACTGCTAAACGGAAACGAAAATAAATACTTATTTGAGTGTATTGAAACTGGTTGGATTTCTTCTGAAGGACCGTTTGTTAAACAATTTGAAGAACAATTTGCTGCCAGTGTGGGATGCAAATATGGAATAGCTGTCTGCAATGGTTCTGTTGCTCTTGATGCAGCAGTTGCAGCATTAGGAATTGGCTCTGGAGATGAAGTCATTCTCCCCACATTCACGATTATTTCTTGTGCGGCTGCGATTGTCCGTGCTGGTGCTGTACCGGTAGTTGTAGATTGTGATCCGCACACCTGGAATATGGATGTTAACCAGATTGAGGACAAAATTACAGCCAGGACAAAAGCCATTATGGTTGTTCATATCTATGGGCTACCTGTAGATATGGATCAAGTGTCGGACTTAGCCGACAAGTATGGGCTGCATATTATAGAAGATGCTGCCGAAATGCACGGTCAAACTTATAAAGGACGCCCTTGTGGTAGCTTAGGCACTATCAGTACCTTCAGTTTTTACCCTAACAAGCACATAACCACAGGCGAGGGGGGAATGCTGCTGACTAATGATGAGAAGTTGGCAGAACGTTGCCGTTCTTTACGCAATTTGTGCTTTCAACCTCAAAAACGCTTTGTGCATGAAGAGTTGGGTTGGAATATGCGAATGACTAACTTACAAGCAGCGATTGGAGTTGCTCAGTTAGAGCGTTTGGATGAGTTTGTAGCACGTAAGCGACGGATGGGACAAATTTACACAGAGTTACTGGCGAATATCCCTGACGTACAGTTACCGTTGCCGCGCGCTACATATGCAACAAATATATACTGGGTGTACGGTCTAGTTTTAAAAGACAATGTAGCGTTTGACGCTCAAGAAGCGATGCAGTATCTTGCTGCGCACAAGATTGGTACTCGTCCTTTCTTTTGGTGTATGCATGAACAACCTGTGTTCAGAAAGATGGGATTGTTTGAAGAAGAATCTTGCCCAGTGGCAGAAAACATCGCTCGTCGAGGTTTCTATATTCCTAGCGGAGTCGCACTTACAGATGAACAAATGACACAGGTCGCACTGGCAGTTAAGGATATTTTGAAATGAAGAAGATTATCAAGCAAATTCCATTTGCTAAACCGATTTACCGATTCTTTCAAGAAAAGCAGTATAAGCATCGGTTTGCTAGAGATTGCTACGGCTGTTTTTCTGGCGTCTTTCAGACATTTGAAGAAGCCATAGAATCAGCACCTCAGACAAAAAGTATTGGGTATGATAGTGCAGAACTTGCTCAAGAATACCAGCAAATGCTAGAGGATAATAACTGGGAGAATAGTGGTGGTGTTATTGCTTCCTATGATTATCCAATAATTTTCTGGTTAAGTTCGATTTTTCATCATAATCAAGGCAAAACAATTTTTGATTTTGGTGGCAATGTTGGTATTCATTTTTATTCTTACGCAAAGTACATAGAGTATCCAAAAAATTTAACATGGATGGTTTGTGATGTACCGGCAATAGTAAATCATGGTATAACTCTAGCAAAGAAACGTTCTGTTGAAAATTTAGAGTTCACAGTTGATTTGAAAGATGTTAAGGGTAAAGAAATTTTTATTTCTTCTGGTGCAATTCAATATGTAGAGAACTTGGCAAGCTCGCTTTCTCTGTATCACAAGCCTAAGCATTTGTTACTCAATCGTTTACCGTTATACAATGGTAATCAGTATGTAACTTTACAAAATGGAGGTAAGGTCTTCTACCCACAATACGTGTTTAATCAAATAGAATTTATAGAGCAATTTAGTAAAATAGGCTATGAATTAGTTGATATTTGGGAAGATAGAAATGACTCTTGTATCATCATTCCATATGATCCAGAGAAGTCAGTTCCCTTTTATCACGGATTGTACTTCAAACTAAAGGCTTGATTATTATGAGTATTTTTAACAACTATGCCCGTTACTATGATATTCTCTACCGAGACAAGGATTATGTTGGAGAAACGAAGTTTATTCAACAGTTAATTCAAACTCATGCACCAAATGCACAGAATATTCTAGAGTTAGGCTGTGGTACTGGAAATCATGCAGTTCTCCTAGCAAAGGAAGGGTACCAAATTCATGGGGTGGATTTGAGTCAAGAAATGTTACAAAAAGCTGACAGCCGCCTCTCCCAACTTCATCCAGAATTAGCTTCTCAACTGAAATTTACTCATGGAGATATTCGTCACCTCAGGCTGAATCAGACATTTGATGTCATCCTCTCTCTTTTTCATGTCATCAGCTACCAAATTACGAATGAGGATTTACTGGCAGCTTTTACTACTGTAAAGGAACATTTAAAGCCAGGCGGAATTTTTGTTTTTGATATATGGTATGGACCTGCAGTGTTAACTGAACGTCCTAGAGTTAGAGTCAAACGTCTAGAAGATGAGGAAATACTAGTTACCAGAATTGCAGAACCAGTAGTGCATGCAAATGAAAATTTAGTAGATGTCAATTACCAAGTCTTTATTAAGGACAAAAATAGCAATTCCGTTAATGAGCTTCAAGAAACTCACCGAATGCGTTATCTGTTTAAGCCAGAAATCGAATTGGTGTCGCAGAAATTTCAGATGACAATACTCGAATATCAGGAGTGGATGACCAATCGAGAACCAGGGTTTGACACTTGGGGCGTTTACTTTGTCATTCGTGGATAAGAGGAATATAAACCATGAATAGATCGTGCTGCATATTTTTTTATGAAGGACATATAAGTATTGCTCCAACTATCATTAGCTTAGTTAACTCTCTTAGCGAGCAAGGGTACCGTGTCTTTCTCTATTCTACCAAGCATAACTTATCAACTTTCAAAATACCCAATGAACGGACAGTCGCTGTGTATTTTCCAAAGGGATATGACATACCTGCAATCAATAGAATTTATACATTTCTTGGCATTATTAAACTAGGAATGTTAGTAAGAGTAATAGAGTTATTTTTATTTCTATTACAATCTGCTTTTTATACATTCAAAAACTATGATTTGATCTTACCCAAGAACAGTATTATTATTGGTGTTGATGCAAATGGTTCAATTGCATCTTTGCTAAATTTCTATTTCTTCAAGCGAAAGTTTGCATATCTTTCTTTAGAAATTTATCCTCCCAAGTACTTTGGAAAGCTAGCTAGAATTATCAAGTGGTTGGAATGCTTGGCATATCGAAAAGCTGAGTGTGTTCTTATTCAAGACGAGGACAGATTTAAAAGTCTTGGAGAGTTTAATCACTATCATCATAGTAAGGTATTTTACCTGCCTAACTCGACTATGTCTTGTGATGATGTCAATCAAAATTTCACTGATAGTAATTACTTGAGAAATCTCTTGAAATTGAGTGATAAAGATTTTCCATACATCATAATTCAAGCTGGGATGATATGTGATGAAGTTTTTTCTCAAGAATTAGCTTCTGCTTTTAGGTTTATCAACAATGGAAGTGCATTAGTTCTCCACGAAAAAGAAAAAAGGGATGTAAAAGAACCCTACATAAAGTCATTGAGAGAAACAAATTCTCATAACCTTTTTCTATCGTTACAACCCCTGCCTTTTGAAAGAATAAATGAAGTATTTGATTCTGCAACTATTGGATTGGCATTTTATAAAAATATAAATCACAATTTTGGTCAAATTGCTAAAGCCTCAGGAAAGTTGTCTTTTTATTTAAAATATGGAAAACCTGTACTAGTCAATAATTTGGAATCTCTATCTACTCTGGTTGAAAAATACAAAATTGGCGTTGTTATCCAAAATCCTTCTGATCCTGTTGAGATTCAATTAGCTATCGAACGGATATTAAACAATTACAGTTTTTTCTCTAACAATGCTAGATTTTGTTTTGCAGAAGAATTTGACTTCGCTAAGAAAGCTAAGCCTTTTATGTCTTATATAACTAGTTGGTAATTATTAAGTAGATCAACATTGAAAAACGTAAGATAGAGTTTTGGCGATTACTGAGTCCGAAGGGGACACGCTGCGCGTTCCCTCTTAGCGTGCGCTTTGCGCTTACGCTTCACTCCGTTACGCTCGTAATGACATTTTACGTTTAATTAGGTTGACCTACTTAAAATATTTGATTGTGAAGACTATCGCTTGATTTAATAACTGTCGAAATGATCATCATATTTAAGAAAAATTCTATATGCAAACTCCAGTAGCATTTATCATCTTCAAAAGACCTCATACAACTGAAAAAGTATTTGAAGCAATTCGCCAAGCTAAACCACCAAAACTTTTTGTAATAGCAGACGCAGCCCGTCCCGAACGTCCTGGTGAGGCAGAAAAGTGCGAAGCCACTCGTGCAATTATAGAGCGAGTTGATTGGAATTGCGAAGTCATCAAAAACTACTCTGATACCAACTTAGGCTGTGGCAAACGTGTATCCAGTGGTATTGATTGGGTTTTTAGCAATGTTGAAGAGGCAATTATTTTAGAGGACGATTGCGTACCTCATCCTACATTTTTCCCATTTTGTGAAGAATTACTTGAGAAATATAGATATGATTACCGAGTAGCTTCAATTTCCGGGTCAAATTATCAGTTTGGGCATAGACGAACGAATGATAGTTACTACTTTTCTATTTATAACCACTGCTGGGGTTGGGCAAGCTGGAGACGTGCTTGGCAGCACTTTGATATTGATATGAAGCTTTGGCCACAGATTCAAGCGGAAGGTTATCTGAACGATATTTTAAGAGACTATAAGGCAGTCAAATATTGGAGTAATCTTTTTCAGTCTGTTTTTGAAAACCCTTCAGATGGAATTTGGGATTTTCAATGGACATTTGCCTGCTGGATACAGAGTAGTCTAGGTATTATTCCCAAGACAAATTTAATTTCTAATATTGGCTTTGGTCTAGAATCGACTCATTTCACTTCTAAAAAAGTAAGCCCTTACATCAATATGCCTATAGAGGCAATGCAATTTCCTCTGAAGCATCCACCCTTCATGGTTAGCAATGTAAACGCAGATAATTTCACACAAAAAACGCTGTTTAAGCAAACTTTACTCCAAGTTATTAAACAGAGGATTAAAAAAATCATAAAAGCCAACTAACCTTTGGGATAAAAGTGTAAAAAGTGTTTTATACAGCGGTTTTATGTAAGGTGGGCAATGCCGATCCTATGATTTGTAGTCTATTAATATGAGAATGGCTGTAAAGATAGATTTTTTGGAAGTAAAAATGAATTCGTTCAAGGTAAAAAAAATATATATAAATACTTGATATCAACTGGATTAATATTGACTAAAATGCTTAAAAATGTATTATGTTTATAAAAAATGAAAATTAAAATATTTTACATTCCTACATTTTTAGCAGTGAGTGATCTGATCTTATCGCTTCCTCAACTTAATTTAGGTGTTATTGGAGCAACAAGACTAGTTTTTCTTCCACTTTTAGTCCTTATTTTAATTGAGCAATTAAGAAAAGTTGACGAGAAGAGAATAAGATTCGCAGTTAGTATGGGCTGGCCATTGCTACTACTTCCTATACTTTTTTTGTTCCAAATCGTAGCAATTCCTCCAGCAGCTGTACCAACTCATCTTTCTGGTTGTACAAAGTATATTTTCTGGTCTCTGCTGTATCTATCTACAGTATTAAGCTTAAACAGTCAAACAACCCATTTAATTAGAAAAATTTTGTTCATTACATTACTATTAGTCTTTCTAGCAACTATTGTTCAGTATCCAATAGTGATTCAGCGTTCATCTCAGAGTTTATCTAGTATCATTGCCTCCTATGGTACTCAGGAAAAGGACATTTTCGGTCTATTTGCTTCTGCGAACGAAGATGCTAATAGCTTAATTACTTTATTTCCGCTTGCCTTGTTTTATATTAAACAAAAATCAGGTCTAAAAGGGCTAATATTAAAGGTTGCCTTATTACTTTATCTTCCTCCGCTTTTGTTTATAAATGGAACAAGAACGGCGCTATTTATCACTTTTCCAATTCTTTTATTTTTGTTTCATTTTACTTTTTCTATCAAAAACTTTACGAGACTTGCTCCATTTCTTATTATTTTTATTTTGATATACAATTTGTATGTTGTTAGCTTTGCTGAATCTTCTTTTTCTAAGGAGTCTGAGGGTGAAGGAACTTGGGGATTTCGTGTAGAGAGAGTATGGACTCCTACTAGTAATTACACATATGAAAATTCACCTCTTTTTGGTTTTGGCTCCCGTGGTTGGGAATATGTTTGTCGTATCAATGGAATTGTTAGAGGTGCTGGTGAAGAGAACGCATTTGAAGTTATTCCCTCACATAATGTATATGTTTGGACTTATGTGTCGTGGGGAATAGTTGGATTTTCTATATACTTAGGATTTCTCCTTACTCTCTTGAAAGAATCTTTTCAGTTATCAATCTTTCAAGACCAGGAAATTTCACTTTTTGGGAAAACATTATTTTGTTGTGTTATCGGATATTGTATTTGGGCCTTTATTTCTAATGCTTACATTGAAGCAGGATGGGATATTTTGTTTATAATTGGAATCTTAATTAGTAGCTTAAAAATGACAGCTTTACTCAGTAAATACAAAAATTATATCCCTACTAATTAAAAAAGTCCATTTTTTCGATCCTTTTTAAATATTTTTGAAAAAGTAAAATGCTTTAAATTTGCCTACAAAGGTAAAAAATAGGGATTATTTAGATCAAAGAGGAAATTGATATATGAAAGTTTTACAGATGAGTACTTACGATAGTGGAGGAGCTGGTCGGGCTGTATATCGACTTCATCAAGGTTTACACAGTATAGGCATCAATTCCCAACTTTTAGTACAAGCCAAAAATACTGATGATAAAACAGTTATTGCTCAACACACTAAGTTAGAAAAGGGAATTGCCAAGCTTAGACCATCTTTAAGTAGACTGCTGCTAAATTTTTATCCCCAGCGAGAACTGACTGACTATTATTTATCTTGGCTTCCAGATAGAGTCCGTCCTCAAGTTAAACAACTCAATCCTGATATCCTAAATCTGCACTGGATTAGTAATGGTTATTTAGAGGTTGAAACCATTGCAAAGCTAAATAAGCCTATAGTCTGGACTCTTCATGATATGTGGGCATTTACGGGAGGCTGTCATTATAGCCAGAACTGCGATCGCTACATGAACTCTTGTGGCGCTTGTCCCCAACTTAATAGTCAAAAACAAAGAGATTTATCTCGCTGGCAATGGCAACGTAAAGCTAGAGCTTGGCAAGAAGCTGATATTACACTTGTCTCTCCTAGCTCATGGCTTGCTAAATGTGCTCAAGCCAGTTCTATTTTCCGAAATACACGAGTAGAAGTCATTCCTAATGGTCTTGATACTAACAAATACAAGCCAGTCAATAAACATATAGCAAGGGAGTTACTCAATCTACCGCAAGATAAGCAACTTATTGTTTTTGGAGCAGTTAATGCAACACAGCATAAGAGAAAAGGATTTACTTTATTACAAGCAGCACTGCAAGATTTAAGTAAATCTGTTTGGCAAGACAGATTAGAACTAGTTATATTTGGGTCTTCACAATCTGATAATCAGATTGACCTAGGCTTTCGCACTCATTACACAGGGAAATTAGCAGATGATGTTTCATTGTCTTTAGTTTATTCGGCAGCAGATGTTTTCATCGCACCTTCAATTGAGGATAACTTGCCGAACACTGTAATGGAAGCTATTGCTTGTGGTACCCCCTGTATTGCTTTTCATATTGGTGGTATGCCTGATATGATTGAGCACCAGAAAAATGGTTATTTAGCTCAACCTTACAAGATAGAAGATTTGAGCTACGGAATTACTTGGGTTTTAGAAAACACAGAGCGATATCAAAAACTTTGTCATCATGCTCGTGAGAAAGCAGAACAAGAATTTACTATGCAAATCCAAGCTCAACGGTATCTATCGATGTACACAGAACTCTTAAGTAGAGCAAACCAAAAAAGATAAGTGTCTTGGTAGTGAAAACTACAAATAAATTTATTTGTAGTTTTTATTTTCAAAACATCGTTTTCATCAACCCTCCATTAAGCTATTTGATCAGGAGTCATCAAAATGTATCCCAAAATATCAATAATTACCCCCTCTTTTAATCAAGGTAATTATATAGATTTTGCCATCCAAAGCGTAAAAGAACAAAATTATCCCAACTTTGAACATATCATTTTAGATAATTGTTCAACAGACCAAACTATTGAACATCTCAAAAAATATGATCATCTGATTTGGAAATCTGAGCGTGATAAGGGTCAAAGTGACGCTCTTAACAAAGGCTTTAGTATGGCGACAGGTGACATAGTCGGTTGGCTCAATGCAGACGACAAATATCTTCCTGGATGCTTTCAAAAGATAGCAAACTGCTTCGCAGAAGCTCCGCAAAGTGATATTGCTTATGGAGACTATCGTTGGATAAATGAAAAGGGAGATGTTTTTCAATCCCGAAGAGAAATCGATTTTGACTATTTCATACTGAAATATCTTCATGTTTTATATATACCCAGTACTTCTACATTCTTTAAACGAAGGATATTTGATGAAGGAAACTTTTTAGATGATTCTTTTCAATATGCGATGGATTACGAATTTTTTCTGAGATTAGCTTTAAAAAGATATAAATTCATTCACGTTCATTCTTATCTAGCAGATTTTAGATGGCACACAGAAAACAAATCTGTAGTTGCATTACAGAAACAAATTAATGAACAAGAGATGGCTTTACTTCGTCATGATGAATTATTGCAAAAAGTACCCTCATCTGCACGAGCGTATTTACGACAAATGTTGAAATTAATGGCACGTGGAAAGCGTTACCTTCTCAAAGGAATGAAAGGTTATTACTTTAATCAATGGCAACATCAAGCTGTTGATTAAAATACAGGAGTGAGACAATCGTGCGCATCTTAATTTTACATAATCGCTATCAAATTGGTGGTGGCGAAGATGTCACCATGCAAACAGAAAAAGCCCTTTTAGAGGCAAATGGTCACACTATAGCTTTACTGGAAGTCAATAATGACAATATTACGAGTTCTTTAGAAAAATTTAAGGCAGCTGTCAGTGCCATTTATTCCCTCTCATCAAAACAGTTAGTACTTGCAGAAATTGCCAGGTTTCAACCTGATGTTGTGCATATACATAACTTTTTCCCACTGTTGTCGCCTTCCGTTCACTATGCCTGTCAGGAGGTAGGTATACCAGTCGTACAAACGCTGCATAACTATCGTTTATTTTGCCTCAATTCCTATTTCTTTCGAGAGGGCAAGGTGTGTGAAGACTGCCTTGGAAAATCTTTTCCTTGGCCTGGTATTTATCACGGTTGTTATCGGGATAGTAAAACAGCGGCAAGTGTCGTTGCAACGATGCAATTTGTACATCGATTTCTACAAACCTGGGAAAACAATGTAGACCAATACATCACCATTACAGAGTTTGCCCGCAATAAATTTATTCAAGCAAACTTGCCTCCATCAAAGCTTACTGTCAAACCAAATTTTATCTATCCTGACCCTGGTGAAGGTCATGGAAAAGGTAAATATGCGCTCTTTGTCGGTCGCCTGTCGCCTGAAAAAGGAATAAAAACACTTATAAAAGCTTGGGAAAAACTTGACACACAAATTCCTTTGAAGATTGTGGGGGATGGCCCGTTAGCCGATCAAGTAAAACAAGCAGTTAATAAACTTTCCCAAGTGGAATACCTTGGACGTAGATCGACACAAGAAGTGCATTCTTTGATGGGTGAAGCCATGTTTTTAGTCTTTCCGTCAGAATGGTATGAAACCTTTGGTCTTGTAGCTATCGAGGCTTTTGCTAAAGGTACTCCTGTGCTCGCTGCAAATATCGGTGCAATAGCAGAGGTTGTAGATCCTGGCAGAACTGGGTTTTACTTCCGTCCTGGTGATGCGGATGATTTAATAGCCAAGGTGGAGTGGATTTTAGCGAATCCAGGAAAGCTCACTCATATGCGGCGAGAAGCTAGAGCTGAGTTTGAAGCGAAGTACACGGCACAAAGAAATTATCAGATGTTGATGGATATTTATAACCGAGTTGTCAACTGTAAGAGGTGAGTTAATGATGACCTAGCAAACGTGATCAAACTTATCTTGAAATTAAATATGCGTGTTGCAATTATAGCGGGTTCAGGCAGATTCATCTGTTCTGAACCCGTACCTTTTTTAGCAACTTCAGTATGCATAATGTGCGTCTTGACACGGAGATAATACTACATGAAGCTCACAAATCGTCAACGGAATCTTCTTAAGCACCGCTATATAGTGGGCATGCGAGTGGACATTACCAGTTACGAAGACACTACACAGCGGATTTTGGACTGGGCCCAAGCGAGAAAAAGTTGCTACATCTGTGTCGCTAACGTCCACATGACTATGGAAGTTTACGACAATCCTGCATTTGCGAGTGTAGTTAACAGTGCTGCCCTAGTAACACCCGATGGTATGCCCTTAGTTTGGGCTTTGACTGCGCTTGGTGTCAAAAATGCCTCCCGAGTCTACGGTCCTACCCTGACGCTGTACGTATGCGAAGCTGCAGCAAAAGCTGGTATACCAATTGGGCTTTATGGTGGAACATCAGAAAGCTTAGGTGCATTTGTAAAATTTTTGCATCAGCGTTTTCCAGACCTTCAAATTGCCTGTAAAATTTCCCCACCTTTTCGCCCGTTAACACCCGAAGAAGATGATGCCTACACCCAGCAAATTGTAGAGTCAGGCGCACGAATTTTATTTGTGGGCATCGGTTGTCCTAGACAAGAATTGTGGATGGCAGCTCACAAAAACCGGATTCCTGCCGTCACCCTTGGTGTCGGTGCCGCCTTCGATTTTCATTCAGGCCGTGTTAAGCAAGCCCCTAGCTGGATGCAGAAAAGGGGTATGGAGTGGCTCTTTAGGCTGATCATGGAACCAAAACGTTTATGGAAACGTTACTTTAAGCACAATCCACGATTTTTGCTGTTTTTTATGATGCAATGGCTAGCAAGCAAGTTCGGCTGGAGACTGTTTGAAACAAATTCCCTAGATTAACTCTTCATGATAGTCATTATGCAGCGTCATTACAAAACGACGATCTGATATAGGAATCCGGTTTTATTTGGTGAGACCAGTGCTTGATGAGGGTTTCCCGACAGAGGCGACTGCGAACCCGATAGCCGTAAGGCGTGGCGTTAGCCATAGGGCAAACCCGAAGGGTGAATTGACAAAGTAGAGACGCTTAACGCTTAAGAAGCAAAAAAAGTGTACCTAGCTTCGTCAAAAATCAAATACGAGTCCAATAGCACACTTATTATAAACACACAAAAGCAATGAAACTAGCTTATGTAACCAGGCATGATGCTACCAATATTAAAGCGTGGTCGGGGACTGTTTACCATATGGTGCAGACGCTACGCCAACAAGACGCTAAGGTTGATTACATCTGTTGTTTAAAACAGAAAAATGTTTTATTATTTCAAGGAAAGCAACTTGCATACCGTGCCTTCCCTAAAAAGAGATACTTACGAGATAGAGAACCGTTCATTTTGAAGCATTATGCAAAGCAGGTTGCTAGCAAGTTATCTCAGCTTAATTGTGACATTGTATTCAGCGAAGGAACCATTCCCATCTCCTATCTTGATTGCAATCAACCAATTGCCTTTTGGACCGATGCCACCTTCGCAGGCATGGTTGATTTTTATCCGCAATTCAGTAATTTGTGCCAAGAAACTATTCAAAGCGGTCACGCTGCAGAAAGATCTGCTCTCGAACGATGTCAATTAGCAATCTATTCATCAGAATGGGCTGCTAAAACAGCGATTGATAACTATCAAATTGACCCAGCAAAGGTAAAAATTGTCCCCTTCGGTGCCAACATAGAATCAGAGCAAACTCTTGATGATATTAAAGCACTTATAGATTCAAGACCCTCAAATCAATGTAATCTAGTCTTCTTAGGTGTTGATTGGTATAGAAAGGGTGGCGATGTTGCTCTTGAAGTGGCCAGACAATTAAATCAGTCAGGTTTAAGTACAGAGTTGTCAGTTGTAGGCTGTCTACCTATTGTTGATCAACAGCTACCCAGTTATGTTAAAGTATTTGATTTTATTAGCAAATCTACTGTGGAGGGTAGAAAGCAGCTTGATTCACTCTTATCTACTGCACATTTCCTTATTGTGCCTTCTAAAGCAGAGTGCTTTGGAGTAGTGTTTTGTGAAGCAAACTCATTTGGTGTTCCTTGTCTAGCAACGAATGTTGGTGGAATTGGAACAATTATCAAAGATAATGTGAACGGTAAAACCTTTTCTAAAGAAGCCAGTATTAAAGAATATTGTGACTACATTTCTAATTTATTTGTTGAGTACTCAAGGTACAAACAACTAGCATTATCCTCATTTCATGAATATCAGTCTCGTCTTAACTGGTCAGTGGCTGGTAAAAGTGTGAAAATGTTGTTAGCAGAGTTAATGTACTAACAATTAATCAAAATGCGATTTTTGATCAAACGGCGTGAACTTCTACTAGGATTAGGAACTTTAACAAGCACGGTTCCTTTTGCTTGTGCCAATAGATTTAAGAACTACAATCAAGTTAAAGCTCCATATAACCCAAAGAGACGTTTTTCTGTGGTCGGTAATACTTCTTTACGCAAACGGGCTGCTCTTAAAGGATTAATATATGGAGCATTTCCGTCTTTTGGTTACGAAAATTTATCCAAAAATAAGCAGTTACAGTCTGCTTTCATTCGGGAGTGCGGTCTTCTAGTAGGGGGGTTTTATTGGGGTGTAACTCGACCTAGTATCAATCATTTCAACTTTCATGATACTGATTCTTTTGCCCAATTTGCGTCTGAACATGGGATGCTTTTCCGGGGACATCCTTTAGTTTGGCATCAAGTCATTCCTGATTGGTTAACTAGTAAATTTCAAGACCAAAAAACGACTTCTAAAGAAATTGAGAACATTCTAACAAACCATGTTTCAACAATTGTTAAACGGTATGCTGGACGAATTCACTCATGGGATGTGGTAAACGAGGCAATTGAGCCGAAACACGGACGACCTGATAATTTACAAAACACACCTTGGCTAAAGTTTTTGGGTCCAGATTATATCGACATTGCCTTTCGCACTGCTAGAGATGCTGATCCCAAGGCGCTGTTGGTATATAACGATGCTTTATTGGATCATGATATACCCGAGCATGAAGCAAGAAGAATCGCTACACTGAAATTGCTAGAAACTTTGAAATCTAAAGGTACACCTGTTCAAGCCTTAGGCATACAAGCTCACTTGTTTGCAGATAAACCATTCAATCCAAAAAAACTGAGAGCTTTTCTACGTGATGTTGCCAGTCTTGGTCTAAAAATTCTGATTACTGAGCTAGATGTAGCAGATAATGACTTGCCTAAAGATATAGATGTCCGCGATCGCATGGTTGCAAGTGTCTACGAAGACTATCTTTCTGTTGTTCTAAATGAACCAGCTGTCATTGCTGTCATAAGTTGGGGATTTACTGATAGCGACACCTGGCTTTCGAGGTTTCCTCGCTCAGACAGAGCGCCATTACGACCTTTACCTTTCGATTTTAATCTCAAACCTAAATTGGCATGGAATGCTATGGCAAGAGCGTTTGACAAAGCTCCAAAGCGTTAATTTCAATTCTCGATCAGATTTATTAAGAATCACTCTTGCCTTTAACGGTAAGAGCCTATGGTTGCATACACCAAATGTATTCGACTCGAATAACAATCGCCATAACGGCACAAATATAAGGAGGGATACGAATTGTGGCTTCCAGAAGTGAATCAAAAGTAAATTTAAAACCCGATATACGTTCACCCAAAGGTACAAGGATACAGAGAGGATTAGCTATCCGACTTTTGCGGGTCTTAATACTTATCTTTTTGGATGTTATTTCCCTAATCATTGCATGGAAGTTTTCCGTATCTTTTGGGACTAAATTAGTATTTCATTGGACACACAATATATCTCAACTACCGCTAGTTTTAACTATTGAAATAGGAATTATTGCAGCTCAAGGACTTTATAAAGGAGGCATTGATCGTCGTAACTATTATAATCTGATTAAAGCAGTATCTTTGTCACAAATGTTCCTCTTGCTGATTGATGTTTTCTACGAATCCGGGAGTTATTTTTCTCGAACCTTTTTTCTAATCTTGTGGTTTTTATCTGTTGCCTTCATTTGTATCGGGCGTTATCTCTTTGATATTACCACTACACTTCTTCGCAAGAAAAAAGCTATTTGTTATCCCGTTTTTCTGATTTCAGATAAACAAGAACAAGAGAGTCATATTAAGTTAATACAACAAGAACAGTGCTATATTGTACAGGGTACTTCTAACTCTAAGTGTCTCGACAGACTTAACAGAGAACAAACCTTTGAATATCTTCGCAATCAAGGAATAGTAGAGGTTTTTGTTTCTTGGAATGCCATTAAAAATCGTTTGTTTATTTGCTGGCATTTTTACACAGCTGGTATTACCCTGAGAATACTCCCTACACAAACCACTGCTTTCCATCCTAAATCCGTATTATGGGTCATAGGTGGAGTCCCTTGTATGAGTATTCCAGCACCCATTATTGCAGGCAGTGATTTTTGGGTGAAGCGGTCTTTTGACCTTTGTTGTTCCATTATTTTGTTACTAATACTCTCACCTGTTTTTGCGTTAATTGCTCTGCTGATTAAGCTCGATTCTCCAGGACCAATCTTGTTCAGGCAGGATCGAATTGGTCTACATTGTAAGAAGTTTCAAATTTGTAAGTTCCGCACAATGGTAACCGATGCGGAAAAGATGCAAAAAGCCTTAGAAACAAACAATGAAATCAAAGATGGTGTCCTGTTTAAGATGAAGGATGATCCTCGGATCACAAAAGTTGGTAAATTTCTGCGCCGTTATAGTCTAGATGAATTGCCCCAACTTTTAAATGTTTTACTTGGACAAATGAGTTTGGTCGGTCCGCGTCCTCTTCCTCTAAGAGATGTAGATAAATTCCAAACAGGACATTTTATCCGTCAAGAAGTGTTGCCCGGTATTACTGGATGGTGGCAGGTTTCTGGACGTTCCAATATTGATAACTTTGAAGACGCGGTGAAATTAGATCTCTCTTACATTGAAAATTGGTCAATCTGGCTAGATGTGAAAATTTTGTTCAAAACTGTTCTAGTTGTTCTGAACAAGACAGGTGCCTATTAAATAGGCAAACAAAATGCAGAAGTTTTATCCACCGGCTTCTTGACTTTTCTATCATTTTTGAAGATTGAGCCTAGAAAAGTAGAGATTTTCTATTTTAGATTTCTGCTCTTTTTCAGGCTCAGATTCCAATTTGTAAAAACTAGTTAAGCGACTGAAGTGATTGAATTATTACTCTTGAACGCGAATATTTTCACTCAGTCGCTAAATTAAAGGTTTGATTTTTTCTGTGTTAGTCTTAGTTATGGGCAACTGGACAAATATGATCTACCTGTAGGCGACTTGTGGACCAGCCCAGACGTCTGTTATCCTTTGACCATAGATAACTGGCTGCTCTGTAGTTGTAGCAGATGTAGTTTTGCCATCGTAAGCAACTGTCACCAAGGACCATTGTTCTTCACCTAATTCGCCGGCACGAAATACCACTTGGTCAGGGTGAGTTTTACTCCAACCTAACAACACAGCGATATCGTGTTTATATTGTTCTTGTGAAGGAGTGACACTCTCAGAACGATTTTGTTCCCGATCCCATATGACTGCATAATCTGTGACATCAGAAGTGTTCATCGCTCCTTCAAGCTTGCGTGCTAAAAAGCGATCGCCTTTCTGTGACCAGCTAACAGGAACCAATACCGCAATAGTTCCTTGTGAATCACTTGCTGAGGAAACCTGAACCTTTAATAGGGGATCATTAATCGGAGCAGTTGAGCTAACCACTCGCAAGTTCTTAGTTTGCCTATCTTCTACAAACAGAACACTATTCACGCGGCTATTGTACATTTGTGGTCGGACTTCCAGTTGTACACGGCTGTACATAGCATATCTACCATCTGCAGAAATAACAGGCATACTGCGGTAGTAACGCACTCCAGAAGCACCTCTAGAACTAATAGCATCTTGAGTCGCCTGTATCCAAGCCCAAGGAATAGGATGGGGACTTCCTATAGGATCTTGCTGTGCGGCTTGAGCTTGTTGTCGTGATTGTTCTACAACAGGCACTGCTGTTGACTTTTGTTGTCCTTTTTTGAAAGGATCAATTTTAACTGTTTCCAATGTTTTAGCAGCAGGCACTTCCCCAGATGCAGAGACATTGTTCGTTGCCAACGCTATAACTTTAGAGGCTTTCAATCGTTGCACTAAATTTTGTTGACTAGCTGCCATCTCGTTTGATGCCGACTCAGATTCTTGTGGTAGTGGCGCTAGCTCAACTGGTGCCAATGAATCATTATCCACCGGCATCTGAACTGACTCAGAACTATCTTTAACAGTTAAAGCATCAATTTTATTTGTTTGTTCATCTATTTGTGTTTGCGGTTGGGAAACCGCACTTACAGACTTTGGTATAGAGTCAGATTTTTCTGTCAGGGAGTTGATTGGCGCTGCTTTTGGTACTGAAATGAAATTAGCTTGATCAACCGCAGCCGTTGCCTTTAACTGGGAGTGAACTGCTACAGAGTCTGGCTGTGTTGTTACAGAAGGTACTTTAGCGCCTTGTATTTGTTGTGCCGAAGTCATGTCCTCTGATGCTGCCGTCAAGGGCGCGATCAGCATCACAAAAACGAGGTACTTAACGAATGGTTGCGCACGGAACCATCCAGACAGCATAAGATGTTTAAGCATTTGTTGACTTCCTAGAGGGCGGTTGCTGTGTGAGGAGGAGACAGGAATGCAGCAATAGAGCAAGCTATCATTAATATGTATAACAAGGAACTAGCAGTTTTAACGATATAGTTTACTCAAATTTCGCATACTTTTACAAAACTGAGTCATTAGTAGTACCCGTTCTGCGTACAGGATTTTTCGGAACGGTAGTAAACCAAAAAATTGGAAACCATCACTCAGGCGGTTCTTAAGAGGTTTAACAAAACCAACAAATTAGGACGACTGATAAACCCACTCCGTAAATCGCTTGTACAACATCTTAGAGAATTCCCCAATACTTTTGGGATAGGGATACACAAATGTTAATTGACCCATTAAAGCATAAAGGCTGATCGCAAAAATGATCGAAGATCAAAAAAATACAACGCTTGAGGAATTATCTTAACAGCTCTAGGAAAAAACAGGAGATCAAGTCAGTTCGAGTACGATATAACGCAGTGGCTCAATCATGAACGGCAGGTGAGGCGCTTGTGCTTTAACGTCGGCACAGCCGCAAAGGCGCACATGTCCTGTAGCCTGACTGAACCCGCTTTCGAGCACTGCCTCCTAATAACTGATGACTGATGAAAATCGTATTCTTTGGCACTCCTAGTTTTGCTGTACCAACTCTGGAAAAACTACTGAATCATCCAGAATTTGATGTCTTGGCAGTTGTAACACAGCCTGATAAACGTCGGGGACGTGGAAATCAACTGATACCCTCACCAGTAAAAGCTGTCGCCACCTCTGCTAATGTCCCTGTATGGCAACCTCCGCGGGTGAAAAAAGACATTGAAACTTTAACGAAACTCAAAAACTCAGACGCTGATGTGTTTGTCGTCGTTGCTTATGGGCAAATTCTCTCTCAAGAAATTTTAGATATGCCTAAATTGGGTTGTGTTAATGTGCATGGCTCAATTTTACCCAAGTATCGAGGTGCTGCTCCGATTCAGTGGTGTTTGTATAACGGCGAGACTCAAACCGGTATCACCACAATGTTAATGGATGCAGGAATGGATACTGGTGCAATGCTTCTCAAAGCGACAACACCGATAGAACTGCTAAATAATGCTCATGATTTGGCAGAAAAACTTGCAGTTATGGGTGCAGATTTGTTGGTAGAGACTTTGTGCAAGCTGGAACTTCAGGAAATTCAGCCAATTGCTCAAGATAATTCTCAAGCGACTTATGCGCCTTTGATTAAAAAAGAGGATTATCAATTAGATTGGTCAAAGAGTGCTATACAATTACACAATCAAACCAGAGGGTTTTATCCAGACTGTACCACTATCTTCCGCAACCAACCATTGAAAATTACTGCCACTGCTCCCCTTGATGATGCTGATGGTTATGAACTACCAGCAGAACTCCAAGACTTGAACCATCAATTACCTAATTTGTCAACTGCTTCGGGTAGTCCAGGGGAAGTTGTAAGCATCATCAAGGGGATGGGAGCAATTGTCCAAACTGGAGAAGGCTTATTGCTCTTGCGAGAAATTCAAAGTGCTGGCAAACGTCCTCAGTCAGGATGGGATTTTGTTAATGGTTCGCGTTTAGCAGTCACAGAGGTATTTGGGAATGCTGAGTCATGAGTGATGAGTGATTGTTTCTCAACTTCCTTTACTTTACTCAGCACTTACGCACTCTCGTAGTAGCGGCATGTTTCACATGGTCCATCTGGGTTAACCGCACAGCGCATGATTTCTGAACAAGCATTGTAGCGGCAGGTGGCATCGCCGATCACCCAGCGTCCTGCTACAAGACTTTTTTCACTTGGTCGTATAGCGGACTGTACGTATAAAGCAATTTTTTGCAAACGATAGCGCCCTGCCCTGAGTTGATAACGGTGGCGGCGCTCTAAAACTGCGTATGTTTTGCCTTCAAAGTCAACATAGTTCCCAGGTTGTGGTGCCCAATCAAGTTTCATACTTCCAAGGGACTGACGTGAATGCGTCAGAATCACCTCAGTTGGTAGAGAATCTGGTTCCATAAGCTTTGTGTAATGTGATTTACATTAATAGGATGTTAACGCACCTGCCTGTGTTGACTTGCATAGTGTATGCTATTGTTAACTATTTGCTAATATTTTTTGATGCACCCACAGCTTCAAGGTGTGAGATTCATCCATACAAGCCCATGGGCTTATTAAAAATTCAACTCCCCTCTTTCTTAGCTAAAAAGTATTCAAATTTACAACATGCCTCGTATTGATTCTCAAAACCAGAAAACCTTTACCTATTCTCGCAGTACCCTAGAACGAGCCGAACGAGCCTTAGTGTGTTCTCCCTTCAATCCTTGCTTGTTTGAAACAATGCGCTCCCGTCGAGTAGCATTAAGTGAAATAACTGCTAGTACTGGTGTGCAAAATGGCTACACTAAACATTCTCTTTCCGAGTTAGTAGCAGATAATGCACTTGTGTGGCTGATTCAAGTGGGTGTTCTGCGGCGCGAAGTAGATGGTCAAGGAATTACAGATAGTTTCCGCCTCACTCCTGTTGGTCGTCAGATAGTAGAACAATTTCAAACAAAATCTTGGCGGACTTCTACATGGAGTGACAACCTATACAATGCCGTTCTTCGTTGGTTTAGGTTACCCTTTTAGAATTAAGAGTATATAGCGGTTCTCATTTATATACCGAATTCAGCAGGGATCTCCTGGAGGTTTGAAATGAAAGCAATTATGATAGTGGGAACAACATCCCACGCCGGGAAATCACTGTTAACGGCAGCTATTTGTCGTATACTATCGCGCCGTGGCTGGCGAGTGGCTCCCTTCAAAGGTCAAAATATGGCTTTAAATGCTTATGTGACCGCTAATGGTGGAGAAATTGGCTACGCCCAGGCGGTACAAGCTTGGGCTGCGGGAGTTGTCCCTTGGATAGAAATGAATCCTATTTTACTCAAACCACAAGGAGATATGACTTCTCAAGTCATTATCAAGGGAAAACCTATGGCTAGAGTTAGCGCTGTAGAGTACTACGAACAATATTTTGAACTAGGGTGGCGGGCAATTGAAGAATCTCTACAGCATCTGAGTACAGAATTTGATTTGTTGGTTTGTGAAGGTGCTGGTAGTCCTGCGGAGATTAACATCAAGCACCGAGACTTAACCAATATGCGGGTAGCAAAATACCTGAATGCATCAACTCTACTAGTTGTTGATATTGACAGAGGAGGTGCTTTCGCCCATGTTGTGGGAACCTTGGAGTTACTCGAACCAGAAGAACGCGCTTTAATTCGCGGTATTGTGATTAATAAATTCCGTGGACAGCGATCGCTCCTAGAACCAGGAATAAAATGGTTGGAAGAACGCACTGGTATTCCTGTTATCGGTGTTATCCCTTACTTAGAAGAGTTATATCCTGCGGAAGATTCCCTCGATCTTTTGGAACAAAGAGTACAAAAATTTCAAGCTGAACTCAATATTAGTGTCATCCGCTTACCGAGAATTTCTAACTTTACTGACTTTGACCCACTAGAATCAGAACCTAGTGTTGGGGTAAAATATATTAGTCCCAAGCAAGAATTGGGACATCCTGATGCACTGATTATTCCTGGCACAAAAACAACAATTCCTGACTTGATATCGCTGCAAAAAAGCGGTATGGCAGAAGCAATTCAACATTATGCCGCAGCAGGTGGCACAGTTTTAGGCATCTGTGGCGGCTACCAAATATTAGGTCAAATGATAGCCGATCCAGAGGGACTTGAAGGACAAGCAGGTAGATATCAAGGACTAGGGTTATTACCGATAAAAACTGTGATCACAGGACAGAAAGTCGCTCGTCAACGCCAAGTTAACTCGCATTTTCCACAAATGGGCTTACCCGTAATCGGGTTTGAAATTCATCAAGGGCGATCGCGTATAGAAATTCCTCCCACAGAAACCGAAAATTACCATACTTTATTCGATGATGCTAATTTAGGTTTGGTGGATAATTGCTTATCGGTCTGGGGTACTTATCTCCACGGTATCTTCGACAATGGTCCTTGGAGACGTGCTTGGTTAAATCGTCTACGTCAACAGCGGGGTTTAAAATCTTTGCCAACAGGAGTTGCCAATTACCGGGAACAAAGAGAGCATATTTTAGACTCTATCGCTGCTGAAGTTGAACGCCATTTGGACTTAACACCGTATTTACCTTGAGGGTAGTTTTCATGACTGTTCGCGTCCGCTTCCTACCAGATGATGTTACAATTGATGCTGAAGTGGGAGAACCTCTGCTCGATGTAGCAGACCGAGCAGGCGTGTTTATTCCCACTGGGTGTCTGATGGGGTCATGTCACGCTTGCAGTGTGGAAGTTGAGGATGGACATACCATTCGTGCTTGCATTACAGCAGTACCGCCAAGACGCGAAGAGTTGACGATAAATTTGTTTAGTGATCCAACTTGGTAATTGAAATAATAGCTATGAGTTAGGAGTTATGAGTTTTGAAGTGATCACTCCTAATTCATATCCTATTCTCACTAGTGATCTGCCGCTATGCTCCAACTAAGCGATCGCATTCGTTCACTTCTATTTCGTATCGGAACAATCCCCGACAGAGTAGTTAATCAAATAGTGGCTAAAAGCAGGATACGTAGAAGCCGAGATATTCCACAGTACCGAACAAGGTACTCCTCAAGGCGGTATTATAATAAGTCCGCTTCTGGCGAATATAGCCTAGCACCTCAAGGTAAGTAAGCAGTGTAAAGACTTTGCTGTAAAAAAGGCAAGGTGCGTAGTCCACTCTAACGACTTGGTAGCCTATAAAGAGCAATCTTTGGAATCTCCGGCTATACCTGGTACTCCAGGTTAGCGCGGGGAGGATGTCAAGAAGCTATGACGATCAATGTCCTAAAATTTGCTAGGTTATCATCAAAAAAGTGATATCCTCTAGCATAATCAGACATATAGCGAGCTATGAATATAGATGAGATTAAGGCAATTTTAAAAAAATTTGCTAGTAACACGATGGGCTTTCAGGGTACAGCACTTGTGAATTCTGAGGGTAAGCCGATCACAACAATTGGGATGGATGATGATTCCGCATTGATTATGGCGGGAACGATGATTTATTTGGCTCACCGCACCCGTAAGGAAGTCCAATGGGAGGGGATTGAGCAGATTTCGGTTAAAGGTACAGACGGTTATATGATTTTAACCACCTGTAGCCCTGATATTTTATTACTAGTCATAGCCAGTAAGATTCCAGAAGGGATGCTACTTGTAGATATCAATCGCACTGTGGATAAGTTGAACGCTGTACTTAAAGATGAGGAGTCCCAGAGCACAGACTCCAATCAGACAAAATTGCAAGAATCTGTATCAAAAATTGCAAAAAGATATGGTAGATTTTCCAATCCTCTGATGTATAGAGGAAGTAAGATACCTGAGTAAGGACTAAAGATTTGCTACACCTCTTTCTTCTCAAAGCCGTGGTAACCATCCATGTCATGCTCACTAATATCCAAACCATCAAGTTCCGCTTGGGGTGAAACTCGCAGACCAACTGTAGCTTGAATTGCTGACCAAGCAAGAGCGCTGAAGACAAATGTGAAAATACCCACTGAGATTATGCCAAGTAACTGAATCAATAATTGTTCTAAACCCCCACCATAGAATAATCCCGGTTTTGGACCAGGCGCAAATTGCACAGCATTATTGCGTAGTTTATCTTCTATACCGACGCTAAATAAGCCCACGGCTAGTGTCCCCCAGATACCATTGACAAGGTGAACTGAGATAGCACCTACTGGATCATCAATTTTTAAGTTGGCGTCTATAAAAAGTACCGAGAAAAACACAAGGATTCCTGCAATCAGACCAATCCAAAACGCACTACGAACGGTCACGAAGGCAGAGGAAGCCGTAATCGATACCAAACCTGCCAAGACTCCATTGAGGATCATGGTAAGTTCAGGCTTACCAAAGCGCCACCAGGAAATCAGGGTTGCTGCAATACCACCTGTTGCACCTGCCATGTTGGTTGTGAGGAAAATATGAGCGATCGCACCAGGATCAGCTTTCAGCGTTGAGCCTGCATTAAAGCCAAACCAGCCCAACCAAAGAATAAAACTCCCCAGAGTAGCCATACTCTGATTATGCCCAGGCATAGCAATGTTGCTACCGTTTTTTAAATAGCGATAAATCGGTGCACCGTATGATTCAAGTTTGTACAAACGTGGTCCCAACAGCCAAGCTCCCACTAAAGCAGCCCAACCACCAACCGAATGAACCACAGTCGAACCGGCAAAATCGTAAAATCCTAATTTGGATAGCCAACCACCTCCCCAAATCCAGTGACCAGTAATTGGGTAACAAATCGCAATCAGTAAAAAGCTAAAGGTCAAAAATGCAATAAACTTAATCCGTTCAGCAACCGCTCCAGTGAAAATAGTTGCTGCGATGCCTGCAAAAACCAGTTCAAAGAAAAATAGAGCTGACTTAGGTACATCAGACTTGAGGGATTTAAACATCTGTTGGTCTGTCCCATCAAAAAACCAACCTTTTGTTCCAAACAATGGATTTGTGTTGTCCCCAAACATAAGCGCACAGCCAATTACCCAGAAAGCCACTGTCGCCACTGCAAATACAATGAAGTTTTGAGCTAATATATTGACGGCATTCTTGTAGCGACACAAGCCTGTTTCCAACATTGCAAAGCCAGCATTCATAAAAAACACTAAACAGCCAGTGAACAGCACCCATACCGTGTCTACACCTACTTCTAAGCTTAGAGAGGGTTTGACTGCGGATGTGGAAGTTTGGGCAACTGCGGCGTAATTCAAAATCAGCACAATTATAGCTGCCAAGGGTAAACAGATTTTCCAATTCAGTGACAGCCAGCTTTTTTTGCACTTTAATTTTTTCAGTTTTGGTTTAGACTCCAATATTCTGTCAAGTTTCACAATATATCATCCTTAATCATCGTCATAGATACGCGGCAAACCGTAGCGCTCATACAGTTCTTGATCTATCTCTCGCAGTTTGCTGACTACTTTGTTAGTTCCTCCCTTGAGTGCCTCTTGAAATTCTGGTTCTCGCCGCTCTTTTTCTTCAGCAAAAGCCTGCTGGGCTTGTTCGATAGTGCTGTCTTGCTCGATAAAATAACGAATCGCCGCTTCACCAATTGCCAATGTCGTAGACAGATGTGATTTCGTATCACCTTGTTGAACACCTAATTGTCTTAATAATTTTTCCGCTTCATTACTTTGGTCTGCGTTAGTAGCAATTTGGGCAATCATACTGACTAAGCGACGTTGTATCGACAACACTCCCTTTTGCTCACCAAAAGGAAACCAGCCAGCAATAAATGCCAAACATGCGGCGACAAATGTATAGTCCCGAGCAACAGCTCTCTTGAGTGCGATCGCGGCGGTTGCTCCTCCAAAGCCCTGTTTACCAGCTTCGTCAGGAATACATTTATATATTTGTAGAGCGAGTTCTTCTACGTTGTAGCGTTTATCGTCGTACTCATCCCATAAAGTACAAACATGAACATACATTGAACTCAGAGTTTTGTACTCGGTGATTCTCGCCATAACGCAATCACGAATATTTGCTTCCTTTGCTTGCTGTCTGGCTGTTTTTAGTTCGGCGTCGCGAATCTGGGAGTCAAAAACGTTATAGGGCGGATTCCACTCCGAAGTGGGTTGAATTCGATCAATCTTATTTAAAACTAAAATAACTGGTAGTTCAATTCCATGTTTTCGCTTGTGCGTTGATTTGAGTTCAGTGAGAAAATCAATATCGCTAGGCACATATGCTCGCTCATCAGCTGGAATCACAAATAAGAAGATATCTACTTTGTTTTGGACGACTTCGTTAATGGCTTGTTCAAAGGCTGCATGATCGCGTGAGTCACCTACACCACGTGAGTCTACGAATCTTAATTTCCACCCGTTGCGCTCATAATCGTATATTTCAGTGACTTGTGTTGTTGCTCTGGCTAAGCCAACCTCAGTAACATTCCGTCCCAGAATGGCATTAATCAGAGATGATTTGCCCGCTCCAGAACGCCCATAAAGAGCTATTTTAGGAATTCTACTTTGCTTGGCTAACCGCTGAAGTTTCTTTTTGAGAATTTTTTCGGTAAAATATTTTACCGGTGGAGGCAGTTGTGACAAACTTGAACGAATTGATGACTCTATAGCTTGCATCAATTCATCAGTTTCGCGACTAATCTTTTCTAGTCTTTGCAATATAAACCGCGTATTTTCAGGTCTGTTATTTGGAGATACAGCCATTAGGGAATCAATTAAATCTGCTAATGGCTTTGAGATTTCAGGAGCCCTATCTCGCCAAATCAACTGACCTGTTGTCAAGTCCTCAACAAATGTACTTGGAGGGTAGCCCGTTAATAAGTTGACAAAAGTTCGCCCTAGTGCATAAAAATCCGATTGCTTGACAGCTTTGCCTTCAATTTGTTCTGGAGGCGTATAACCAGATGACAATATTATCGTACCTTCAAAACCCTTGCGTATACTATTTAAGTAAGCTTTTGTGCCATATTTAACAGAGCCAAAGTCAATTAACACAAGTTGACCATCAGGTTTGAGCATAATATTAGATGGCTTAATATCCCGATGGAAAAGTTTGTTTTCATGGACTAAAGCTAGAATTTCTACAAGTTGTTGCAACCAAACTAGAGCTTGCTTTTGAGAAATTGGTTGATTTTGCTCTAACCACTGCCATAAGTTTTGCCCCTCAATTTTCTCAAGCACTAAGCAGTGCAATATCCTATAACTGTAGTCAAGCGTCAAAGTTATGGTAAAGTATCCATCCGGCTCTATTCTAGGAATTCCTGGGTGCTTGAGAGTGCTCAAGACGCTTGCTTCTCGCTGCAACATTTCGATCAACTTAGGCTCGTCTTCTTTGAGAATCTTTAGGACTTTTCGCGTCCCCCGATCATCTACCTCAAAGACTTCGCTATATTGTTCTTGGCGCAATTCGCGCAACGGTTTTACTAATCGATATCGCTCATTTACAAATAAGTTATTCCCACAGGTTTGACAACACTCCACATAATTAGGATTTTGGCGCTGTTGACACCAGGGGTTCATGCAGTAGCTCACAATATTTTTTTGTTTAGGCAAAGATTTTAACTTAGATCTAAATTATCAACCAAGTTTCGCAATACCAATTCTGGATTAAACTTTTGCTTAATCTTTGGTGATAAACAACCAAAGTGTGTAAGCCTTCCAGACAAAATTCTTAAGAAAGATTAAACTCATATTCATAGAAAATTGGTATAACTAGATATCGTATCTTAGCTTAGCCTAGTTCAGATTGCCACGTCTATATAGTGAAACAGATTTCATGTTTTCGTAAAGTTTTTTTCTGTAAGTGAGCGCTGTAACAAAGAATTTATCATGTTTGGAACTCCTCGTACTGTAAAATATTCTTGCAAGTTTCTATAAGTGTTGAGGTATACCAGTCGCCAGGTAGATTAGGACACGAACTAATGAGAACACACGGTTACCAATAGACTTGAAAGTCTGTTAAGCGTTAAGCGTTCCCTGCTATATATAGTTTTTGCAGAATACAAGAGCGATGGGGCAAAGCCCCCGCAATCATGCGATCGCCCTTTTGGGGCGGCTCTTCCGGAGCATCGCCTCTTTCACCATGATCGCCTCTTAATCCTGATATTATAAATTGCCATGATATAGCAATCCTAAATCATTGAACAACAAGATTCCCGACTGATAAAAAAAGTTGGTAATCTAAGCATGCACGACTTATGCGCAAAGCGCAGGCACTTTCAAGCAAATCAAGTAGGATTGCTATACTTAATCGACTAAGAGTTTGCCCCTTAATTTTTGGCACCTGAAATCGATGTAAAGTTTTAATTTTTTAGAGAAATTGTTTACTTATGATGACTCAAGTTTGTCTTTTTTATAAAAAAATAAGAATTTACTTATGGATATCTATAATCTTTATCTGTTTTTTAGCAGGGTATAAATATCTTAACTTCAACGCATCAAGTGAAGCGTCTCAAACTTGTTTAGGGCAAAAGGCTAAATTCAGTCTTGCATTCTTAAAAACCAATAATCAGGGAGAAAGAGATACAAAAGGTATTAACCATGTCATTATTTTTAACCCAAAATCAGAAGCCTTAGACTTCAAAGTCAATCTGGGTTTGTCTCATCAGCTTTATGCAAAAGATAATAAAGTAAAATTTCGTCAAGAATATATACCAAAATTATTTCATGAACTCGTCAGTAACGAAAATGCCAAATTAAACGGGCAACTACCAATTGCAGGAATTAATGCGGACTACATCGATACTAATAATAAACCTCAAGGGTTAAACATTTCTCGGGGAGTGGAATATTCAGGAGATTTTAAGAATAAACGTTCTTCATTCGGTATATCAGCAGCTAAACCAAACCAGCGTCAGGCAACTCTTCAAGTAGGAAGAAGAAAGGATAATGATCTAAACTATAACTTAGTAGGAGGAAATGGTAGATTCTATCGTAACGGCAAGTTTAAAGATATTTGTCAAGATTTAGGAGAACTTGCTTGCAAACAAGCAAGAAATCGCTCTCTTGTAGCTATTACTAATAAAGGTTATGTCATTTTACTCGTCAATGATATGAAGGCAAATTCCGATATTCAAGTATCTGAACTTAATCAAGAGCTTTTACCAGATATGCTTGATGATGTTCTTGAAGGAATTGCTCGCAACAACTGTTTAGGCAAGATTCAAGAAGGAATGTTATTTGATGGAGGAATGTCTCCAGGGCTGTACTATAATAAGAAAATTTATGTGGAAAACCCTGGGCCAATTGGTTCAGTATTTTTAATTTATCAGAAAGGTTTGAAGAATTAATCAGGCACCTCTGTCAAGAAATTTAAAGCAAATAGCAATTAATGAAAAGACAGCTAGGTAGGCGGTTTGAATTAAATATAAAACCTCACCCTGCCTCCAGCTTCCCTCTCCTTAATAAGGAGACGGATTGAGGGTGAGGTTTTATCTTAAGAATTAATTACGCTTACCTAGTTACCTCAAAAGAAAGACTTATGAGGAAAGCAGATAATATTGCTACCTGAAAAAGGTACGCTAGAAACTGAAGCGAAAAAAAAGACTATGACACCCTCGCAAATCGCGGATACGCTCAAAGAGTTATTTGGTGCAGCGTCTGTCAATGCTATTGCACCTGGTTCTTGGCAAGTAGAAACTCCCAAGTTTCGGCTGCTAGTTTTGCTGTCAGATGATGAAAGCGGATTACGCATTTTATTACCGATTATGCCAGTGTCCGAGGCTCTACCTTTTTTAGAACAGTTTTTAGAAGCAAACTTTGAAGAAACTCAAGAAGTACGTTATGCGTTGCAGCAAGGAGTTTTATGGGGGGTATTTCAGCACAACTGCAATAGTTTAACGCCAGAAGATTTTGGAAATGCGATCGCCCAACTGATTTCTCTGCATCAAAATGGTTTAGATAATGTCTTTAACCGGCTGATTGAAAAACGCATTCGGCAGATTGTGATAGCGGCTAAACTGCAAAATCAGTCTTTAGAAGCCACAATGCAAAACTTAGAACGCTTTTATGCAGAAGGATTGATGGGTGAACTAGATCAAACTTCACAAGCCAGAGAGGAAGTTTTAACTGTATGGCGTTATCAGTTACAGCGCCTGTGGAATGAAGTTGATTCTAATTCTGTGTAAAAATTTGAAACACTTGATTTTGACACTTAGACATAAATTTCAAAATGTCTCAACTTCTATCTTAGAACCTTCTGGAGACTTGCGAACCTTAACTTGTGTGGGCAATCGCTCTCCAAGTGCCTTAACATGAGTAATGATTCCGATCAATTTATCTTGTTGTCGTAAGGATTCCAGAATTTGGGTAACGCTTTCTAGGGTATCTGCATCCAGAGTTCCAAATCCTTCATCTAAAAACAAACTGCCTAATTCTGCACCCATCGAAAGTTTTTCTGACAATGCTAATGCCATTGACAACGAAGTAGCAAATGTTTCACCACCCGAAAGGGTTTGCACTCGCCTTGACTCACCACCATTCCAATTATCTTCAACCCAGTAATCGCCTTCTTGAAGTTTTAACGCGTATCGAGAATCAGTCAATTCCCGTAAAGCATCTGTAGCACGAGTCACTAAATCTGTTTCGAGATGTTCTAGGATGTACGCTTGAAATTCATCTGACTTGAGGTTCCGAGTCAGGGTAGTATAGGTCTGCGCTTGTTCTTTGACTTTGGATAAATCTGACTGTAGTTTCTCAGCTTGTTGTTGGTTTAATTTTGTATTATGCATCCAAATTTTTAAATTAGCGCGTTGATCTTGCGCTTGTTGGAATTCTTGGGAAGCAGTATTTTTCGCATCACGCTGAGAGTTGATAGTTAATTCATCGCTTGTGCTATCGCCCACTTGCAACTTTACTTCCTCAACTTGAGTTTCTAACTTCACTTTGGCATTATTGTAATCTGTAATTGCTTGTTGCCAACTTGCTTGCTGTGCAGACTCTGCTGATAGTTTTATAAAACTTTCTTCGGTAAAACTTGCGCCTTTGAGTGCAGCATCCCAAGTCATTTGTAACTGTTCTCTTTGAATACGCCCAGCCTCTGCATTATTAGTAGCTTCTTTGTTTTCAGTTTCACATTGAATAACCTTTTTATCTGCTGCTTGATATGATTCGGTAATTTGTTGTTCTTGTTTCTGTAGCGCGTGCTTTTCTTTTTCTAATGCTGCGTGCAACTCGGCGTAAGATTTACCGCCAGTCATTTCATGAAGTTTAATTTCAACTTCCTGTAACGATTGTTGCCAACGTTCTGTTTCTTGAGTAGCCTTTTGGTATTCTTCCGAAGCTGTATTATGGGTATTTCTAGTTGATTCTAAGGCTTGTTGAGTTTGAAGTACTAGTGCTACTGCGTCTTTCTGTTTTGTCAAAGCTTGATGATATTTGAGATCATTTTCTTGCAGTATCTTAAGCTCTTGGTTCAGTGCATCTGCTTCCCAAGAATCTGTATGCAATACACCACTAATTTGTTGTTGTAAATTAGTTAATCGAGTCTCATTGGCTACCAAATCCTGATTATACTCTAACTCTTGTTGCTTTAAATTATTCAGTGTGGTTTCTGCCTTAGTCAAATGATTTTCAGTAGCTTTTTGTGCTTGTTCTGCAGAAGCTTTCTGATGCAATAATTCCTTTGTCTCGACTAGAATAACTTCTGGCAGAGGTAGCAACTGGGGTTCTCGATATGTGCTATTACAAACTGGACAATTGTCGCCATCATGAAGAATTTGGCGCAATGCAGTAGCGTGATTGCTTTGAATTACTTTTTTGTTAGCTTCTTCTGCTTCTTGTAAGAGTTTATCTTTTTCTTGCAGTGCTATTCTTGCTTGTTCTAATTCGACAATTCCCTTTTGATAAATTTTTTCATACTTTTGTTTTTCGGAAGTCGTCTTTTCCAGCTTTTGACGGCTTTTGACAGTCTGTTCTAGTATAACTTTCCAAGTACTCAGTAAGGGTGAAACTTGTTGCAATTGCTGTAAGCGCGTACCGCCTGAAGAATACTGAGTAAGTTCTTGTTCAGCATCTTCTGCTTGCTTGGTAGCTGCTTGTAGCTTACTTTGAACATCATTTAAGACTTGTGCTGCCGAAGTTCGATTCTTTTGTCTTTGTGTCTGATTTTGTTTTACTCGTTCTAATTCTTCCTGATGTTGCTGTCGTTGCACTTCATAATTTTTAGCTTCATTTAAAGCGGTTTCTCGTGTTTTTAACTGGAATTCTATTTCTTGTTTTTTGGTTGTAAAATCAGCTAGCTTTGCTTTCTGGTTTTCTAATTCCTGTTTGGCTTGAGTCAAGCGCTGTTGTGCTGATAAAGCAGCAGCTTGAGTTTGTGTTTCTCTATCTCTGGCATCTTGTACAAAAGCATATTGCCCCTTAATTTTGTCAGCAGCTTGCACCTGTTGTAAGCGGACTTTTAAATTTTCAAATTCCACACCTTTGGAATTCAATTGATTTAAATCATCTTGTAATTTAGCCAAGCGAGTGATATTTTTGAGAAGTTCCTCTGCTTCATCCAAAGCTTTTTGTGCTTTTAATACCTCTTGATTGAGAATAGGTATGTTTTGTTCAATTGTTGCCAATTGTTGTTCTTTATCCGCAAGTTCAGCTGCTGTAGGTAACACTAAATTTCCCAACTGTTCCTCAAGACTGGAACACCTATACTCTAATTCCTTTGCTTGACTAAAAGCTTGCTTCCGCATTTTTTCAAAAATTTCAAAACCAGCCAATTCGCGTAAGATTTCGCGGCGCTTATCCTTTCTACCTTTGATGAATTCATCAAACTTACCTTGCGGTAATAAAATCACGCGAGTAAAAGTGTCAAAGTCCATCCCTAAAATTTGCTCAACGCGCTTGCTGACACTCTTTTCCTTTGTCTCCAACTTTTCCCAAGCATCATTTTGCAAAGCCTCCAATAGTACTTTACTTTCATCAGTTTTGGGACGTTTGCGCCAGGTGCGCGTGACTCTGTACTCTACTCCCCGTAACGAAAAGCGGAAACTGACTTTGAGATTCTCTTTACCTTGACTAACAAGTTCTTTAGCTGTTGCATCCTTACCAAATCTGGCTACATGACCGTAAAGAGCAAAGGTGATAGCATCAAGTAGAGAGGTTTTACCTGCACCAGTTGCTCCCGTAATGGCGAATAAGTCCAGGTTGGAAAAATCCAGGGTTTGGCGAGAACGAAAACTGGTGAAACCTTCGAGTTGTAATTCAAGCGATCGCATCACTCATCTCCTGGTGTAATTCTTCAAATGCGGCTAACACGGCTGGCGGTACTTCGACTCCTTGATGCTGCAAGTAATACTGTCGGAACTCTTCTATTGCATCAAATTGATAGTCTTCTGGTAACTCAACGCGCTTGTCTTGTTCATTTTTTGGGTACTTCGGTTCAATTATTAAAGTTTGCGGACAAACCTTACGTACCATTTCAGCTAATCCCATTTTGGGTACATTCAGTTCCACAATAACTTTTAAAAAACCTGGATGTTCTCGATTTTCTTCTAAAGTTTCTTCCAGATTACCTTCATGACATTTAATAACTTTTAAAGGTTTCTGGATTCTAATTGGTTTAAACTCAACTTTAGCAGGACGACTAGGTTCAACATCTATCAAGTTAAATCCTTTTTGTTCCTCTGCTTCGCCAAAATCGACTTGAATCAAAGAACCTGAATAATAAGTTGGTGCAGCATTAGATATTTGCTGAGGTTTATGAATATGACCTAGTGCGATATACTGGGCTGTAGGTGGCAGCATTTGTCCAGGAAGAATATAACTATCTCGCGTATAGAAATCAACTTCTGAACCAGCACATTTGACACCTTCAATCGTCATATGTGCCATCACCACGTTAACGCTATCATCCCGAAAGTTAGTTGCTAAATTAGCCAACAGTTTTTGCACCTGAAAGCGGTAATGCTGACGTTGTTCAACATCATCTTTGTCCCATAAATCGTCATATTTCAACAACTTACGTTCTGAAGCAAATGGCATCGCACCCACACACAATTTACCGCTAGGAGTATCAAGATGAATGACTCCGCCTTTGTTTGCTTTCTGAGGTCTACCTAATGCTTTTACCCCTATATAAGATAAAATTTTGGCAATTCCATCTAAACGAAAAGCTGAATCATGATTACCAGCAATCATAACTGCTGGGATTTTAGCTTCTTTAAGTTGAGAGAAAAAGTTATAGGCGACTTGTTCTGCTTCTGCTGATGGATTTGGTACATCATAAATGTCACCTGCTACCAAGACTGCATCGACTTCTAAAGTCTTAGCTTGATTGAGTAATTCGTCGAGTGCAGCAGCAATTTCAGGTGTGCGATCTTCGCCTTTAAGTCGTCTTCCTAAATGCCAGTCAGATGTGTGAATGAGACGCATAGCAATTTTCTCTTATTGTATTTTTGATTATTATCACCATTTTTCATAATTGAGACAAAAATTACATAATGCAAGTTCCAAATAACTATCAACAACCTCGTGTATGTCTAATCCTTGAAATATGTCCCATTTATATCCCAAAGATTAAAATTCAATATCATCATCGTCATTTAGATTGATAGCGACTTCGCTTGCACGAGTCGCATAAGCAGGAAAGGGAAAATTAACGAGAAGTGGGGAAGGAACTTCTGGCTGATGGACAAACATACTGCCAGATTTCAGAAGTAATGAACGCTTGCGACAAGCACCTGTGAGAAAGTTGTATTCAGGACGTTCTGCTTCTGCTGAATCAAGTCTTCCTACCACACGAATTGCTGCTTGTCCCACAACTCGACGCTCAACTTCTGAAGCTGTTTGTTGTGCGCCAATTAGGATAATTCCTAAAGAACGACCTCGTTCTGCAATTTCTACGAGCAAGTTTTTGATAGGGCTGCGTCCCTCACGAGGAGCATATTTATTCAATTCATCGAGTACAATAAAAACGACTGGATATTGTCCCCGTTTCTCTTTTTCATAAAACAGTTTTTGCAACAGTACACCAACAACAAACTTTTGGGCTTTTCCTCCTAATTTATTGATATCAACGATGGTGAGTTGATGTGCTGGCGCGAGGGGGTCTAGTTGATATTTCGCCATTTGTTCTGCGGGCAAATCTCCGCGAATTAAGTGACCCATTTCGTCACGAATTCCCCACAAGCGACGAATTAAAGCTTCAGCAGTTGAGGCAACATTTCGCCCTAACCAGCCATTGTCTACATTTTCGACTAGTTTATCTTCTAGAAATTCAATTAAATCTCTAAAGGTTTTCACCTGTCTTTTTTGTGATGCGCCAAATGGTTCTTCTACATCTAGATGAACTCCTCGCTTGCGTCTATCGTTTTCTTCTGCTAAACGTGCTAATCTTTCCTCTACAACAGATACTAAAAATCCTAAATTCCCTCTTTCTAAATCTTCGCCAGCAAAGAGGAAACTAAAGAGGCGATCGCGGCATAATTCCCTAATACTCCACAGGTAAACTGAAATATTATCAGGGCGTTGGTCTAAATGCGGGTCTACATCGTGACTGGTTCTCCTAGGTGCAGCACAAAAACGCACATCTTTAAAAGGTTCTGCGGGTATTCCCAATTTTTTGTATTCCGCCAAATCTTCTTCTTTGAGTTTGGCATTGGGCTTATCTAGGAAAAATAAATCTTCACCTTTTACATTAAAAATCAAGGCTTTAGTGTTAGCACGATGGGAACCCAAAGCAGCGGAAGTTAAAATTCCCTGGAGTAAAAAGAGAGCATAAGATGTTTTCGTCGCCACTCCCGATACACCGGAAATATTTATATGAGCACCTTTTGAACCATCAATAAACTCATAATTCAAATAAGCTGGGCTACTGTTACGCATCGTTCCTGCGCTGATGCGTTTTTCCATACCATCAAAGTGCAAAGCACGTTTTAAATCATCATCCACAGCCAGATTGACGGTGTCTCCTGGTTGCGGTGGTAAGTATTCTTCTGGCTCAATTCGCGTGACTTGAATATGGGCGGCGTAAGAAATATTTGCTGGTAAACTACCACTTTTAACTAAGAAAGTATCTGTGTCAAATTGCGTTCCTTCATATAATGTGCGGACATGATCCACAACACCATAAAAGTGAACAATTTCGCCACCATCAGGTCGATGAGTTTGCACTTCTATCACATCATCGAGTCGCAAAACATGACCGGGTAACACTGCAACCCAAAATTCCAGAGGAGTAGCCTCTTGAGTACCAAGGACATAACCGATGGGAGTCGTCATCGCGTAACTCCTAAAGAAGCTAAATAGTGTTGCACGCGTCGTTTAATGAGATTTGCATCGCCCATCCGCCGTCCCAATTCGCGTTCGAGTGCGCCAACAGGAGTGAGGTTTTGCGGTGCGCGGGGGTCTTTGTAAGGATGGGAAGCATATTCAGGGATGAGATAGGTGGTTTGGTCAGCTATCTTTTGGGCTGTCTCTAGAGGAATTTCGTTAGACAATTCAAGTCGCACAATGCCGTGCAAATCGTGGTAGCCTAAACTCTGGGAGTTAGTTTGGGAACTGCCGCTTTTGAGATACCAACTCCAGTGAGGTCGGTTTTGTTCTTTAATTAAGAAGATGGGCGATCGCTCTGTTGGTTTTAATTCCCACAAGAAGGCTGCATGTTTTTCGCTCAAATAGTTTTTGTGCATAGTCTTTACGTAGCCCACAGTAAAATTCGGCGAATTATACGGTAGTCGCCCATCGCGAATCACTAAAGTATCTGCTTGCATGGTATAATTTTGCCTTGCCAGAGTCGCCTCTGCCTTGAGCATTGCATTCTGAACCAGATTCTTGCGAATTTCAGGATTATTCTCTATGTAAGGTTCGGCTGGCTCATAGACTAATTCCGCCCCACTTCCAAAAGGACAAGGAATGTGCGTCACTGGCGCTTTTTGGTTACCTCCAAATCCCAAAATGCGGCGGATATTGAAGTTCTCGCTCTTAGCGGTGTGGGTGGTTCTATCTACAAGTACTGCACCCACAGCGATGGTACCAAAGACTCCATAATTAATTGTATTGCCACTACCACCGACAAGGGCAGCATCAATGCGACGACGACCATCGATAAAAATCAGTCGTTGGGGCAAATCAATCTGAGGACGACGCTTACAAAACTTGCTCCAGTCGGTTTCTTCTACGGTGGGATCTACTTCACTCTTCGATTCCGAAAGTTCTTCTATATCAATTGGGGGTTGGTAGTCACTGCTCCATAAAACTTATACATTGCTGAACAATGCGGTTTATTTCTCGCTTCAGCCAAGGTAGTCGGCTACTTCTTGTCTACGAGCGTCACTTCCGGTTGAGCCAACCGTACAAAATCCAATGGTG